>Ga0208759_100014_pt1 | contig 172380 bp, 228 predicted proteins | sample LakWasM123_LOW14_2_FD_183935 | JGI IMG/M metagenome (GOLD analysis project Ga0208759, IMG submission 183935) | Freshwater sediment methanotrophic microbial communities from Lake Washington under simulated oxygen tension - Sediment Metagenome... | ecosystem: Environmental > Aquatic > Freshwater...
AAAAAGAAATTTTGGTACCTGCTGAACGATTGATTAAATTTAATGGTAGCCGCATGGATAAAAAGCTTCATGCAGCGCGCGGTGCTGGTGGAGAAGTAGTTGTTAATCGCTACCCATCACGTGAGACAGAATCAGAAGCTATTGTTGCGAAGATTATTGACGTAACATTCAATGCAGACATTGATTTCTTCAATGATAACCGTGATCAGTTCCCGACTTCATTAAATGGCAAAGAATGGGCCATTCTAGCGCGTAATAACCGATTATTAGAGAATGTTGATGCTCTGCTAAGGGAATTCCAAATTCCTACGGTTAAAAGCTTTAAATCCATCTTTGAGAAACACCCTGTAACATTGATGCTATCACTTATGAAATCCTTTGAATCAAAGGACAAAGTTGATATTGAGTTGCTGTTACGCTGGATTAAAGTGGAAGCATCAGATTTACCTGCACTCTATGAGTTGCTAGATAAAGATTACGGCAAGTTATTTGATCGCAAAGTTACTGACAATCTAAACACTAGCGAGTTAAGTAAATCCGGATCAATTAAAATTAAGAAATTCATTCATGATTTGAATGGATGGGCTAAAGGTACGTCTCGCGGTGATAAAGAGCGTACCGATACGGTTATTGCATCTATTGGCTTATGGATGATGTCGCATTGCGTTTCTAATGTGGATAAAGAACGTTTAAGCATGGCTATGCACGTCTTACTTAAAGCTAAAGGCACTTTACTAGAGCGTGTTGCTTTTGTTAGCTCTAATAATACTGCCAAAGAAGGTGAAGGCGTTCAGCTAATGACTATGCACGGTTCAAAAGGTCTAGAGTTTAACAACGTATGGATTATTGCAGCTGAAGCCGAAGTAATACCTTCTACTGCTAACATCGTTATGACAGACAAAATTATGGATGAAGAACGTCGTTTAATGTATGTTGCTATGACCCGTGCAAAAGATACACTGTATATTTCATCCACAGCAAAAGCCCCCGCCTCGTCTTTTCTAAAAGAAGCTAAACTAGCTTAACCTTATCAGCTACCAAGTTAGTATCTTTTGGTAGCTTTTCTCCCGCTCTACAAACATTAGCTACTAGATAGCTTTCCTATATCTTATATTTACATCTACCATCACTTACTAATTTGGTATTGGGTTGCTACTTGATAACAACTTGCTATCTAAATGCTTTACAGTAGCTATCATATATCTATTAGATACTAGTAGGATATCTATTTAGTATCTCTTTACTATCTAGTAGCTTTCCTATATCTATTTAGTATCGGTTAGCTTTCTAGTATTTGTTAGTTATCTGTTAGCTTTCTACTATCTTTTATCTTTCTTGTTGATACTAAATAGCTTTCTGTTATATTATTGCTATCTAGTAGCTACCATCTATCTATTTATATTTGTTAATTGGTAGCTATCTAGTATCTACCAATTAACAGCAAAAGGACAAATAACATGCCAACCATAGTTATTCTTTCACCTAAGGGCGGTGCCGGTAAAACAACCACCTCTCTTGTACTGGCAACACAGCTAGCCAAGAAAACTGACGTAATCGTAATTGATGCTGACCCTAATCATCCCATTGCAAACTGGGCAAGTGGTGGTAATAAACCTGAAAAAATTACGATTGTTTCTGATGCTGATGAGAATACGATTGCAGACAGAATTGAAGATGCTGCATCTACTGCACCAATTGTGATTGTTGACCTTGAAGGCACTGCATCCAAGATTGTAGTAATGGCAGTGGCCATGGCCGATTTCGTTATTATCCCAACACAAGGATCTGAGCTAGATGCCACCGAAGCTGGTAAAGCACTGAATGTGATTAAACAACATGAAAAAGCTATGCGCAGGGTTAATGCAGATTACAAACTACCGTACAAAGTGTTATTAACACGCACAAATGCAGCAATTCGTGCAAGAACATTAACTCATATACAAAACTCACTAACCAACGCAGGCATTCCCTTATTTGAAGCAGAGATGAATGAGCGTGAGGCATTTAAAGCAATATTTAGCTTTAGAAAACCTCTTGAAATGCTAGATCGTTCTTCAGTTTCAAATGTAGACAAGGCCATTGCCAATGCTGAGGCATTAGCTTTGGAAGTCATAAACGAAATCAAGAAATTATAGGAGGTTATATGTCTGGTAAAGATGATGGCAGAGTTAACCCGTTCGCTGACATTGGTGAATTAGAATTTAAACCTAAGATCAAGCCTAAACAGAAACCAAGTAAAGATGTTGTAGACAAAGTTTCAGAAGAAACTGGGTTTGTCAGTAGACAAGCCAAACCCGAGAAAAAGCGCAGACGATATAGAACTGGCCGAAATGTGCAGTTGAACGTAAAGGTGACCCAGTACGCTTATGATCTATTACATGAACTCGCTGACGAGAATGAGAATAAGCCAGAAGTTCTTGGTGACACATTAGAGCAGGCATTAGTGGCACTTCAAGAGAAGAGGGCGAAACTAAAGAAAACTACTAGATAGCTATCTAGTAGCTACTATACCTTATTGTTTTAGCTTGTTTTTCTTATTTGTAGTTGAAACTTGCGGTAATTAAACCTTGTGATACTTTAAGTTATTTGTAATAGATTGGTGGGTGATATGGACAAAAGACTAGTTATTGAAGACTTAGGTTCTCTCAAAAATGTACATGAAACAATGGTAAGGCTTGGATTGCCAAACTTGAGTTCAGAAACTCTGGCAGCAGTTGGTAAACAAGAGCGTGATGATTTTAAAAAAGCCATTGTACGCATTGCAAATAATGAAGATGGGATGAACGAACACCGCGCATACATATTAAGCGTCACATCGCTTTTATCCGGCGCTGTGATGGGTGCTTTGACCGCATTAGGCTATGCCAATGTGTCCCGTGAATGCTTAATTAAACTAGGCAAAGAGTGCGGCGTGGAATTCAGAGAAAAACTGTCTGGCGCCACCAGAAATGATTTTGATTCTGTTCAATGGATTCAGAAGAAAATGACTGATTATGGTGCAGGTACAAGTGAGTACAAAAATGCACAGAATAAAACGGCAAATACGCAACAAAGGCCTTTGCAAAATACCAATCAGCAACAACCGGTAGCTGCTAAACAACAACAGGTACAACAACCCCCAGTTCGCCCAGCCAGCAATGTTAATCAGAGTAGTGCAAGGGATTATCAACAAGCTAGTCAAAAATCCAACGAAGCACCAAACAACAAAAAAACAAACCAAAGTACTCAGTCTAGTGAGGCGCGTGAGTTCTTTACTATGACTTTTTACAGTAATAAATCTGCTCTTTGTTTCAATGCTACAGAGAAAGAAGGCGAGCACTCTATCAACTTGGATGGCGGAAACAAAAAAGCTGGTCAACCTGAAGGGGGGAGGGCGATTGATTGGAATGATAAGATCGTCTTTGGTTTTTCTGCAGAAGAGCTAATTCAATTGGCATGGGTACTGATGGGTATTAGCGTAGGTTGTAGATTTTCTGGCCACGGTCCCATGCACGACAAATCATTCCAGTTTGAACGTCAGGACAAAGGTTATTTCTGCTCAGTATCGGCCAAAGATAAGTCACCTAGGGCAGTGCCTTTGTCTTATTCAGCAGCAGCTCGCTTAATGTTTTTAGTTTCAAGACAAATTCAAAAGAACTACCCTAATATGACGGTAACAGAAGTACTTAGTATGCTGAAATTAATGGCTGTACCAGTACAGAAGGTAGTAAACGGTTAGTGGATGACATTGTTCATGTGAATGAAGAAGAACGGGCTTTTAGTCGTTTAGAAAAGCTCGGTATTACTACGCATGAACAATTGCTGTTACACCTCCCTAAAGGCTATTTAGACTGCTCTAAGTATTATGAAACAGTAGAACAGTTATTCATTCCTGATGAAGTCCGTATTTATCGTGTACGAGTCACTACTGCAGCTGACCTAAAAGGACTGGCTCCGCCACGTGTAGAGTTATGGGTTAGCGACTCTGTTAGCACGAATGTCAAAGTAACTTGCTTTGGCCTAGTAGAGCCATGGAAGCATTTGAATGTAGGCGATATTGTTTATATACGCGGTGTAGCTGGTTTATGGACCAATAAGTACACGCATCAAACCGATGTGGTAATCAATTCCCCTGAATTAATCGACCCTTCTGATATAGGGAAGATTGTCCCTTTGTATCGTGGTAAAACAGGTGTTGTTTCAGTTGAATATATCACACGCCAGGTAAGGCAATTCTTACCGAAGATATCCAGTACAGTTGAATATTTGCACCGCTATTTCGACGGAGCAAGTGAACTTGAAATACTTAAAGGCGCAAAGGTTACGGCATTCAAATCGATGTCTGATTTTGTTTATGCATTGCATCATCCTGTAGATCTAGCGCAAGGAATGGCTGCTTTAGATGCAGCTAGGAAAATTGCGGCTTTTGAAATCGTATGGACTTCACAAAAGCGTTCAAAGCAAAGGCCTAATCCTGAATCAGTAATCCGCATTGACGATAAAGTAGTCAATGAAATGGCTAGTCGTTTGAAATTCAATTTCACTAATGACCAAAAGAAAGCTATCAAGGACATTACAGATGGGCTTAAGAAGCCATATCCCCTAAATTTATTACTCAGTGGTGATGTGGGAACAGGTAAAACTGCTGTGTTTGCTGTTTGCGCTGCTGCTGCACGTGCAAAAAACGCCCGTATAGCGATTTTAATGCCTAACTTGTTACTAGTACGTCAGACTGAAGAGAAAATGCGTCTATGGTATCCAAAAATGCCTTTGGTTAGCTTAGTTAGTGGTTCAAAGCAACCTGATTTTACTAACAACCCAGTCATTATCGGTACAACTGCAATGTTTTCTCGTATCAAGAAAGCCAAATTACAAATAGATTTTTTGGTTGTAGATGAACAAAATAAGTTCTCTGTCTCACAACGAGAAGCATTGAGAAATGAAAATACTAACGTAGTTGAAGCAACGGCTACTTGCGTACCACGTACAGCAGCTTTAGTTATGAATAGTGGGATGGATTTAGCTGTATTGCAAGAAACACCATTTAAAAAACGTATTATTTCCCGCGTAGTAAATTATGCAGAGCGAAAAAAACTATTCGACCATATAGGCAAAGTGATGGAGAGTGGCGGCCAGGTCGCTGTGATCTACCCACATGTAAGAGTTACAGAAAAGAACGTTGAATCAAAAGCTAAAGCTGACGCTGAAAATAAAAAGTACTTTGGTGCTAATGCGAAGAGTAGCGTTGAGGAGGCGTTCAAATCTTGGGATAAACTGTACCCGGGTAAGCTATGTTTAGTACATGGAAAAATGACGGATGAAGACAAGGTGAAGCTTGTTGATGAAATGAAAGAAGGGGTATATCAAGGCGTTTTAAGTACATTGCTGCTTGAAGCTGGTGTCGATATTCCTAATTTATTGTCTTTAGTGGTGGTAAACGCAGGTCGTTTTGGTATATCGCAGCTACACCAATTACGAGGAAGGGTAGCGCGTCATGGTGGCACAGGATATTTTTTCATGTACGAACCTGATGATGTAGACGATACAACTATAGAACGACTTGAAATAGTAGCTAGTGAACCGAACGGCTTTAAGTTAGCTGATATGGATATGGAAATTAGAGGCTTCGGTGATGTATCTGATGACAGCATTAAACAAAGTGGCACTTCTAGAAGCTCGGTATTTACCAATATTAAAGTTAAACCTAGTGATCTTCGAGAATTACTAGCGGCTTAACTAGGCACAAAGGTGGTAGCAATTGGGATTTTGTTTCTGTTATGGTTTTGACAGTAGATTTTAGTTTTTGAATTTTAGAGTTACTAAAAACGCTCTTACAACATTGTTGTAAACATCATTTACACATAATTCAAAACCTTTTAATACAGTTTGCGTAATCAAACACCGCATGCCTATTGGATTGTAGAGCCTTCAGGTGGAAGGAATTGGGAGTTTAAGTGGAATCCATTAGTACTGATGGTGGAATCGATTGGGATAAGCGGTGGAATCCATTAGTAGCAAAGGTGGAAGCCATTGGGAATAGGTGGAAAGAATTGGGTTCTGATGGTGGAAAGTATTGGTATTAGGTGGAAGCTATTGGGAAAGGTGGAAAGAATTGGGAGTTTTTCTTATGATTTTCACCTGTTTTCTAATGTGTCCAGATGAAATACCGTCCCAATAGCACTAAAGGTGGAAGGAATTGGGATGCAATAAATTGCTTTATATATATTTGCTAACTTATTGATAGTGAAATATAACATAGCAATTAAGCGTTTATATTTTATTGCCAAAATCCACATATTGCCCATATAACAATCTAAAAAGTACTCCCAATTCTTTCCACCTTTCACCAGTCCAGCTAAATGTTAGTGACCATTAACATTCATATTTACCCATACTTTAACTAGCATTTTAAATACGTATCTTATTGATATATATAGTTATATTTCTAAGGTGGAAAGAATTGGGATGCAGATATTCACTGATATAACGAAGACATAATAGCTAAGGTGGAAGGTATTGGGAGGATAAAGCATAGATAGGTGGAAGAAATTGGGAGCCATTATTAATTCATCCAAGCTATTTAATATAATGATTAATTACTACTTAAATCAGTAATATCAATAGGTTATATGCATTACTTAGAAACTATTTTTTTATATGTTGATTTAAAGGTGGAAAGAATTGGGATGTATTAAGGTGGAAGAAATTGGTCTGTAGCGGCCAAAGGTGGAAGAAATTGGGACACATTTTAGTAAAGGTGGAAGAAATTGGTGAATCAAAGGTGGAAAGAATTGGGATGCAAAGAAATGTGCTACTTTTTTTCTATTACCTCTGTCCTAATAAGACATTAAATTCTAAACTGTCCTCTCTCTAACAGAGAGGTGGAAAACTACTTGCTTATGTTCCACCTTTAATTTAGGATGGCTAATAGTGGAATCAAATTGATTCACTTTCCACCATAAACCGATTGCTAACTATTTTGAAGAGTAAGTCAGATATGGAAGACAAAGATATAGAATCCGGCACCCAAGAGACTAACATTGACGATGTTAAAAGTGCTGCAGTCGAAATGGAAGATGCAATCATAGATGAAGAGTTTGAAAAGAAGCAGCTCTCTATTGCACCATACAGTAAGACATCCAGGTTTGAACTAAAGAAGCACGTTGGGGCAATCCATACATCCAGCAGGATGACACTAGTTCAACACCAGATGAACGACTTTTTACTTCTCAATGCCTTCGATAACTTACTCAAGCAAGAAATTCATAAAATCCCCCTTAAAGACCTTAGAGAATACCTAGGTTCAAGTAGCAATAATACTGACTTCATTAAAGATACCCTTGATGCATTAAAAAACTATCCGATTAAATGGAACGTGCTCGATGATAGTGGCAATGAGGATTGGGTAACAAGCTCGGTCATTTCGGAAGCGCGAATTAAAAACGGTTGGATTTACTATGTTTACGGCCCTTTCTTACGAGAAAGGCTGGCCAGCCCGGAAGTTTATGCGTTACTGGATCTTCGTATACAACAGAGTTTTACTACAGAGCATGCATTAAAACTTTGGGAAAACTGTTATAGGTTTGTGAAGGTAGGTTCTACTGGTGTAATAACATTAGAAAAATGGAAAGAGATCTTGCTGCAGGGTGACCCAGTACAATCTTACCCTGAGTTTAAAGACTTCAAGCGATACGTATTAACGCCTGCAATAGAACAAGTTAACGTAGTATCGAACATCAGGATCACTCCACACTATATTAAAGAGCCAGCTGGCCGTAAGGTCATGGCAATTCGATTTGATGTAGAGCAAGCTAATCAAGCATCATTAAACTTGATAGGGCAGTTTGAAGTAGATGAGGAGTTGGTAGAGCTTCTAGTAGGGGAGTTTGGTATTAGTAAGGAAAAAGCCACATTGCTAACCACCGGCTATCCAAAAGAATACATTATGGAGAAGGTGACAAACGCTAGAAGTCAGAAATCTAATAAGAGCATGAGAACGATATCAGGCTTTTTAATTCGCTCGTTAGAAATGGATTATAAAGTTGTGAAGCGTGGCAAGCCTAAATCAACTACTGCAGCTGCGCAAGAAGCGGAAAAACAAAAACAGGCTTTGAATAATGAGTTCAGTAAATTCAGAGATGGAAAAATTGAGGAATACTTAAGTTCATTGAATGATGATGATAAGAGTTCATTAGATTTTGAATTTGCTAAGTCGCTTAATGATACGCTCCTGGCGCTATACAAAAGGCGAGGTTTAGAATCCAATATAGTCATGAAAGATTATTACAATTTCATAGCGAACACTAAAATTGGTAAAGAGAAGATTGTTATGGCTTATGCTCAACAATCCGGGCTCATATCTTAGCTAAAAAAAACCAGCTTATTAGGGCTGGTTTTTTTTATTAAAACTACAACTTAGCTTAAAAACACATTACCTAGAACAGCGCTGGCTGTGTAGAACTCTCGCTAGTTTTATTTAAACGTTTTGGTTTTACCCAACCAATCATTTTTGATAATAGGGTAGGGGAAACAAAACCAGACCAAATAAACTTACTACCACGTACTGTAGAACTGAGCTTAATTTGCAAGTCATCTGTGATTTCTGAAACAGTGGTTGTCGCAAACTTATGCTTAGGTAAATGTTCATCAGTTTGTAGGTCTTTAAATACTTGGCCAACATAGAAATGATGAGTTCTCATAACATTTTCATTGAGGACTCGTGCATTTCTCATTTCAATTGCTTTTCGGCACTGGTAGATTTCATAACTCAACATACAATCCAATACATCAGTTGCTGTAGGCATTGTAGTGTACGAGTTGAACTTGCCACCTACTGATATTTTACCGGTACCATCAGATACAATCATGGAATAGCTCGATGTGCTTGCTACGCGCTCAATAATTGCATAATGGCCGCGAGGCAAACGCTTGACGTGATTTTCTGCGTCACTAATCATTTTCTGATAAGTTTTTAGATAGTCATCTGAACCATGATCGATACTAAAGATACCAAACAACTCAGCGTTACATCCATAGCCACCCATCTTTTCAAGTACTATTTTTTTGAATTGATCGTGATAGATAATATCTAGAGTCATTGCTGACTCACAAGCCATTACCATCTGCTCAGTGAATGATGCTACTTCGTTAATTTGTTTCATTTTGTACTCCTTAGATAACCAGGGAGTAATATCCACGAGGGATATCACTATCCCCAGTGGGTTATAAAATGCCTGGTAGGTTAACCAGACTTGTTTTAGCTTTTCGGCCAAAATTCTTTCCATAAAGCCCTGAACTAACAAGACTCTATGGAAAGGCCACCTTATAAAAGGTGGCCTTTGGTTAGTCTCACATAGCAAAATCAATTTGCTTAATTTGACTATTTTTACTAAAGCACAGTTTATTAAGCTGCAATTTTTGATAAAACAACTTTACAATTTTCATCTAACTTAAGCTCATATTTGTTTCCAACAAACTCTTTGTACTCGCCTAGAAAAACTGTGTTGAGTAGTTGCTGCAACGAGTGAATTTCATCACCTGTGCGCAACATGTTCACATATAAGTTTAACGCAGTAGCGTCTTTCTCATGTGCTACGCCATCATATTGTTCATTGGACTCATAGCTAGAGCCTTGCATTACAGCACTACTGCCAATTTCATTTGCATTTGCAGGAATCAATAACACGCTATCTTTAGTTAAGACAGCTTCGTCATCCACATTGCAAACATGAACTTCACCTTTTTTGGTTGTATATGTAATGGTATAACTATCACATAATTCAACTTTGTAAGAGTTATAGTCCAATTGAATAAAGCCAGTCTTGCCCGGAGAATTGCTTTCAACTTTTATGTTGTCATTATTGATGTGATGTACGAAAGGAGAAACCCAGTGTTTTTCTAAGAGTTCCTCTTTTTTCGTATAACCAAAACCATCAATTAACGACCATCCCATTTTCCGAGCAAAGATCCAAGCTGCAGCGCAGTTATTCTCTTCATCCCAGTAATTAAGCTGTTCAATAACACATAAATTTGTCTCGCCAGAAGCAACTTGAGCATAAGACAAAGACTCATTTTCATTAACTGAAGAAACTACATCAGCTTCTGAATAGCAAGTAGGTTGCTCATGTGCTACATGACCATAAAAGTAGTTAGATAGATTTACGTCACTTTGGTATAAAACATCAGGACCACCAATGATTGCCAATGCATACCCAACTAATTCCCTTGTTGCAAATTTTTCAGGAGCTAAGTCTGCTTTAAATTTTAATAAACGGTTTAAATGAATCTGATTAATCGCAGTTTTGATTTTTTCCAGAACTACAATTTCATCAACGAGTTTATCTCTATCAGGCAGCCTAGCGTTAAACAATGTTGAGTCTAAGTGAATCACGTCTGCACTAGTTCGTTCCCAACGTCTGTTGTCATAGACTGGTAATCCTTGTAAGTAGACCACCATAAAGTCGTTGATCTCTCTATGAGGCGAATTAATTACATCGCGTACATAAATATGACCGACACCAGGCACTTCAACACAGTTACCATTTTCAGTATTAAGGGCAAATGGGCGAAGCAATTGCTCACCGTTGTAATACACCGGTATTGCAAAACCCTCAGCTAGGTTTTTTAGCGCTGATTCAACATCAACTTTACTTAACTTAAAATCAAATAAGGTTACTGTTGTATATGTGGCATCTTTTTTATCAGATGCTTCATATATTTTTAAAGCGCTACCAGACAATATTTGCCCTGTATTACCTTCAATGTAATGGCCGTTACTCTCAATATAAATTTCTTTAGCTTGATAAAGGCAGCTTAGGAAACCCATACCGAAAGGACGTTCATTTTTCATAGTATCAGCGTCCCATCCTGACTCAGCAATGCTGAATAAGTTTTGGAAATCGTCAATACCCTTACCATCATCTGAAATCTTAAGCGTATTATCATCTACTAAATCAAATACTACTTTGGTTGCTCCAGCTCTACGACTATTCTGCATAAGCTCACCAAGGATGGTTGTCTTATTACTGAACGAATACTGAAGATTAGCCAACAGATTATCTTGGTTAATTTTGATTGCTACAGAATTTTTGTTGCTCATTTTATTTCTCCTAAAGTTAGGCAGAGCAACTTCCCGACGGGAGTTGTCCCCGCCAGTTGGTGGTTTTAAAATGCGTGAATTAACACGCGGGTTTTAGCCTTTCAGCCAAAATTCTTTTCGCAACATTCTCTATGTACTGTAAGGACATTGTGAAAAGAACCCCAACCTAGATTGGGGATGCTTTGTTCGCAGATTAATTAGCTCTGCCTTGATCAATAACATCATTGATATTTACGTCATATTCCGCACCCAATCTAACCAGCAAAGGATAGGTAATGTCACTACCACCTTTAAGAGAGGTCAGGAATAAAGCCTCACATTCCTCTACGGTCGCTTGCTCACTGAACTCATCACTGTTAAAGAAATTAAAAAATTCCTTACGCCAGTCGGCTTTGTTCGTTAACAATTTATCATCTACTACTTCAGCGTAATCTAAAGCTGATTTAACAGACTTTGGGATTGCATCATTACTAATGCCACTGTCTACAGCGACTTTTAGTAACTCCAGAAGTGCCATCTTCAGCTGACTTCTACTAGTATGGATTGCGTAATATTTCATTTTATTGCTCCTATGATTTTTACGGAGCATCCCTACATGGGAAGCCCCATGAGGGTTAATTTATTTATTTAGATTTATTTGTTAGTGTGCAGCCATCAGTAATTCTTGATTAGCTTTCAATATCTCTCCAGCAGTGGCCACGCGAAGCATATGTGGTCTTCCATTGACGAGGTAATCATCTACACCATTAAATTTTCTCTGAATGATTGAATCTGTATGCAAAACCCAATTGGTAGAATTAGATTGCATACTTAGAACGTAATTGGATATTGACTGATATCCAGTAGGGGTGACACACAGCTCTGCCACAACTTTAACTATTGAACCGTCATTCCGATTAAATACCTTTTCAATTTTCATTTTTTAGCTCCTTTTTAAATTGCGGAGCTGCCCGATGGGAAGCCCCATCGGGATTGAATAGCAATTAAACCTTTATTGGTACGTACTGGCCGGGCATATCATCATCAATGTCAATCTCACGAGTTTGATATGTAATGATTAAGCGACGGTCAATGCAATACTTATATGCTGCAAGTAACACGTCCATCTCAGAGGTGTAGTTATCAGCTTCACAATAAGTGAAGCCATAACCATAATCTGATTCATAAATGTGAATACCTACGGCATTTATCTTATTCAGCATGATGATACGAGCAGTTTCCTGAACATCGATATTTGATAATGTATATACATCATCCCATTCGAGATCGCAGTTATTGCAACGGACTGATTGCCAAGCACTGCGAATATCGAGATTCATTTCTGAAATTGATTCAATAGACTCTGACTCGCAAACAGGACATTTACATCCGTCATATTGATTAGATAAAGACTGTTTGATTTGATTGTCTAACATTTTAACGCTCCATTGTTAATGGAGCATGTCCCCAAAACGGGGAACATGCCCCGGGTGGGTAAAATCTAAAGTAATTACAAGTATGTTTTAGCACGACCAGGTGTAAATTTCCCTGACCATGTATGGCCACGCTCGACGGCAAACTGCCTAATTCTTAATTTAGATGATTGATTTGTATTTTCTTTGTGGACCTTACAATGCTCATCCTCTACTGCTAGCAGAAAGGCGATATCGTTAATGGCTACATCGAGATTTTCTTTAAGCTTCTCACCGTTTGCAATGCGCTTGCCTATTACAGCAGCACATATAGTAGCTACGATGGTTGCAAAGACAGTACCTGCAGTTGCAATAACTGAGGCTTGAACTGCGGGGTCAGACCATATAATCATTTTATGCTCCTATTTTGATACGGAGCACCCCAACGGGATTCCCCGTGGGTTAATGAAAATTGTTTAAAATTGAAATGCTAGCTCTGGGCCAGCTAAAGCGAGTAATCGCAATGAGATTTTATTATCAAGTTAAGTAATATGGCTTGTCAAGGTTAATTCCACAATAAGTTATTCAACCAAAGTTGTTGCCGGCTCATAGAAATAAAAACCTTGTGAGAAATCAATTCCAATCTCTTTCACTAGATTATGAATGTCTTCATTAGACACATACTCTGCAACTGTCTTAATGCCTAATTCGCGAGCTAGGTCGGTTATGTGATGTACAAATATCCTTGCATTAGTGTCATGCTGAATATTCTTGATAAGACTTCCATCAATCTTCACAGTATCAACATTTAGCTTGAGTACTTGATCAAAATTTGAATAGCCGCTACCGAAATCATCAATGGCGAATCTGCAGCCAATAGACCTAAATCGGTCTATAAATAACTTAGCTTTCTCATAGTCATGGATACTTTCCGTTTCTAAAATCTCAAACTCTATCCTGTTGCCCATATGATATCTGATGATAGTTTCTTCAATCTTATTGGCAAGGTCGTCGTTAAATAGGTCCTCAATCGACAAATTAATGCTCACCGGCACGGACTTATCCTTAAAAACCTCACAGGTTTTTTCAACCATAATCATAGTCAAATGACTATACAGGCGCATTTTTTTAGAGATGTCTAAGAATACTAATGGTGATTCTCTTGAGCCATCCTCGTTGATTAGCCTGATTAAAGCCTCATATTTGATAATTTTCTTAGTTTTGTTATCTACTATAGGTTGGAAATAGGGCACAAACCTAGATTCGCTGATAGCAGACTTAATCCGCTTGTACCACGATAAGTTTCCACTGAAATTATGGTTGTGAGGCATATTCTCATATACCTGAATACGCTTGCGCGCAGCCTTTGCTGATTTTACAGCTTGAACTGCATGCTCAATGACACGCTTCGATGGCCATGCTACGCCAACAGTCACGCTTAGTAAGATTTCAATATCGTTGATTAGGAATGTGGACTTATCTGTTTCATTTACTATATCTTCGAGTATGTCAGTAAACCTCTCCAACTCAAGAGACTCAGAAGCATTCGTAGTGATTGCATAAACATCACCTGGTAGTTTATGTAGCATGATGTCGGGGAAAATTGCTGTTTTCTCCCTTAGCCAATTGCTATATTCGACTAATAGCTTATCCCCGATATCAACACCATACACATCATTAATCTCATTGAATCTATCAATATTGATTACAGCTACGACCATGTTTGGATTGGTATCTAGCCTATCAACTAAAGAAACACGGTTAGGCAGCTCGGTTAGGTTACATGTTGTTAAATGATGCTCTAGCTCATATCTTTGTCTGAAGGCGTTAACAGCAAAGCCTATATCTCCGGCCAACTCTTCAAGCATTGATATTTCCTTATCGGTAAAACCATCTGGATTGTCTGAAAAAATACAAACAACACCGATAGCCTGCTCACGAATACTTGTGATTAACGGAATACTGATGAATGAACCATGATTACTTTGTGCGGAAAGTGCCTGCCAACGATATAGCTGATCTTGAATACTTAGATTGGTAACTGACTTAGAATGGCGCTGAATTAGTGATTGGCATATAGGATCATCATAGTCTAGGACGGCATTGGCCAGCACAGTCCCGATAGGAACATTGTCTTTGTTTTCAGATGTTGACGCAATGATTAAGTCCCCATCGGACATTAGAGCTATCCAGCATGCGTTATAGTCACAATGTACAGCAAGACGCTCGGCACTACTGTTCAAAAGGTCGTCTATGTTCTCAGAGGAAATCAGCAAATGATTGATATCTGCAACGGTCTTTAACATCCTCTGCAGATAGAGTGTTTCATTCAGAGATGCCTGCAGCTCGTTTTTCTTGCTCTTAAGCTTCTCAAAAGACACTGTTAACGTGTTATCAAGCTCGCTAAGTTCCGTAATAAAGTGTTTCTCTGAAGTCGCGCTAGCATCCCGGGCGTGAATCGTAACTTGCTCTAATGGCCTAATGATTAACTGACGCATCATTAAATAGCTGGTGTATGAGCCAAGAACGATAATAAATAAAACTAGAGCAATGTAGAAAATAGCGACTTGTGTTAATCGACCAAACACATGGCGCTCATTAATAGCAACCAATAGTAGTCCATCAACTCGCTTACCATTCTGGAAATAGGAGAAGTTAGACCTAAATTTAGTGTGTGTGCTGAATATTTCCTTGTGCAGCATCGACATTGGGAGGTAATCATCTGTCACCATACTCCCACGTAGGCTTCTATCAGATGATTTGTTGATAACAACATGCTCTCTTGATAGAGAAACGCTTGCTATATTCTTATTAAGAACTGGAGCCAAATCCAGTATCTTCTGAACTTCAGAAGGCCTGTCTGCCTGGAGAGCGTGTTTAACCTCATCCTCAATCTGATAAATATTCCTCTGCAAATCGTCCACAACGGTCTGCAGCAGCAGGCTACGTTCATTAATATAAAAAATAATTGCAACAAAAGTAGCAACTAAAGCGAATACACCTGTACATATCAGACCAAATTTATGGATTCTCATTTTATGATCAGCTCCGTGTCAATGTTCTGTTTTCTGAGAGCTTCAATCATCCGATTACGATTATTCTCATTGGCCCATTGAATTTCTTTAGTAGATTGTATGAATTGCTCGTATGTTTGGCCTTCAAGGTAATTTTTGATTACTGAATAAAACTCTTCCGGGTTGCTTTCAAAAACTCTTTTCGAACGAATGAATATTTCAGCTAGTTCTTTATAGTCATTTTTTCTTTTTTCATAATGGCGCACGTCTATGAATAAACCATCAATAACTTGGAACGTTTGCAAATCAGCAGTAGAACTAATTACTTGATAGCCACTATGTAGTAGTTGAGGTGTGTATGGTGAATAGGTAACCAATATTACTGGTGCGTAACGCCACTTATACTTAGAGATAAATTGCTGATCAGAATTGATGAGATTGAATTTTTTAATATCTAGTTTGTTTACCTTTACGAACTCAAGGAACATGCTTTCATTAACTGAACCCATTTCTAGGTAGACATCAATATTGTCGTCATATTTTTTAATGGCATCTACAGAGAAATTGGAAACGATCGCATCTGCGCCAAATGATTGGTCAATGATAAGTAAAGGCTTTAGGTGCTCATTGTTTCTGATATGAATAGACTCATACTGAGTTGCAGTGAAGCCATGCGTTAAGCCACGTTCAAATAAACTTGCATTTTCAGATAGATCTACTTGCCATAAGAACTTAAATTTTGACTCATTTATCCAGCCTTTTTCTTGCGCATAGATAAACGGGGTGAATCCGACCCATGGATTTGTTGAGATACGGATTTGGTGGTCTTCGTATTTATTGCTTGCAAAGTATAAGACCACACCTAAAGTGCAGACTATAAATAACAGAGCTACCCACCTTGCAATGAACTTAATTTCTTTCATGTTCCTAGCCTAAAGTTGGCACTTTCTTATCTAACTGGCGCCATTTAAATATCGAGTAGAAACACATTATGGTATAGAACACGGATAAAGCCGCTACACCATATAACCCAGCTTTTAGTGAGGCAGCTATGGTAGCAAAGTTACATACCATCCACCAATAGAAACCAAATAGATTTCTATGGGCGACAAGCAGCTGCCCGATAACGCCGGTACATAAAATCACACCTTGTAGAATTGTATTTAATTCCATAATTTCTCATTTCAAAAATTCATTTTAACTATTTAGTTAAAGACGACTGATTACGAATAAAACCAATTTAGCTATCAAATATAAATAATTAGGTTAATTTTTAGAAAATTGACAATGTGCTTTTCCGTGCTACTTTTAGCGCATGACTAAATATAATTCCAAAGAAATTCGTCGCAGGACGGTTAATGAATCTGATTATCAAGGGCTATTAAATACTGGTTTAAACCCTGTCATGGCAAGACTTTATGCATCGCGGAATATCAATGCAGAATCACTACTTCCGAATATAGGAATATTACCGCCAAAGGATTCTTTAGAAGGTTGTATAGAGGCCGCTAAGCTTATGGCTGAAGGTATAATTTCCGGAAAGACCTTTATTACAGTAGGGGATTTCGACGTTGATGGTGGGTCTGCAACATCAATATTTATCCGTGCCTTCCGTGAATTAGGAGGCAAGATAAGCTACATAATTCCTAATAGATTGTTAGACGGCTACGGCCTAAGTATTAACCTAGCACGACGCGCAAAAGAGCGAGGTGCGGATATTCTCATTACAGTTGACAATGGGATATCTGCCTTTGCAGGAGTGCTAGAAGCAAAAAATCTAGGTATGACAGTAATTATTACTGACCACCATCTTTGTACAGGTGATGGCAGGTTACCTAATGCAGATATTATAGTTAACCCCAATATGCAAGGTAGTAAATTCAGAACAAAATCTTTGGCTGGTGTCGGAGTGGCGTTTTATGTTCTAGGTGCGTTGCGAGATGAGCTAAAAGCGAGAGGCTATCCTAAAACATTCAATATGGGACAACTGCTTGATATCGTTGCGATTGGCACCGTAGGAGATAGAAGTATTTAAATTTATCTCTGATGTTGGTCAGAAGCCTCACTGGGCTTATGAAAAGGGGATGAGCCGGCTGTCATGCTGTTTTTGTATCATGGCAAGTAAGGAAGATTTACAAACTGCAGCTCGTCTAAATCCTGACTTGTATAAAGAATATGTAAGATTAGAAAAGTCTACTGGGCAAGTAATGATGATGCCAACAAAGAGATATGGGAAACTATCTCTCGAAGAAATCACCGGCGTTAAAGTGTGTGCCTAATTAAACCATATAAAAATGATATTTGACCTTCATATTCTTTTTCAGTAGGATTCGTCATGTGTTAGCTGAGACACTTTAAACATAAAGCATTTCAAGTAAGTCTAAGAGTTTCCTGTCCTGTGCTCTCTCATGTAGAGGACAGACTATTCCGAAGTAAATCCGAAATCAAAATTTAAGATTCTTGCCCTAACAGGCAGAACCCGTATAGCTCCGGCTATGCATATCACAACCCAATGGGGATTAACTCCATTGGAGTCAATCTCCGCAATCTAGGAGAGAAAATAATGAGCATTTCGCCCACCAATTTAGACAAAATAATTGCTGAACAAAAAGCAATCGTAGAAAAAATGTTTGGAAATCCCAATGCACTTGCTGAAGCAGCACTAGCTTATGATCACTTCAGTGAAGATGAGTTAGAGCAAGCTTCCTTATCAAATGTAACGTCAATAGGTAACTAATCATGACGATGACATTGGCTAAGATGGCAGAAACATATTACTCAGATTGTATCGTGACTGAAGTACTTGAGCAGGAGCGCATCAAATCTATGCTAAACAGTAAAACTTCCTGTTGTTGGGGAGGTGGATCTGAAGTAGCGGATGGTTGGATTTTCCTATGTCAACCTTCTCGTCAGTCAGCTGATAATAAGATATGTGTTTTTGTATGTCGTAAAGAAAATATACCTGCTTAAGTAGGTTCCAATTTTAACCCAATGGGGGCTAGCTCCCATTGTGGACTAGTCTCCTTTATCAAAGGAGAATCAAAATGAAAAATCAAGAAGAGTTTGTTGAATCAGTCATTCAGTCTATGCAAGACATCATCGTCAAGCATGGTTTGGAATTGATGCAGCATTATCCAAATGACCTTTTGGTACATGACAAAGCTAACTTAATGTTAATGGCAACGCCTGGCGCGCAAATCGCATGGGTGGTAGGTAATATGCATACACATATAGTTAATCTAGGTCTGTCCAGACAAGAAAATGAAGCGGTTGGTTATTTAACGAACTTATCCAGTAGTGATCAGTTTTACTTGATAAATATTAGCTCAGGATATCGAGCCAACTTTACCAAGTTATCACGGGATGAATTTGAGAACCTTGCATTAACACCTGTTAGTTATTCCATGTCATGTGGGGACTACAGTGATTTTTGGTTAATGAGGAGCGACACTCAGATTGGCCGCATTTCAGTAGATGTTACTGGTAATTACCAAGAGCGATTTTTTCACGGCAAAGTAAAACCTTTAGAGGGAATAACTGAGCTAGATAAAGTCGCACTGCAGCACTGGGTGAACCAAGCCATTATCAAAATTTCAGGTACGTTGTTTGTCCGTAGCGATACGGTTTGGGAGGAAGTAATTCCTTCAAGACAAGCAGCATAACTTAACCACTGGACTCCCTTCCGGGAGTTCGGTATAAAAATAGGAGAAATAAAATGACTGATATTCTTCAGTATTACCCAACCCCTTTACCACTAGCGATAAAAGCTTGGCAGTTATTCAAAAACAAAAACTTCATTAGGGTTCTTGAGCCATCAGGTGGGGAAGGGCATTTGGTTGTACACACCGAGATGGATGGGGAAAAAACGATTCATACTCAATTACATGATATCGCTATAAAGGTTAAACATGCCGGCAGTTATTACTCGCGCGGACATATCAAGATTGATTGTATTGAGATGGATGTTAGAAAACATCATATCTTACGTGATAAACATTTAGAAGTTGTTGGTATAGACTTTCTAAAGTTTAAACAGGGTGCGATTTATTCTCATATTATTTTGAATCCTCCCTTTGCAACAGGTGTTCATCACGTTTTACATGCATGGGATATCTTATATGACGGTGAAATAGTTGCCATCATAAATGCTGAAACTCTAAAAAATCCGTATTCTAAAGAACGTCAGTTTTTGGCAAGTATGATTGAGAAGTATGGTTCAGTTGAATATCTTCAAGAGCAGTTTGTTGAAGCAGAACGGAAGACGGAAGTAGAAATAGCACTGGTGTATCTGAAAAAGACATCGAATGTCTATGCGGATGTAACTGGCGATATTCTTGAAAAATTAAAACTTGACCAGACCAAAGCAGATGACTTGATGGAAGATTATCAAGAAATAAATGCGATGGTATTGCCAAAGAACTTTGTAGAAACTCAGGTTAGTTCTTTTAATGCAGCAGCACTTGCATCTAAAGAAGCTATTTTTGCTCGTAGAAGGGCAGAATACTACGCTAACCGATTAGGTAAAACGATGGAGACTTTTCATACTGGTGGTGGTATCAACCTGAGAGGAACGGTCGAAGATCTATCCAAATCGATTTATGAGGAATACAAAGAGCTGAAGAACAGAGCATGGACTAGTATTTTACATTCCACTGAGGTTACATCAAGACTTTCATCGGAAGCGCAAAATCGTTTAGCAAAAGAGTTCGAGTCGATTAAATTACTTGAATTTGATGTGGCAAACATCTATGGGTTCTTAGCAGGTTTATCAGAAAAGCAAGGTGATATTCAGTTGAGTATGGCCTGTGATGTGTTTGATATCATCACGCGCTACCACTCTGACAATACAGTGTTCTTTATGGGCTGGAAATCAAATGATAAGCACCGAACTTGTGGTATGAAAATCAAGAAGACCAGGTTCATTCTACCGAACAACCAAGCTTATGTGAGTTCATTAGAGTGGAACGCTATTCAAAGGCTCAATGATATTGATAAGGTTTTTGCTATGCTTGATGGGAAGCTACTACCTGAAGTAAGTCTGGTATCTGTGTTTGAAAAGCAGATATCCGAACTTAGGCAAGGTAAGCGCTTAAGTACATCTTATTTTGATGTTCGCTACTACCAAGGCATAGGAACAATTCATTTCTTTGCTAAAGATAGTAAACTTATTGATCGTTTGAACCGGCTAGTAGGGCGCCACCGTGAGTGGCTTCCAAATGAATGTGACAAAGTTAATGAAGCATTCTGGTTGCAGTATGACGGTGCCGAGAAGTTCGACAAAGAAGTTCGTGTTGAATTGAAAAGTAAGGCAAGGTACAGTTTTGAAGATCCATTGTGGGGTATTAACAGCAATGATGCAGAAACGCGTGCTAATGCCCATGCTAAAGCACTTTCAGCTATTGAAACAGTTCTTGAACGTCGTGGCATCAATGTCAGCGCCGTGTTGCAAAAACAGGAAGTTTTAATGCTTGAAGTAGCTTAAAAAACTAACCACATCCCAAGTTATCGGGGTGTGGTTTTTTTTCGTCTAAAAAAATGGCAATTCTAGAAAGTTGTCGTTGAATAAAGGCTTATAGGGTTTATTCACCTAGTTACTCACTGGTTTATCCACAGATAATGTGGATGGTTAAAAGAATTTAGATTAGTGTAAAATAATTAATAGATAGACTTGAGTAGGTAGCCATCTTTGGTGATGGCATATTCAAGAGTAAAGGGGATATCGACCAATCCCCCTTCAATATATAGATTCTTAGGGTAGTGTTTGCTCTTCGTTTCAATCGCCTTCATAATTTTATCTTTTAGATCAATATCATCATTAGTTCTGCCGACTTGGTTGAAGCATCCACCATCAAAAAGTTCTTTTGCCATGCGGTCTGTAATTGGTGGTTTCACCCTAGGGGGGGTCACTAAAAGCACAGCATTCAAATACATATATGTTTTTTCATTTGGGAATAAGTTTTCACTAATCTCCTTGGTTTCTAAGATCGATACTCCAGTACAGAATTTCAGTCCTTCTGTTAAATCGCTTCTCATCTGAAAATCATATGGTTTATTAACCTCTGCCAAAGCAGTCTTATAGCTAAAACCTAACAAGGATATTGTTAGGAATATTAATCCCCTTAATTTTGTTTTCATTTAAATATCCTTCTTCCTTATGTAATTTAATCTAGTTTACTTATATACATTGAGCTTTAATTGTCAGATATTTCTAAATAATTCTTCACCATTTTAGATTTCCATCTGCAATCGTTAACATCCGTGCCAAATCGATAGTGATTATCAACTAAATGACCATTTAGTATGGTGACATAATGCCCAGTAATATGGACTACGTATCTCACATCTTTTTTAAGATTTGTTTCAACTAGCTGCTGAAGAGTTTTACGTTCAGCACAAACATGTCTTAGGAATTGTATATTTAGATTTTCTAGCGCACCTTCTAGATAAGTTAGAGGAATTCTAGTAATCCCGATATTCTCACGCCTACCAATAGCTCTATTAATTGCGGAACGAGCTTCAGATAGGGGCTTTCCTGTAAGTGCTATGATTGCGCCAGGTCCGCAATAGACTCTTACTTCACTAATTTTATGCAGCTTTAACATGGTCATTTTAAATTAACGTGGATAAGACCAAATTAGCACTTAAAATTATATTGTCAATTTAAGCTCTCAGACACTCAACACTCTCACCTAAATAAAAGTAATTAACGTAAAAAAACGTGGCCCTGGAGCCACGTTTAAACTTATTTAACCGTCATTTGTATATCTATGTTCATCATATAATAGCCATTGGTTTTTATTGCCGCCAATGCCGCTATAGCATCTTCTTGGCCAAAACTAACCAACGGTTTGTTAAGGTCGATTACTATATTCTTTTTAAACAGAAATACTTCAGCCATATCTGCATCGCTTATTATTAATTCAGCAATATTTCTGCCAGCCTCAACAACTAAATATTTTGATGATTTGGTACTTTTATAAACATCGATTTTCATTTCTTCTCCTAATTAAATTGTAGTGATGTAAAGCAACCATCCTTTACAAGATATTTAGTAGAAAACGATATTAAAGGCAAAAAAACATCAGAATATTTTATTATTTATAAGATTCATTTAATAATCATTAGTTATTGTTCCTGTTGCCACTCACTCCGACCAGCCTAGCTTGTGTTTTTGTGCTTCGTTATATCTCAGTCTATCTTCTTCATGTGAATATAAGTCTGTAGTTCTTGCGTCAGAGTGCCTCGCATCTAGTTGAACTAAACGCCTATCAATACCGGCATTGATCTTCTGTGTCACAGAGGTATGCCTTAACCAGTGAGCTGAAGCCAATTTAATTTTTTCTGCTTTATCTTCATGGCCTTGTTTGAATAAATCCTCTGCAGCCATAGAAAAGAACTCTTTCAGTATTTGATTAATACGTCTTGGCTTGATGCCAGGCTTATTGAAAATAGGGACGTATGATTTATTCACACTAGGGATTGCTGGGATAATATCATTCAAAGTAGGTAGCGGAGATAGTCCTAAGTATTTACGCCATCGCATAAGGGCATTGACCATATCTTTAGGCATTGCAACTGTGCCATCTTTTGCGCCTTTTCCCTTTACTTCCCAAAACCATCCACCAGTATAGTTTTTAAAATCGCACATCTTGATGTTGGCCACCTCACTGATGCGGCCACCAAGGGATGCAAATAGCGTTAACATAAATCTAATGCGTTCTTTTTGGTATAACTCGGCTGGAGTCTTTTCAGGAAATTCCTCTACAACATGGAGTAGGGTAGGCCACATATCTTCGTCTAAAACTCTTACGACTTTTTTCTGGACAAAACCTTCACACAATTCGGCTTTGTTTTTATTACCTAGTAGTGCTAATGGATTGCCAGTAATGTATTGAGCTTTAACTAACCAATTTAAGAAAGAGTTTATCGAAGCCACTGCAGTCTTGATGGCAGTTTCATTCATCTTGCCAGTAAATGGCCTCCAGGTATCTGTAGTTTTATTGGCTTTTTTCCCACACCATTCAGGCGCAGGATCTCTCATAAACTCGATGAAGTCCTCGAAATCATCTTTAGTTAAACTTGAAATTGGCTTTCGTATGTAATGAGTTGACCATATTAAAAGTCGCTCACATTCTTTCTTGTAACCACGTATAGTTTGAGGGCTGTTACGAGTCCGTAAGAATGACTGTAAAGCGCCATAGTCAGTATCGGCACCAGCTTGATTATTTAATCTGTCGCTAACCCTGAATATGCCATTGGAGCCATTCAGAGATGAATCGTTTAACGTGGACTCAAGATCAAATATCATCCGCGTGTACGCTGTCTTTGTTGTTGAGTTGATGTTTGCTGAATCTGTGCTGTGGATTTGGATTCAGTCACAATTAATTTGTTATCTTGTTTTAATAGTTTTTTATTAATGAAGTAATTTAAAATGTTAATAATGAGTTGTTGTACGTGCTTGCATTCTTCAGGCGGTAAACCGTTTGGGCATTTATAGCCTTTAAGTTTGAATGTTTTTATCATGATTTTTACCTAATATATTATTGCTGACAATTCCAGTAGTCAGCAATAATAATATCACACCCCTAATATCTAGCAAATTTACCGCACGTTAAGGATAAACTCTTTCATTTGATAAGATAAATACTTTCATGTCCTGAGTCCGCGGAAGTAACAATGACCTATTTTTAGCATAAATCCGAACATATTTACTTTAGGCATTTATATGCCAAAATTACTTCGTCACTCGTTACCACACTTATCTTAGTGCTTATACTCAGTATTAATTAACCAAGGTTCCATGAGCCACCACGGTATTTGTAGGTGTTGTTTAATATTCCATTCAACAATACTTGCATAGTCGCAGACTTTCCCTCGCCAAAAATTACATTGTGCTCACCTTCAGTTTCAAAAATTGCCACTGGTAACTCTGGAAGCATGCCGGTTCCAATGCCATAAGTTGGAAACACATTATTAAAGTCACGCTTTAATAGCAACTGTGTGGTAGCTTTACTTAAGGTAAGAAACATCTCCCTTCGAACTAACCAATAGCATTCAACATTAGATGCAATATAACGCTCCTGACGTTTTTTATAGTCGCGTAGATGCTGGTATGAACGCTGCAGTTCTATCGCGATTGTGCGTCCACCTATAGAAAATAGCACATCGGCTTCCCATTGCTGGTTACTTGGTGAGCGACCTGGTACTTCTTCTTTACCTTCAATACCTAGGCCAGCTAAGGCAGCAAGTACGGTGGCTTTGGCAGATTTGTGCCATTTTGTCTCCGGCGCTGTATTACATTCATCAGATAAATGGGAAAAGAAATGTAATCCATTGATGCTTGTTTTGAGAACTGCAGGCGCGTTGCAGCACGGCATGACAAAGTAACCGAGCTCAGTTGTTAGCTTCAAAGCTTCCCAGTCGCTACTAGGTATCATAGTAGCATCCACTGGCCTACCGTCATGTGTCCGAGCAGTCTGCGTCATTAGTAATCCGTAAAACATTAAATAGCACATTCCCCATGATAGCCAGTCCCATCAAGACCTTGAAACTACCATGCTGTGTTATGTGCCGCACCAATTTAATGGCCAGAAAATCATAGTTTATTGGCTTTATCGTTCATATCATCAAACTAAATAATGCTAGCAGCAACTGATGCCGCTTTTTTCTTTGCGTACTGTTTATTCTCAGCAACACCTTTAAATGTCTTCTTTGAACCGAAGTTGAGATTCAGCGTACATTCGAACATAGGTGGCACTTCAGATAATTGCTTAAATACATATTCAGGTAGCGCATATTGATTTTTTTGCGCTATCTCTTGCAGGTATCCCACTGGGTTTTCTGTACTGGACTGAGCTGGCTTATTTGTGTCTTTTGAACCGTCATTCAACACCTTTAATTTCTTCAGCACATCCCTAGACGCCAGTGCTTCAGCTTCTTTCTTAGATATGGCTCGACCTGATTCACCGCTATACGTTTTTCCGTCGCATGTTACTTCAACGCTTGCACTAAACACCATCGCATGTGAAGGTCCTTTGCCAGATGATGAAAATATTGGCATTGGCCATTTATATTTCTGGCACAACTCCTGTAATTCACCTTTGTAATTCTTGTTGGGATTTGGGCGTTTGACAGAGTCCTCCCCTGTAACGGCAGTCTCCATTTGAATGTTCATCAGTTTAGCAACTAACAACGCTGCAGCCGATTGCTCTGCCGCTTTCTTCTGGGAGCCTGCCCCAAAAGTTTCATGATAGATGCCGTTTTTGTCTTTTAGGGACGCTGTGGCATTGAAGGTTTCCGAGCTCTGGCTGCTGTTGATATTAAGTTCGCTAATAAATTGATTATTAGTTGCATGCATTAGCATATTAAATGCCTTCGCATGGTGTGAACCCAACCATTTCGAAAATCTGGTTTTTAAACATTCTGGTAATTCAGCATCTCCCATATCCATCATCAGGGCGTCAGACAATTTATCCGAGAGCAGATCCATATCCATGCGTCTAACCAGCTCATCCGCTAATACCTCTGGCATTTGTCCACTTTGTGCCACCAATTTGATTGCCTGTGATAACTCATGTTCAGCCAATTTCTGCAGATTACCGTTCTGCATAGCGCGTTGTGCGGTTCTGGCCACTACCACCTTAAAACCATCTGAACGTTCCTGCTTGCGCCTATTTAGTGCATCATTGAGGTCGTTTGATAATGTATCCAATAACTCTATGTCGTAAGGCAGATCGTCTTTATCCAAGAAGGCTAGCAACTGCCTCAAGTTAACTAGGTCAGCATACCTTCTCAAAGGCGAGGTGATGTGCAGGTAATACGGAAGATTGAGTCCATAATGACCAGTGACGTGGGCGCCATAGTTTGCTTTGCTTGCTATAGCACTGAACTGTTGCTTTATGGTCTCTTCGTCGTAATTTTTGGAATTTATCCAACCTTCCAGTGTTTCAGCCATCTTATCTGCTTTTGGTGCCGATAGTTTTGGTTCATGGTTGCGGTATATCACTGGTATGTTGTGAACCAACATATAGCGTGCCGCCAGCGAATTTGCCAATATCATCATTTCCTGAACAATAATATTGCCTATGGATTCTTCCGCGCTTTTTAAATGCTTAATATTACCCTCCTCGTCTGTCATGATTAGACGGGATAGATCAAACATTGCTAATGCGCCATGATTTCTGCGCGACTGGAGAAGACTTTTTGATAAATTAGATGCAATAACCAGCATCTCATGGGATGGATGTTTATTGTCATTCAGAATTAATGGTATGTCTGTATAAGACATGCGTTGGTTTACCGTAATTTTTTCATTGAATATCTCAATCGAAGTAGTTTCCAGATCGCTGGATACCCAGATGTCAAAAACTAGTGCATTGCGCTGCCTGCCCGCCACCAGGCTTGAATGTTCTTCCGATATTTGTACCGGCAACATCCTACGGACTGGCTTATCTCGGATATAGGCGGTTGCAGCTATCAACTTGGCCTGCCTGTCCTCAGAGCTGTCGATTTTTATCGCTTTTGCCGGGTTCGCAATCGCCACAAGTATTTTGTAGCCGGTTGCTATCTTCTCTATATAAATAGCGTCATCTATATCTTTTGTGGATTCACTGTCTATTGTGATAAATGGTATTTCTGAGAATATTGTTGCGCTAGATTCTGTCATTGTCTGTTTATTTTCTAATGCTTTGGTTATTAAATTAGATTCTATTCACGATAAGTTTAATCACATTAATACAATTAAAAACGTCCTTCATTTCTCACTTTAGCAATGTGAACTTGGATGAACATTTTCATCTATACCACCTTATTTATATTCAAGATAAACTCTCCTGCTCAACAGTAAATTTAGACTCTTCAATCGCATCAGCAATAGAACTCCATCCAGCTGCTTTTGCAAAATAAACCATCTTCTGTGTGGTGCTGACACTAGCAGGTCGTCTATGCGCGACTGGTACATCTTCAGGGTGCATCTTCCATGCAAGCAAAGTATGACCAGACTCTTTTACTACTGAAGCTAGGACTGAAGCTATCCTAAATCCACCTTCATCCAAATCACCCCAATGATATACAGGTACTGTACTAGGTAATGATTTTAATAACCTGGCATACATATCTCTCCAAGGTGGATTTGGCATGCCTGCAGTGTATATAAGCAGTACATCCTCATTGCATCTACGTCTTGCCTCAGAGTGAAAAGTAGTTGGGTTTTCTATTGTTAATACCATGCTCGGTATGCTGACCAAACTTTTGATATTAGCTGCAGGAAGCCCCATATAAGGGGTATCAATATAATCAGTAACTCTGTCTCTTGATATGACAATATTGCCAGCCAACCTGACTGGGTGCTCCTCTCTTAATAACCCAATTTCTTCTAGGACTTCTGAAGGAACCCTAGCATATGCATCGATATCGCCAGATAAAAGCACGTCTATAGGTGCAGCTAACTCTTGAATACGTTTGGAGTTTTTGAATAGCTTACTACTTACTTCCTTAACCGGCGTTAGGACAACCATATTTACCATATTATTACGGGCATACTCTATGACCGTAATAGCATCTACCCAATCTTGAGCATCTGCAGCAGTAAAGGTTCTAACCGTCTTTAACAGTGCCCACTGATTTAATACTTCATGGATTATCGGATATCGATCTGCGAAAGGAGTTAAAAGATTTCTTGCATGTCTTATCGTGACTTCGGCTGGTACTCTGTTCAGCAATTTAGCTAAAACATCACTATCAATCAGTTCTATCCGCTCGATGAAGTTCTCAACAGAACCTCTAGTTCCTATCAAACACTGTATAGCACCCTCTGCCTTAGCAACATTAATCACCGTCTCAAATTCATCTTTTTCTTGTAAGGTTTTACATGCATGGTATTTTGATAAATGTGATTTAGTAAGTACAGCTTGTTTACTGCGTCTTCCCACAGCAGCTTTTTCTGAATCAGCTAAAAGCTTTTCAAGTAATGATTTCGCTAACGTTTTCATTAGAATGCAGTGATGGCTTGGTTAGTCAATTGAGCAGTTTGCTCTTTCCTCATATTTATAATCTCTTGCTCAATGAGTTCTGGGTTAAATTCTGCTAAATCGCTTCTAAATATTAAGCGCGTTGCTGCAGACACATCGTGGCCATCCAGCATCATTGAACTATTTTCTGCATCTCTCAGAATATCGTAGTAACGATGAAGAAAAGCTGTAAGCGTTCCCAAGTTATCACCTGGGCTAACCATAAGTATCTGCAATCCTAGCTCTTCTAGATAGCGCATTGTCGCAATGATATTACTTACGTCCATTTTATTAAATGCTTCATCTAGTAGTATTAATCGCATTCCGTCAGCTTTTCCATTCTCCAAGCGGTACGCTGATGCTAGTGCTGCGCCAGCAATTACATATAAAGGCGCACGGTGCTCACCACCAGAACCTGTACCCAGTCTTTTACTTAGGCTACCTACATGGCTAGATACTTTGCTGGATGAGTCTTCACGCAGAATTTCAATATCGAATTCAAAGAACTCACGGTAATCATCTAATGGACTTGCTATGCCGGCAGCACCAGGAGAAACTTTATCATCAAGTAGTTGACGGAAATCTTCAGGTATTTCACCGGCACTGCCAAATAAACTATCGTTTGGACCGAATGAAGCTATATCTTTTACGTATTTGAGTAAACCTCTCAGTTGTGGTCTTACTGTACGAATAAACTGATAACGTTCACCATTGGAGAATACTGGGCAAGTACTTAACACCTTGTTCAGTCGATCCATAGAGCGATTGAGATGATCGATGTTGTTGTTTAGAGCAATCGCAACGTCTGTTCTAAAGGTTTCTTGTGAAGTCTTGAAAGCCTCATTCATTTGCTCATCGTAATCTACTAATTCAGTTTCTTTTAGACGTTTGAGCAGACTTTTCATCCATGCACTTTCGCTGCGCCAATCGTCTTGTGCTATTACACCTTGCTCACGATATATAACGCGGAACTCACCAATTTCCCTTGCAGCTTTGTTGATTGCAATTTCTTTGAGTCTACTGGCTTCGGCAGTTTGGTTTTCACAATAACCTTTCATTAAAAGAAATTTGTCATCGAATTTTTCTAGCAACATATCTAATTGTTTCGAAGCAAACTCTCGATCATATTTATCCACATGCTCTGCGTCTACATATGATTTTTGGCTCATTTCAGATTTTGATATAGCCACTTTCTCTTTCGATATTGACTGCTCTAGATATCCCTTAGCGCGTCCAATCTCACCTATTAAGGCGATGACCAATGGCTCTATATCACTAATATTTGATTTAATCCTATCAGCAGTTTCAACGAGTTGATTGTAACCAGTGTCTGCAGTCTGATTGAGCTTTGCAGTTAGGGTATAGGCTTTACTTCTCCATTGGTGCATCTCATCACATGCGTCAGTCAAATAACTAATAACGGTTTCTTGGCTTGAAATAGTATTTAGGCCTGCAATAAGAAGATTAATTGCATCCAGTTTTCCTTGTAGCTCCGTTACTTGAAATTCGAGCGTCTTAATTTCTTTAAGTAATGGTTCCTTCTGTTCAAAGCTCCCACCGCCGATTTTCAGCTGGCTTATAGCCACTGGTTTGATACGGTTGTACTCACCTGAATGCGTCAGCATGCCATCCTGTGTCAAGGCGCTTTTTGCTTCAATGGCCTCTGCATCTGTGACAGCTCTGATGGTTGCGCCAAACTGTTTGCGTAGATATGCTACTGCAGCAGGGTCATCACCCTCAATCAATTCAGCAACTGAGCCAGGTGCGCTAATTACCGAATGTTGTTTACTTCCGGCAACGATTTTTGCTCCATAAATAGCGCGAGGTCCAGTTAATCCTCGGTAAATATTAAAAGCAGACAATTCATTTTCTTTCCCTACAAGTAAGGCCTCAACATTTTTTCCTAAATACCCTTCAATGATTGGCTGCCATGATGGGTCTGTAATGCTTACTAAGTCGCAAACTGGCGTAGCATTGATGCCATTGTCGCGTAACTCTTTTAGCAAGCCTTCAGTTTCAAAAGACAATCTTGAGCGGCCATCTTTTACTCGCTTCAGAGCTTCATTACTTAGTATAAGCTCCCTCTCTATCAGGTTTAAATTGGCACCTATACCCTTCCCAGCTTGAAGCAGTTCGTTGTTAGCTGCCTTTGCTACTTTAGTTAATGGGCTGGTTAACAGTGACAGTTGTTCTTTTGTTAAATCTTTATATTTTGGTAAGGCAGCTTCAATTCCTTGAGTTATTGCTTCAAGTTTAGGTGCGCTATCTTTCAAATAATTTGACGCAATAGCCTCTCTAAGTGTTTTGCGGATTAATGTTAGGCTGTTCAGAATCTCATTAGCCTTTTTTCCCTCTTCAATTTTAGAGTTATTAATCTCAACGGTAAGAGCACCACTTTCTTGATGAGCTGAGTGGCCCATAATTTGACCATTTGTAGCTTCTAACGCTAGTTTCGCATCATCTAATATTCCATTTTTTTGTTTAAGTTCGATATCTAACAAGTTAAGCTTATCTTCTGCGGATTGTTTCTCGTCTGATGCCATCTCTAGTTGATGCGCTGCTTCATCCCTTTCTGCTCTGCATGCTAGGGCTTTCCAAGTTACAGCTCGCACCTCTGCCGCTTCTGCTCTGGCATATTCTGCTGCAACTTTCTCACCATCATTAATCTTGGCTTTAACTTGATTTACCATTTCGCGCAAGCGTCGAAATGTATCATTAACCTCTTTAAACTTCTGAATGTTGGTAGGGCGTGACTCTAAAACATCATAGCGAACGATATGATCAACTGACTTATCAAAACGCATCCTCAATGCAAACTTAAAGGCACTTTTGAAAGCCTCAAAAGAAGGTACACCACCAGCCCCTCGCAATAAATGCAGCGCAGATTTTATATATCGCTCCGAATCTGGATGTAATGGATCTATACCCGTCATTTTCGAGCGTTCAACTAATTGATGACGAAATGTTTCCCATGTGCGTGGTTGTGCCTCGTTATTTACAATGTCCAGATGGTCCTGCATGGACAATTCAATACCAGGAACAATATAACGGCCTCTGACTTCATGTTTGTCAGTATCTACAGATGCATAGAGGCAAACACCCATAGAGGTTGCCTCCTTGGTCACAGAGTCGCGCCATATTAAAGTAATGTAAGTTGTTGCATTCTCACGTACATACCTAGACTCATCTTGCATTCCTAGACAATAAGAACGAATAGTCCTTGTCGTTGCGCGTTCATCAGCCTGAGCATTTAGGTTAACCAAATTGCCGTTTGCACCAAACATTGCAATTTGAACGGCATCCACTAAAGAGCTCTTGCCACTGGCATTAGGCCCAAAGATGCCGGTTATTTCTTTAATTGCAATATCCTCATGCTCAAACAGAAAAAACTGGACTAATTTAACGCTCTCAAGGTATTTCATTCTGAAGCCTCACTTGAATCTTGCTCTTTGTTTTCTATATCTTGCGCAATTTTATTTTGTGACCAATTACTGAGTCGCTGCAGCGCCGTGTCACCGATAATTTCGAAAATAGCGGGACGTATCATGATGTATAGATTTAGATCTGCATCACTGTCTAGTTCGTCCGTACTTTGCTCATCGGCCAATTTAACAATGCCCCATCGCCTAAATTGCTTGATAAGAGCATCAAATTCTGACTTTGAGGGTAACTCTCTGCTAGTAGCCAAACGATACTTTTCATCTAGCTCTATGAGATCGCACAAGGCTTCGCCATTATCATTTATCTGCCCGGCCCTGATAGCCTCGTCATACAAACTACGAAGCACTAACGCCAATAGCGTTTGATTTACGGATGCAGTTCCCGCTTTCCCGTGTCTTGGTTTGGCATATACATAGCGGAGTAATGAATTTACTTGGATATCGATACCAAGTGGCTCCAGCGCCGTCTCAAAGTTCCTTAAAAACCGCTCGATTAGGCTATAAGTAACCCGACTGCTTTTATCTGAATGATAGATTACCTGCTCAGACACAAGACGATAAGCCGCAGACTCAAAATCCTCTGCGGTGTATAGACCGTCAGTGCGTGAAGCTATTAATTCCCAATAACTCATTTACGATTCCTTACCTGATGCTGTATGTTTTTTTATAGTAAATGGACTTGACGATATGTGTTCATGTGGCACTTCTGGTTCATTTCTACCTTCCACACGAAACCCTTTTGACATTGTTAGCCCATCCATGCGTAACTTCCTGCTTTTTACATTGGCGTGTAAAGCTAATTTAGCCAATGTCTGGTACATACAAATGCTCGCAACACTATCTGTTTTAATGTCCTGACTTTTCATCTCATCATTATTGCCAAGTTGATTAATCACATAGGCCGAAAGCTTAATAGGCGATACCATGCGATTAGTTCTGGCAAGGCGAGTGATATTCGCTTTTGCTCTTTGTTCGTCAGAGACAACAACTTTTCTCAGTTTAGAAGGCGCCGCTCGTTCTATAGGTTTACGTGGCTCGGCTAAATTAGTCTCACTTAACATTGAACCTGAAGCAAAAGGATCTCCTATAGTTGGCAAACCGTCCTTGTTGATGGACTCAATTGCTTGATTGACCATTACATCCACTGAACCTAATGACCTGATTCTGTAATCTAAGAAGGCTAATGCGCGTTTATTTGCTCTACGAATCTCATCATCTAAACGATCAAGATATTCATCGATTCTTTGGAGTTCAGATAACCGATAGATATCACGCTCAAATAGGCGTTCAGCCTTCTTGCGGTCACCTTTACATAGGTTATTTTCATACCATTCGATAAGTTTGGTTTTGTGAGATTCTGATTCGCTTATGTTCTCTATATTGCCGATGATTTGTGCGCGTTTAGATAACGGATGTTCACTGGTATGTAACTCTCGATAGTCGCCAATAAAAACACGCTCGATGTAGTCACTGAAGAAGCGCTGAACATATTGTGCTGTCGTGGAATTCTTATGTAAGGTTTCCATTAACTCTCTAATGTTAGTCCCTGTATTACGCACATGCTCAAGTAGGTTTCTTGCTTGTTCAGCTGCTTCACTGAGAGAGTCACCTGAAGCCTTTCCATCCAACACTAGCTGGACGTTAGCATCAATAGAACGGATTTTTCCTGATACAAAGACTGGGCCTGTTTCGGCAAAGTTGATTAGCATAGTCAAAAACTGACTTACTGCTGGCTGCATTGTTACTTTTTTATCAAACCTAGGCTGATCTATTCTAAGCCAACCAGATTCATTAAAACGATTAAATATGGCAATTGCGCGTACCTCAGAAGATGCATTCACCTCGGTTGATTCTTCATCTTCCCATGCATCTTGCAAATCAAGCGCATCAACAATATCCTGAATAATGATTTTAGATGGGTAACCTTTGGTTGGTGGCAGTGGAGCGTCTGGGCCAAATCTTCGTTCATGTAAATGGCATAATAAAGACCAATATCTGTGCCTATTACCCGATGACAATGGCGAGAAAATGCGGTCTGGAAGCCTTGTAAATAATAAGGCTCCTTCAAACGAAGGTGAGTTGGATTCTAAAATAGCCATTGTTTGATGTCCTCAATATTGCCAATGGCTAATTGATATTCTGGCGGCTTCTGCTTACTTACATCGATTGCAGCACGCACATCCTGGACAAAATAACTGATTAGCGCACCACGGCAGGTGGTCACTCTCGCAGAAGTGTTACTGAATAACTCGTATCGAATTACTGTCTCTTGTTCATAGCTCAAATCAGGGTGTGCTATCAATCTGACTGGCACTTCAGTCATCCACGCAATGTCATCCTGCATTAGTCTTTCTGATGGAGCATCTAATAACTTCACGCTGGATATGCGACCTAATGTGTAATCTCTAAATTGCTGATTTAGACTGCTATAACCGCGAACATGCCAACGTCGTCCTGCCCGGACGATACTGTGCGGAGAAATGATTCGTAAATGCGGCTCAGGTTCTTTCATTGAGCGATATTCAATCTGTACTTGGCGATTAATATTTGCCGCATGAGAAAGAATTGAGAATATTTTGGGGTCTGGTGTAGTAATTTCGGGGAAAGCAGCTACGAGTACCGATGGCTTGTCATTTTCTAATGCTGACTTCAACCCAATGATGGATGAGTATTTTGTTAAGGAACTTGAATCGTCCTGACTATTGATTTTGTTCTGGTAAAACCTATATGTAGCATCGAATGTTCTAGAAACGCTATTCCACTGTGTCCAATCAGGATATGCATCTCGGAATTCTTTAATCCACTGACTAGCCCGTATTTGGCTAAGTCCAAAGACATCCCTGAGGCGAGCATTACCAAGTCGCCCTTCCCACCGGAGGATGAGCTCCATCTGCAGCAATCTAATAGGATCTGAATTTTTAGTCATAACTTATGAATAATTACATGGTATAAAATATTATACCGTATATTTATTTATATGATTGAAATTGTTTTGAAAGATATATGAGAGGTATTACTCAAATTAATCTTAAAAATTTAGAATTGAATGGGTTCAATATCCTTTAATTTCAAAAGTATTTTATTAGCACATAAATCGATATCAGATTTACATTCAATATGAACAGGAGTTAGAGCAGCTTTATTGGCTATTTGTAGTAAGGTTGACAATGATAGTCCGTCTTTGACTGATAAATCCAAATTGCTATTTTTAAGCTCAACTAACCAAATAAGTGCACCAGGCTCTGCTACTACGTCATCGTCGACCGCACCTTGTGTTTTCCACATGGCTATTCTGTTACACCATTCAATTTCCATCGCCATCCAGTTCTCTAAAACCAAATTTAGACTTTCAATTGTAATTGGTAAGTATTTCCAATCAAAACCGTGGTTAGACACTGATTCTGCCCCCAATACATTTGAAGCGATGATAATCAGTTTTGGTTTATTTATACCTGTGGTGAGTGAGTTGCTCAATGGGTTCATGCTAGTTGCACCTTATGCGTAGATGTGTATCGACTTGCAGATTATGGGGTATGTCAGTTGCTACTTATGGTGTACGCTTAGCGGTTACTATTTGATTTGTCTTGTTGTTAGGATGCATCATTTGTGCACCCCAACAAAAGTTTTGTTATGTCTGAGAGATTGACATGAGATCAGTGAAAAACTCGCAAGCATCATTATTTGACATAGGTAATACAGAAACCTGCTTAACAGCAAGATTAGCCAATACTGCTATTTGCTCCTGGGGTGATAGTTGAAGTTTTTGTAGTTCAGTTTCAATATCGTTGGTGGCAACCCGCACGCGCTCACTCTTAATTACAGCTTTGATTGAATCGTGTTGATGCATAATTGTATTTCCCCTCTTTTTTCTACTTTTCTTGTCAATGAACTAGCTGATATAAACTACCAATTAATGTTGGCCACTCTTCTACTGGAACCATTTGAATCAACTGTGAAGCGTAATGTAAGTCAATATAAGCAAGTAACCCTAAACTCAAAACAAATAAAAGCAATGGAATGAAGAAGGACTCCAATACCGTAGCAAATATTTCTAGTTCGCGCATGATAGTTTTCTCATTAAACTCGTGGCGATTCATTAATCATTCTTGCTATCTGCTCAGGTGTTTCTTTCACAGCTACAAATCTAGCGTCTTCATATGCAGCTGATGGTACAACCAAATTTGTATATATGCCGTTATTAGTACTGACTGGGATAGCCTCACTGACTAAATCCATATTTACCATTTGTTTTGTACCGTCAGTTTTTGTTAATAGTAAAGGCTTCATCTATTTTCCTAGCTAATTGTTTAGGTTATCGTTATATCGTGCCTGGTGTACACTCTCTGCACACCTTTAGTTAGACTCATACCGTTTTCTAATGCTTGATATTCAACACCATCTGGAGCCTCACCGAGAGTTTCACAGCCAATCCAATGCCCATAATTTATCTTTTAATTTCAGCTATTAATCTATCAATAAATCTATACCCATTAAATAAAAGTAGACCAAACATAAGAATAAGCATCACTATGTTAAATGGAGTGCGTACTGGACTCAGTAAATTTACAAATATGCCAGTAATCATAATTAAAGTTAAAAGAAACAACACCCGTGGATTGTTAGTCCAAAAATCCTCATCAGAGTATTGCTCTGTACTTATTTCATCTTTTTTATTGTTCATTGCTTTACCCTATTCCGATTCGTCGACCAACTCAGCTGTTGCTAGCAGCATTTTAGCTAGCGAGCGACATTCCGCAGCCGTCAAGTCAGCTCCTTGACTATTAAAAGCATCGTTACTATCAGGTTTCAAACATTCAACATTTAGTCTTGCTAGACCACCCATACCCGTTTCGATTTTTACCTTAAACCAATGACCGTCCTTGTTTTCGGCATCTGGTGTCAATTCGTTAGTGCAGAATCCCATAATTATTAATTTCCTTTTCAGTTTAAAGTTGAGTCACGTGTTCAGGATCAGTCCCAACAGACCGAATTGCAATCCAAACTTGTAAGCGACCTTCATGTTCCATAAATCTTGAGAGATCTACACCAAAGGGTTTAATAATACCAAAAACACCAGGCGCGATATCGATCACATCACCAACCTTTGTTTTTTGTCCAAGAGCTTCTCGTATGCTGTTAATTAAGTGTTGTTGATCCCATGGTTTAGGTAAAGGGTTACTATATGGCAAACTATTCAAATGACTAACAGCAGCCAAAATGTCAGGCTTTGTAATTACAAATCTTGCTTGTTTCTTAAACATGAACTACCCCGCTAATTTATCTTGCAGTACTCTCGTCGAGTATTTGGATATACGCCTACAATTCGAGATGAAAGAAAGCCGGCTTTTTGTAATCGCTCGCATCTATAAGCAGGACGCTTCAACATATATGGCAAAGATAAAGCTTCAAACCATCCACCCGGCATGCGATTGAGTGCATCTTTATCAGCTTCAGTCATATTTTCCATGATTTCCCATCTTGGTTCTATTTATGCTGTTTACGGTATACCCAAGGTGCTATTGGATTATCAAGCGACCATAAGCCTCTCTTGAGATATTTCGCATTATTTTCTGCTGTTGTATAGGATGAATTATCCTCTGGTGTTTGATTCTTAGCGAAATATTTATAGTGCCATGCATGCCCAGCTTTAACCATTTCAAGGTTAACATCTAAACCATCAGCCAGCACCGTGCCAACTAAACGTTTCCCTGACATCCCTTGTCCTAATCGGACGGTGACATTTTTATCAAGAGTTAGGTTACGTAAGTGCAATTTAGAAGCAGTAGCGCCTGGTTGCCCAGTTTCAATACATGCGGGGCCGGAAAATCTTGCACTATCAGAGAAGCCATGACATGACGCTTCTGGCGCATCAATGGCAAACATGCGAATAACAGTATTACCATATTCAGTTTTAACGGTAAGCGTATCTCCATCAGAAACTGCAACGACTACGCCATCTATTGAATCGATTGTTTGGTTAGCTTCATACTTCACTCTGGTAATTTGAGCGCTCACTGGTTTAATAAGCTCATCCGTTACCGACTTTAAACCAAAGCCCGGGATGTGTTCACTAAACATTGAAGCACCCATCGTCCCTAGAACGGCAAGGTACACATACTTATACATAAAGTTTCCTTTAAACACTGACTTATCAGGTGTTAATGGAATTCATTTGTACTCCAGTCCACGACGACTGGTTACCAGAAAACCATTAACACCCATTTGCGCCGAAGCACGATTAAACTACATTACCCGTGACACTACTTAAGTTAATCTTAGGTGATCTTTGAGGTGTCCGAACTTGACCACGTTAAAACTATCTGTTTGTACTGTCTTACTGGCAGCATGTCGTATATAACTACGACTTGACGGAGAGCTGACGATTGATTGTCTTCTCCCCTGCCCTAGCGTTTCAGTATTGGTTGTAATCATGGTATTTCCCTTTCGTGGTTATTCCGCAATTTGCAGAGTTATTGTTTACTTCTAAATTTAAGTTATCACATTCTATTATTCAGGCAAATTTTGCTTATTATTAATACTATTAAGGAATGAGTTTCCTCCTTCGTATTTATGACTCCTATTGCAAGATGGGCATTGAATGCGAATATCTTCCTGGTATGCCTCGATAACATCTCTTCTCGTTGTTTCTGGGACATCTAGTTTTTTCTTTCTACTTTCCCAAGTTGGACTATGATCAACATCAAAATCTCTTCTCCCATTTACCTTCTCTTTTGATATTTTTCTTCCACATGTAGAACATTTAAGGCTTCCATCTTCATGTTTAGGTGCATTAGTAATTGCAGTATCAACTGTAGATTTCCAAAACTTTGGTCTGGGATTAATTGAACCGTTTTGGTATTTTTGAATTGATTGTTTAACTTTATGGTGCTTATTTTTCTTTACACTGAAGCTTTTATGTGGTCTTTTTCCAGCTTCGCTATAAATTGGTGTAACACCAATAGAGACTGTACAGAAAAAAACAATCAAAAATCTTAAGATGGTAAGCTTCAAATCACTTCCAATCTATTCAAGTCACTTAAATCAGGATCATTAATTTCGAGCTGTTCCAAAAAGCTATCAATCCCATATTGATTGATGTAATCCACCTCTTTATTGGTAACTGGAACTGCCCAAACAAAACTTACAAATGGCTCGTTTAACTGATTAAATTTCTCATCGAAGTAAATAGGTGGGATTAGTAGGAATGCAGTTTTGTCTGAAGTTCCTGGAATTAAGCCAAGCGGTCCAATTAAGGATTTGTATTCAATTTTGAATTCGTTTTGGAGAAAGGATTCTGCTAAAATCGCAACCATATCTTTAGCATAATCAAGTTGTTCTTTCTTACTTAAGATTACAATCTCATACTGGGTATGTAAAGATAATCCTAGCGATACAACAGCGGAGCAATCATCGATACATGTTTGTTCAATGCGTAATATTGATATTGGATTATTACCGTTAGATCTATAACCAGTTGAGGTTTTCCCAATATACTGCTCAATGTGGTTTACTAATTTTGGCTCAGTCATTTAGTATTCTTTCTTCAAATCTAATGCGATTTTTTATGTTCCCATTTGCGTCGATTTCTAGTAAATCAGGTACCCAGCCTTGAGAATTTAGTAGGTCGCTTTTATTTCTATTTAGCGTATCTTCAATTCTTTGGGTTATATGTTCAGCATCCCAGGCTGCAACCCGCTCTAGACCATGACACTCTTGCATTGATGATTTTCTGCTAGTTCCTGTTTCAAAATCGTATATCTCATAATTGCCATTAATTAGATCTATTACGAAGCCCTTATGATTTTTAGGGCTATTTATATCAATTTGCTTATCTGCCCCAATTTTCTGCCAAATTCCACTTGTCATTACATCTCGATATACATCAACAATAAAAAGAAACCTGTTTATATTGGTAGGAAGTAATTCTTTACTGGTTGCAACGTAATCATAGATACCAAGTCCGTGAGAAAACTCTCTACCGAATGCATAGCGGCCGTTTGATAATGGAATGGCTACTATGTCTCCTTCTTTTATACGTTGACGACTTGATTTAGTATTTGTATTCATGTTTGTTTCACTTAGCTATATTTATAGGTTGAGTACTTGTGCTTTCGGAATTTTGCTTTGGGATTGCTGGCACTTTCACTGTATTTGATGCCGGTGAACTATCTTTATTACTAGGTACTAGTATTGGTGCTTCAATTCGACTTGTACTAATAGATGATGCAACTGGTTTGACAGGCTCTTTTTTACTTTTAACTTCTAATGCTGGCTTTGTCTTACTCATATTTAAATCAGGAAGTCTGCGCTCACTGGTTAAACCTAATGCTGCACCTAATGAGAGTGAAACAACAACAATTGGTAGTAGCGCTGACAACTTGATATATGTTGCATTTAGCGAGTGATTGAATAAAGGTGCTTTACGTGCCACCCATGGTCGATAACATGTTTTTAGTTTCATAGATAACTTTATATATAAAATTAGTATTTATTAACGTAATGTATCCGAATGACAAACTTCATCAATTGTTTATAACAAGGAATTAAAGGCCCAATATACATCTAGCCTCATTTCAGATAAATTTCCCATTCTTTCGGGAAAATCACATTATCCCCACAATCTTTAAATAATGGAGCTATCTGATAGTCTTTATATCCAGCAAGCCCACAGCCAATACGGGTAATGAAAAAAACGGTTTGGGAATTATCTTTGGCATACATTACAAACTCAGTTATATAGCCTTGAATTGCACCCATGCTAAGCGTTCTGATTTGCTTATTTTTGGTAGGGATAGCATAACTATGTTTACTTCCTCCAGCAGACATATACCCAACACCAACGCCGATGCTGGCACCGAAGCTTTTTCTTGCTTCGAGTGCTGCACCTAGTCCATGTATGCCAGCCTCATTACTACCAAAGACGAAGACCTCCCCGTTCGTTGGCAAAGTCTTGTCGGCATGATAACGTCGCACTTAAGCGCCCTTCAATGATGAAAGTAAGTTCACGATGTTATGCCAGTCCTTTTGAGTGATGGTTACGTCATTATCCGTAAAAGTAGTTTTCTCATTAATATCGTTCAATTTATTTATTAACTTATCCACCTTCTTATCTTTCTCGATATAAGGACTGACTGCTTTTTGAATAATTTTTTCAATTAATGCGTTTTCGTCGTCCGCAATAAATAATCCATCGTCTTGTTCACCAAGTGCATGTTTAATTGCCAGTGATGTTACACGTAATGCAAACTTCATCGACTCTTCGCGGGATTTACGTTCGTTTAATTTTTGCCCACGAAATACTAATCGTGTATTTAAATCAGCAAATTTCAAATACTCGACACCTGTTAACTCCACACGTACTGCTTCTGATTTACTAATAACTGCTGCTTGTTCTGTCATTCTCATATTCCTCATTAATTAATGAACTATAGATAAAATCTATTCATGAGCAAATATTGCACAGTTCTTTTGTTTGTCAAATTTCTGATTAATTTATGAAACAGACGCTCAAATATTCAAAATCAATTTACACACACTTCTCTAGGGGCTGTTTCTTCACACGTGCCTATGCAATGACATCACCCCAAATTACCCTCATATTCAATTTACGAATGCGTAAATTGCGTATAAGAAGTTTTCTGGTACTCTGAATTGAGAAATGCACGATTACTCCACAGTAGACGTGCTGAGATTTGGATTTATTAAGGGGCGGTACACTGAATGAACGTAGAAAATGTAAATAACTGGAAAGAGTCACACGAAGTAGGTTTTTACGGATGGATTGAGAAACACGGATATAGCGAAAAAACCGCGAAAACGTATAAATCTATGTATTTTGCGTTCCTTGCATTCTTGAATGAAAAAAATATTGCGTTGGATAAGTGCAATAAAACTATCACTGACCTATTTTCAAAACACGCACAATGGATGAGAAAACTAAATCAAGGTACTTATGGTTAATTGCAGATGTGTTTGAAGATATGGTGGAGTCTAACTATCTCAAAATAAATGTGATGAGTTTAGTTTTGGAGAAAAAACGTAAAGGTATGCGTGGCAAGACATCCAAACGTGAGCCTACAGTTTTAACTAAATCAGAAACTCAACTGTTGGAAGATTACATTGCGGCCTTACCTAGACATTACTCTGGTATGCGCGAGCGCTGCGCGCTTTTATTGTTGTTGGGATGTGGCCTACGTGCGCAAGAGTTGTGCGACTTAAAATCAATAAATATGTACCTGAAGGAAGACACGCCATACCTTAGAATTATTGGTAAGTTTGATAAAGAACGTCTGATCCCTATTCCTGAATCTATTGTTGGTGAGTTGGTTGATTATCTCGATATGAAGTTGAAATCTAGTCCATACTTCCTTAGCTCATTGCGAGCAGGTAATCCATACGTTCCATCTAGTGTTTATCGTATGGTTCGCACGGCAATGGAAGATGCCGGCATTACGAAGGAGAAAATGTCACCCCACGTACTGCGACATACCTACTGCACTCGTCAACTTACAGAGGTAGGCAAAGAAGGCTCAGACATTACACTAAATATAGTGATGTACTGGATGGGACATGATTCATTAGCTACAACTGCAATTTATGGGCACGTAGTGACTTCTATTCATGGCGCAAAGCCAGTTATTTAGGCTCATGCATACTAATAAAAATGTTTTCTTAAGTTTTCAATTGGTATGATTTATCAACAACACCAAATTTTTTGGTGCCTACGACCGTAGCATTTACCCAAATTACTTTTGAATTGGCTAGTCTACGGATATGTCCTCTTCGTAGATGCATTCTTGGTGAAGCGTGTGAGCTATTGCCTGTTGCTTTAGCTTCCGTCTTATCTGCTAGTGGATTAAGCATTAGCACATGATAGTCATAAAACTGGAATTTCCCTGAGATTAGACGTTTTTTATTAAGTTTATCTGAAGCTTTAAATACTTGTGTATCAACATTGCTACAATTCATGATTGCACAGAACTCAACCAGGGCGATTACTTCATCCACTGTGTCGTTGTGAACATCTTGCATAAGTCTATTAAATGCGACTAAAGGATCTTCAGGAGATAATAAAAATAATGGAGAAGGTAGCAGTCCACTAACTCGCATAAATTTATTGCCATCAACCCCTTGCATGACTTCGAATATAGAATCATTTCCTACAAAAGTGCAACCTAATGTTGACTGCCAATCGCTCTCATCTGTATGAAATAAACTAAATACAGCAATCTTTTCATTGCAAACAGTAGTGTTAATAGATGGCATTAGACGCACCATCTCGTCTTTATATTTTTGCTTTGCTTTCCCAAAATCCATAGCCAATGATATACGCTTATGTGATGCGTGATTTTCTGAAATTAAGCGGTCATTCAGGCCTGGTGATGAATATTCAAGAGCAACAACCGGGAAAGGAAGCATCAGTAGTTCTAGTTCCTTCGAGGTTATGATGGATTCGGCATCAGGATCCATTAGGCGGCCGTTGTCAGGGAGGGTAAATTTTACTGCATCATGCAATATTTCGGATATAAGTGTGTAAAACGCAGCCATGTTATCCAGATTATGCTTTCTTTCTGGATAAATATAAGGATCATTTGCCGAGTTAAAATCTCCATCTACCATGCTTTGTAAATTCTCGACAGCATGCGTACTGTAGTTAAGCGGAGTTGGGTTCATCGTTTTAGTTTCCATATCCTATCTTTCCGGTTATTCCAATACCACCACGTTAACGCCATCGGTGGAGCGACAAATGTCACCAGTAAGTAGGACGTGGCCAGTCCCGCACAGGCGCTCACGCGCTTGCTCTATCTCATCCGCAAATAGCGCATTACTCTTTGCGTTGCCAACAATTTCAATTTCATCAGGGTTAATCCGCATCGCGTCATCAACCATTTGTAATAATGGTTTTTTAATGTGATCCAGTTCAATTACTGCGCGCTTTTTCATGTCGAATCTTTTTCTTTAGTTAGTTGTTTTTTGACTTGAATCTAGTTTTCCAGAATATAAAATTGTCCCTTGCAACAATAATAATTAATGCGAAAGTGATTACGCTACAGATAGTACCAATTAATGAATATTTAATAGGGTCGGTTAACATGAGAACAAAGCCAACCCCAATTAATGAGATCAAAAATCCGATTGAAAGATTAATGAATTGGCCATGTTTTTCACGCACCCATTCAACATAACCTTGCATGTAGCTAGTTGGAATTTTGAAGACTAACCAAGTACCACCAATCATGAAGATAATTGAAATTATGTTTTTTACATCTAGTTCCATACGATGATTCCTTTCCTGATTATTTACCGATATACAGCGGCCATGCAACAAAACGCGCTATATCATCTAATTTAATTGGATTTGATAGGTTCTTGACTCCAGGCAGTAAGTAAAGAATCCAAATCAACAAAGGGGTAAGCCGCATGATGGTAAACGGCTCAATATTCAATATTTCACACAAAATAAGCGGCGGGAGAAAAGCCGTGGTCATTACCATTAAAAATGCAGCAAAACCAAGCCATCCACCTTTGCGACGGATGTTATCTGATGCTTGATTGATTACATATTTAATGTAATTGTTCATAATTTCACTTCTTTTCTGCATATTATCATTTAAAGCTGCCACCTACTCTTGTGTAAAACCGACACCGATTCTTATACAAAATCAACACTATTTCTTGCCAAAAGCGACAGTAGCTCTTCTACTTGATGCCGAAACATTCAGAGGTTATGAATGTTCCTTTCGGGATTACCACGCCAATATTCTTCAAGTCCAAGCCTATTCCATCCGGCGTAGTAATTTTGCACCCAGGATTCTTTGGATGAATGACAGAGGTATTAATATCACTCATGGCTTCTACCAATTTAATTGAGGTATGCTTGGTCTGATAGACAAAAGCTACTATAAGGCAGGCGACAATGCTAATTGCGATAACCCAATTCATTGCTTTTTTCATAGTTCTCTCTTTTCCGTTATCACCACTGTAAAATGTGTTGGCCCACTCCCAAATCAATTGGCCAATATAACAATGCCATCTAAGCTAGGTACTGATACAAGGGTAACGCCATTGAGTTCACTCATTAATATTTTCCGTCTAATGTAAATCTTTGCACGACATTGTTGTTAAGCATCTCATTGCCTAATATCTGAATGCCAATTGCTGCAACCAAAGCTAAATTGGGAATAGGTAGGTTCCTGCTTGTAGATTTATTGCAGATAGTTTTATAGTTATCTATGGCGTCATTGATGGACTGGTGATTACTTATGGCAATACCAAGTGCATAAGAATTGGTAGAATCCGAATTAATTAGATAGTAATTAACTTGCTCACGACTTATGCCAAGTTTTTCACATATACGATCAAGATCAGCTCCAGCGTTTACATCATCTGATTTGCACATAATTGTTGCAATCAGTCCATTATCATTGCTAGCTTCTATCTTGAAATCACGATTATGCGGATCGCTCCAGTTATGTAACGCCTGCTCTGCCATTGTGCTGGTACGGTCCACCGCTAATAGTCCAGTATGACTATTGGCTCGATAAAACCACCACACGCTTTTAATGAACTGTTTCATAGTCAGAAATAAAAATTATTCGCCACAGAAAAACTTCTATAGCGCATGCAAGCAATACGCCAAGTGCATAGGCTGGCCTCAGATTTACCAACATTTCATAAACACCAGAATCAACTGAAACTACATATCCCATGAAGAGAAAAAATGCTGCTAATAATCCTGGAAGTGCAACGAGGAATGACATTTTTCTGCAGAGATATGATAGCCATTGGTTATTGCAGATTGCTAATATTTTATTAGCACATAAAATTCCAATGATTGTTATTACAAGAGCCACGCTCAGCATTGTTTCTAGCAAGTCAATATTCATAATTCTTATCCATTTCTGTTATTCAGTACGACACTTACCATAGCGCTTTAAGATGCCTTCCCAGCCGCTAAACTGCCACCACCGCGGCTTATATTCTTTAGCTATTCTATCTAAATTAGCTTCAGGAGCAATTCCTCTCAATATATCCTGAGCTTTATCTAATCCAATTTCTCGCACATCTATTGCTTGGCCAAGTGCGACCAAAGCTCTGTTAGGCTGATTATAAGCAAGGTAAACATTAATCTCTTTAATAATGTCTAAAGGTTTAGGGGTCTCAATGTTAACCAATACGCCAGGAATTGGCATAAAGGCTGTTATTATATTTTTCGGCTCGGATAACAACGCATCCCATCCGTAAATATCCCCAATTGCTTTAAGACTAGGTTCATTTTTCCAAGCAGCTGTAACAGATTCCCAATCATTGGGAAACATGAAGTAGATATCACGAGCTAATGTCCTCTCTTCTTGAGATAAGTAGCATAAACTCAGGAATGAATCTAAATCATCCATTAACATAGTAATTATTCTCGTATCTATAATTCACTGCAGTCACCTTCGCCATTAATTACTCAATTCCAACAGTTCAATAACTACTGGCTTCCTATCTGCCAAAGGAATATTGGAATTCTTACCGTAACCTGTGGTGCCATAATTGAATATGCGTTTGCTGCTTCCAACATTCTCAACAGCTTGAATAGTTGGATGACTTTTGCTTGTACACACAAACCATGCTTCATCAAGAATAACTACACCTGATTTTGCTTCACGTAATTTTTTTACATAGCGTTTTTCTCTGGCAAGTTTTTGCTTCTTTTGTTGAATCTTCATGCGTTTGATTATGTTCATGTCACTCTCGTTAAATGGATTAATGAGTTAAAGCGTAGGCTATCAATACGCATGGTATACCTGCTAGAGATAACAACAGAATCGATTTAGTAGGACTGTCCTTAACTGAGATGCCAATACCTTCAAAAAACGAGCCTATAGCGCACGCAAACGTGAATATATAAATGCTTGTCTCAGTGAACGGTAGAATGTTTTTAACTTGCAGGTACTTGAGAATCAGGTATGCGCAAATCCCAATTATTGAAGTTACTATTAGAGACATTTTTGTAGGGGTATGAATTTTTAGTCCAATAAGGTTCATTAACTATTTTCTCTCTTATTCAATATACATTACACCATTGATATATCGGCAACTATAAAATCTTCCATCCGGACGTTTATTGCTACCTTTACTATCAACACATGGTGGAGGTGTCACCAGGTTCATCTGTTGGCATCTAGATAGATGGCCACTAACTTTTCCCCCATAGCATTGGGCTGAATTAATTAGATTCACCTCAGCCATTTTAGATTTATTTTGAATGCAGGATAATCCATACTTTGCGTGATTCTCTGTATGAGCTTCAGGTCCACAATTACCTGGCACTTGCCGAATAACGCCATTACTTCCCTTTTGACCTATAAAATGTGGTGTACCTGTAGTTTGAGAAGCTGCGTTCACTGTTGGTGCAGCTGTCACGAAAGTACATAGCAATATAAAAGCGCAGAATCGCATTCGATTTAACCACCTAATCTCATTTGATTGGCTCAACCGTAGTTGTAATATTCGTTATGTATACACCACTCATATATTCTTACCAATTTCTGTTATAACAAAACTGTATCTAACTAATTTTTTGTTTTAATAAACTTAAAGTTTCGTGGCAAACCGCTTACGAGCGATATCTGCAGAAGTATTTTTCTGTGGTGAAACCACTTCCAGTTCTGCGTTCACCCATTCAAGCACATCGTCAGATGTCAGTTTATCTTCTGCCGCTAGCTTTTGAATCTCACGATAAGCTTCTTTATTCACCGGCTGGTAATTAGTCATCTTCTCGTAAATGATTTCATCCCAAGTTTTATATTTTGAAGTGAAGTGTCCAATTGCACCGCCAACAAATAAACTTAACACAATTAGCCAGCCTTGATACTGATTAGCATATATTCCTATTATCGAACCAACCGGCATCCCAATAATTGCGCAAAATGCCATTCTTGTGGTTGTTGGCCATGAACCTTGGTTTTTCATGTACAGAATGTTATGAATGCTAAATAATATTTTCTTGCGTTCGTGTTGGTCATTCGATTTATTCAAGTTATTCTCCAGAGATTTTTTTTATTTTTCCTCAGAGTGACCATTGGGTGCTCTATCGAAAGAAACCGTTGAGATATAGTGGTACCAATCGGCATTAGTAATTTTCTTCTTTGTTTATTTTAATACTCTGGGACCAAGCCACCGAGATTTTTCCAACGATTGCGGATAGCATCGAACTCATGTGATTCGTTACAGCGGAGCACGCATGTTCCGACGCTCTCAGATAGGTCAGCTGATACCATTGGCAGCGTATGCTGTAGGAGATGATCCATATCATGAGCCATCATCGAAGCAATAGATTTTCCTTTTGGCCAATGGATAACGATAAAATCGTTATCGGTCGATAGCCATAGATCGAAAGAGTCTGCAATATTTTGCTTAATTACTGACATAGATTTTGCCATTTCAAGCGATACTGGCGAACGGTCAAAAATGATCAGGATTTCCGTAGCTTTATCCGCTAAAGCTTCCGATATAGATTTCTGTCTGAGATACTCTTCTTTACTCGCAACGATTTGCTTACCCATATCTCCTATCAGCTCTGCTAAAACTTCAGGGTTATCTCGATGCTCGGCATCCAGCCTGCGCTCAATATCATTAATCTGCTCATTAGTTAGTTCACGCCACCCGCCTGCTGGCACTTCTATGATTCTTGGACTGCTGTCATTTACATTGATACGAATGAACAAACGGCCATCATCCTGCGCATCTGCAATTAACGGTAATTCCAACGGGTCGTATTCTTTATTTTTTGCAGTAATGATAGTCAGCGCTTCCGTCATGGCATTTGTCAATTTAGCGAAAGCTACTTGGTCTAACACCTGAACCAGATCCATGTCGATTTCGCGACCGGTCCTTGCTGTTGCCAGTTCTAATAAACCCTTTGCTTGCGCCTGTCTTTGTTCAAGTGTACCGCGTGCTTTAGCCTGTCCCATATACAAATTTCCTTTAATTCTAATAATCGAATAGTTCAATCTTTAATGTTTGTCCGTATTATCACATGTATGGATATTCATGCAACTTTAGGCTATTGATTATCATGCGTCGTTCAAGATATCTTTTGGTCATCATAGTCGTAGTATGCTTAGTAAATCAGTGCAGACTTATTCAGCAAGTATATTAATACTTCATTTGCATCAGGCAGTGAAAGGAAAACGCCTTTTACCATGCAGCGAAGTTTATTTTCTATCACATCGAAAGATTCTTGCTCAATTACCATCTTAGAGATGTTACTTTCATCTGAAATATAAATTATGGAACTGATGTTTATTAAATCTCTTTTCACAATAATTTATATTGCACCACCGGTAGTAGGCATTTCTATGTTGATAGAGCCGATTTTATTTTCTTTAAAATCAGCATTAGATGCTCCAATGGCGTTCAGGAATTCACTGGCAATGATTGACATCATTGATTCTTTATTCATAAGTTGCCCCAATATATGACTTACTAACGCACTAAGAGCTACTTTCTTCAGGCCACTAACTTTTCTTGTAATGGCAAAGATTTGATTCTTATCTTTTTACTAGCCTGTCTACACAACAATTCTTTATTAAATTTCTTGAAGCTTGGTACAGAGAGCTTTGGACTTCCCAACGTCCCACTGCAACAATAGACTGTTTACTTTCTAAAGTTTTTGAAGATTTCTCTAGTTGAAATTGAACACCTTCAAGATAGGCCTGGCAAATTTTAATCAGAGATTTGCTAGATTCAAATGCTGTAATAGCTTTGACAGCACCATCACCCATGCATTTTGCAATAGCAAATATATCTTTAGAACCACCACTAATCACCTTACATTCAACTCCAAGCACCTTACTGAAGTCATCTGCATAGCTTTTTAATAGATCGTAGTATTTACTCATTTTGTTTTCTCCTAAATGTTACTCGGAGCCACCTCCCTTCGGAGATGAACCCCGAAGGTTATGGTTATGCAGCTAACTGGAGATTTTCATCTTTTGTTACAACTGCGTCTGGTTTACGTTTGAAATAGACTTTAATGAGGCTAGAAACTCGTTCTATTGCAAATAATGCGGATGGGAGCTTGTGTTCATCATCAGCATCTTCAAACTTGATGCCAACGTTGTACTCAAACTGTCCAACCAGTTTTTCTGTGACTGTTGATTTACTAATAAACGCATCCAAATCACTAGCAATATCCGGCTCACTGTTTAAGATTTCTCGATACTGGCTGATATTAGAAATACCTAAGCCTTTCTCAATCATCTCGCACTCGTAAGCTTGATTTCGGATGTATTCACCCATCACGAAATAATCATGCTGGAAATTAGCAAAGCTACCATCACTCTGGAGTTGAATAAAACCAACGGTTTGATAACTTGTTGTAAGTTTTGCTAGTCTAGGCATGGTAGCTGGCATTACGCCACCATTCTTCTTAGCAGGAATCAAAGATTCATCAATTACACCATTTGCCTTGTCATAATCAGAAAATCCGATTATTTTCCATGGTTGGTCAACGCCATTTACGCCGAACAGAGCGGTAATAAGCTCTGAATCTTCGTAGATGTTGGCAATGACTTTCCCATCATCACTGATGAGTGTTTCCCATATATCTAATCGATTAATTTCTTTCAGTTTCTGAAAGATTGCTAATGCAGATTCACTTTCAAAACCATCGCGCCAATAGCCGCGCGGCAATATTTCCAGTGTTACATTACGATTATCAAAGCGAATTGGTTTGCCAAAAGCTAGATTCCAACCACGAAGGTAGGTTTCTGGCGTCAGGTTATTAGCACGGTTTTGTAACGTACCGCCTTCAGCTGATGATGCCCGGCCAAATACTTTCTTCATCACTTCTTTATAAGTGCCCACAGCAAAAACACCCCAGCGCGGGGTATGCGGACGGCAATTCTTTTCGTAAGTTTCTTCTGCTAAAACATAAATTACATTATTGTTCTTAGTAGTAAAACCTAATACTGCTTTGCCTGTAGTTACGGTTGCGCTCATTTTATTGCTCCTTTAGTTGCTCGGAGCCATTCCCCTACGGGGAATGAATCCCCGAAGGTTAGTTTTTAGTTTAATTTTTTAATTTCAATAATGTCATCCGGGTTTTTCGATGTCTTGATAACCCAGTCAACAGATATTGCATATACAACGTTGTGACCTTTGCTTTTAGTGTGCACTAAGTACTCAGTCAAAAATGACTTGAAATCAAATAAGAAGTTACCTAATTGAAGTTGGCCAGAGCGATAGGCATCCGGACTATTTTCTTCATTAAATACCGCCTCAATTAATTCTGGGTCTGCTTTAGCTGGATCGTTACCATCAATCAAATAGCTCATCAACTTAAATGCATTACTCGTTGAAGTCTCTGATTTTTTTATCGGTCCTGATAACACTTGATACAACATTATTTTTCTCCTACGTTATGAAGCGAGTCTTGTTATGACTGCCTCTTTTTGAAATGCGAAGCGTATGCTTCACTCTTTACCATTGCTGGCAAAAATCAAACTTATAGGGTTTCCGATACATCCGATTACCAGGTGCATTGGAAAGCCTAAAGGCTTCCCGTAGTTTGGTCTTATTAGGACTCGCTACGTTTTTGAATTAAAGTTTGATAGAACGCATACAACTCTGATGCAGTGACTAGACCGATAGATGTTCCTATCGATTTAAATAACTCGATCTCGTTTGTTATGTGCTCCATGACATTGGTAAATGCTATTTCTTTCGGCGTTAACTCTGAGTTATCTGAGTGGCCGAAGTACTCTAAAGCATCAAAATCCAGTTTGTAGGTAGGTAGCGCAGCAACGTGGACCATACTGCTAGTCACAACGTTGTTATCTACAACTGGGTAGGCCTGAATGCTTATCACGCCTTCCATGTCATGCATATTTAAGTCAATGCTGGGATTGAAAGTTAACCACTCATCGTTACACAGCTCACTCTCATTACTAGATTGCAAGAAGTTAAAAGCGAATTCTTTTATCTCGTTCATGCTTGAGTGAATGTTGCTCAAGATAACGCTTTGAACTGGGGATGAATTGGTAGCGGTGTTCAGCATAATTTTTTCTCCTTATGGAAATGAAGGCAAGCCCGAAGACTGCCCTCTGTTTTAATGTTGACTAATGAATTTTGAATTTGCAGAAAGGGGAAAACAACATTTGGCCAATTTGACTTTTGCTGTTTTTATTTTGCATATCTTTCATTAACTGCATTTTGCTGCGCATGACCTTTTCAGATTTATTGCCACTGGACTGAAATTTAATTTCACCAATAACTTTATCCCCGAAATAAAACGTGATTGAACTCGCTTTAATGCTTTCCACCTGTTTAGTGGATGCATAGTTAGCGCTGCTGTTTTTTATCTCATCTGCAAAATCATCAAGAATGTTATTGATATGTGCAGCAGAACTTAATTTTTCAGTCATGATATTCCCCTAGTCAGTATCAGTATCAAGATTCAAATTAATGTCTAGTCCATGGTAGTTGTCCACTGCGGAAAACTCATCCATTGGATAAAGCACACCCTCGTGATCGTCTACTTCGGATTGCGCTGATGCTTCATTAGGCGAAGATAACAGGCCTCTTAACTTGTTTAATAGTTTCATGATATTTCTCCTTCTTGGTTGGTGCGAATACGGGTGTATCCACGATTTTGAAATGCATAATTTCTTATGCGAGGTTTTGGTCTTTCGACACAAAATGCTGGCTTTCCAATATGTCCTGTCACGACGCATTGGAAAGCCGAAGCTTCCCTAGGTTGAACTAACTGTGATTAACTAAGATTGAATTAACATCGACAACTGCAGCATCACGGATTTGTGAGCGAGTCATAGATTTCAAAGTTTTTAACTTCCCTACAGCTTGAATCCCCTCAAAGCCTGCCATCAGTCTATTGGTAGCATGCTTAGCCAGACCGCCATTGATGTAATGATCCACATCATCGATTGGCGTCTGAACGAGTGATTTGAAGTTCTCACCTAGATTTTGTTGCAATTTAGCTAAATCAGCCTGCTGCGATTGCACTAAGTATGAGTAAACAGACTTAGATACACTCTCATAATACGGGCTGTAAATCGCATTAATAGCTGAATAAACCTCATCCCAAGTATGAGCCCTGCGTTGTGTGATTTCGACATAACAAGTTGCGCGCCATTGAATGTCTTGCTCAGACTCAGTGGAGGACACGTGATAAAAATTCTCAACAATAAAGGACACATGTTCAAGTTGACTTAACGCTTTTGAGATACCGAATAGCCTATCTCTTAACGATTGTGCCAGTAGTGCGATGTTGGTTTTTTCACCTGAATCACCAACGATTAGGAATTTTTTAGCCATTTTAATTCTCCTGATTGGAGAAGGAATCATCCCCAATAGAGGACAATTCCCTCTATTGGGTTGATAGTGGACTTAAGTACCTTGATGGAAGAGTAAGTAAGCGATATTTTTTTGTTTGGCTTCTGTGATGTATTTTTCCAAACGAGCTGGAACATCAATAAACTCATTGGCCATGTTCAACATAAACTCCCAAATGCCTGCATGACCGTTACCGGTATGCTTGTAGCTGGCATGTGTTTCCAACCATGACCACTCAGAAACCTCATCTGGAGTGTCGTAGCAGAAAATATCAGTCATATCGATTGCGTAGATTAGTTGAGCATCGCCCTCCATAATCTCTTCTGACTCATCTGAATTGATGTTGTAATTTGTGTTTGCTTGCGCAGGTAACTCAGTAATGAGATAGCCCATGCGATTAAATAGATGGAAGCCTTGGACAATCACCATTTCACCTTCTGAACTTAGAATAGTCCAGATATGCATTGGGAAAATAGCTAATTGTTTCTTAACTTCGATTAATTCATCCCCAAAGGTCTCAAACATGCATCCTTCATACGATGCGTCTTTAACCAAGTTATTTTTGATGGGACGGAATTGCTTAAAAAACTCGTCTTCACTAAGCGTGACTTCGGTAGGTTTAAGTTGTGACTGTGACATTTTTCTGCTCCTGATTAATGCGAGCAGCCCCAATGGGACGTGCCCACATGGGTTTTAAAATGCGTAATAAATTACGCGGCTTTTGTCATGACGACAAAATTCTTAAATTAGGATTGGTGTTGTAACAATGGTTTGGGTGCTCTGTGAACGACACAAAGCATTGTCTAGAACTATTTTGAGGTGGTACTGAGAGATGAAATGCGTCTTTGTTTGATGTGGCGAGCTACCACAGTGATAATTTAGGCGATAACAGGATTTATGTCAACATGTAGCAATCTGGCTTTTGGGTAAACGATATTAGATATCAAGAACGTCGCCCACAAGTCCATTCAATATAACTATCTTTGGTTGAACTAGCCTGTGGAAATTTTCTTTTCTATTCTCCAGTGTATAAAAGCTGCAACTGTTCCTATGCTAACCAATACAGCAGAAAATAACATCATTTTATATATCAAATATAAGGTGGAGGCTGCCAAAATAATGGTATTTATCAGATGAAAGTGTTTTGGTTTCATGTTATGTGCATGCTACAGTAGAGTTAGTGATTTTGGCGCGTTCATTCGCAATCTTTTGCTGCTCATTTCTTAGATTAAGCATGTGGTTCAACTCAGCATATCTATAATACGAAATAGGACCGGCAGCAACCTCTGATTTAAGTGTTTTAGCGCCAGAGCAGGATTGGCTAGATAGGTCGGATAGTTTTTTATAGAGACTGGCCGGGATTTCTTCGTTTAGGGACTGATAGTTCTGATAAATCACCCCAATTATAACTAACAAAAGTATAGCAGGAAGCACTAAAAACTGCACAAGGGCAATACCTTTATTACGTTTAATGGATCTATATTTATTTTTTAAATTAATGGTATCGTTCATAGATTTTTTTCCTTTACTTAATCAAGTTTGATTTACGCATACATTATAATTTTGACTTTACGTTGCAATATAGTCTACATAGAAACTACACCCTTACATTTAGGATAGTTTGAACAGCCGAGAAATTCTTTCCCAGCATTAGCACCTCTCTTAGCTGTGCGCTTCACCATATCTCCACCACAGTCAGGACATGTAAACGCGCCTTTGTTGATGTTAGTTGCTACAGGTTGGAATGCGTCAATCTTAGGCATGCTGATATTGCTTTGTACGGTTGCAATCAATTCAAATAAAGCCTCACCGTCTACCAGTGTGATTGGTTTGCCCTGGGCAAACAGTTTCGCTTCAGCCGTATATGTGCCACTCGTCACGAATATGCATGCAGTAGCTCTTTCCCCTGTCATTACGCCATAAAGTTCACGTACTAATGAGACATTGATAGAGTTCGTTTTCCAACGCTTGCATTGCACGATGGTGCGCTTCCCGTCTTTACTCAAGAACAGGTCTATACCCCCATCTGCACCGCCACCACCATTCTCGCGCACGGAGTAGCCTTTGCGTTTATAGGCCTCACCTACTAGCATTTCAAACTCTTGCCAAGACATAGAACGGATGCTATTCAAACCTGTTTGTTGATCAAGTAACTTCCTGCGGTGCCCTCCTCTAATCACAGAGGCAATAGCTCCGACTATAAAAATCACCGGCACAATATATTGCAGCAATTTAGAGAACGTTATTAATAGTTGCTTGGGAACAGAATCTACCAATGATTTTGTATCGGTAGTCATTGCTAGGTCTAAACTCGCTAGATAATGGAATCCAAAGTATGCAAGAACTGCGATTGGAATGCTTACTTTCCATGATATTGCGCTAGCAATATCTAGTAGGTCTGAAAGTACGTTGTTTTTTTGTTTACGTGCCATAGTCATTTTTCTTAATTTAGCGATGAATATTTCTATCCATCGCTTGGTTGCAAGCTTAACTTACTGAAGGTTCTATCTTTAAGGGCTTCCCTGATTTCAAAGCCGCTTGTTCATTTTCATTTAACTCAGAAATGTGCTTGTAAACAGAGTACACCGATGGTGGGGATACGAGGCTGCAAACTCTCCCCATAGTTTGATCATCTTGGCCGCCACCAGGAACTGAAATCAATCCAATAATTTTATCATCTTGTTTCTGTGCCCAAACAGCTACTGGCCATACTACCAACTCATTTTGAGGCGGCACTGGTAATAAGACACACAGCCAATCTTGTGACGGTATAATATTTTTATAATTCATTTATTACTTTCCTCTAAAAAAACACAACTAATATATATCACCGATTGGTGAAATACTTAAAATTACTAATTCATTTACTCTCTTTTGGATAAATGAAAAATGTTTCGCATGGCAAGCCTGCATCACGGCATGTGTGGCAGCAGAACCAACGCTCCCATCCATTCTTAGAGTCGGAATCCTTCGTCCTTACATCTTCTGAGTGGCCGTCTGTGCCATTGCAAAATTGGCAGTGGTCAATCATTGTATTCTTGACATCAATTTTGCCAGCTGACTCCACTTTACTTCGACCTTACTACACTTATTTGGCCGTCCTTGGCAATTACCTTTAGCTTTGTGCCGTCTTGATCTACAACTACCCCATGCTCTTTTTCATAGTGCAAGCGTGACATACTTTGGCGCACTTGCTCATTTTCAATAGAGTCCATAGGGGCATCTGGTAACCATCCAACCAAACCGCCTGAAAAAGCCACAGTCTCAGTTATGTCCCCATTAGGGATGGAAGCTTGCCCTTTATACATAACTTGAATGTGGTTAACGATATTTTGTTCTTGTATCTTGTTAATTTCAGCATCGCTTAAGGTGAGGCGTACCCATGTGTGTCTAAGGGAATCACGATTTGCGTATGAGATACTCCCAATTAACATGCCTATGATTACTGCAATACCCATTGCTGCAGTTAACTTAATGCCTAAGTTTGTTTTTTTATTTTCTTCAGTTTTCATCACTAATTTTCCTTTTTATTAAAATTTATACTTACTACTAAAACTACATGATAATGCTCTTTCTAAATCCTTCGCATCCTACAAAACGTGTCGCGCCACCCATAACATAGTCAACAACTGGGTCAACACATACCCATCGCCTATTTAATTTCTCTGCAGAACGTCCAGTCCGGATTGAGCCGCCAAATGGATCTACAACTAAGTCATTTTCATTAGTGAATAGTTGAATTAAAAAATCAGGCACCTTAGCCGGCATCATTGCACCGTGAGATTGCAATCCTAGTAACTCAGCCTCTTTTTTGTATTTTCTATTTTCTGCACAAGATGAACCCGCAAATATGACATTCTTTGGAATGCTACCTTCTGTTTTGTTCTTATAGCTACCCACTTTTAATCGATAAGCTCCATCAGATTTAATGGACTTTTTCTTTTCTCCACCTGATTCAATCAGCTTTTTGTGTTGCTCACTATGCGGTACCAGCACTCTCCGATTATCAGTGATGACTTTTTTAGGATTGTTGGAAAAATAATAGATAGGCTCCCAACCAGTATTTAGCTGCACCCTGCGCTTGCTCGCGTATTGATAGGGACCAGGTGGCTTGCTTAAATTTATCCATGGGATTTCATCCATTTTTTGCAAACCTAAGCGATCATTTAGCGCGATGATAAGGCGTTCTCTATATAAACTACGTGAAGCCGACTTATGCATAAAAATATCATTAGATATGTTCAAAGTTAGCACACCTCCATCAACTAAATTCTTAACTACTGGTTCGATGGTCTTACATATCCAATCGACATACATTGATTCGCTCACATTGCCGTATTTGCGTGCTTTAGCTAGCGGGTAAGGTGGTGATGTCAATATGAGGTGAATAGGCTCATCAAAGCGCGCAAATACGCTTTCTGAGTACCCTATAATAGCTACACCTAAGTTTGTGGAGAAACCAATCACGGAAAGATTAGGTAGGATTTTGTCCAACGCATCCTTTTTCTTGGCAAGACACCATGTGGCACGTTCCCCGGCAACTCTTTCAAGTACACCTGCTTGTTTTAAAGTTTGCTGAAACCAGCGAACTTTACGTTTAAATTCGTTATAGCTTGATTTGCCTATAATGGATTTTTGCTTCAGTGTTTCACTTGGTAGAGATAACCGTTTAATTAAACGTCGATAAACCTCATCATTTGAAAAAGGCCTTTCAGCGCTGTTGTAGATGCTCACTACTTCCGTGAATAAATCTAATTGACTCATTGTTTCCCCAATACTAGCTTCATAAGTCTAATCACCCAATGCTCACCTCTAATATTCATCTCTGAGAACAACCATTTGCCACTACCTGTGAGTTTGTGCACGGCTATTGTGTTCTTACCTGTTCGCTTAATGCGCTGCGCGTCTTCGCAAATTACACGACAATGCGGGCAGATAAATACAGCATGGAAGGAAGCTGTATTGGGTAATGGTTTGGTGGCATAACCATGTATCAAATGTTGATCAATTTCATGGTTGCATTTAGGGCAAGTTATATAAAAATCGCGTATTTCTATGCCTTCAATGTCGATTGGTAGTTGAGAAGCAATCGTCTCCGTTTCATGAAACATTTTAATTCTAGTTAATTTAAGTTCTTCTGCTTCTTGCATACTTTGATTCCGCCATTTCTGGCAGTGCGTCCTAAATTTAGCAATCGTGCTTAAGATTCAATGTAACAAACTAATGGTTTTGCGCAACTTTCTCTCCAAATATAGCCCTTATCTTTGGAGTTAAAAAAACCGCCCACGAGGGGCGGTTGGTCTTACAAACTAAAATGTCGGTCGTACAAGATTTTCTCAAGTTCTGCTAATTCATCGGACTCAATCTCATCTCGTTCAATCGGCAAATAGAATTTACCATTTTCAAGCTTCTGAATATAAAGAGTACCCTTATAAACATAGCCCTTCATGTTTGGAGATTCGTTATCGAAACCTACTGTCTTTTCAATATCCTCACTCCATTCTTTTGTGGCAATAAACTCTTCCAAGCTAATAGAAAGCACGGTAAATACATCAACATCAGGAATCAATGCGAGTGAGCGGTCGTTATCCCATTTCACATGCAACTGCCCTGCGTCATCTACTGATTCAATCGTGCCATAAGTGCCAGATTCTATAGGGTTAGGGTCGTCATGCATTTCATCCAATCGAACCCGTGTCCCAACGGGATATGTTTCCTTAATTAGTACCACCTTGTTGAGTTCTGACAATACTTCCGCAGTTTCGGATGCTACTGCTACCAGTAACGTATCAACTTCTACGTTATCTGGCATGAAGTCACTATGCACTAGGCTTTCCAGCGGAGTCCCTTGCGGGGCATTTGCTATAAGCCATGATGCAACAGCTGTTTCCATAATCATTTTTAATTGAATGACAATGCCAGGTTCAAGATCACCTGTATTAATCTCAGGATAGCTTTGAGCGATTGTTGCCCAGAATGCATCATCAGCATCACTAATTGCATTCACGAACCGTAAATTTACAAGCGCTTCCTTTTCTGCCGTCTTATTGGCATCCACAATTTTTAAAGTTGGAAGATCAAATAACTCAGACATTTTATTACTCCTTTTTGAAATATGGACAGTGAGGAATTCACCGCCCTTTTGAAAAGCCAACTTTAAAGTTGGCATAGAGAACCACACCCGTAAGTGTGGCTGTTCTATTTGAAACAACTAGGATTAGGTCTGAGAGATATCACCTGCAATAACTACACGATTGTGATGTTTGCTGGCAGTATCCCAAACTAGGCTATCTAATTGATTAGTGATGAACCAAAATGCTTTTGAGTCAGAACTTCCGAATAAAGTAGCCAAGTGTAGCGTCAAAGCCTCCATGGTTTCTTCATCGTCAATATCAGTCAATTGCACATGGTCTTTTAAGGTATCAGGGAAAATATCATCATTGTTCTCAACCAGTTTCGAGTTGAGATCCTCTAACCAATTTTCACCATAACCAATAGATACTTCGGTACCATCTAACAAATGTACACAATAGCTTTCAATATCCTGAAAGTGCATACCAGACATGTCGGTATTGTGTGTAACTTTAAAAGTTACTTGTTTGATATTTGGTGCAACCTGCTCCACCATTTTTATTTGATTTAGTCTATTTGCTTGCTTAAAGGTGTTGCCAAGCATATAAACTAAACTAAGCTCATGTGACATTTCATCGTAACCTGATTCTTTAAATTCTAGATTCAGATTGGATAAGACTTCATCCATGGTGTCAGAAGTCACATAATCTTTATTTCTCAAGACTAATGATAGTAACGCTTGCGCATCATTATTTAGTTTAGAAGTTAATAACTCCCGCGCTAACTTATGTGCAGTAGTCGTTATCACTGAGGAATTGCCAACGTATACCGTTAAAGTTACATCTGGGTATTCATCGTCATCAACATAGTTGTCATAGGTTACATCGAGCAGAAATTCTCCATGCGTACCTACAAAGTTACTTTCCAATGCTGACCATGCACACACTTCATCGTAAAGAACGTTAATACCTTCAATACTACTCAGCACGAAACTTACATCGCTAGGAAAATATTTTGCATGAAATATGATGCAATTAAGTCCATTTTCAGTGCTAGATTCACCCTCGCTGAATCGCATGCCAGGGAAACACTCTTTAATAAAAGCTCTGATTTTTTCGGTATTAGCCGTTGCATCTAGAACCACATCATTTTGTACTGTATCTAACATTTTTTATTTCCTTAGGTTGTTGAGGCTTAAATAGCCCCTGTTTTGAAATGCGTATCGGGAGACACGCGCTATTTGTCATTGCTGACAAAATCCTGAAAGCTTTCCAAGAAGCTCTCATAAAAAGCCACTTGGAAAGCCCGAAGGCTTTCCTTGATAAATCAAGTTTAAGGTAGTTCAAAAATCAGGATATGCGTTAAAGAAATTAGCACAAATCTATCTGTGCTTTACTCTTCTGGCGTAACACCAACCTTTAATTCAAAGATTGCTGTTTGTTCCCCGTCTTTGTTGAAAAACCCCATTAGGAAAGGCTGGCCTACTTCATTTGACGGTAGTTGAACCCCTTCAAAGTCAGTAAGCCAAATATAACCACCATCGTCCAGATTTAATTGCAATGCATAACAGCCACCTCCAGTTGCATACGGATAAAATCCGTAAGCTTCTTTTGGATCTACATTGAATCGACTGCATGATGAAAGTGTTGGATTGTTGATTTCTATTCCTTGAAAGATAAAACCTTTCTTAGAAAGAGTAACTGGCCCAGCCTCTTGTTTTTTCTTTAGCCAATATAATCGTCCGGCGTAAGAATCAGCAACAATAGCATCAACCTCGTTTGCGAAAGTTGTTGCTAAAGCTATAACTTCGTAAGTGTTTAACGCTGTTTCAATTAATACTGAAGAAGTAGATAGTATGTTTCTGCCTTGACTTTGATAGTCAGCTGACACTTTGTAATACGTTGTGTCACCAAGCGAATATAGCAAGGCATGCTTAACCCCTACAGCAGTTTGATACTGTTTGCTGGCAATTGCCACGCCATCCTCAAGCTTCCATCCATGTGCTACAAGCACTTTTAGGAAAATTGAATCTAATACACGTTTTTCACCTACATACTGGCTGGCTTTGTTGTCGTTATTTGACATTTTTCTCTCCTAGGAAATGACGAGCTGATTAGCACCCATCGTTTTTGAAATGCGTATCGATTGATACACTTTGTTTGCTATCTCTAGCAAAATTCTATGAATAGCTTTCCGAACGATCCTCAATAAAAGATGATTTGGAAAGCCTGAGCTTCCCATCAAAGTTCAGAATTACAAAAGCACGTTGTGCTCTTAATGTTCTGATTGGACTTTGATGATTTTTTTACTCGACTACACTTGATTCGAGAGATTCCGAGTAGCACCATGTCACGTCTAGATCTGTGATAGGTTCACCAGTGATTTCAGCGTTATCGGCCTTTGCAATTGCATCTTCGTTGTCTTCTGCATCATTCACCTCAACTTCAAGGTTGAAATACAAAACGACTTCGTAGAGCTGGCAATTGTCACCAACGACAGGAATGTTGCCCTCAGCGTCATGCACGGAATAATAGTTAAACTCTTCCGTTTCTGAACCATCTTCGGTACTCACATCTATCATCATGCAATCGTTTTCTGACCATGTGACTTTGTATTTATCGCAATGCACTAGCCATATAATAGGGCTGTTAACCGCTATAGCAGCTGCATCACGCATTGAATTTGCTTTCACCTTAAAGGTGGCTAGGCAATAGATATTGACACTAGTAGTGCTTACTGCCGCAAGTTCTTTAATACTCATGATAATTTCTCCTGATTGTGCCGAGAGCCCCCAGCGTTTTGAAATGGCGTTGCCGAAGTCTAGACATGACGAATCAACAGGCAATTAAGCCCATTGGTTCATCATATTTTGACTAATTAAATTTTGTAGCTTTAAGTAAAATTCTAGCGTTAGCTGTCATGAAGACCGATGCAGCCTGGTCTTGCATGACATTACGCTCAAAATCTTTAACCAATGTCTTGCGAGTATTCTTCGCATCACGTTGATATTTACTTAATTTGCTTGTTTTGATACTAAGTAACAGTTGCATATGGTCCATGATGTTCACCTGATTAAGCTGCTAAACGCTCGCGTAACACATCGTTAATGTCATGATGTGGTGGCGGAGCTTTAAACTGATTAACCATGCTTAATGCGGTAAGTTCATCTTGCAGACGTTTTGCCCAAGTTTGTCCGGGGTTTTTCATCTGTCCAACGACCTTGCCATCAACTAACTGATCAATCTCATCGCTATCATTATCTAGTGCTAAAAACCACTTTTTAATGTTCAACTTGCTAGCGAGTGTGACGAACCATTCAGGTGTCCAGCTATTGGTACCAGGCATGCCAATGACATGACCCGTGTAACCAAGAGCAACTGCAGACAACATATCAATAAACCCCTCTACCACCATTGCACGTGTTGATTCCTCTACACGCCAAACGTAAGGTAGCTTGATGTTTTTGCCGTAACGAATACTCTTAGGAGTGTAGTTATTATCAGGTTGACCAATAATGCGAAATTCAGCAGATTGAAACCCTGGCAATATAAACATGATAGGTCTATAAAATATTGCTGACCCTTTTGTACCCTCTTTCCACAACCCACTGGATTTTAGTAAGCTTTCGCCAACTTTATCCAATAATAGTTGCTTGCACTTTGCCGGATCACTAGGTAGGAAACACAACATATTACGGTGTTGCGCTTCTTTGATTAAGTCGATTGGTAAACTGCGTTCGATATGAAGGTAATCCATACAAGCTTGTTCGTCTTGGTAGGATTCGCATGCTTGATGGATTTTAATTAAGGCTTCGCGTAGATGAATCGCACGCTCTGCCTCCTCTTTTCTTACAGCTTCATCATCAATCACCTCACGGTGCTTAATGACCCGTTTAATTTCAGGTTGCTCATCTGACTTCCCAGTAAGTTCCAAAGCAGTTTCCCAATTGCTAGTACCCCAAAGTTGCATCGCAGTCTTAACAATATCACCGCCTTCTCTGCAACGATGACAAAAGCAGGCACTATCGCCTTTTAATACTGCCAGTTTGATACTTTCTTCTGGGCCTTCTCCGCACCATGGGCACTCAGAGTAACGCCTAGTTCCTGATAAGTTTTTGCCTTTTGCGCGCAATTCACTATCAAGAAATGCAGATAATGATAGCGCACGTACTTCTGCATATACTTCTTCAAAATTATGTTTAGCCATACATTATCTCCTCTTGATGTAAATGGATTTGTTGAAAATGGCGAGAATCGCCGGTGGTTTTGAAATGCGCATTAAAAATGCACGGGTTTCTGTCATTACTGACAAGAAATTCTGATTCGTTTATCGTTTACACAAATGAATCAAAACTCGATTAGATGTCTTGATTGAAGTCAAGACTGGGAGTGGCTTACGTGACAGCGGGATATTCTTGTTTCCTAGAATATCCCGCTATATTTTGTGATTTATTGAATTAAAAATCTGAGTTTTTGGCGTTTTCCCAATAATGATAATAGTAAACGCCGTCTTGGAAGCCATCTAGCAACACAGGATCGTTAAGAGCTAATGCACCTGGTTCTAGATGAGGATTGTGAACCCCAATTTCTTTTGCTTCGAGATATGAGTTAATCATAAATTCGTTTGCGAGATCGGGGTCTATTTTTTCAATGATTATCGCTTTTGCTAAAGTGATTCTGGCAGATAGAAATTCCAGCATTTTATGACTCCTAAGATTATGTGGAGTCATCCCAAGGGATAATTCCCACCGGGTTAATGAAAGTGCGTGATATTTAAAGGCTTTATGTTTTGAAATACATGGCTATAAATGCCATATTTCTGTCCAATAGGACGAGAAATTAGATAACACTGTCCTAGTAAGACAATGCTTATGAATTGGGTATATTGATTATTAGTAATACTGAATCAAGAGTTAGTCACAGACGTGACTTGAATTTGAATTGCTAGATGGTACTGTCTGAAATGCGTCTTTATTTAATATGGCGAGCTACCATTGCTCTAGTATCAATAATTATTAATGAGTTGTCAATAGTCAGATAGGTAACTGGTTCAAGTAATTAAAATCTTAAAACTTCTTCAAAGTTGCATAAATAGAAATTTATTACATCATGAAGGCATGTTAATTGAATTATTAATGGTGCATTGTGACGCATACCTCTCGACCTAAGCCAGAAGACCCTGCAGCAAAACGCATAATAGCCAAACTCAAACGCCTAGCCGAACGGGGTCATGGTAAGAAAACAACAGGATGGGAAAAAACCTTTCTCAAAGAAGTGAAAGAACGTGTCGGTAAGTTTGGTTCTGCTTTTGCAGATGAAGAGAAAGGTGATTTAGATCAGTCTTTATCTACCAGGCAATACTACAAGATGCGTGAAATTGACCGCATGATTCGTTTCCGCGAGAAGCAGAAAGCGAAGCGTCATTAATGGCACGCATCAAATCTATCAAAGAGCTCGGTAAGGGTTCGTGGAAGATAGCTTCTATCACGCCAGTAAAAGCTAATGCTGTTAAGAAATTGGCTATAAACACTGGAAAAGACCCACAATCCATCTTGTTTAATGCCGTGGTGGAGAAATGGCCGCAAGCTGTATCTGAGCATCCTGCCGGTGTTGCTGGGCGAAGATTCCGCATAGACGTTGCCATAGTCCATGCTTGTCTAGCCATTGAAATGGATGGTTTTCAGTATCACGGAAAATTCTTAAAGGACTTTAAGCGTGACCGCCTGAGGCAGAATTTATTAGTAACGCATGGATGGAGAGTGTTGCGATTTACTGCTTCAGATGTTTATCAGGATTTAGATAATTGTCTGCGTATTATTGAAACGGCATTGGCAATGGATGGCGTTCCGAAAATTACTTCAGAATTGAGTGAAGCTTAAAAAATCCTGAAACTTGCGTGAAAAGTCTTTTGTTATATCTTGAATGTGTAAGTTAACTATTCAAGGATATTAAAATGCATGAAATTCTAGAACACGCAGTTTCACCAATGGTGAGTTCTGTTCAGTTGGGTGGCGCACTACCTACATCAATTATCACCCCTCAAGTAGCTCGTATCGAAGGTATGTCATCGGATGATTACTTCGGTACAGTAGGTTATGAATCTAACTCTTCTTTAAAACCCATCCTTCGCTCTACAGCACACTATGTGTATGAGAAAGAAACACCACGCTTTGATAAGCCGCATTTCCAACTAGGTAGTGCTATTCACTGCGCAATCCTAGAACCTGCTCGCTTTAAAAGTGATTACATCATTGCACCTGTGTTCAATAATCGCACCAACGCTGGCAAGCAAGAGAAGCTTGATTTTATACAGCAGCATCAAGGCAAGTTCATTATTAATGAAGATGACATGGAGTGCATTAACGGTATTGCTGAGAATGTTTTATACCATAATGATGCCATGCAGTTGCTGAAAGCCGGTACAAGCGAGGTATCTTACTTTTGGCAGGATCCAGAAACAGACATTTGGATGCGCGCACGTGCAGATAGTGAATCTCGTTTTGCCACACTAGATATTAAGAGCACTGATGATGCTAGTGCTGATGGGTTTGTGAAATCTTGTGCAAAGTTTGGATATGACATGCAAGCCTACATTTACAGTGAAGCGCGCCGCATTGTAACTGGTGAAAGTAAGCAATTCGCTTTTCTAGCTGTTGAGAAAAAGGCACCCTATGCAGTTGGTTTGTATCTTGCACCAAAAGAAATGTTAGCTTCAGGCTTAATCCGCTATCGCGAGTCATTAAGAAGATTGGCCGAGTATCGCGCCAATACTGCAGCTCGATTAGGTTATCAACCAGATGGCAAGTTGCAAGAGATGGAGTGGCCAACATGGGCGTACTTCAGATGAATTACGCAGAGTTATGTCAACACAGCCCAGAAATCAAAAAAGCGTTCTTTGACCTTGGCTGGGAATACTACGCAGCCAAGCAAGGTGTGCCTAATGATGTGGATAGATATCCTGCTTTTTTAGATGGGTTTAATGCCGCAAAAGAGCGTATCAGACAAGTGAGAGGTGATCGCTTTCATTTGAAGTGGTTGCAAATTCGCTATGGTGCTTTAAAACGAAATCGTATTTTTGATTCGTCAGTTACACCAGATATGATTAAAAAAATGGACGTAAAAGCCTGCCCAGTCACGTTAATGCCACTGACGCATTCAACCTTTACAGATAGTGATTGGTCATTGGACAGAATATGCAATTCAGGCGGATATGTCTTAGGAAATCTTGTAATTGTGAGTACTAAAGCCAATAAAGCAAAAGGCACCATGTCCTTTAATGAAATTTATGACTGCTCACAGGCATCTGGGCCGACCAATGGGCTTACCCCTTTGGAATGGAAACGCTGGCTTGCTATTAGCTCGATGAGCGGTACCAGAGAAACTGAGAACGGTTTTGCTATAGGTTATCACTGCGCACCATTAATCATTGAGTGCCCGCCTATGTTAATTATGAATCCATCTTCGCTTTTACAGTATGTAATTGCAACCAAAGCATATGGTTACCGTGACGCATTGCTATTCGGAAGGATAACAGAAGGTCTGTCCAAAGATTCTCGTAAGAATTTGAATGCATTAGTAAGAGAGGCTGCAAAGCTAAGTGATGTCGTTAGGCTAAGTGAGCTGGATGTATGGAATATAAGCAAGCTGTTTAAGCAATTTAACAAGGTATTCAAATCACTGGACAATGATCAGCACGTAATCATCATGGAAAATTACAACAAGCAAATAAAAGTAGGCTTAAAAGTAAGCATGAATGTGCCGGCATGGAATCCTGCATTGAAAGGATACAACCAAAATGTGTCATGAATTTTTAACGATTAATGAATTATCTACTGGTAGTTACATGGAGCGTACACGATTTAATGCCACCACCAGTGATATGACAGCGGCATGCGCACTAGATTTTACTACTGCAGGTGAACGTCATACCAAGATGGTGGCCGATGGTAAATATGTGGCACTCAATCTTAGTAGTCCTGCAATTGTTTGCGCGCGCATTTTGTACCGTGAACTTGTTATTGCAGAAGCTAAGGTTTTGAACCTGGCAGGTAATGGTATGCATATCCTCAGCAAGAAGAACGTATCACAACGTCGGATTAATTTATGGGTGCATGATGTATTAGCACTAATCAATGCCCACTACCCTATTCAATTGAAATCAGGTGGACAAACAGGTGTTGATATTGCTGCTGCAGTCGTCGGCCCGCTATTACATATTCAGACTGAAATCAATTTTCCCAAAGGTTTTATGCAGCGCAACCAAAATGGGATTGATTTTATGCAATCTCAAGATGAGGTTATCGCTTCAATTATTGATATGAGAGCGCAGTTGGTAGAGGATTTAAAGTCCCCTACTCTTAAAAATTAGTGAAAGTTGCGTGAATGAAAATGTCTTGTATTCTTGAATCAAGTGGGCTGATAAGCAGCCTGCACAAACATAAAGGAAATAAAAAATGTCTACATTTGGTATTTTGGGATTAGCACTAACACCTCCATTATTAGGTCGCATTAGCATTGGTGACGTGCAAGAAAAAAACGGTAAGACTTTACCTGTTAAAGATGACCAAATCACAGTAACGATGCAATACAAGGTAAACAGAAAGTGGGTTAAACACCCTTTAGATTCTGTATTGCGCCGTGATGTGGAAGCTAAGAAAACTGGCAAGACAATTGACGACATTCCAGAAGATGCGCTGGAGCTAATGAATACTAAGTTGCGTGCGATCCCTGTAAAACTTATGTTCAACGATCCTTCACTCAATATCCGTTCAGAATATACTTGTTTTAAAGATGGGCGCGTTTTTTGTCACGGAAATGGCCAGGAAGCAGAACGCTCAGTTGTTGGCGAGAATAAGAAAGAGACTGTGGCATGTAATCCAGTGAATTGTCCAGTTGGGGAAGAAAACCGCTGCAAACCTTATACCCGTCTTAATGTACAGATTGATGGACAAGATGATGAGTTGGGTTCATTCATCTACCGCACTACTGGATGGAACAGCCTAACTACACTACAAAGTAAAATCCATTATTTGCATGGCTTATCTAACGGTAAACTAGCTGGTCTGCCATTGGACTTAGTAATCAAGGGCAAATCAAGCCAGTTATCAATGGGGTCTAAATTCTACTATCTTGACTTGGTTATCCGTCACGGATACTCAGCTGCTAAAGCAGTTAAAGAAGCGCATGATTTCCAAAAAGAATGGGTCGATGCAGGTATCAATCGTGAGGCATTCGAAGAAACAGCGCGCCAAGGCATTGCAAATGGTAAATTTGAGGACACTCCGGAAGACATTACAAACTTATTGGAAGAGTTCTACCCAGAGATGGAAGATGATGCGACTCAAGGTGAAAGTCTTTCTGATATTCGTAGCCAGCTCGATCAAGAAAACATGGAAATGGGCATTAAACCTGCGATTCCAAGCGCAGAAGAGTTCGAATTGGAACACACAAGCTAATCTAATTTAATTAGAATGAACATTTTTTTCGTTAAGCATCATGCAAACTACTGATAACAACATTACACCATTGAGAATTGCAGCGCGGCCAGGTTCTGCGCTGGATGAATTCAATGTCTACTATCTTGCTTTTAAGAATAAGATGGGGGTTGTTAAAGTTAAGTTGTCATCTGCAGAGATGAAGTCTCCATCCAACCAATTGAAGGCAATTGCTGAGATGAAAGCCTTGGAATATCTTTTGGCTGGCTTGGAGATTCTGTCTGAAGGCAGAACTGGTGCTGGGGTGGTAATTACTGCGACATCGCGCTCTATCAAAGAAGTGATGTTGATTAATGCTCTGGCTAAACCCATTCGTGACAGCTTATTGCAAGAAGCGCGGACTTTGAAGTATATCAAAGGCACTAATCTGCCACGGGCGACTTACTATGCAATGGCAGGCTTAATGCCTTCTGTCATTGCCCGGTTTATCAAAGCTAACATCATTATTTCTGATGATGTTAAGTGGATTAGCCCGGTTGTTCCTGAAAAAAATGTTCATCAGTTGGCTGGCAATCGTAGAGTCATGCAGCGAGTTGATATTAACTCGATTGGCAAAGTAGCCATTACATCGCATGCATTCAATCGGTTTACGCAACGCTCTAAAATTAACTCACCTGAAGTATTGTGGGAATATTTTCTTAAAGCGTTACGTGAACCTACTATTAAACTGACGCCATCTAATGATGAAGAGTTGGATCGCTATCATGAAGAGCTGCATGGCCAAATCGGTCGTCGCTACTATGATACTGCGAATCACTGGCATTTCATTATTGTAGAAGATGGCGGCGAGCTTGTTTTAGTGACATGCTTCCACTATGAAGTTACAAAATAATGACCAATCAAACGAGCATCAAAGAACAAATCGACGAAGTCTTAGCAAATCTTAAAAATAAACTGCCTAGTTACCGTGAGCGTCCTGCACAGAAAGTGATGATCGCAGAGATCGCTAAGGCACAATGGGTGGCATTACCCCCAGCTAACGATTTTAAGAATAATGTTAAAAGTCTTTTAGTCGCAGAAGCACCGACCGGTACAGGGAAATCACAGTCCTACTTAGTGCCTAGTATCCTTGTAGCGAGACGCCAGAATAAAAAACTAGTCGTATCCAGTGCAACAGTTAAGTTACAACAACAGCTCTGTGACTCTGACCTACCATTACTGAATGATTGCATCCCGGGAGGCATTACTTATTTAATCGCTAAAGGCCGTCGTCGTTACGTCTGCACTTCACGACTTGAGAAAGAAGTCAGTGGTGCCAGTCAGATGTCACTAGCAGCTGAGTCCAACGGAGGAACGGCCGCTAAGAGCGATGAAACAATCATAACGCTATATAAATCACTTAAAGATAAATCGTGGGATGGTGAACGTGATAGCGTGAAGGTGGATGACGGTATTTGGGCCGACATTTCTACTGACTCGAATGGATGTAATGGCAATAGATGTGCTAATTTCAAAGAGTGCCCATTCTTTTTGGCGCGCGCACAATTAGAAAAAGTTGATGTGATTGTCACCAATCATGACTTGTTACTGTCTGACCTAAAATTAGGTGGTGGCGTTATCTTAACTAAGCCCGACGAGACTCATTATGTGATTGATGAGGCGCATCACCTTCCTGAGAAGGCTTTATCAGGCTTTGCTTCTAATTATGCGGCTAATGCCACTTTGCGCATGACGGAAAAAATGGCCAATGACCATGCAAAGTCACAAGCTGGCAGCACTAGCCATGCTATTTACACCGCCGCAGATAGCCTCGCCAATTATCTGAATGATTTTAGTCTTGGTTTAGTGCAATTAGAGTCACTTAAGAAAAAAGGTGATGTATTACGCTTCCCATTTGGTGTATTGCCAGATGAGTTTAATGAGTTAGGTGCACTAATCCATGCCGGCAGTAAGCAATTGGTTGAGTCATTAGAGGCCTATTCTGAGATGCTTAACGAGAATGCCCAAGGTAGTGAAGTCAGCGAGAAAGACCAAAAAGAGATGATGGAAACCAACATCTATTTGGATCGCGCTCTATCAATCTACTCAACTTGGGACTATCTTCTAAGTTCAAATAGCGGCAGATTCCCAATCGCAAAATGGATTGAAACTATCCAGCCAGGGCGTGATGTTGATTTTGTTATATCGGCTTCGCCAGTTTCGTCTGCAGACTCATTAAAAAAAGCATTTTTGGATAAAGCGCTGAGTGTTGTGCTTACTTCTGCAACAATTACTGCATTAGGTAAATTTGATTTATTTTTAGAGCAATCAGGATTGTCATTGCTACCAGGTAGAGTGAAAACCATTGCGCTACCATCCCCTTTTGACTTTAAACGCCAAGGTAAGTTGGTTATTCCAAAAATGAAACACAGTCCTAAGGACGCAGATGGGCATACTACTGAGCTTATTGAGAAGCTACCTAATATCTACCCGAAAAAAGGCGGTATGTTAGTGATATTCACATCTCGCAAGCAAATGGAAGCCGTGCGCGCAGCATTACCTAATGAATGTCAGCAAGTAACGATGATGCAAGGCGATGATTCACTAACTGCAATGATACAAAAGCATAAAACATTGATAGATAATGCATTACCAAGTGTCATGTTTGGTCTTCAGAGCATGGCCGAAGGTGTAGATCTGCCAAGTGATTATTGCGTTCGTGTCGTGATTGCAAAATTACCGTTTGATGTGCCGAGTGACCCAATTGCTAAAACTTACTCAGAATGGTTAGAGGCAAACAAAAGAAATTCATTTAATGAAATTTCACTGCCTGCAGCTAGCCGTAAACTTGCCCAATATGCCGGGCGCCTAATTAGGAGGGAGGATGATTTCGGCGATATTTATTGTTTCGATAACCGCCTCGCCAATTCAAGGTTTGGTCAGATGTTGATAGACGCACTTCCGCCATTTGCCTTAGAAATTGGCCGCTAATTTTGTTTTATTCACATTAGTGGTCTATATGGCATTTATTTTCTATTACTCTTAGATTTTTTTTAATATATTATTTTTGGAACGATAACAACACAGATGAATATGTCTAACACAATGAAAAAAGAAGTTCCGAGCAAAGAGTTTGTATTTGAGCAATTGCGCGCTGTGAACATGTCGGAACCAGCAAAATCTATCATCATGTGCATGGTAGAGAATGCATGGTTTGATTACTGCATCATCGTTAAACAAATTCAGTCAGCACTGGAACTATCTAAACCAGTGGTTGAGAAGGCATTGGCCGAGCTGATTAAAATCGGTGTGGTGAAGCAGCAAGCGCTTTACGGTACCGAGCGTACTTATGTGGTAAATCCTAGTTTCTTTCTAATTGAACGTCCACAGCGCCGCAGTAAAGAAGAATTGCGCACATTGTTAAGAGTAGTTTAGATTTATGGTTACTGCGCGCACCTCATAAGTGACTAGTCCTACCCATAAGTTGCTAGCATTAATAGCATAACACACCAGTAAAAAGCCTGAATTTTCAGGCTTTTTTTAATTAATGTGTACCTAGTAAGTTGATGGCGACCTATCTATTGGTGTTTCGAATATAAATTGATACAGTATCTATCCATTTTTTAAATGATTAGGAAAAATTATTAATATCATTAAGAGTAATAAAATTGATTTCCCTGAAGTTTTCAGACCTCTTGCGTTACGAGTTGGTAAACATGAAGCGGGCCATTACATTGTCGCGAAAACCCTAGGTTTTCAAGTCGGAGACCTTAGCATCAAATTTACCGACTTGCGTGGTGGCTACAGTGCATCATCTGAAGTTGTTCTCGTTAAAGATCTCACAGCCGATGACTCTGTATCTGCTTATTTGCGGAAAAGAGTTCAGGTTTTGTATGCTGGCGCATTAGCTGAAGCGCTCATCAATGGGAGAGTTCACCAAGAAAATTCATTAGAATATATCCGTATTGGTGGGGCCATTGATTATGCAAAAGCTAGAGAATTAATACATCTTATCCGTAATATAGAATTTGGCGCTACTGAAAATAATGAAATAGCTCAAACTCAGCTTGATAAACTAGATTTAGAGCTCTGGAATCAAGCAGCAGGTATTGTAGAGCAGAAGCATGCGTTCATTGAGGGGCTAGGCAGTCGATTAGCATCGGAGGTGAAGCATATTGGGACGCTATACACTATATCGGAAACAGAGCTAAGCACTCTTTCTAATTTTGGAGAATAGTAGTAATTCTAATTACTGGTTTGGAAATGAAAGAACGGGGCAAGCCCCGTTCTAAATACAAAGATTACTGATTATATGATTAATCAGCTACGCGATCTTTCAGCGCTTTACCAACCTTAAAGCCTACTTTCTTGCCAGCAGGGATGTCGATTGTTGTGCCGGTCGAGGGGTTGCGACCTTGACGTGCTTTCGTGTCCCGGACTTCAAATGTGCCGAAGCCGATCAGTTGCACGCTGTCACCTTTCGCTAATGCATTGCCAATAGCTTCAAGTGTTGCATTTAAAGCGTCACCCACAGCCTTTTTGGTTAAATGAGGATGTGAGCTAACTACTGCTTCTACTAATTCTTGTTTATTCATTTATTGCCTTTCTTAAGTTGAATGGAGTCAATCTAATGGCTGACAATTTAATTTACCACTAACCACAGTTCACGCAAGTTTCTGTGTTCAGATAAGTCTATTATCTAATGTTTATGGGCAATCGTGATAAAAATTAGCGGTTGTTTTCCGTTGTTTTATTTAATCACACAACTGCTAAGTTTTGGCTAGTATCAGAGCATATCTTCAGCTAGGTCTATCTATATGCGCACGATTTCTATCAAGGGTGAGCTTTATGCATACGAATCTGTAAAGAATCTGAATAATGCAGATGTCCAGGCTTTATTAGCGGGATGTCATCGTCAAGCTGATGCTAGGCCACTTTGTATGTGCAAATCCGAAGGCATTCCGTTACAGGTTAGAAAACTAGATGGAATATTTCACCTTGCGCGCATGCCGGACCAAGGTTTAAGTCACGACAAGGACTGCAACTTTTACGGTGAAACAACCCACTCTGATAGCAGTTCTGGTGGGGAAAGGTTGAGTGTTAGCTTTCCACTACAACTTAATAAGCCTGCAGTTGATGGAGATGTGTCTTTGAACGGCTTGTTAGGTCTATTATGGACGCGCGCAAACCTTCATCGCTGGTCAAATAAAAACAGGCCTAGAGGCTGGGCTGATGTGGTGAAGTATATCTATCAGGCAGCGCAAGGGCTTAAGCTAAATAACACGCCAATATCACAATTGCTATGGGTTCTCCCATCCATTAATGATGAAGACAAGAAAAGGCAAATTAGTGATGGCTGCATCAATTTTGTACGTTCATGTAATGCGAATGGTCAACTGGCTATAATTATTGCGCCTATAGGCACTTCTACGTTCTTTAAGGGCAGTTATCGAATGACATTTAGGAATGTAGATCAACCTCAAATGTTTGCGCCTGCAGTTAAATTTCCTTTTAGTACAGAGACGCTGCGCTTCAGTAGAGAACACCCCTTCCCAGTAGCCATTACACTAGTTAGTGCACCTGAAGGAAAGTTTTATCTTAAAGCTCATGATATTGCGATGTTATGGATGACTTCAAGTTATCTGCCATGCTCGACTAAGGATAGAACTAAGCTAGTGAGTGATATTATGGATTCTAGTGAGTATATGCATGTGCCATTAGATATAGAGGGCGGCGAATTAAAGGATGAATATGCAGTAGTACGGAAAGATGGTAATTTTAAAGCACTTAAAGCTGCCAATTCTCCGATACAGCCATGGCATAAGGCAGATTAGCTATAGCTGGTTTGCTGAAGCCACTTCAAGAGACTGCTATAAGCAGTCTCTTGCATTTTAACGTTATTGCTTGATATTTATCAGCGGAATTGAACCGCCTGTTACCTGTGGTAAATGCCCATCCCACTTATCTAATGCCAGGCGTTGATTTTCAATCTCACGCAATTTCAGCAGATCTGGTGTGATTTCCTGTTTCTGCAAGCGCAGCGCTTCCGCTTCAGCTTTAGCAGATGCGATTTTTTGCTCGGCTTCCACTCTGATACGCTCCAAATCGCGCTCGGCTTTGAGCCTCAACTGTTCCGCTGTGGTTTTTTGTTCAATCGCGGTATTAAAACTTTCAGAGAAGCTGAAATTCACAATGCTGAACTCATCAATAGCAATGCCGTGTCGTAATAATCTTTCTTTCATGAACTGACTGATTTGATCACGGACTTCCGGGCGCTTGCTAATTAACTCTTCAGCTGTATATTTCGCAGTTGTTGCTTTCACAGCTTCCTGCACTGACGGGATGATGATGCGGTCGCCAACAGTTTCTAGGTTACCAATAGCTTGGTAGGTTTCCGCCACCCGCCCTGGTATTAAATGGAAGTTAAGCGCAATCTTTGCATGCACTTGTTGCAAATCGCGTGAGGCAGCATCACCATCGCCTTCACCTTTCTGAATTTGCACATTGATTTCCTTGACCTGCTGCATGATAGGGATGCGAAAATGCAAACCTTCTCCTAGTACGTTTTGGTCTACCTTACCAAAGGTGGTAATTACACCGCGATGCCCAGCATCAATGACTACAAATGGCGATAACCAAGATAACAGTATCAATGCAACAATAAATATTGCTACATATTTCCCTGCTTTTAATAATTCATTTGAACTTACTGATTCTCTCATATAGTTGTTTCCTTATTAATTTGAATGAATTTTGTATCTGTTACTAAGATGTACATACTTCCCCCCCCTTTTGCTATAACCTTCTGGTTATTGTTAATTTATAAAATTACTCATCGCTATCATGATATCCAGGCCACTTGTTATATCCGAATAGTGAATTAGCCTTACTCACGATGTCCTCCTCTTCCTGGGTAAGATTCTGGCCACGATTATTTTCACGAATCAGACGACCTGCTTTAAGAATTATGTCTAGTGAAGCTTGTGCGCTGTCATCTACTGTTACTGGTTTTATGCTGTGTTTATTTAACTGTGGAGATGTGAAACCAAACGCGGAACAAGCATCCCAATCACCTTCACGCCAGTATCTCAAGAAATCTATACCTTCTAAACCAAGACTGATTGCATGATTAATGGCGGCATTGAATTCCTGATTAGCGTTATCATCTAGTGAATTGGATAATCTATCAGATGCATCTAACAGAGCATTTAACTTGCTAAACTCGACCACATCACGACGTAATACGCCAACAATAGCCTCTTGCTTTAATGCCTCGACTGCAGAAGCGCTGATTATTCTTAAATCACTCATTACATTTTGATTTGTCATTATTGTTTTTACCTTCAAATAAAAAATTAAGGTTGTTCTATACGATGATTGGCATTTTCGACAATTTCGCTGTCACTTATACCTTCAGGGAACTCATAAGGCACTTGCCCTTTTCTGCTTGAGCGAAAATTAGAGGTGTAGTCAATGCATCGTAACAGTGTGAAATCATCACCAAACGCAGCAATGTGTGCGTCAATTACTTCAGCAACAGCAGGCATCTTCTCCCTGTTACTGGTACGCTTATTTTCGAGCTCTTGAACCATTGTCTTTATTTAGTGATTTTAAGCGACCAAATAGCGTTTCAAATCTGAGTGCCACCTGACGCTCTAAACCCTCTCCAAAGAAGATGCTAGCCTTAGTGCGATGCGGGTCATCAATCCATTTAATTAACTTATCTGACAAGTTGCTTTCGCCTTCTTTAATTTGATTAGTTGAATTGGTCATACTTGATTCTCTAAAGCTTTACTTATTGTTTCTCAATTTCTAATTCTGTCAAATTTTGAGTTTTATTAAGATTGGGGAAGGCTTCAGAACCAATGTGTGTTAAATCAACTTTGCTAAGTGCCCAGTAATGATAGGACTCGGTCAAAGGTGTTTGATTAATACTATTGCAATTTAGTAGTAACCGTTCAGCGAAGCGCTTATTTATGTCCACGGCCTCTTCTAAAGTCTTAGTTTTTCTAAATAAAGATTTCAGAACGATTAGGCCGTTCTCATAAGCGCTTTGCCACTGATCATTGGTAATATCACCTTCGTTAGAACGTGGCGCTTCACGTATTGATTCATATACCTTATCTAGTACACGTAGAAGTTCATCCGGTCGCTCATCATTAATGTGCTCGCTCCAGCCAAATCGCGGCCAAATTTCTTTTAATGTTTTATTGTTAGCCATAAGTGTATTTATGCCTTAGCGTGCCGTACTTGAGATTGGATTGAAACTTGGGGGAATCCAGTACTTTCCAACAGAACCACATACATTTCAAAGTTAAGTTGAAGAGGAGTCTTAACTTGAATAGATGCGCTAGGCTCGAAAAAGATAATTTCCGGGTCACGTTTCAATAGCTCTATGATTAATTGTTTTTTATTGTTATCAGGGTGCATCATTTGCGCCCTTCAACACTTGCGTTAGATAATTTGAGTCTACTTTCGGAACTGTCATAAATGCCGGTGCTGAACCCTAGATCCCACTTGTTGGTTAATATCTTCATCAAGCTATGATTGATATGCAGCAGCTCTATGGCAATGGCATCTGCAAGTACTGAGATGAAATTGTCGTCCTGGCTTTTTACGGAAAGTACTTTAAACATAATTTCTGGTTCAGCGAACCGATTGTTAAAGACATGCTCCAGCATAAGAACATCATCAACTAATAGCGTTGTCTTTAATGGACTGTATGGTGATTTGTACTCATAAGCATCAACGTTATCCATAAAAAGCACTGGTGTACCTCTAGAATCATTTTGAATGAATATAGCTAGTCGAATCTCACCAAGATTGATTGTGATTGAGTACCTAAATTCAACCTCCCCGAAGGTGCAGCTGAATTGCATGCGCGATGCGTGTATAGCCCCTTCGCATTCATCCTCAATGTAAGGAATTAATTGATTAACCGTTATATCATCGCAACTTTTTATATCTTTGAATGCTGTTAGGACTTCGTTGTTTAGGCATTCTCTGATTTTTGTAAATATCAGCAATCTGGCTTCTTTTGGGCTATTTATCTGTCCTTTAGTCATATCAACTTTCTACTCAAGAATTATTTGGATAAAGATTTTTGTTTGCGTCCAGATAGGAAATCACTGAGGATGGAGCCTCCGCAAAAGGCGGCAACAATCATGCTCAACCAAAGAAAGGTAAAGGTTGTAGACCACTTTTTGTCTGTTATAAGTAAGAATGGGGCAACATTTACTTGAGATGGCTGAATGTCTTTTTCAAGTTCAATCATGTCATTCAGTATTGAGCTGGCCAACCAGCTATTAAGCATTTGGTTGTTGGGGACTTGCTGTAGGTTAATTGCGTTGGCAATTTCTTCGCGTAATTTTCTATGTTCGTTGCGGTTAATTACATAGTTTTCATCCATGAGAAGGTCACTAATTTCATCTAGCGTTTTCTTTTTATCGCTCAGACCGTCCGTTTCATGATTTACCTTCAGTAGATAATCATAGACGTGCACAGCTTGCTTTAGTCTGACAGTCCTCTCATTCACCTTTAGGACTTCATCATTCATTGAGTCCTGAATGTTTGAAGCAATCAAGTAAAAACTGGTGAGCATCGCTATCACAGAGATTGCAAAAAAGTAGGTGCAGGCATTTTTATACATAGTAATTCCGCTTGTGGTTAATAGCATTGTCTGAAAATATAGTGACTACGGTAATGAAACATAACATGGGTTTTACTATAGATTAATTTGCTAGATTGCATCGCCTTATTAATTAGCAACTAAAAATATTTATCATTGCGTACCTATAAAGTATTATTTATACTATCTAACAAGTCATTTATAGGTACACATGTTATGCCTAAGAGAATCCCAGAAAGCGTCCCTGTCCCACTGCCGGTTAAAGATTTAATCCAGCAATGGGGGAAGTCTATCCGTGCGCAGCGCGTGCGTAGACAAATCACGATTAGAGATTTCGCGCATCGCGTCAATGTTAGCTTGAACACTCTACAGCGAATGGAAAAAGGTGAGCAGTCGGTACAGACTGTTAATTACTTAACAGCAATTTCTATGTTAGGCATGCTTGATACGTTGTGCCCTACTCCAGCTGCAGAGTTAACAAAATCAGATAGAACGCGTGTAGCCAAATCACAAGAGGATAAAGATGACTACTTCTAGAGTCTATGTTCACATGCAACGCCCGGACAATGGTGAATGGGTAGTTGTTGGTCGATATACATTAACACGGCCCGATGCGCCTGGTGAGGCACCAGCAGGAGTGTTCCGCTATGCGCCGTCTTATCTGGAACTTGGATTGAATTGGGTGATTGATCCAATCAACCTTCCTGTGCTTGATGATAGTACCTATATCGCTCAACGCTATAACGGCTTAATTGATGTATTGCGTGATATTACCCCTGATTCTTGGGGTAAATACGTCATCCGTAAGGAATATGGCTTAGGTGATAATACTCATGAGTTTGACTACCTGATTCATACGGGTAATGCTGACAGATGGGGTGCATTGACCGTTAGTTCTCGGCCTAGACCAAGTACTGCACACATCGCCAGCCCAAAAATGCACAAATTAAGAGAGTTGCTTTTAGAGTTGGAATTGATGTCTAGCAGGAAGCCTGCGCAATATCCAGCTATTAGGAAAAGTCTTGTCAGGACAACAAGTTCAGGCGGTGCTAGACCCAAGACTACAGTGCAAGATGGTGATGCCTACTGGATGGTGAAGCCCACGATTGCTTCAGACGATTTCAACACAGCGTTGTACGAGCATGCATGTATGACTTTTGGTAGAGCGTTGGGATTGAATGTGAGTCACACAATCCTACATAGACCTGACGGGAATACGGCAGTTATGGTGGAACGTTTTGACCGCTATCAGGACAGGCGCTTCCTAGTTATTAGTGGCGCCACGTTATTAAGTACAGAATATCCTAGTTCTAATGATGCTATGCCTGGTAGCAATGCGCGCTGGAGCTATCCTTTACTTGCTGAATCGTTACGTAGTATTGGCTGCCCTATAGAGGATTTGCAGGAGTTATTCTTGCGCATGATTTTTAACGCGCTGGTAGGAAATGATGATGACCATCCACGCAATCATGCCGCTATTTGGAATCAGCAACAGCGCAAGTGGCGCTTAAGCAAAGCTTTTGACATTGTGCCGAATATGGTTGCAGGTTCACCGAAGCGACTGGCTATGCAATTATCACGTAATCGATGGGATATCAGTTCTGAGACTATCCTAGGTGATTGGCAATACTTTGGCTTTCATACTATTGATGATGCTAGAGAATGCATGTTGCACTTTCTTAGCAGAGCTCTTCAAATGAGTGATTCTTTCTATGCCTATGGTTTAGACGAGGATGAATCAAAACTAATGATAGATAGAATCACCTCTAATGCTAAAGCCATTGGTGGGTTCTAATAAACAATATGAAGTTAAAAAGAGATGTAGACAATCTGGAATTAGAACAATGTGTATTAAGGGTAGTTATTGCCCTATTACTCATGATCTACCTTGCGCTTAGAGCCCATCTTACACTTCCTATCTTAATCGGATTAGGTTTGGCTCAAGTTGCAAATTTAATTCTAGTTATTTGGTTATATTTCGATGCAAAGCCGTCTATCCCAAGACGCTTACTTGGTGCACAGTTAGATGCAGTGGCCCTAACCTATGTGATACTGCAGCTTGATTATGTTGGTGCGTTACTTGGTACTATTTATCTATGGCAAATATTTGGGAATGGTTTTAGATATGGTTTTTGGTACCTAATCCACTCTCAAATATTTAGCCTGGTATGTCTGTATTATATTAGTACACAGAATCCATATTGGATGCTGCACGATAACCTGTCCGAGCTAGTGTTAGTCATGACAGTAGTGTTGCCGGTATATGTGGCGATTCTACTCAAACAATCTAAGTCCGCGCAGGACAAATCTAATGCCGCGAATCTAGCAAAGACACGTTTTCTTGCATCTATCAGTCATGAAATACGCACACCGCTCAATGGCATTATTGGCATGCTGCCACTACTAAAAGTAACCAAACTAGACAAAGAACAACGATATTTCGTGGACAGTCTTGATAGTTCATCGAAGCTACTACTCTCTCTGCTCAACAACGTCCTAGATATTTCAAAAATTGAAGAGGGTCGTATCAAGATTGAAAGTAAAGAGATGAGTATCAAGCAGATCGTTGAAGATACTGCGGCGACATTCAATTTGCCTGCAGAGCTTAAGAATATAAAAATTCATACAACATGCTCAATTGATCAAGCTGTAATTGGTGACCCTTACCTTTTGAGGCAGATACTCGCCAACTTAATGGGGAATGCAGTTAAATTTACGCACACCGGCTTTATCGATTTCACGGCCATCGTGTTGCATGATAATGAGTACGAAGTCTTAATAAGATTCGAGATTGATGACACAGGCATTGGTATCCCTAAATCTAAACAATCACTAATATTTGAAAGCTTCATGCAAGTGAATGAAGACAAGTCCACTAATTCTGGTACAGGTCTAGGTTTGACGATATGTAAACGATTGATAGAGGCATTAAATTCCAATCTTCACCTAGAGAGTGAGGAAGGCGTTGGCTCTAAATTCTGGTTTGACCTTAACTTCACGAAAGCCGCACAAAACACGGTACTGAAGCAAAAATCTACAAGCATTCATTCAAGTGTCGTGGCTATTAAACCACTTAATATTCTTGTATGTGAAGATGATTATATCAGCCAGGTAGTTATTTCTAAGATGCTGACTATGGTAGGTCACCAAGTAACAATGACACATAACGGCAGCGAGCTACTCGACATGCTCAGTAAAAAGACTTTCGATGCAGTTATCTCTGATTTAAATATCCCACAAATCAACGGGATTGAAGTGTTGAAGTCATATCGTGAATCAAATCCAACCGATAAATTCACTAAATTTATTTTATTTACGGCTGATGCCACTTTAGAGACTAAGCATCGCTCTGCAGAGGCTGGCTATGATGAATTTCTCACTAAACCTGTAGACTCACATCAACTATTCTCTACGCTGGCCAAAATCACTAATAATGGCTTGCCATATATTCTAAAGTGCATGGAAATTTTATCAGGCAAGAATAATAAAGCTAAAATTGAAGTCACACACATGCAAGTGCTAGATATTGATAAGCTACATGAGCTGGAACAGTTGGGCCGTAAGCCAGACTTTGTACACTCATTGATTCACTCATATATTACTGAGAGCAATCAGACCATACGCCAGCTTGAAGATAACTTTCACCTGTTTGATGAAAAGAAGATTATTAGCACCTGTCACAAACTGAAAGGTAGCAGCTCTAACCTAGGCGCAAAACTCGTTGTTAAGATTGCTACGGACATTTCGAAATTAGCACCAGGGCAACTTAACAACGGTGGCGAATGGATGATCCAAAAGCTTCGAATCGATTTTAATAAGACACAAACTGCGATGGAAAATTACTTAAAGTCGAAGCGTGTCTAATATTAATAGCGATGGCGTGACCTGGCTCTATCCACTACACGCTGAGGAAGCGTACTAGCCATTGCAGCAATCGCTAGTTTATCTACGGTATTATCAATGATTGGTTTCAGAATATCTGAGATGCCTAATGCATTTAATACCTGTAAATAAAATCCCAACTGGACAGTAGTTTCTCCCCTCTCAATTGCGACCATTGAGTTCATGCCGATCCCGGCCATAGAAGCTAAGTCAGCTTGCTTAATCTTTCTGGCACGTCTAGACACTTTGATTGTATTGCCAAAACTAGCTGCAAGGTTGATAACTGCTTTATCCATAATTTTTGCCTTTACAATATTTATTCGCGGTTCAATGTTGTTATGGAAACAATTAAGTTGCCATAAGCTCATCATTACACACAACGTAAAGGTGTCAATTTTCGGGTTACGCCAATCGTGAAGGCTTAATCCTCTTTGTTTTGATTAATCCACTTTGCTACTTCGTTTTCAGTTTGAATCTGAGCTTCAGACTTGTATTTGTCGTTGGTTACCTCTGTCCTGCAGGTGTTCTGAATTCTATTTCTTAAATGCAAAGGTAATTTAAACCAGTGTTGTGGGCATCCCCACTTTGATGGTGATACGACCCTCTTGCAATTCGGCCATTTACAGGTTTGTATTTCCATAGTACTAATCACTCTTTATTAAACGCGCTAGGAGCGATTATTTATAGCTAGGCAATGCTAGGATGTGGGCAAGTCGTTTTTAACTGATTTAAGCCCTATAAGGCGAGTGCATCAGCATGCTTCAGTCCAATTTTCATATAAACCTGAATATAGACCTTCAACCTTAAAGTTAGAACAGCGACAAAATAATAATTCCTATGAATATAGTGACAAAAACAATCAGACTTTTATCATCAGTAACAACCCGGCTTTTCCTCTGTACTAATTGCCTAATTGACCGTGACCTTTCAATTTCTTGCAAGCGTTTATGTTCCGCTGCAGCTTGATCCACTTCTAATTTGTATTGCGTGTATCCAACTTCAACGATTCTAGCTAAAACACCGCTCCAGTTCTTTACAATAATAGCTGCTATGAACCACATTGAAATACCAGTAATGAAATAGATACCCTTAAGGCACAATTCAAGAAATGATCTTAACTCTCCAGAGTTAGGCAATGGCTGTATAGTTTTAAGTATAGTTACTGCGCAATCAGCTAAAGGCGCGCCTATTTCACCTAGGCAGAAACGTACTACTTGCCAAGCTAATATCAGTGTAGTTATAGCACCAACAATATTAATGAACCACGCAATTTGTCTGTTGTTTATAGTCATTTAATTTTTTCTTTAATTTAAGGTTTATAGCCAGCAGTTCCACATAAAGGGCACGCACAAGGTAAATTATCTTGATTAATTACTGTGTCAGTAAAGATGCGGACAATAGTTTTGTGTAAGACTAATCTAGTCAGCATGACTCCGATGCCGAAACACCCGCTATAACCAACCACCCTATTAGAAAGAATACCAACCATGTCAGTACCAAGTATCTTAGCAATATCTGGGATATTAGTAATATCCGATGCAAACGCTACATATTGCTCACGTACAAGTTGAGCGAAAATAACACCAATCGCAAAAATCATTGTAATCGCGCCAAAACGTACTAAGGTTATGCGCTTATATCCTGGCTGAACCTCATGGTAAGCTGATAGCGCTAGGGTCATCCAGAATCCGCACAAGAGAAACACCGATTGATGGAGTTCACTCAAATAGCTGGTCAAATTGTGTTGATCCCAAAGAAATCCCACACATATAAGCAGAGCCAGTATCACATCCTTGCTGCTTTGCCTTGTTTGAAGTGATTGCATGACTTTTAACATGATTTTACCCAGCTAGTCATTAAGGCTATTTAACAACGGTCAGCTTGATTGGATAGGAAAATGGTTGATTGCCTAAGTTGGCTCTAACATTTTGTAACAGGACACTTCTAGACTCTTCGTAGTCAGCGCATCCTTGTGCGTCACTTGTGCTCATTCCTTCATTCTCAAGCTGCTGTACGCGCATTGCGTATAGTTCTTGACCGTTTAATTGGTCGAGTGTCTCAGCTATACGTACAATTTCAATTTCATAGCTGTAATGATCAATCGGCACCTCTATTTCGTCACCTAATCGATCCCACACGTAAAAACGCATGGCTGCCTCGATGTGGGTTTTACCTGCAAAGGAGTTATTAGCTAGCCATAGGCCTTCATGAATAAATGCGGTAGATATTTTATGCTTTTCAATTATATCGCCACCTAACGCTAGGTTAGTTGCATACAGGTGATAGCGACCATTGCCCTGCTTATGATCTTTTTCATAAGCATCAAGCTTACCTAGTGCTCTTGCTACTGCCCAATTTAACGTAGCACCCGTCAGTTGTTCTATAGCTAATGTGCATGTGTTCGTGACATTTGTGTTCACAATTTATTCCTATTTATTTAGATTTAACGCATGATTCTTCACTGACCTTTTCACATTCAGTCAGTAGGTCTTTATTTGTGTGGCCAGAACCAAAAAAATCGAATGGAACTGAGCCGATGATTGGGTATGCTGACCTAAATTCATAGACTTCATTATTTTTCGCAAACCAAACCCTTTTTGCTGAAAATGGAGAGTTTCCATCATCTTGTACTAAGCCCAATTTATGTGCGAAAGATGTAGTCATTCAACCGGTTGCATGCATTTGAAAGTTAACATGAGAAACAAACAGTAATAAAAGTATTATCACTACAAGCATTGGTGTGAGCGTTTTAAGCATTTTATTCATACATATTCCGTTAGAGTGTGATGTTATTTGGAGTTTATTAATTATCTCAGAATTTCCAAGGTGTACTTTTTTTAAATCTTTTCTGGTTGATAAGCAACCTTAGTATGAACTGCCTGGTCAGGAATAAATACACCGCGTGCAAATCTAGTTGTAAGTGAATCGTATGCTTTCCGAAATACATGACTATCCACATAATATTTACGTTTTGGGCCACTACTATCCGCTATTATAAAACTGCTGACCACGCCTGACTTTGCACGCTCTAGTCCTATCACTACAACAGCGTGATTAATCCCCTTGAACTTATCGGATATTCTTTTTTGATAGTCTATTTTGTTACGCTTTGAATAATCGTCATATATTGGCTTAGCGTTCAAACTTACTGCTACTACCTTGCCTTCATCTAGCGCCTGTTCAATTCTAATGATAGCCTCATCGGTATTTACTAGTTCGCCACCGGTTAATACGGTTTGGCCTCCGAACAACTCTCCCTTGTGAAGCTCTTTAAATAACTGATAATTAGAATCAAAGCTAGGATTGCAAGCTGACTCGACTGCTTTAGATATTTTGGTATCTTGTTGAGTAAGCGCATTGTTGATGTTATTTACGGTATGACAGACGCAGCTATCACCAATCTGTCCTTCATTATTAATTTTGAAGCTTTTCGCTCTTTCTTTATGCACTTCATTGTATGTGCCGACTTCGTTGTAAGTCGTAGTGTCGCTGAGCTCGGCTACGCAGACAGTTGATTGCAAGAGACCCACTAATACTAAGAGTAAGACTTTGGACTTCATATTCATTCCTATATTTATTGATGCTTAATCTTATCTTACAAATTCTTTGATGCAAGTTTTTACATATAAAGAGCTTTCCAATGCGTTTGTATCGCATTGAGAAGCCCTCTAATACCCGAAGGTATATGAGGGTTAATACTTCACTTCTCTTTAGTTACGCGCACTTTAGGTGCTTTGTAACCAAATCTTTTCCAGACATCAGCATTAACTGTCAAAGGAGTAGAACGTCCCGATTTTAGGTTGATAAAACCACCATGGAAATCGATTTGCCCATTCCTAAACAGCATGCTCAATATATTCAGCCCGTAATCGGCGACTGATTTATTGATGAACAGCGATTGTTTCTCCAATGCTTCCGCCAAACTGCATGACGGAGTATCGTCAGAATCTTCAAGCTCAGGATTGATTGAATCAGGAAACAACTCACCGATATGCGGTAAGGTTGCTGCCGTTTTCTTGTCATGGTAGCCAAGGATCTCTCCTAAGACTACCTGACCATCATCTTTCCTATTGCCAAAGTCCAAATAGTAGCAATTATGAAACACTTCCAAAATGTCTTTACGCGCTTGCCTGTTATCGACACAACCAATAACAATGTCAGCACTTATGGGTTGCGTTCGGTTCTGAATACGTTTTACCTCAGCCTTCCAGTCAGTTCCAAACAACATATTTGCACGATTGATTAAAACCACTGCCTTCGGGTGGCCGATATCAGATGGCGCAAACTTCTGGCGCCCAATATTAGCCTCTGAGACAAAATCATCGTCATAACATGTCACCTGAAGACCACCAGGATGACCAAGTGCAAGCATAGATATGTGCAAGTCCATCAGTCCTGTGAGGACATGAGAGCCTGTACCACCTGCACCAATTACTACCACATTGACTGTACTACTTAATAAGCGTGGTCGGATGTTATGCATCATAACCCCCAATCTCACCTATTGAATCGCACGGTAAATCAACGAAGTAGCCATTGGCACATAAACGCATCTTAATTGATACGTCGCTTGTATCCACATTGCCAACAACAATTGCAATTTTTACTTCAGTTTTGTCGTCATCGTTGTCTTGAAAGGAAAAGAACGCTGGTGTTTCCCCATGTGAATGGATATCAGCGATCATATGCTCCCCTTCTTCCAGCTCTGGACAAACGTACGTTACTGCACCTATAGAAGCGTTTTCCGCTTCCAACAGTACATAACGCATATCGCCACTGACCTCATTCCAAATGAACCATGCTGCACACTCATTTGGAAAGCTAGCTCTCGCGTCCTTGATAAACTGCTTCAAGAACTTGATTGGTAATGTGCCGAAGTTAAATTGCATATTTTGAGATAATTCACCACATGGGATAGGCATCACGCATTGAGTAGCTAATGGAACAGTTAAGTCCAGCCACTCACGTTTGATTTGTACCCAAAGACCATCTTTAGCCAACAAAAAGCGTTGGCCTGCATGTTCTAGTGAATCTAATTTTGAAAATAAAGGCACCATCACGCTTGGAGTAAGCGTTTGAAGTGCAATATCGCGCTTATCAAGCATGTTAATTCCTTTCATTTAATACATCTGATTTAAGTAAAAACTCACCCACAGTTACACCAGTTGGCACTAAAGCTTTAACTGGGAACTTTTTCAATTGACCGTTGATTAATTTTGACCAGAGCTTGTAAGGGCCGCCAGTAAACTTAACCAAACAATCTTTCCCATGAATGTTGATGTGTGTGAAATAACTACGAAAAAATGCTTCCTCAAACGCTAGGTATGATTCAGCATCTTTAATTTTTGGTACATCGATGTTACCAGTGCAGATTTTTCCGCCTCCCCATACATTCAGAAATGGAGACACCATTAATTCGGTTTCTGCAGTTGGACGTTCTTTTGAATTTAATGCAAATACATACCAACCACCTAAGCCCACAAAAAACACCAGGCTCGGTAAATCAATAATTGCATTAACTTCACCACCGAACTTTTCATTCTTAAACCATAATTGGCGCTTTGAAGGCGGTACATACCATGCTAAGTGTTCAAAATCATGTGACAACACGTTCGCTGGCATTACCGTTCTTTTCTGAGCAAGACTTGGAACCAAATCTTTAACCAACTCTGATAAAGCACTTTTTGAAGCAGGCCTCCCAACCCCAATATAGGGCTGAGATTTTTCTCCGTTGATGTACTCAATGTCATGTACGGACACAAAATTCACTTCCTTACCATCTTTGTACAACAGTATTGCTGAAGCTAGCTCGGCGCTAGACTTACCTTCGCTGCATGAAACTGCGATAGCCATTTTTATTTTCTCCTAGTTGCATCGAGTACCAATCAATTTGACCAATTCCTCAATATTTTTAAGTTGAATCCAGCCTTTTTCCATTTCTGCCATCCATCGTCTAAACTGGAATGGTTTGTTTGGTATAGGTGAAATTCCCAATGTTTCTAGATAGCCTTCACCACCCATCATATTTACATTTTCAGTGTAATCATCGATGAGTCTTGACGACATATCGTGCTCTTCCCAATACAGATACATTCCGGAATAGACTGAATCTAATTGAGTGATACGTACGTCAGGTAGTTGGGCGTCTTGATATTTAATTAACGCTAACACTGCTTTAGCAACCTGAGTGACCAGGTTATCTTCAGAAGTATTTGCGATGATTTTAAGATCATCTTCAGATAGAGGTTTTTCTATATGTGTTACCCACGTTGGAAATGCAGCATTCCAGTTATCTGGCGATAGCTCCATCGCAGCTTGTATAGATTCTTCGTCATCATAGTATTGCGATAATTCCTCTATGAAGTCCTCTTGGCTCTCCATGTGATACCACCATGTATATTCTGCAAGATAACTACCTTGCCATGGCGTGAACACATTTAAACAATTAGCACCGCATGTTGCTAACCAGTAATACGCTGTCTTACCAAGGCCTTCGGCTTTATCTTCAATTTCTTGAAGAATCTTGCCGATTTGTATGGTTGGTAAGTTGCCTGGTTCTATGCTTAGAAACATAGGGTGTGGGCCAAACTCTGATTTGATTGATTTTTGAAACTCTTCTAAATCACCCTCATACATCGTATATTCCAACTGCGATAACTCTGGTGCGATTTCTAATGAGAAGTCGAAGAATTCCAATTCTCCCGTATGAGAAACTACCCATTTCTGGATAGCTTCTTTGATCAATTGGGATGTCTCACCTTCAGCCGTTTCTTCGATATAACCTTTTCTATACAAATTCAATGCTAGTCCAGCTAAATTCATAGCATTGGTACCAGCCTTAATTTTGCCTTGAATGTTTTGATTTAATCTAGGAATTGTCAGAACAGAAGCGGTATTGCGGACGAAGGGGGTTGGATTCTTTCGTTCCCCTTGATTGCTTCTGTCTTGGTGAGAAATTTTTGCATTATTTGCGAGACGCATGTCATATCCTCTCTATCGAATGCGGGGGCGTTACCACCCCCTGCTTTGAAAAGGACATCGCCTCTAGCCTGCCTAAGCAGTTTAGATTTTAGCGATGCCATGATTTACCCCTTCGTTCCAACTGCTTTACGGAATGAATATATGAGCTGATTACCCTTAGTTTCTGGTCCTTCTACGCTGGCCGTTGCAAGTTCTGCATAAGTGGCTGAGTAAAGATCACGTACTTCTTCAGGTTTCATCTTGGGGGATGGATCTGGGAGTGATACACCGCTATATTTGAACACACGGGTCAATTTATTAACTTGAATAGCCATGTTGCTCTCCCTTAACCCCAAAGACTATCAGTTGGCACTGTAGCTTCAGTTGTAGTGGTTTGCGTAGCTGTTTCAGTTACTTCCTGACCCGATTCCTCACCTTCACCGCCACCATCATCATCTGGCTCAACATCTTCTGCATCAGCTTCGCTTACGCTAGGCTTTGCTGCAGATGTTTTGCTTGAATTACTAATCGCTGAGGTGGCTTTCTTTTGAGACTCCGTTTTGGCGGCCTCTAAGATAGCTTTGGTGTTTTCCACTTGTTGAGATAGGGATTGATGTGTGTCCACATACTCTCCCAAAATCTTTACAAATCCCTCATCTAGTTCTTCCGGTGTGGCTACTAGAAGTAAAGGTGTGGTCAACGCTGCAGCATCATCGCCTGTTGCTTTCGGTTTCGGTATAACCGTCACTGAGAGCGTGCCATTTTTATTCATGGCCAAGGTGAGATTGACTATAGTGCTGTCATTTAATAGTGTTGCTAGTTGCGTAAACATTTTGTGGTTCTCCGTAATTAATACAGGCACCACTCCCCTTAACGGGAATGGTTACCCGTAGGGTTTAAAGGTTATTGCTAGTTTTTACTGCTTTAGAGCTGATACAACATGACTTTTGGTACCTTGCCTTCATATTCGAATCCTGCAACCTCTAGAGCTGCTTTGACGATTTCATCCTTCTTGCCACCCATGAGTTTGGTATAACCATCACCCACATGTGTTTTCAGTCCGATTTCATCAAGAATTACGTCTATTTCAGACTTAGTCATCGTGTCTAAATACTCTTTATTTAACTTCCAATGCTTGGTCATATCGACCTGCAAGAAAGTCAAAATTTCACGCAAATTACGTTCTTCGATTTGATCCTCAACCGATGCTGCTAAAGCCTGATGTAACTTAGCTTTTGCTTCATCAGTTGCGGTACTAAGCGTAGTTGCGACATTAAGAAATTTATTTTGCGACCCAGTTGATACAGTTTCACCTGTCAGCTTGTTAAAGGCTTGAGATAATTTACTGCTACTCATGTGTTGAGCAAGACCGCAAATGCCCAATGAGAGCAATACGAGCTTGTTTTTCTCTTCGTTAGAAAAGAGTTCTTTTACGAGTATCTTGCGCCATTGTTTAACGCGATACTCTTTCACACGGTTTGAATCGGTGACTGTGACTTTAGCAGCTGGCTCAGCCTTAGTTTCAGTTGGGTTTGCTGATTTCTCAGCGTCCTTACCTGACGTTGGTGCTTTTGCCTTTGTTTTTTCAGCTACTGCAGCTTTCTCAGCCTTGATACGTTCTGCAACTTTATTGCTGTTGCATGCTGTATCAAAACATTGATCCTTGTAAACGTTCCCTACACTGCCAGGAATCGCACTCACTGCCGCACCAAAATTAGAACAACCACGACAAGCTTTCGCTTGCTCGGTACCAACACCGGTTGCGCCTTCACTTACAATTCTAATCTGTAAGAAATTTGCACCTGGACGAACAATACGCACTGTCGGAAATTCATCCTTCAATGTTTCTTGTTTTACCACCAACTCAGCTTCTGTTTTCTGGTCATAACATTGGCCGTTAGTGCAATGGCCATCGTTAATCGCTTCAGCAAAGAGCTGTGATTGATTTGATGAATTGTATTGGCATCCAGCACACTCATCCTTGTTAAAAATTGCAGAGGAAAGTGATTTGGAGATTGATTGTAAACCTTGTTTAAAGTCTGTTATGGACGGTAGAGTTGCCTGTAATAACAGCTTCTCTAATACCTCATCCTGTTTTTCTTTAGTTGCAGTCGCCAATAACTCAGCGTGGCCTAACGTAATCTTGCGATTAGATAAAGCATCACGTACATTTTGAGAGCATTGCATCAAACTTAAACGCTTCTCTAATGTACTGCGTGACCAACCTAGACGTTTTGCAGCTTCATCAAAATCACCGTTGAGCTGGCCTAGAATTTTGGCGGCTACTTCAGCTTCTTCTGATGGGCTCATTGAGGCACGAATCATGTTTTCGTTCGCAGAAGCTGCAGCAGCTTCAAGGTCACTCATTACACGAATTAATACTGGAATTTCTTTATCGTCTGGATAAACCTTACTTGCAGCTCTCCAACGACGTTCTCCAGCAACAATCTCAAACACATCCCCAAAAGGACGTACCAAAAGAGGCTGAATAATACCTTGTGCCTGGATTGTTGCTTCTAGTGCGGCCATTTCATCTTCATCGAAATAACGACGAGGATTATATCTACCTGGCACTATTTGATTGATTTTTAGAAAAGTAGTAGTGGTTTCAAGCGACAATTCCTCTTCGCCTACTACAGTAATTTCTTTGCTCACTAGCGTACTTGCATTCATTATGTTGCCTCCTGAGTAATGCAGAGACACCAATCCCAATGGGAAAGATGCCCCCACTGGGTTATGCACTAGACGTGCTGTGATTTTCCTTACGGAATTTTGATATTCATCTGATAAACAGACGCTTCTTGGCTTTCACCAAAAAATCTTACCAATACAATCTGCATGAGTAAGGTTTCTCTGGTCGAGTAAAGACTACGAGGTGAAAAGCTTTTAAATGATTATTTCCAGCGAAACGCTAGATATTGATGGTGCTGAATAACACTCGAATGATATGCTTGATTTTTAGTGTGTCTTAGCTAACACAATAGACAATATATTGAAGATTTAATTGGATATCGTCAAGCTTTATCTGCTCTAAGAGCATTAGGAATACTTATTTTATTAATCTCTTAGAGTTATCTGATTAAATTCTTGTTAGAAATTCATAACGCTCTAAAAACAGCCTATAGGCATCATTGCTGGCTAAAGGATTTATTTTCTCCGTCATTGGCTTCACGTTAGATATGCTTACCCACTCATCGTCATGATGAGGCATTAAATCGCGTTGCTCAGTGGATAGTAATATTAAATCCGCCTTTTTAATTTCAGGGTGTAGTGGTAATTCAATATTGAATTTTGCTAGCACTGCTTTTTCAACCCTATGCTCGATTACTTTGTATTCTGGTAGCAGCTGCTTCAGCGGTGCCGCAACATCGCCTATAAATGCCTCTGCTGCATCATGTAATAATCCTGCTAAGGCGTGCTCAGCCGGCACTATCTTTGATACTAATATCGAATGCTGTGCAACGCTATAAAATCGGTTGCAATGTCCATTAAACCTGCAGAGATGAGATAAAGCGTAAGCAATATCCTTAATACTAAATTCCGACTCATGAGGCTTAATAAAATCAAAATAATTACCTGATGACGTAAGAATATCTGGTCGCATATTTAGTTGGAGCATATTAATTCCAATAGTTAACTTAATTCAAACAAAATCATAGTTACAGTGTTTCGCAGTATTGCACTACAGCACCCGATGCTATGCCCATAATTGCTTTTAGAATGTTGATATAAATCATTCTAAGGATTTAACTTGATTGTCAATTTTTAACCAAAAAAAACCGAGGGACAGGCCCTCGGTGAAATACACTATCCTCAGGGGGAATAGCTAGATAGTGTTAGTTGAACACAAGGAGATGCTCATGTATGCGGGTTGCATTTTGTCATTTTTATTTTGGGTGAGTGATGAGATATAACATTGATATTTAGTGTTTATTTTTTGCTAGACTTCCTTGACCTTACGTACTCAATTAGCAAGGCTATTACTGTGCTAGCCGCGATTGAAGATATATACCATGTAGGATTGTCGCTAAATTCAGGAGCGTTGAATATTTTAGGCATAAGCCACGTGGATACAGGCATCCAGATAATTGCTAGGCAAAAGACGCTTATTACGTATGTTTTATTCATTATCTTTAGATTCCATTAGTAATACAGACAGTTAAGCCATTGCATCTACAGTTGCACAATGCAATGGCGCTTAGTTCAATTCTAACTGTAATTTACTACTTAACTAAACCACTCAGGATGGTTACGTTTATCTGTAATTCTTACCTGCTCAAGAATGTCTTTTAGTTCAGATGCGTCTAATGCTGTATTGTCACCATTAGACCCAATATAGAACGGTCTAAGGGTAGCAACCCCGGCTTGTTTATTGGGATAACGAATCACTACGAAATGCCCACCATCGCGCATTTTGTTAGCCAGTTCCCATGTCTTCGTAGTGCCTGCATAAGCTACTGCAGCACAACCTAACATAGATTGCCAGTCAGCATGGTCTTTTTGTACCGTGCCTTTAGCGGCCATACCAATCAATTGGCATGTTTCACTTTGTATTTTATTTTTACGGCTATTACTTTCTAGCGAGGCTGACTTTGAAAGAGAAGCAAAGTTATCCTTTTGAGCTGAGCACATCCATAGCCAATTACTCTCTTGATCCCATACGTATGCAAAAATTTTAAATTTGGCAATTTTTAGCTAATTCCATTGAGCAGCTTGCTTATGGTGTTAGATTTAACGTAACTTACTGTTACTCATATCGATTGTTACTTTTTTAATTTTCCCATGTTATGCAGCCTTTCTTTTTCCTCATTGCATTTGAGTCTAATTGTGAATTACAAGGTTTTTTTAAGCCTGTATACATAGACCCACTTAGGGAAACCCATCGATGAGTCTCCCGGGAATAAGCCAATAATAGATCGGGTAAGAATTCCTTGCTTTTGCATATAACCTAGATCACGCCCTAATTGCTTACATTGTGGTGCACCGTACTTAAATATTTTGTAATCTGCGCTAGTTGCTTCTATATAAGCGTTAACAAACTCGTCATTCAACACATCAAATGGCAGCTCCTGGTGAACCATGAACCAACTTGTTAACCATGACAATCTATCTCTCTTTTTCATATTGGCAATTTCTGCAGTTAATCCCACTGCCCTAATGCTTCTGATGAAAATGGATGCGTATCATCATAGTCTCGTGAACCTTGACGCTGTGCCATAAATGCCCGGGATGCAGGTGATATGCGAGTAGTGTTGTTACGCTTAGTTGGCGTTACCATATTCCAATATGCGTCTTTACACACGGTACCTGTTTTTGATTTACAGAAAGCTTGCTGGTGTTGCGTCTTAGTGAATACTGTATTGCATGATGGACACTTACAACTATCTCCAACCTTAGCCGCTTTATTAGCTTTATATTGTGCTTTTCTATTCATTATTTACTCGCTTTATTATAGCTAGCCATCCACGCATGCACCTTCTCAGCGACCTCTTTCACTTTGTTCAAATCAAAAGCCTCATCGGTGCGTAGATTGTTCTCCATATCTAGCCACAGCGTTTTGTCACTTTCGTTTACTTGCTGTCTTATCAGGAAATTAATGTTACTGAGTTCTTGCTCTATATTGGCTGGGCCTAAACCACCGGCATAACCGCATAGTTTATTTGCGATAGGCATTGGCCAAGATTCAGGACTACGCCCTAAGCCACCTGAAGCATCAAACAGGATGTGATGTGCACCAGGCTGTGACCGATGGGCATCGATGAAGCGCTCTGTGATGTCTTTATTTGGAAGGTTATGTTGCGAGATGAATTTTATTGGCTCACCCGTGTGTTGCGCATAGAAACCAGACGTTGTGGCTTGAACCAGCTTATCTAGTAACAGTGCATCTGTATGCTTGGCATTGAAGTTCAACTGGATACGTTGATAATCCTTCATCTCGTTACCAAGAGCATTGTCTTCTTCAGAGAATCGCGTGAGGATTTCTTTGCCACATAGATGCGCTGATTTATTGCAGATATGGCTAACCTTGTGAAACTCTTGGCGCCACTGTCTTGTTGGAAATCTTGATGTGCCTTCGCGTTCTGCTGAGATTAAAATAGCCCATTCAATGCATGGGTATTGTTGGGATAGCTTGACGAGCTCTACTGGGTCAGTGTTGTCATCTGCGCCGGTTAATGTGAGATATTGAATATTCATAAATGCCCTAAGAGTAGGTTGTAGTACCACCTATCTTAAGGATTTATTTAGTTTGTCAATTTTTGTGTCTTTATTAGATAAAGAGTGCCATTAACATTGGCGATGTAATTTCGTTGTCAGTTTGCATCTGGCACTTCTTGGCTAACAGTATTCAATAAACTCAACCCAGACCAGCCATAGCCTTTTTCTCGTAGCAACTGCTGAGCCTCTTTAGCCTCAACAATTATCTTAGCAAGCAATTCAACATGTGAAGCATCACCTTCATTAAGGCTATCAACCGCCTTTAAAATTACGGCCATCTGACGATCTATTTTTTCTTTCATACGCTTAGTACCTTAATTATTTCATCTGCAGGCACAAAAGTGTGATTAGTGCTCATGTGTGAGGGCAGACAACGCTGCTCTAGCTAGAAAACCACTTCTTTTCTCATTATCCTTAGTAATTTCGATGAGAAATTGCATAAAACGCACACCTTTTGAACGACCTAATTAACTTTTGAAATACTTCGATCTTTAGCCTGTTTTTGGATTGATTTAATATCACCAGGCGTGAGTTTTGGCTCTAGGTTAACAGGATTGGTTAAATTGTATGCGTAACATGGTTTTAGGCAACGTAGAGACCATAAATATGCGTTCTTATAGTCTTTAAATTGAAGATATTTTATAGCAGCTGAGCTGGCTGAATAAACATCGCCTAATGCCCAGGCACTCACACTATGCTCGATTGATTTTAAGCCATCTTTTACAACATATTCACCATCACTGTATAGAGAAGCAGCGATTGAATGCAAAACCACGTTATTACTATTCTCTGCTAAAGCTACTACTGCAGGGGCTAACTTAACACGCAGCGCTTCTTGATCATCACGAATCTTATCAAGATAAACCGCTTCAACCTCATCAACATATGCTATGTTGCGCGTATCATACAAATCATCCAAGGCTAATGGGTCTAACTTAGCAGCCGCCTTTAATTTGTATTTTAAGAAAGCAACGTAAAAGTCTGAGGCACTATACAATAAACTGTGATCAATCTTAGTCTCAGCATCTCTGAGAATATGATATGACTTTACCGGGTCGTCCGCCTTCTCTGCTTGTTCAATAGCGGTGTTCAACATTGCGTTATTAGCATCACAGCCACATAGAGCAATTAAAAGTGAAGTTAATAGCGTTAAATTGCGTAGATTCATGTGTTAAATCTCAATATATTGATAATTATTATTATTTGTATTGCACTAAATCCAGCTGTCACAGCCTTGTTTAGAGCCAATTATTGGTGAAACCAAAGTTTCAAGCACAGCGTAGCCCTTGGCCTCGCGTTTGATACGGTTTAATAGCTGACCAATTGCTTCTTCTTTTGAAGAGGCTGTTTCAATCGATTGCACTAGCTTGATGGTTGTGTCGCTATCGTTCTTTCTTAAGATAGCGGATGCTGCGTATTGTTGAACCGATACTTTACGCAACACTGGCATTTCGTAGCCACTATCGGCGGCATGAACGGTGACTAGATTAAGTAATAGTAAAGCGGCCAATGTAGTTTTAATCATGATACTTTCCTTGTGGTTAGGCTTTCATCTTAGCTAAAAGCCTTACTTTGGCTAATTTTGAGATTTTTTAGCAAGCTCTATATATTCGGAATAGACCAACATTGCGAATACGGTAATGATGCCCAAAACTGCAGTTCCCAGACCTATATACAATAACGATTCACTTTTAAGCACAATTGCGGCCGTCAATAACATTCCAACGACCACCAGCGTCATCATTGTGATTCTTTGCATCCATAGCTCAAACATAACTGTTTAACTCCATGCCGTTAAATTACAGCAACTTCTTTATTTTTAAACTTGGCTTCCTATGAGGATTCTCTACCGTGTGTATGCACCTAGAGTTTTATTTGATTAACTAATTTATTTAATCTCTGTCTTGATGCTACTTCGCGTACCACAAAATTACCAGTTATAGCATTAGCAAAAAACAATAGTATAACTAAGGCAATAATCGATCGATTGTTCTTTTCTATATCACTTCTAGAATTGATTATTTCCGATTCTACTTCTTTGTATGTTGCCTTCAATTCAGCAACGTTTTTATGTCCAAGTAATTTCATAGGCATGTCTTGACCAGCGTCTAAACTCTTAATTGCTGTGTCTAAAGATCTAAGTTCATAGCTGTTAGAAATTAAGTTCATGGTATTTCCTGATGCATAACCAACTGCTTTTATAAACCCTACTAGAGCAAACAGCTGGGCGACTGTAAATATCAGTGTAATCACAGCTAAATGGCGTTTAAGATAATTTAGTACTTTCATAATTACTTTTCTTCTTTCTTATTTGATAACAGGTAGGGATCGACTCCAGTTACATAAAGTCCCTAAGCTATAGCAACTTCCTTATTCACAACCGGCGCGTCTTCATATTGCTGCTTAACTTCAGGCGGTAGCGCCTTCCATGTTGCAGTTGCAAGGCCTTTGTCAAAATTATGATGGGATAAAAACTCTTTCTTGCCATGCATGGACATTTTCATCCAATTGCGTTCACCGACTGATTTCATAGATTAACTTTCGTTTAATAAATTTAGTTGATTAATGCTTAATTTGGATTTTTTAAGAACATGGGTAAAACTCCTGAATCTCCCACCCTTGCAGGGCGTTTTCCTGGCAAAATTCCAACATAACTAACATCACATTCAACAGTAGAATCTAAAGATGATTCACTGCTATTTAGGTGTGTAATTAATTCTTGCATACTTGCTACAACCATTACAGGATCGATTTCCCCCTCATTAATGATATCTGCTGAGGCTTTTCTAATCGTTGCTTCAGCTGCAGACATTAAATATGTTTGTATTGCATTCATTTTTATTCCTAACTAATCTTGGTTTAATAATGTTGTAAATTCTGTGATGTAATTGGCACCATCTTGCAACGACTGTGCTCGATTACACTCACCATCAATTTAATTGAGTAGATCGTCATCAGGCTCACCATACGTCTCACTGTCTTGTTTGGATGCTTTGATAATTTCCATCTTACTGAGATTACATCCATCTCTGCCACAGATAAGCGTCATATCGGCTTTACCCCAAGCGCTGTCCTCACAAGACTTGCAAGTGTATTTCACCCGCTTTCCTGCTTTTTGTTTAGCTTCTTGCCTCTTAATCAACTTGGCCACGACGTTGGATACATTCGCACTCGTTGGTTCTTGATTGACTACCTGAGTGTTCACGACTTTACTCAGCGGTGTTTCTATCAAAATTTCAGGATTACTAACGGCCGCTGGCTCTACCTTCAATATTTCTTGCTTTTTACGCCCACGGTTACTCACCGTCTTGCCTTGCTGCTCCAATGCTTTTTTATGCTCTTCTTCTACTTCAGCACGTTTATTTTCGGCATTTTCGATATCTTCCTTAGACGGTGGCCGCATTAGATATTGGCTTGGGTAACGGTCATACCAGAGAATGCCAAAGCGTGACTTTAACAACTCTCTAGTTGTCGTAATGAATAAGCCATCTTCTGCAATGTAATGCGTCATTTTCTCACCCACTCGGTCACCGCCCGGGTAGCCGGTTGCAGAGGTGATTAAACCAATTTCTTCCATCTTCGTTGAGAACTCTTTGTTGTGGTAACCGGCACGTACATCCTTGCCAAAATTGAATTGCCATTGATGACACATTTCATGCGCCAGCGTACTTAACACCTCTTCAACGGAACGTACTAGAAAGTATTCAGGGTTCATTGAAATTTCATCTGCCAATGCCCCTTCTTTATTGGCATATCTGGCTGGCGAGAAGAAACCTTTACTCCCACGCTTGCGCGTCATTACCAATAGCGCACCTGGCAATTCATTATTGAAGAGTTTTTGGTTATAGTAGTCATAAACATGCTGTAACTCTTGATACACTTCTTGTGTTGCATGGACTTTTGCAAGAGGCTCACCAGTTGCCTCGGCCTGATACTCTTCAGTAGTATTTGAATTTGTAATATCTGGAGTGAGCACTCCATTTGTCATCGCTTTTTCGTCCATCAACAATCCAATTTATGTGGTTGAGTTCTACAACGATAGAATATTGATTTAACAAATTGCATCAATATTTAATAACATGTATTTTGTATGTCTATATTTTGCTAATTAATTTAATGGCTGATATTTGCCATTTACTCGGAACACCAATGTCAGCTTTCGCTTTGAAATACGGTATTTGATTAGGTGCAGTAACGTATCAATACCGGCATCAAGCACTATCTTGCTTTCTTCATTTCTAAACTTCTGCCAGAATCTAAGTCTGGAAGCTTGATCTTGGCCTATGCCAGCAATCTGTTCATAGTGGCTAATTGTGTGGCACCCAGCTATCCGTAAGCGCATGCGTAAACCGTTTCTCCATGCCATTATCAACCCCTTAGAAATCTATATCACGTCATCATTAAGTGAAAAGCTATTCTAGCGATTGGTAACTATCTAACTCATCAAAGATAAGCGCTGTTCTGCTATTGAATTGCACCGAGCGTCTTAATATGACAATGCTAAATAGCTACCAGTTAGCTACTACTTAACTGCTATATTTAATCGTCAAATCAATGGGAGTTACGCTTCTATCTTCGATTGCCGAAGCCAGCAGCTTAGTGTCTGCAGTAAAAAACAGATGATTAAAGCTAAGCTGGTATTCATCATCCGTAAGCAATTGCTTGATAAAGTCGCAGTGGTATTCCTTAGCTGCTTCTGGGTTGCCGACTTCTTTGGGAGAGAGTTGATGCGTATCGATGACTGCTATTGCGCATTGCAGTTCACCGTTCATTAGAAACCAGTAATGACTGGTCATAGGATCTAGAAATACTGTAGTTTTCATCACGTATATCCTTAAAATGGTTTGAGTTTGTTGCTCAATCCATTTTAAGAATTACGCTTTTTTGTCAAATTTAAGGCTAAATTAGGCGGTGTTACTTGATTAATCTTTATTAGAAATACTCTATCGGATATTTTCAACTGTGATATTTTGCTCAACGAATGGCTTACGTTGTAAACCATTACGCTTCAAAATCGAATCTATAGCTCTCTTACCTTTTTTAGCCTCAATATCAAAATATCTGTCACCAGCTCCAGCCATACCTATCATACTGTCTGATATTTCCACTAGTGCTGACAGTTCTTTCTTTGTGATTTTTAAATAGTCACTCAATTAATACCTCACCATCTTATGATTTAGCGTAAAGCGCACGTATTTCCTGACCTTTTGACTCATAGTGTGGAATGTCATCCTTTTCCACTATGTTCCATTTACCATCGGCCGCTAACCGTTCAAAACGAGCTGGCTCATCATCATGATTGAATTTGCCTTCTAACACGGCCATACCGAGCATGGTGTGCTCATAGTATCCAGCACTAACATGACGTAACAAGCCTATTTCCGCTAGTCTAACCATCAATGTCTTATTAACATCGTAGCCCTCGTTATCATTCACGCACTCATCAAATCTACGTAAGGCCGCCATTTCATCATCGCTAATTGAGAATGGCAATCTGAACACCGCTTCTTTGCGTAGGCTATGCAAATCGTTATATAGGCGTTTTGCTGTGCCATAAATCTCATTGAATTGATCAAACATGATTGATGCGAAATCAATCCACTGTTTACTACCACGACCACATGCAGCAGCCACATCGCGCAATCTCTTGGCGTCATCCCAATTGAACTTATGAGCCTGAGTATGCGTAGGCTCCATCCCTACCTCGCCTGGTGAGTTATTACTATGCAATTTATTACGCTCAGCTATTAACTCAGCTTCTAGGTCTGTGTAGCAGTCCACGTGAACATCGGGTGCGAAACGACGGCCTTTATAAGCAAATGGTGGATATACGGTTGTATCAATCGTATATCCTTGAGACACAGCCTCTTCAATGGTTAAGCGTTCTGGTATTTGATTACTCATTATTTATTTTCCTTATATTCCCAACTGATTGGCTGCTTCGCATATGCAACATAAAGTGGATGTTGCGGGCTACCATCTCTGTTAATGTTAAGTGCGTGCAGCTTATGCGCTAAACCTCGTTCACTAAGCATTTCGTATACAGCTTTTGCACGCGGCCCAATCACCTCATTATGCTCACCCCACCCGCATATCGTGATTGCACAATCAGATACGGCATCGGCAATAGCATCATCTGCGGCCACCTGATCACCAATTAGATTGCTGACATCTTTTAACTTGAATGAGTGTGTTTCGCGGTAAGGAAACATGTTCACAATCACAATGCTTCCGTATCCCAACAAGGTTGCACGCCGTTGGCATCGCTCTATCGTGGCATCATTGTCCACCTCGGTCGCTGTGCTAGGATTCATCATCAAATAACATACGGACGGCAGTGATTTATCCCACACTCTGGAGAGCAAGTAGCGATATTGCTTACAGTCAGAGAACGTGGCTGCCGAGGTCTGGAATAACGTGGAGTGCGTACGATTAATCATTAAATTGTCTCTAACGCCTGTGCTTTATCCAGCAACTCACGAACACTATCAAATGATTCATTTTCACCGAGCTGGATATCAAGCGTGACCGTCCCATAAAGACGGTTAATTGATGCTTCTGATTCTAGGAAATCGATACGTGCGCTATCAGGATGTTGTTTTGGGATGCCCACCGCCAGTTTAAGTCCTGATATGTCGTAGAGTTCTGTAGTTACAGTGCCATCTAATACACTAAGCGGCTCTGATGAGAACTCAACTGTTGTCCAACCTTCAAGCTCAGTGGGCACATCATATTTATAAGCAATAGGCTCCTGCCCGGCTATCAATGATTTAATAATAGATTCAGGCGTAATTACTGGTTGAACACCTACCGCGTTGATTACCTTATCAAGCGTTGCAAATACACCATCCTCTGCAGATGCTTGTTTGTTGATGATGCGCAACGCTTCCAATAACTCTTGGCGACTGATTAAATCGTTATTATTCATTATTTCAATCCTTTAATCTCTTTAAATACCGCTTAATCTGACAGTTTTGCGGCTGCCTCAGTTATTAAATCTATATTGGACTGGCCAATCACTTCTAGCGCGGTGCTATTGAGGTTAAATACATCCTTGCTAACACCGATCACCATGTGATGTTCGCTAAGTTTGTTAGCCTGCGCTATGTTAGCTATAAAATATTCAATACAACCTTGGATACCGCTCACTTCGGCGGCTTCGTATAACGCTTTACGGTGGTCACCATCTATGACAAAAAACACTCTGTCTTTTAACACTATCGCAGTTGTAGCATTACCGTAATCTGCGTTACTTGGGTTGTAACTCAAGTGAAAGTCTTTGAAACCAGCCGTTGAGTTTATTGTGCGCTGATTAATGACAGGAATAGTGTCGCGCTTAAATGTGTTGGGTGTGTACATAATATTCATTCTCAATCTTTAAATTAAACAGAAGTATCTGCTTTATGCTTAATTTAAGATTAACTTAGTCTATTAGTTTGTCAATTTTACCCACTACTTAACTGACAATTTACAACCCTTCCAGTGACATTAAACTTTTAAAACGATGTGGTTTCATAAGAATGGGTTTGAACGGGCAACTACTAGAAGATATTAATGCATGAGTGATGCGTCAAATTATCATAATTAATTGTCAGTATTATCATAATTAATAAATTAATTGTCACTAAATCTAGTGTCTATAATTTATAAGCCTTATCAGGCCAGATATTCTCATAATTAATTGTCATTAGTGAATAACTGAGAATATTTGACCATCATCTTGCGTCAACTCATTAGGGAAAGATAATGCTCTGGCAACTACACCTGGTTCATGGCTTGTTGGGTCACACTCATGAAATACCAAGTGAGGCTGACCATCAATTTGCGCCCCGGTGACTCTCGCAAAGTTAGCCCAGAGTGGAGCTTTAACAGAAGCTGGAAGATTAGGGTATTGGTTGAACATCTATTCTATTCCGTTATCTGGCATTATTCATTAATGTTAGCATTGCATCCGATGGATACTCACTGCCGAATTGCAGAACATCCACAGCACTACTAGAGACACATGGCGGCTCAACTGGGCCGATGAGGTATTCTCCGGCACTCAGTTCTCGTCTAATCTCACCAGAAAACAACTTAAGCACGATATCGGTCTCAGTCTCATTGGCGGCAGATTCTTTTCTTGGTTTCCATCCAGCTGCTACCATTTGCGGAGAAGCATACCGATTATCGAAGAGCCAGAAGTAGCCAGGAAGACTTGGCAATGAAATCAACTTTTTCATGTGTTATTCTTTTCCTTTAGGTTGGTATCTTAGTGGCAATATACCTAATACCTAAGCCAACATCTTTAGCGAGTTTACCAACTCTTGCACCATTATTTATGGTGGATAAAAGTCGCCAATTGGTATCTAGAGCCGGCATAATGCAATCAGATGGTTTTAGCACATGATTGGCATCTTCAACCAATCTATATCCTTCTGGTATCCATCCTTCTACCGCGTCAATGGGAACCGCGAAATTGACTTCACAGCTAGCAAGTGTTGTGAAGTGATCGGCTATGGCATTTGTTCCGTCAATTACGTTATATACCTTTGCATTATGCTTCCGCATACTCTTAAAAAAATCATAGATAGTTTTCATTAATTTTCCGTGGATTATTGCGGGTTGACGGAATCGAGTGGATCTACCCAGTGCGTTGGGAACATTTCATACTCCCGAAGAATTTCCCATCCTTGATGGTCGATCTCATGTAGATCATCTGCATCTAAAACAATTCCGTGGCTAATTATGCAAGACTGATTGCCTGAAAGCACAAGTCCCTGCGGCATTTTAGAGGCAATAATCTCCCCACTTTTTTTGAACGTATAGAAAATCTGAGGCTGCTGCTTGCCGCCAAGGTATCCAGGATACTTACCGTCTCTTCTTTTTCGAGGCATTGGATCAAGAACAATAGAAACCTCTATATCGTCTTTTATCCTGATTACTTGTCCTGTCATAGTAGTGATGTCCTTTTCCTGTCTTTTCAGATTAATTAGCTGTATTTATGGGCAGCAAGATTTGACAACCTGCCGATCCATCCGTGTTGCGCTGAGAGGTGTTTCGCAATGCAACTACACCATCACTCCCTCTTGAGTCACACTGCACTGGTTTTCGGGTTCCTGTCTTGCTGTCCATGAATACAGCCTTTCCGGTCGTTCATTTACTTACTAATAAGTGAATAGCTTACAACCCGAAACCCGATGGGATTATCCAGAATCTCTTTGGGCGTTTTTTCCGCAGAATGGTCTAACACAAATGCTACGGCTACCTTCTTGAATTGTTTCGACCCATACTTAACAATTGCTAGACCTGGGGCAGTTATTTCAACTGAAACAACTGGTTCTTTTTCTGTTTTTTCAACAGCCTGAGATGCCATCTGCTTTGCGATGCTAGAGATTACAACAGGATCATTCTGAAAGGACTTAAACCACTCCACAGAATTTGTTTTACAAATCACACCATCTGGTTTGCATAGATAACGGTCTGAAGTATCAGCATACACCTGACCAAACACACACAAGGCTAAAATTCCAAGTACTAATTTCATAACTTATCTTTTCCGGTTAGTTGTTCCGCTCAGCCCAAGCAGCTTCAGCATTGTGGCCGACATTGACATAAACATGACTATTGGCGCGTCTCATGATCTCATCCGCTTGTTGTTTAGATGGCGCACGCGCTAACTCACTTTGGTCTGCATCACTCATGATAGTAATTTCAACGTCATACTTGCGACCTTGCGCTAGGTAGAAGTTCAGCGTGACCAACTCATCAGCCTTAAGCATCGCAAAATTACGCCCGTCTAGTGCCTTAATTGAATTTAGTGTTTGGATATTCATCACTCTGGTCCTTTTCCATAATTAATTAACAGGACTAAATATCCTAGCGAAACAAAAATATGACTATCATTGCAATGAACATAACGATTGTCGCAATAATTTCCATTGGACTAAGAGGCACAAATACTGCAGATAGCAATACCAATATAATAAATACAATTGCGAGCGATGCAATTTTTCCTAGGTTTTTCACTTTTACTCCTTCTTTTATTATTTTTCACAGTGATTTTACCGCCAATAACAAACGACGATTTGCTCTGCCTGCAGCTCGTGGCACGCAGCGCCTTCCTTGGTCGCTGCTGAAATTAATTTTTCTGCCTTATCTTTAGGAATGTTGCGGTACTCTTCCCAACTTGGATTTGCGGACGGCACTAGAGGAACAGGCTTCCAGATACCAGCGCAATGATAAGCAACCAGTTTACCTTTGCCATCAATGGATGGAGCAATCTTCACGTCTCCTACGCGGTCTTTCGTACATTGAGCGTTCGTTGTTGCCCACCGTGGCTCCTTCGCAAATACAGATGTGCTAACAAGTAGCGATAGAATAATCGCAACACGAAAAACAATAATCATTTCTTAGTCCTTATCCGCTAGTTACTGATTAACCTGATATGTTCTGTGGATTCTCCACCATACAATACCAACAGCCACTACAAACATGAACATTGGTATTGCAAAACTTTCAAATTCACGTGCGACCCCAATTGCGATTACAGGTATTAACCCGACAAAAATCCCGACGATGATATTGATAATTGCAACTTCAATTCTATTCTTGGCAAGATTATCTTCAGTCATTTTCTTTTCCTGTAATATTTACGGAAGCCATGGTCTATTGCTCCGATGAACTACTCGCTTTGTTGAGTTGTATTGCTCCGCCAGCTCTCAATTTGACCAGAAAAAACGCCATGGGGAGATACCAGAGCAATGCCATGCCGAGATAAGCAAGCCATGCAAACCATGGAGTATCCGGCAATGAGATGTGCGAATTAATTGTGAACAAATCATGCAATAGCCAACCCGCCAACGAGATAACTGAGTTGAACATAAAGAACGCCCCCAGCAGATTCATGAACACCGGCATCCTCCAAATTGCACTAGCAATTTGGAATGTCATAACAGCCACTAAGATGCCGATTACCATGGCACCTAATGCAATAAATCCCATATTTACTCCGTTTCCGTGTTTAATTTAGAAATTCATCTAGTGCTGAGTAGAGAAAAATTATGAAAAATCCTTAACAGACAATCTTTTCGGCTCAAACGCAATCAGCACTACAAGCATGATTGATAGAGCTAAAAATAACATTTGTTGATACATCATACGAGCGTGGCTTGGTCCATTATCATAAGCGGCTTTGGCGCTCTTCTCTCCGGCGACCACCCTCGCGTAAGCCTCATCAAATGCAGACTTGTCTTTCCAACCCAAATCTACTACCGCTTTATGGTAACCGCCCTCATAAGCAAGTTTTGCATTCTGATATTGATGAGAATTTTGGGCTGCGATGATGTTGATGATTAGGAGGCCTTTTTTTTCTGCATCCAAATCAATTTGGCTCACATATAAGTAAGCTAGTGCGATTGGCAGTAGAATAAGGATGATCTTGCGGGCTAACAGTAGTTTTAATCTCATTATTGTTCCTTAGTAGTTGGTTATTAGTATTTCTATGTAAATCTTTTCCGTTCAGTCTAACAATTTACCAAATGCGCCAGGCAACGCAAATTTGCGTAGCTGGTCGGCGAACAACTTGAGTTCTGGTACTTGCTCGAAAGCATTCACCACATCAATTAGGTTCAAATCATCTTTAACGTCTGCTTCTATCAGGAAAATTTCTTTAGCCTTTGCACGGATTTCCTGATTGATGTCGAGGGCAGACATCCGCACCAATAGACTCATTACGAACTCAGGATCATCTTTCACCATTCCTATCGGGTTGAAGCGAGTGGACATACCGGTACGAGTCGGTCCAATAATCAACTTGTGCCCCAAATCGCCCTGTTGAAATTCAAAATTGCGTGGTTTATCTTCTTTTTTGGTGTTTATATCCATGATTTTTCCTTTTCCTTTACTTTGAAGCGTCTGTTAAACGCTGCAAGAATTCTGGTCCATGCTCAAGTCCTAATAGTAATCCAACCAAAAGCGAGAAAACATGGCCTAACGATGCTGCCCATGGGTTCTGATGCAACACTGCAATGGTGCCGAATACTATAGCAACCAAAAAGCAAATAATCTGTAAGATTAGTAGTAACTTCAAGTGTTTTTTATTAAATTTTAATGCTTCGCTTGGTTCACTCATCATGAGTCCCCTTTTTCGTTACTGAATGGTTTTGGTGGAAATAACGCCAGCTACCGCTACTTCTCGTTTTTAGCCAACGCCTCGCGCTTAAACGCTAAGGCTTCAGCCCAAATCACATCAAATGAGACATTGCCATCAACACCCCAGTCGTCTTTTAGTTTAGCTAACCAGGCATCGTTTTTCATGATTTTGTCATTACAAACAGCTAACCGGCGTTCTGCAGCACCCGCACGACGATCAGCTTCAGCTAATTCATCTTCAAAATTACTATTGATGGCGTTTGGTGGTACATATGACTTACCTAGCCACATTAAAGCGGTGCGCATGGCACATTCATGTTTAGTCGGTAATGGCGTTGGTAACTCTTCTTGTGATGAGAATTTATGGATGCGACGCCAATAAGCCCGGACAATGGCAGAAACCATCTCTGTCGGCATATCTGTGGTGTTGGCCAGCTTACTATTAGTATTTTCAGATGTTGAATTGATATCGACTAAATTTGTGGCTGGGCTTGTACATTCAGCCCAGTATAGCCATTTGTCATAATCATCAGCCGTAAGTAGTCTAGGCCCATCTATTGTATCTACACCGTCATAGAGCCAAATTAAATCATCTGTTAATTTGGCAGTGTTGATGGGGCTCCATAGATTAGTGATTAGTTTGTTATTCATAGGACACTTAAATGTTTCTTCCAATAATTGCAGCAGCACGAACAATCGCACGGCGGGTAGCGGCATACTCATCGCCATTATAAGACTCCTGCGCCTCAACCGCTTCATCAAAGCTATGGGTTGTTAGGTTCACAAATACCATATCGTACCCATGATCAATCGTAAGCTTTAATGTCACTGCTAGACGGTGAGCATCGCCATCATTCTTAAGTGGGTTCCATGTAATATCACGCTTAGGGTTTGCATTAGAATTAGAATCAGCTAATGACTTTGATCTAATACTATAAAAACTAGCCTTAGCTGCCATTTCAGTTAATTGTTTGTCATTCATTTATTTGTTCCTTGATGCCAATTGTCTCAAAATAGAAAACAACTGGCTTTATATTTTCCGTAATTAAACCAAATCTCAACGCGGTACGGTAATTAACAGAGTTTCTATGTGCTAACTCTAGCTGCCTTGAAATTAAAAGCCTGAACTCTTCAATAGAGTATGTGAGCTTGTAACTATTGCACTTAGCGCATGCAGGAAAGTAGTTATCTAACTTGCATTTACCACCACGGTAATATGAGTCGATATGATCTACATGGAACTTATCACCCAGTTCAATACCGCAGTAAGCGCATCTACCATTACATTTAGCTTTAACAAGTTTCCTATCATCTTTTGAGATAGGCTTACGTTTTGGCGGTAGGTATGGCGCTAATAGATTTTTAGGCAATTCCATCACTTAAACTATCATGGTGGTTAATGAACAGGCAATGCCGGCTAAACCTTACTCTGACCGTTATGTGCCATATCATGCTCTACAATGACTTCCTTGTAGCTCCACTCAATGTTATCAAACGCGCTTTCTCTTGCAACTTGCTCAATCTCTTCATCTGTTGCATTCGCATCCACTTCAAACTCAAATGCACATTGAGAGCCATCTATGCTGGTACGGATAGAACCTTTGAACTCACGAACACCTGCAGGTGTAGCTACGTCAGGTGTACTAACAGGACTCTCTAATAAGTTCGCTTGTGTTGTGGTGTATTGAGATAACCAGGCTTGTGCTGTTTCAATACGACTTTTGATTAATTTTTCTAGCCATGTTTCAACTAATTTTTTAGCTTCATCAACAGATTCGATTCCTAGCCTACCTGAGTAATCTAACTCTGCCACATAATAGCCATCACCTCTTACCACCGTCCCAACATGACCTAGATGCTTAAACTTGTAAGTAGGCTCACCTCTATTACCCCCATCTATGAACCAAGTTGGTTTTGTGTATTTGGCTAAGACTAGGTTTGTTTCCATTGGTAGGTTACTCATTGTTGATTGCTCTCTTCATTTTAATGACGTTAAATATCTAAGATGACTGATCTTTGCATACTATTCATTTTTGGCAATTTTACTCATCTAGTTCATCATCAATTTGTCCTGTAGCTAGCTTTTCTTGGATTAGATTACCGGCAATTAAACAAGCGTCAGGAAATAACCAACCACCATTAGGATCTTCTGCCCTATTTCTCAGCATCATAGCCACAAATGAACGGATTTCTTTTAAACACTTTCTGCGATCTATCGGCGTACACATTGAATACACTTCATCTAAATCTACATCGACTGATACCGTTTCTATGACGCGCATGCTTGAATTTCCGCAAATGGATATTGTTGGGATAGTTTTACGAGATCTACTGGGTCGATGTTGTGATCAGCGCCAGTTAATGTGAGATATTGAATATTCATAAATGCCCTAAGATTAGGTTGTAGTACAACCTATCTTAAGGATTTATTTAATATGTCAAATTTGGTGTCCGTTATAGACTAATTGCGAGGTTAATGCTTGTTGCGACCAGTATTATCAATCTGAACTGCATTTAACTCTAAATACTGATCAAGGAAGCTTGTCATAGGTGTGATTGATTTTGCGGCCAATCTAAGCGCGAGTAAATCTTCTCTGCTTGGCTTTACAATTTCAATCAATACTTTTGCCATTTGCAAGGCTTGAGATTCATCCATAGCTCTTAGCCAGTAGTCCCAATCGACAGGAGAATTGTATAAACCTTGTTTATTTAGATATTCTACACACTCACGTTTCCCGTTTGCACAGGCAAAGTAAAGCAGACTAGGCACTTTACGCATCCAGCCATTATTGAGTAAATACGAAACTACAGAATATGCATCCTTATCAGACATATTGCCCATGACAGCTGTATTTGCTATTGATGCAATGGCGAAAGAAGCTGGGTCCATGACATAGTGGACTGAAGCAAATTTAATGATGTTATTCGGCATATTTTTATCAGGTATTGCTTGTAACACATGAAAGGCATTCTTTTCTAACAATGTCTTATCAGTATTTGCTAGTGCTGCCAACATTTCATCGACCGTAGTATCATGATTGGCTGCTAGGTCGATTAATGATTGCATGGCTTTAGGTGGATTCCGCATATTTACTCCCTAATTACTCTTTGTCTAATGGTTCTAATAGGAATCTAAACCCCATATTATCGTTTGGCCATAGCTTGTACATCTTCTCTGCCAAGCTCTTTGCTTCCACATTCTGTCCATTGCCGTAGTAAGCTAAGACCAAATTATGCGCTAACCTGAAGAATGGTCTATTAGGTAGTTCATAGTATGAGAATTTATATTTTTTTGGAGATGTATCTGCTAATTTGAATGCAGCATCCAATACTGGCAAGCCGATATCAACCGCCTCTTTATTCTTTTTTATTGCGACAAAAGCGCCTACCCAATGAGCATAACCATCTAGGAAAGCTGGTTCACGTTTAGTCAGCATTTCGCATGCTGCAATTATTCTCTTTAAACCAGTAGTAGGTATTTCTGACATGTCACCATAACCACCCCCAGCTTCATCTACTACATCATCCAACTCTTCTGTTACTTCATCTAGTAGATCATCGTCATCCAGCTCAAATCTAACCGTTCCTTCATATTCAAAAAATCTTAGTTTAAGATTTCCTAGCCCATTAAATTTAGTTATCTTTTTTGAGTTAGCTGCACAACATGTAGCGTGATGTAAATTATCGTAACCAGCTTTCTTAGCTGCAAGCTCCAAGGCCTGAGATAAAGTGATGCTTTGTTCTACTTTTAGCTTTTTTGCTTCTGATTTAATTTTGCGAATAGCAGTTGCTGTTGTGTCTATGTGTTTCATGATGGTTTCCTTTTTAAAGCAACTTTTGATGCAGACTATCAGAAGCCGCTATTTAAAAAGGCATACCTGAGAAATGTTTGAATTCATCATCCACTCGTAAGTGATTCGCCTTGTCTGCGGCTGGTTTTGATTAAACCAGTGACTATAATAAAGATAAATTATCTGAGAAGCAACTGAGTATTGATATACGGCTGCAAATTAACGGCCGTATGTCCATTAAGTGTGTTCGGCCTTGCCGGCACTTAGTATGATATGAGGACACTGAATAATACTTTCCATTTAATACGCTAGCGAGCTGCACATCATTTTAGGAATATTTCTAGCTTAGTAAGATTTGTTCCAGGTGGGGTTTTATACAACACGGCACTTCTTTTCTCGAGGTCGATAAAATACCAAGAGTTTCCGCTATGCCAAGTGCCTGCTTTCTTCTGTGCCTTACACCACTGCTCAGCATCGTCATTTGATTTGAATTTATTACAAACAAAATCCAGTGCATCAGTAGCCGTTTTAAACCCACGCATCGGCTGACCTTGAATTGTAATCTTATGTATATTCTCTCCAGCCCAAGCCATCATATGGTATGCAGGTGAACCATACACAATCGCCTTGAATCCACCGCTAGGTAGTTGCTCAATTGCGCATCCATCGTAAACCAGCCATTTTTGATGAGGATAATAGTAAGTCATGTTTACTAATCTTGTTGTACTTTGATAAATTCCAAATCATCATCTGTTGGCATTTCCTGATGATCGCAATGTTCGCAATAGACAACCGTCGAGCTATCAGGGTGAGAACGAGTTAAATTGTCGCCAACTTCAATACTTAATTGACAGGTACAAATGGTGCATTTTCTGCCTATTAACTTCCCTTTAGGCTCGTAATTTGTTCCTGCTGCTTTTAACTCACCTTCTGCAATAAGCTTGCAAATCGCATCGTTAATTTCTGAATTAATACCTGCACTCTCAAGCATACCAAGGATTGTCTCTGACAATTCACTCGGTTCTGAGTCGCAAATATTACTATCAAGTGCGCGTTCACCTCTTGTATCAAATGTACCCATATAACATTCTCCTGCTCATGTTTATTATCGTTTACCCTTTTTGTGTCTTGATTTATTAGGTGCGGTGTAACCACGTTCATGTGGATGCAGGTTAGGCTTAACCCACTGGTGATAGTCTTTCATTGTCTTGCTTATATCCCGTCCTATTAAGACAGCCATAGATAGCGAAGCGGATATGATTTGTTTTGTAGATGTCATCACTTAATCCCAATAACTCATATCTTCGTCTGCAGCGCCTTCAGGATCATCATTAAAATCTGCATACATTTCGTCGTAGCAAACTTCAGCGCTTGCTTGCCAGTCATACTCATAATCTTGAGTACGATTAGCAAATTGCATTCTTGCTCGTTGAATCCAGGCGAATTTAGAAATTCGCATACTATGCCCCCTTAATAACAATAATGTTGGTTTTACCATATGCGATTAAATCATCCTGCCTAGCTTCTAGTAACGACTCATCACAATCCATTACCCTGCCTACAAATTCATTAATCTCACTAGGATATTGGTCATGGTCTTGCCATACAACCAACGCATCTTGGTCAAACTTTTTAAGATTATTTATTAACTTCTTTACTGTTAAAGCCATATTCTCACCATCTATTAATATTGATGTTATTCACTTTTCCTTTACTTCTACACCTAGCTTCCTGTTGCAATCACGGCAATATATGGTCTTCTGAGAGTTGTAGTTAACTCCATCATGGATAGAACCATTATCTGCAATTGCGCCATCGAATCTGAAGTTTTCTTCAGACTTGCCAGTAAATGTAAGTTTTTTGTAGAACTCGTCACTACCACAGTGCGGGCAACACTCGACTTTGCCATCTGGTTTGAAATTCCATTTAATGCGATCTATCAGTTTCGATTGTTCATACTCAACGTGTTTTAAACGGCTCATGTTATCTATCTGCTTAATTAGTGATATTTCGTTTTTTTGCAATTGAGTAATCGACTAGCGAATCAAACTCGCCTATATCTTTCATTACAGAACCGTTTATAATCAATGTACGCAATTCGATGTATCTCTCATCATTGCTGTATGAATTAATTGGAGTGTTCACTCCAGTTTCACTAGCTAGGCTTTCAGGTAACACCAACCCATTAACGGTATTTGATTTATCTGGAGTGTTCACTCCAGTTTGAATTGATTGCAGCTCATTTTTTACTGTGTTCAAGTCATCTATCGCACTTTGATATTGATCCCATGCGAATATTTCATGTTCATCACACATGTCACGACTACTGGCGATGTTCTGTTGCGCACTGGTTAATGCTTGGATTGCTTTGTCTAGTTTTTCTTGATTGGTTGCGTTTTCCATTGTCGTTCCAATGATATTTATTGTTTTGTGTCTAGCAGATGGTCGATGAAGGTTTTGGCTTCAGATAATTTACTGAATGAATGACGCAGTGCTTTATTTGTGATGCTGTATCGCCCACCGTAACCTTTAGGCACATTGTCGTATCTGCGTATTACCCTGCCCCGGTATAAACATTCATCACTATCAATCCATTTAATGGATCTCGTGCCGGTTCTTATTTGCTTATCTTTAAAGCTCTGCACTTCTTCAAAAGAAAAATCTAAATTCATTTCAATCTTGCTTTCGTTGATTCATTTGAATTTAGATTATCTTAGTTCGCTAGTCTGTCAAATTGCTGCGGCTAGATTGCCAATGTCTTGCTGGTATCTCCGCTTAGACTTTTTTGTGTTTTCTTTATGCGCCTCGATAAATTGCTGCACGATGTCATCTACTTTGAGATGGTCGTTCTTGGCGCGCATGCCAACAATACCGGCCGCTTCTTTCGAGGTGATTTCATGAACTAGCACTAACCTGGCTGATTCTGATTCTTGAAAGGTGAGCTTTGTCTTAAGCTGACATTGATCAAATTCTTCATTACTCATTTTTATTGTGTTCATGTTAGCTATTCTTTCTGATGGCAAATAAGGCGGTGTCATTGTCTAGTCCTGCTTTGATATTTCCCATGTACATGCCTTGGCTGTTGATGATTTTACCTACCATATCAAACTGGCCATTAATTAACTGTTCTTTTGCGTGGTGTTGTCTCATTAGGTTTTCGCAATGTTGCTTGTTTGCACAAAGTTGTTGTTCTAATGCTGCGGTGGCTTGCTTGAAGTCTGCGATAGTCTTGTCGCGTAGTTTTATTTCTTCTATAGCATCTCTGTATATTTTAGTCATGCCTGATTGGTCACCGTTTACATAGCTATCTAATTGTTCAATGATGTTATTCATATATATACACTCCATTAACTTTTACTAAACTAATTGCAATGCGTGGTTTAGTGTTGCTATAACAAAAGTATTTGCGTTTCTAGTGGTTTACTTACACGCTGGCATTACCAGATGCGCTGGTTTTATTGGATTGCGCATGGTGTGAGCCGGCATAGGCGTTGGTAATCCCTAGTCGTGCATGCCCTGCTGCTTGCGTCATTTTGTTACGTGCGAGTATGTCTAGCTCAGGATCTACGTATTCTTTCTTTCCACCTTTGACCGGGCACGGCTGGCCTGTGACTTCTTCATAAATAGAATGCATCTTTTCGTGACGTAGGCCATGCAGGGTTACGCCCATGTCTTTTTTAGTAATGCCAAATTTCTGCATGATGTTGGCGATACGTTTGACGGCTTGTTTCAGGCTTAATTCTTCCCAGCCGATGTGTGCATCTGTTGTACGTGCTAAACGGCTTGCAATGGCTAGCACTTCACGTTGATAGTCGTTATCAATGGGTACATGACGTTTCAATCCGTTCTTAGTGCCTTTTTCAACATAGATGCTGTTCTGATCTTCGCCTAGTTTCATGGCACGGATAGGTTGGAAGCAGATGGCCTCTTCACGTCTTAGTCCGAATGCTTTGATGACGCGGAGTTGTACGCCTGCGCGTTCGTCGTAGGCATCAATTCTTTTCAGGACTTCTTCAAAGTCAATTCCGTTGCCTGTCCATGATTTATCCACTTGTGCAACTTGTGTTCTACGTACGAGTGTTTTGTCGTCCACATAGGTTTCTAGTGATTTAATCATGTTAGGTCGATTAATCCATGTGCAGAATACTCGTAGGACGCTGGCGTTTCCTTGCATGGTGGAGGCTGATAGGCCTTTTTCTATCCAGTGCTTGAGTAGCGCTTCAAAGTGTTTTTCCCTTAGGTTACGTGGGTTGTCTAGTTTGTATCCTAGTTCTCTGAGTTCTTTAAAGCATCTAAACAGGACTTCATCACGGTTGTCCTTGGTACGTGTGCTCACTGTCTTGTCTTTAATTGCGTGCTTGGCCTTATGTTCAGCGAGTAGTTTGTTTAACTCTACTTTCCAGAGCATATGTGTGCTGCTGCCTTTTTGTCTGTTCTGTACGCTGTTCATATTGCTTCCTTATATTTGCTAAATGCCATATAGGTCCATGTGCTCATTGGTATGCCTATCAGCATTGCTAGTGCGAGTAGTAGGTCTACTCTGATGTCTTCAGTATTGCTTGCCCAATAGCTCAAGACGATGATGGTGATTGTCCAGAGGCTACTTACTACATAGAGTCTTTTCAGTTCATCTAGTCTTGCTTGCTTGGTTGTATTGCCTGTATTACTTGTCTTGTCTGTATTTATTTCTATTGGTTCTCTTGGTTCTCTAAATGCACTGTTATCAGCCGTGCTGCTCTTGTCTGTTGTGTTCATCTCTGTACTTCCCAAAATAGTATCGAAATGCTTCAGGTTAATTAAATGGGTTCTTGTGTCCGGTCTTAATAGGACGGTGTTTGGATAAGCGGGTTATCTTAAATAACGTGGCGTTCAATACTTGCTGGACATTTCTATCTGCATGTATTCCATCATGGATGGCTGACCGATGCTCGGCATGTGTCAGGACTATATTTGATTGCTTCCAACGAATTAATCATCCAACCCCCTACTGCTACCATAGGGGTGATTAAATTGCCTGTTCGTTTCACCTTCTCTAACAGACGCTGTGCCTATTAGGGTTACATCTAACTGGAGATGGATCAGTGAAACCGTACTACTGTACTTCGCTATCGTTGGGTACTTCTACTGCAGTGCATATATCTATAAGACGCTAGTGCAAATCAGATGCGCTAGTCCCTTTCGCTTGTCACTCCATTCCCTTGACTTATCATCAAGGCGTGACGTATCCAGTAATCGTTCTTTCTCTACCATCAACACGGCTTAAATACTTCTGTTAAGACGCGGGGCTTTGAATTACTAAATGTACGGATACAGCTAAGACTAGCTCATAAGGATTACGACTAGTCTTGGGTAGATATTGCGGTTTGGCTGGGCAGATGGTGCCCTTGGGTGGAACGATTGGTTCCGGTTTACTACGGGGTGTCGTACTGGACGAGCATCCTATAAGGATATGAATCCCACTCGCATTGAGTGCTGAGGCATTCCTACAAGGACTTTTGATTAAATGCTGAAATCTTTTTAATCGCTTTCTGCTGGCGATGTCCTGTTAAGAACACAAGACGACTGAATAGTAATCTATTGTTTTCGCAAATGTCAAGCGTAGACTTTTAAATCTGTACCCTATCTATATCTAAAATACTGATGGGACGCGCATGATTACTGGGGGCGGCTTTTCCTCTGTGTCTAAATGTTCACTATTTTTTTGATAAAAAGCTTGATTTATGTACTCATTTAGAGGATATTATCCATAGATATTAATAAGTTACGTTTATTAAGTGGTGTTCATTTGGACTTCAAAAGGACGCTAAAAGACAGGCAATTTATTAATATTATTCACCGCCCTTTATTTCTGCCAAATTATGTCCTAACGGACTCCTGTAGAACTTCAAAAGGACGCAGTAACGCCACTCACCAACACGCCCCTCACAACACAGACGCCTTTCGGACTTCTTTATGACTTCGAAAGACTAGCAAAATATAAACACTTAAAACGCATGTCATTTTTAACTATTCGCTAACACCTAAAAATATAGAATTTCCCTGTTATTTATTCACTAAAAGGGAAATTTATATATGAGTGACAAGATAGTTAGAGCATTAGATGTAGGTTATGGCAACGTGAAATTTGTTCGCAGACATGACTCAATGGAGAAGCCAGTAATTTGTGATATGTTCCCTTCCCGCTCTCCAGCATCTTCTGGCAGTAGCATTGGTGAAGGCACATTAAAGAAACGAGATACAGTCGTAGTTAATGTTAATGGCACATCTTATGAAGTTGGTCATGATGTTGCGCAAGCTCAAGGCGCCAATGACATTTCTTCAATTCTTGATACTAAGTTTGTGCGTAGCGATGGTTACATGGCGCGCGTAATTGGTGCATTACATTACATGTTTGTTGATCTAGAAGATGACCATATCGATTTGTTGGTCGTAGGCCTGCCGGTGAACAACATGAAAGAACATAAAGATTTCTTAATTGAAAAACTAAAAGGTCATCATGTATTGCCTTTTGGCCGGAAAGTTGAAATCAAAGAAGTTAAAGTATTTGAACAGCCACTTGGTGCATTCTTTAACTTTATGTACTCTCCAGATGAGCCAGAGAACCTTTCATTCCAAGTAGTAAAATCACAATCAAATCTAATTATCGATCCTGGCATGTATACCTTTGATTGGCTGCTAGTAAATAATATGAAAGGCAGCGATTCGCGCAGTGGCGGCACAACGAAAGCTATGTCTGAAATTATTAAAGCTATGGCTAAAGCGATTGCGAAAGAGCACGGGTCAAATGACGAGACTATATTTAAGATTTTAGATGATGCTATCCGTCACAATAAAACACCACGTGTATTTTCAAAAGATATTGACCTAGATAAATACATCTCTCATGCAACACCTGTTATCAATCAATCAGTAGATGCACTATCCAATTCAGTAGGTGATGGCGCAGACATTGATAACATCATGCTAGTTGGTGGCGGTGCTAGGTTTTTCAAAAAAGCGATCGAGAATAAGTTCACAAAACACAACATTACGACAACAAGCAATTCTGTCTATGCTAACGTTATCGGCTTCCAAATGGCAGGTGAGCGTGCGATGCTTCAGCAACAAGTCGCAGCTCGCAAGGCTACAATAGCGGCTTGATAGGTAAACCATGGATAATAACGAAGTTATTCGTCTAAATATCAAGGTACACCCTGACAAAGATCCTGCGCTGCATAGACTACTCTCTGCAATATCTAAAGAGTCTAGAGCACGTCGTTTGATTAACCTGGCTTCTACAGGCATGTTAGTTGAGAGTAGCGGATTTAGTTTAGGCACGCCGTCAATAAAACCGACTATTTCAGAAAATGAGCTTGTACAGGTTGTGTCTATCGAGAAACCTACAGTTGCCAGTGTAAGTCAGGCGACCTCCGACAAGGCAGTTTATGATGAGGAAGAGTTAGGTGTAATCGGTGATATGTTTAAGTAATCTACTATTTGTAAGACTTGTAGTTAAAATTTGTTGAAATTTGACAGTATTCCAATGTGGGGTAATCTGTACTCAGGTGTCCACATTTTTGGAGATTGTTATGAAAAACTTACAAATGGTGGATTTTGCAGCAAACGATAAACGCAGTGTTTCAGCAATGTTGCGTGGTAATGGCGATAAACGTGAGAATGTATTTTTGGACTTTAAAGGGAAACACGAAGCCCTGATGAGTACAGAAGACCTTAACACAGCTTTTACCAAGGCAGCACGCTACGGCAAGGTAGTTAATCGTAACGAAACAATCAACAAAATTAAAAAGACTTTGTGGCTTGTTTTCGGTGTGCTAGTGATCGTTTCTTAGTTCACTAAGTACAAATAAGAAAGCCGAAGGATATCCTTCGGCTTTTTCTTTTTATAGCTAGTTATTTAATATTGTGGATATGCTCATCATAGTCGGTCCAAAATGTACTGCCTGTTGAACTCATCTGATTAAATCCTGCAGGCGTTGGTTTGCTATCGTCTACATCGTCATAGTCATCATCTACCTTACTAGCAGGGTTAGATTCAATTAAATTTGATTTTGGTGTATAAGGTTTGTTTACATACCAATAGGCAATTCCTGCCAGCACAATTCCTGCCACCCAATGGCCATCCCATAATGCAGCGAAGCAATAGATGGCTACTATGCCAAGGATTATTTTTCTTTTTAGAGTTAACACTTTCAAAGCAATCTACCTTTCGTTGAAATTTTCCGTTAGCTTTTGAATTTACCTGTAGCCCAGTCAAACGAATGGCTATCGCATTCTTCTGTTTGTGACCAACCTAGCAACCACTCATCATATTTCCAGTCGCCTTTGATGTACGGATTAGCTCCTGGCAACTTCCGCTGAACATACGCCTCTACACCTTCGTCATAGGGCATTGTTTCTGGTTTTACCACATTATTTCCTATTCCGAGGTTATCTAATAGTTTTTTTTACGCACATAAACTATGCGCCGCTCATTTCTATCATCACCTAATCCAGATAATACAACCAACGCATTCTCCCCATACATTCCATTACGCCCTTTATTGGAACCTAACTCAATAAACACTTGAGTTAGGTTCTCGTCTCCAAGTGTCAATGAAGGTCCCCCACGAATCCCCATGGGCTTGTATTCAGAAAAATCACTGTATTTACTTAAAATTTGTATGTCAGAAATTACGGCATCAAACTCAGATTTTATATTCTCAACGTCTTTTTCAATTACTTCTTTATTGTTAATTGAGTAATTCAGCGCGTGCTGAATGCTATCTGCAAATAGGCGCACACTAGTATCTCTGTTAAATTCACTGAGAATTGCTGCAAGCGTATCGCTATCACCTTGCCAGCCATCTTTATGCAGTCTAATTGCCATTGCTGCTATAGAGGTATCATCAAAAATCATTTTTCATATTCCACATTACTTTATCCACCTGAATATAATCCGCTGTTACATCAATTTCGGAGTGACCAAATAGTAGTGCAACCTGTTGCGTATGAGTGTAGAAGCATCAGTGCCTTAAACACACTATACAAGGTGCGCATCAAGATAACTTAACCCGACCAACAGTACTAATCCCACAGAAGCTCAAATCAGCAAAGTTGAATACTTCATAAAGCAATTTGTTAGAAGCTGCGTTACAGCTCTCTGCGGTAATCTTGTCCGATGTTGGAACAATTAACAATTTCTGGAACTGAAACCGCTGAATCCACATGAAGATAGGTTCAGTTAATGGCTTCCATTGCACCCATGAGTCTTCATATCTACCATAGATATTGTTCAATAAAATCTCATGGAAATGACTGCTAGCACCTAGAATAAATGCAGACATCTTAATGGCCGGGTCGTTGCTCATATAAGCTTTACGGTGCGCACGATTAAATTCATCAATACCATTTGTTAGGCATTTACTTAACATCGTCATGCCACCGTCTGCAGGTGTAAGCTGAGTTAGATAAATCACCATATTAAGTGCGGCAATTTGCAAACTTGGATACTCTGTGACTATCTGTTCAAAAGCTGTCCTTCTACGATTGGCTTTTAAAGCCTCATTTAAGAGCTTCTGTTCAACGCCAGGTCCTGTAAATAATGAGCTAGTATCAATTACGATTCCTGAATCATCAGAGAGATAACACTTGTCGGATGCCGGCACTCGATCCACAAGGAATGAAATTGGTGCCAGCGGAAAGTTAACTGAATTATGCATATAACCTTAATCCATTAGAATTGGTAGCTTGCCTTGCACTAAACGACCACCAGCAATATTTGCAATGTAGTTGAAATTAGGTAGTCTGCCGATTAAATCTTGTGGGATTTTCTCTTCTAATTTCTCACTCATCGTTTTACCTAAGCGGCCATCCCCAAAGCTAGTCATATCTTCAGAGTCACCTACAGCAATACTAGAACCGATAGATTGCACCAGAGTTTTGCCAAACTCTTCAATAATATATTTCTGTGTATCAGCATCCTTAGTTCTTAACGCCATAAGGTTGTTACAGTTACCAAGTAACATCTTAGCGTTAGCTAGATTGCCAAGTTTCACTGTGAAGTCTTGTAAGGTTTGTGCAAATAACCAGCATACATAGTTAGCGCCCCTACCCTTGTTTAGAACCTGGACAAAGGATTGGTTAACAATGTTGCTACCCTCGTCGAGTAAGATTTCAATCTTAAGATCATTGTCCATGCCGAAGTTATATCGTGAGCCAGCAACAGATACTAGTTCTGCCATCAATAATGAGCCAACTGCATTACAAATTGTTGTATCTGATAGTGCATCCAACCCGATATACACGACTGCACCTGACTTAATTACCTTTTGGAAGTCCCATATTTCACGTGTATCTTCGGCATCTTCATAGTCAGGCGATAATAGGGGGCCTAATTCACCTGCAGTCAACATGCGTAGCACAGGGATTAAACCTGCTAGCATCTTACCTACCCACTGCTTATCGTTTTGTACAATTTCGATTAAGTTTGATACATCTGCATTCTCAATACCATTTCGTACATAATCCTGTTTGTAATAGTCAACGTAGCCCGCAATTTTTTCGTCTTGAGTCGGGCGGCCGCCAGGATTCTTCATTTTAAGCATCACATAACGCTTGGCCATTACATCCCAATCATCGTTATGCTCTTTAAAGAATGCTTCGAAAACTTGTTCTAAAAGATCCGCCACGCCAACTTGGATATATCTCAATACTTTTTGGAGTGATGGCTTCTCTTTAATCATCACCATGCCGGCACAGATTGCATCCGGAATTAACCATGAGTATGCAGAGAAACTATCATTGGTTTCAGACCCAATTACAGCACTGGTACGGCTAGCAAACTCTGTAACTCGATTAAAGTTTTTAAGCGCATCAAATCTAACGCTCTTTTGTGGGAATGCTAAGTGAAAATACACGAAAGGCACACCATTAGCTTTTGCCTCACGTTCCGCTGTTGCGGCCAGAGCATTATCGCCTTTGGGGTCAAATAAAATTACTACAGATTTCCTTGCTGCCGCCTGTGTAACGATCACTTCTAGCGCACGTGTTTTACCACTACCAGGCGCACCAAAAATTACGGTATGTCCTTCAAAAACATCAATATTGGATTTAATCTCAATTTTGTTTGTTTCTAAACCTCTAATCCATGCAGAACCAATTACTTCAGGCTTCACATCAACACTTTTCATCTTACCGATAACTTGCGCAAACCACATAGGCGGCAAGAAATTCTTCATATTGATACGACGTAAATCATACAACCTTTGCGTGTGTCTCTGTTCCCAGTCGAACCCGGTGCCTAACCACACTGTACGCGGACTTTTGTTAATATAAGCACGTAATTTTTTAGCCGATAAGAAGGATGGGCCTTCATTGAAAAGACCTAACTTTAATTCCCAGTTTTCCCATGCTTGTTTCCCTCTATACACCCCTACACCTAGAGAGAAAAAACACACTAAAATCTTCATTAGAACGCCTGAAGATGATGGAGCAATCATTAAATACAGAGGAATTACTGCTAGCCAAGTAAAACCTGCAATCCACTCATACGCTGGCCGCCAAGGTTGGTCGTAAGTTCTAAGCATTTTTATCCTCAAATCCCATTGCTATTGCGATTGTACGATTCACTAAATAACCACTAACTTTTACGCCTTCTTTCTCGGTTTTATATATAGGCTTTTTAGTATCAGGATCGAATACTATCCAGTTATTAGCGATCATTTCATCAAATACCTTTATATAAGGTATACCATGACTTTCAAACTCAGCACGTGAGATTACTAGTCCACGTGCGGTCATCCAAACAGGATGCTCACTTTTACCTGCCTGCATATCAGCCCTAATTGCACTAAGTAGTCGCTTGGTTTCAATAGAGACTTGATCAAGAATGTTTTGGCTCTCTTGTTTATCTTGTTGATTAACGCCAGGTGTTTGTTGCGGTTTATTCTTAACTGCATGAGGATGTTGTACTTGTTGAGGTGTTTTTTCTACTTTATTCTCTACAACTACTAATTTAGCTCCTTGAGAAAGTTGAGGTTTTTGTTCTACCTTATTTTCTCTCTTAGTTTCATCAGCTGATATAGCTACTTTAGCTTCAGCCACCGGTGTAGTTTCTTTAGATACAACCTGCGCCCCAACCTCTTTTACGGGGTCTAGCTTATCTACTTTATTGACTGCAGGAGTTTCTACCTTCTCTGCAACTTTTGGCTTATGTGATGCTGGATTAAGAAGTGAAATATCAGGCAGCTCGATTGATTCTTTATCGAACAAAATTGTTGGATCAAATATCTTAATAGTCTCCATTAGTTTTGGGCTATTCGGTACTGTAATTGTCCAATACTCACTACCACTACGCTGCGCTTCAATTAAATTGGAGTTCAGTAACATTTCTATCATCGTTTCTGGTGAACTTGGTGTACCAGCGATATTGCGTTTCTTCATCACATTCGTAATTTCAGTAAAGGCCGTGCTCCATACAATAAAACACCCTTCACTCGTGTACCAAATGCGCGAATTTTTTGAATTTACAGTCCACACTCCATCTTTAATCAGCTCTCGCATAATATCGATGACGTTTGGTGCCAAATGTGAGCCGACTGTCAGTTTTCCATAGAATGCTGGGTTAGCTTTAATATCCTTATCGATAATTAAATCTTTATATTGCCTTACAAGCTCTCCGATTAAGTTTCCATCAGAATGACGCGACATACCAGCAATGGTATTCATCATGCTTGAGAAAATTATCTCATTACCTTCATTTAGATAATCTCTTGCGTGAGCTGGCAACACCATTGAAAGAACATATATTGGTGAAGCTTGCCATGATTGGCCGCTTGAGGCGATATTATCAGTCCAGTGAATATAATAGTTTGATGAATCGTTCTCTACTGCCCAATCGTACAGGCGCTTACTTACTGACGGCCACTTACTACCACTCTTACTTAAAATGGTCATGGTTGTATATGGCAGATACATTTCTGAACACAAACCTGCTACGAATGTGGCATATACCCATTTTGGGTGTAACGCACGGCGACGTTCAGCCGTATCTTTATTAGAATATATTTTTCCGTCAGCTGCTTGTAGCGCATAGAACCCAATTTCTAGGCCTAGACGAAATAAGCCACCAGCGTTGTTATGGTGCTCACGACTTGTTGCTGGAAGAAGGTGTACGTATGCAGCATAGTTCCTAATGACGGACATCACCATATTGTCAAACTCTGCAGGTGAATATCCAAATGCAGCCCTGATACGACCTATCAACTCTGACTGTGTTTCTACAAGCTGATCAATCGTAATAACCGGCACGCCATTATCAAATGGTGGGTATCTAGGAACAAGGTGCACATCATTTACAACCTGTTTAACCTCTTGCTTAGAAGGGGTAGGCTTTGACGGTTTAACCTCGGTAGTAAAGAGAAAATCAATGAGTTTATTAAGCATAGGTATTATTCTGTTACCTATGCACAGGTTCATCAATCAAATATAAATGATGTTTTAGCTATGTTTATTTTATTTGGATGAATTAAGACGCACGTAGTGCCTAGTGGAAGTTGCTATTAAGCACGTTTCTTTTCTTTTGAAACTTCTTTTTGAGTGTGTGGCAATTTCATTTCGTGTTTATCTGTACAAAATGGGCAGATAAGAGGTAACTCATACTTGTAATAGAAATATTTAGATTTACACTCTTTGCACTGATTCATATCGTAATCAATGCGCTTATTGGTTTCTTGAATAAGAAAGAATGCATGGTCAATATCGATATAAGACCGAGGATCTGAAAAAGAGCTTAAAGATTCTTGGTACATCACATAAGTTTGAATAATAGATTCAATGTGACTGAGTCCAAGTTGGATGCAATTTCGGTATGTTTGAACTATAAATGAAACGTGTCTACGGTGTTTCTTATTCTTGATATATTCATCTAAATTTTCTACACCCCTGCCCTTGGGTGGATTTCTACTGCTAATCGCCAAAATAATTTGACGCACTTTGCTTGGGGACAAACCAGTTAGCGCACAAATAGTAGCCGTTCGCGCATTAAACTGCGCGAGCCGGACCGCATTCACCTGGTCAATTATCTCAGTGACAATTGGAGATGACTTGGGTAACTGTGATAGCAGAGATCGCATCGTCTTTTAGGTTTCCGAAAGTTTCCCACGCCTCTACAGGAATCATAGGAGGGTAAAGAAGGATATTTGAACTATTAGCAATCTTCTTAACCGTCTCAATTGGCATATTTACTATCGCTTCCGCCGAATTAAGGTGTAAACTAAAGCATAAACAAGCTTGGTTGATATCGCGAACACAAGCACTGTGAAGGCTTAGAAGCATTGACTCGTTTAGTTTTCTGACTTCATCAAGTATCATTATAAGGATTATTTCTAGTAACTGTTGGTTATTATAAGAACTGCTAGTTAATGAAAAGTAAAATATCATTATTGAAAGTATTTGTCAAACGTCTTGATTTGGTCATGACGAGCAAATCCATTTCGACTGACATCCAAGAAAGATCTAAGGTGTTAGGAGCGATTTGCGGCGTTTCTCCGCAAGCAGCAAGAAAATGGCTTACTGGGAAGTCATTACCAGACTACGACAAGATGATGATAATCACTGAAAGATTTTCAGTAACTGTCAGTTACTTGCTAGGTGAAATTAACTTAAAGAATATTGATGATGGTGACAAGAGTTTAATTCTTAAATCTGGCGCCATTAAGGGTGCAATCACTATAGATATTACTGAAAATTTATTTTTTGATGAGTTGAAAGCTGGTGATACTGCCATCTGCCATCCGTGTACTGACATTATTATTAATGATGCTGTTTATATGCTACAGAGTTCAAATAGTCGTTTTTTTAGGAAATTGTCTTATGACGACAAAAAGAATTTGATAATTAGCTATGAAGAGGATGGGAAAGTTATAAAAAACACATTCACCGATAAAAATATGATTGAGCTGTTCCTATCTTCACTCGTTGGTAGAATTGAGGCTGTAATTAGAAAGCTCAGCACGTAAATACCAACATTTCAACACACGTGTCATATTTCTGACATCTTCATGTGTTATAGCATACCAAAACTCTACGTTTATTCGACCTTTTACCATGGCATGCATTTTGCTGTTAGCCTTCTTCCGATGTTTGAGTAATAGTGATGAAAAGAATAGTAATAGTAGACGACCAGTACACCATCAGATTAATCCTGTCCGAATTAGTAGAATCCATAGAAATTAACGAGCAAATAGAAGTTTCAGCATTCTCATCTGTAAATGAAACGTTTGATTGGCTAAAAACAAACAAAGCCGATTTATTTTTAATCGATTACATGATGGATGATGTAAACGGCTATGAAATGTTTAGACAACTTAAGAAAAACCCACTCTACTCAAGAGTTCCTATTATTGGAATGAGTGCCGACGATGACGTTACCATTAAGTATCAATTCCTTGAGGAAGGCGCTGCGGATTTCTTTGTCAAGCCACTCGATTACCATGAGTGCAAATTGAAGTGCATAAACTTATTAACTTAAAAATCATCACCAGGCTTCACCGCCACTAGTCTTACCCTCAAGCAAATATACGCTTGCAAAGTATAGTTTGCTGACAAGTATAGTTGTCATTGCCATTATCACGCCCTTAACGGGGATGGCAATGACAAATAAACATAATAAAGCTTTCGGCCGGGTATTAAATAGTCTTAGAGTTGAAAGAAAATTGTCTCAAGAGGCACTTGGCTTTGATTCTGGACTTACTCGCGCATACATATCACTACTAGAACGAGGGTTAAACTCCCCTACTCTAGACACTATCTATTCAATTGCTGAAGCAATTGACCTTCCAGCATCAGTTATTTTCACTCTGCTTACAGAAGAATTAGCTGATGAGAATTAAATCAATAACGCTAGAAAAAGCTCTTTCCAAATACTTGTCTTCTGTTTCAATACTAAAAAAAGGCTACGAAGCAGAAGCTTACAGAATTAAGCATCTACAGCAAGACCCATTATCTCAGTTGATAATGAAGGATATCACCAGCGTTGATATTGCTTCCTATAGAGATAGACGCTTATCTGCACCAAATTCAAGAACAGGCAAAGCTATCTCAAATGCGACAGTTCGTTTAGAACTATCACTCCTATCTAATGTTTTTGATGTAGGGCGTATTGAATGGGGTTATTGTTCAGACAACCCAGTAAAGAATGTTAGAAAACCTAAACCAGCACCAGGTAGAGATAGGCGCTTAACTCCACGTGAAGAGAGGTTAATCTTTAGATATGCGCATGCATTCTCAAACCAAGAGCTGTATTCAATCATCGTATTGGCATTAGAAACGGCCATGCGTCAGGGTGAAATTTTAGGCTTGCTCTGGGAAAATATTAACTTAAGAAGCAGAATTGCACATTTACCTGACACAAAGAACGGCACGAAGCGTGATGTACCCCTCTCCTTGAAGGCTAGAGAAGCTTTAATTCGCATGGGAGTACAGAACAAAGGGCCAGTGTTTAATTATACGTCTAGAGGCATAAAATCAACTTGGCGCTTCATGTGTAAGAAGCTTGGCATCGAAGATTTGCATTTTCATGATTTAAGGCATGAGGCTGTGTCGAAGTTTTTTGAATTGGGTTCCATGGATATGATGGAAATTGCTGCAATCAGTGGTCATAAATCCCTATCCATGCTTAAACGATACACACATCTAAAAGCAACCAGCTTAGTAAGAAAGCTAGAAGGTAATAAACACAAAGGCCGACAAGTTGTTATAGACCACTTAATTCCATACCCTGCAAGGTTGTTTAAACAAGATGAAGGAGAGTTTCATGTACAGCTACTAGATTTTGATGAGCTGATTGTTTCTGCGCACTGCGAGTTCACTGCAATCAGAGCAGCACAAGATGCATTATTGCGGGAAATTATGAACCTAATAAAAGATTCAAAAGCTGTTCCACCACCGGATCATTACCTAGAAATAATAGATGACAGACAGTTGATTATGATTGATCCGATGAACACAATTCACGCTTGATACTTTTTTACGAGAAAGTATCAAGCCTAAAGGCGATATTTTTGCCAATCCAGTGTTTGGGCTAAAGCCCAAGGCAGTAGCTTAGCAACAAGAAGTTCCGTTTTTACAACATCAGGAGCTTGTCCAATTGGTTCTTACTTATACGACTCAACAAATACAATAAGCTGTGTAATGTCTGGTGGCTCTGCTCCAACCTGTACGGGAAGCTATAAGGCTACAAGAACTAATTACTGCGCTAATCCTTAACTAACTTTCCCATTGCCAATACAGTGTTTGGCAAAGAGCTATGGGGAGCGGTGGGCTTGTGAATGGAGTTCAATCATCATCTATAGTGATGAATCAGTGCAATACATCTTCATGCGTCGCTACAGCAACTTGTGTAACTGGCTCAAGAATAATAGGTTATTGTCTTGGAAGTGCTGAGGGTTCAACTGTGTTAGCACCTCCAAACCCAATGTCTTGGAGTTGTCAACGTCAGCCACTAGCTAGCCTTTCTCCACTAACAGCAGTCGTTGTCTGCCAATAGTTTTTTGCCAATCCGGTGTTTATAAAAATGTTTACACAGCGCCAAATTATGGCACTTATAAAAATACAACATACACTGCCAGTAACTGCAATGGCGGCAACCCTGCGCCGCCAACACAATGCAATATTGTTAACGCCAATACCGGCGGTTGTAGTTGCCCATCAGGTTCAACACCATCGTTAAGCTCATCGGTTACAACTGTAAACAATTGCACTTACGGCGGATCAATTACAAGTTATCAAAACAATTACTCTTGCAATTAACTAGGTTGCGCCAACTCATATTATGGGTTGGCGCAAGTTGTAGTAGTGCCTGTAGAGCTTGAAGTGCAGAAAGTTGAGCATACAGGTACGAAGTTTAAGCAATCAATCGTAGTGGGTGAGGTGCAGGTGGTACATGATGTGCTGTAGCCATTGCAAACTGTCTGTGTTTGTGAGCCGATAGCATATGATCCATTATTACAAGCTCCGTTAATTGCGGTAGTATAGGTACCACTTCTAGTTATTCCACCATTAACTTTCCAAACACTGTATTGGCAAGAAAGTAGCAAACCAGCAGCATTGCGGGCTACAAGGCCGTTTGTTGGACACGCAGTGCCTTCTACAGCTACCGTATTTACTTGTAACAACCCTGTAGTAGTTTTTCCTGAAGCAGTAACGTTAACTGCAGTTAAAGTACCTCCAATTGTTAAATTACCAGAATCATCAACTGCCAATGGTTGCCATGTACCAGAACCATTACAATTGTAGGCACGTGGCCCGGAACCAACTGACGGAGTAGTTACCACCCTTGTTTGGTATGCAGCTGCGGCATCGCAAACAGGAAGTGAAGCAATGTTATTCACTGGATCTTTCCAGTAACCTACACTAGCACCTTGTTGCTTCCATAATGCACCGTCGCACATTAATACTTTCCCAGTATTATCTCGACCCAGCATACCAATAGTAGTACACGCACCATCTACAACCTGAACTGTGCCAGCACCCATAATAATTGGGGTGTTCATAGTGTTAAGTGATGGATTGCCAGGTACGGAGTCACGATACAAAGTTGATGACGTTGAATTGCCATCGGCAAACCACAGCGCCATAACAGGATGCCCTGCCCCTAGCGTGACTGCGCCAGCAGTTACTCCATCACACTTCATGCCTAGATGGTTGGCATTTGCAAAGTTACCAACTAGAAAACTGTAGCCACCCATAGCACCACGTATTGTAGTTACAGCAGTTGAGTAAATTGCACCGCCCTCACCTCCAATTGTTGCCGCTATCTGACCTAAAGTTATATCGTCTATAACGCTACCACCCTCGGTTACTGCAATAGCAGTCAAATTATTTGCCGAAGGTTCTAGTACGAGTACACAAGTATCTTGAGATTGTTGGTTTTTAATAGAGTATCCTGCAGGAAGATATCCACCAGTCACCAAATCACTTACACGGATTAGCGCTGGGTTAGTAGCAGTTGCTACACTAGATATCGCTGCATAGTTGTTTTTGATATAACTATTAGCTGCAGCACCTACTCTCTTAATATGAAGTGCTGTAATTGAGGAACGCGTGTCTTCTGAGTAGGTGTTAATCAACTGATTAACACCTAAAGTCACTGCCGCCATAATACCAAGTGCGACTATTAGTTCAATTAAAGTAACGCCACGTTGTTTTATTCTAAAGTTCATATCAACCTTAATTTGTGCCTGATATAGTGCGGATTTGCTAACATTCGAATACAACGATCTTATCTTTTGATGAATAACCTAGTGATTAAATATAACGTTCATAAATTGAGTGAATAATTCATTAGTCGAAAAAAAAGCCATACGTATTTGTATGGCTCCTTCACAAGAGATTTTTATTACATATTCTTCATTTTTTCATAAGCGACCGTGTTATTAATAATAGATCTAGCAGCTGCAGCTTTATCAACCACATCAGCTGAAACCAATTTCGCAACAGAATCCGATAAGGATATAGAAAGATCTCCATCATCTTTTCTTGCCATGGCCATATTAATCTTATCTGCCTCATTAAGGATTTTTGAATAAGTACGCTTGTGATTGGCCATAAAGTCAACAGCTAAGGCTTGTCCGTTACCATCTTTTCTAGGTATCAATGTTTGATTGATAATTGCAACCAAACTACCCTGTAATGCGTTTAATTTTGAGTCGTACTCATCAGCGTTAAAAAATCCCAAGAACTTTCCAACTGTGCCTGCCGCAGAACTAGCATGTAAGGTACCCAAAACCAAATGCCCTGACTCACCGGCAATGAGTGCTTGCTCTGCAGTTTCTTTATCAAGAATTTCTCCAATTACAATAACTTCAGGACTTTGCCTCATTGCATCTTTAACAGCTTTTGAGAATGACTCACAATCAACACCTATTTCACGTTGAGAAAAAATTGATTTGTTAGGCGTATGCAAATATTCAATTGGGTCTTCAATCGTTAGGATATGCGCATTTCTTTCTCCGTTAATCGCCTCTACCATTGCCGCAATGCTGGTAGTTTTACCTGACCCAGTTGGGCCTGAGAACAGAATAAGCCCGCTTGGGTTTTCTAGTAAAATTCTCATAGTATTTGGCAAGCCTACCTCTGTAATTGTAGGTACCTTTTTCTTAATTTTTCGAATTGATAGCATTAACTTCTTACCACCAAAAGCTAAGTAACCATTGATACGTAGTCTCCAAGAGGTTAGGTCTAATGGTCTATTTAATGACCCTTGTTTAATATGTTCACGCCAATTGGTATCAAGACTTTCTAGAAAATCTGAAATATCTTCATGTGTAACATCTAAGATAACGTCAGCATCGATCCAACCACTCGCAGTTTTAATCATCACTGGGCTTTCAGACTCAAATCTAATTTCAGAATACACTTTTTCTGAATTTAACATCTCGATTAGAATTTCGATTACTTTTGTGCTTGGTTCTAGGCTTTCCTCTTGGTGTTCTACAATATTCATCATTTTTAATTTCCTAAAATTACTAGAGTGTTATTTGGGATACTTGCCGGCAATACCACACCGGTATCGAAACCATTTACAGATTCTAATTTCCCTGTTACAGAATTCCTTTTACCGATTAAAAGAGATTCATTATTCTTCTTTGAAACTATATCAATCACATTGCTTGATGTTACCGCTGTTGCATAAACGTAGATAACGCCACCACTCACCAAGTTAGTCCAATTAGGATTTCTTAAATAACCTGGCAGGAAATAAGACGTTAGTGAAGCATCAGATATTGTGCCGGTGGCTAGAGGGTTTGCTTGCATATAACTCAAGACAGCTTTCCGATAAGCAATGTAATTTGTAGCCTCCACCTCAGCTTTCGTTTCTATTGCAAATGCATTCTCTTTTGGCACTTGTTGAGCCGTATATCCTGCCACCAACGCGCCAAACACTACAGCGATAAATAGCGCGTACATGATTAAACTCTTGCCACTTCAGCATCTGAACTACCTCTTATTAGTAGTTTATTAAGCTGATAAGTAATTACGTTGTTTAATTGCTCGAACTTTCTAGAACGGATATTGCTTCTAGCGCCCTGACTTTCTTCTTCATCCCCAAGCCAAAGCATTTGTAGTTTAGGGTGTTTAACTAATTCACCTTCCAATGCTTGATGCATCACACATAACAAACCACCTGCTAGTAAGCTAGCGGTCTCTTCAGGATTACCAATTGCACTAGAAGCTAAGGTAAATAAGCGCTCAACACCGGATGTAGCCGAGTCTGCATGTATAGTGCAAACTACTAAACTGCCATTTATGGATGCTTTTAACACCTCCACTGCTGTTTCTGAGTCACGAACTTCACCTAAAAATATAATACTAGGTGCAAATCTTGCCATCTTCCTGCAAGCGTCCGCGAACTCGCCACCTTCCGCCCAAGTTTGATAACAAACACCCTCTCCATGCTCTCCTTCGAGTGGCATCTCAGGTGGGTCTTCAATGGTGATGCCAACACCACCAAAATGATTTAGTCGTGATGAAATGATTGAAGAAGCGGTAGTGGTCTTACCTTGCCTATAGGCTCCTGCAATACATATCAATCCTGTTATACCTGGCTTCATAAAATACTCTACGTAGCCCTTATGAATACTTAGCTCAGTTAAATGAGGCGTTTTACTAGGAAAGCGCCGCAGCACGAAAACGGTGTCCTCTATTGAGGTCAGTACCGAAACCCTGTACGTCACATTTTTATGTCTAATAGGAAATTCTTCGCGTAATGTTTCCTTCATTTTTTGTTGACACATCGACCGAATCTCAGAAAGCTCAACTTCGCAATCTAATGGTGCAGGTATAGGATCACTCGTACCGGGGACGCCTGCTAGCCTTGCGTGTTTTTCCCCAAGATAGATGTCTTTAAAATCTATATCTTTTAACATTTATTTATATACCTTATGGTTAACAATCATAAACAACCTGAACAAGTTGCTTATGATTGGGGCTGAACCCCAACCAAATCTGGTGTTGATTAGTTACCTACAAATGTCATTGTTGTGCCAGTTGCACAATCAGCAGCTGCAATTGTTGGTGTGATTGGGAATGTTGTACGCGCAGCTGCAGAACCAGCTTGTACACTTATCCATGATTGAGCACTTGTCATAAGTGGGATACAAATGTCTGCAGGAATTGATGTAAGTGCCAATTGAAATGTCTGGCCGCCACCAGCTGATGTGATGTTAACTGTACCATTCAATTGATGAGTCAATGTGTTTGGAGTAGTTGAAGTATCAACCTTAATGGTGTTAGGAACGCGCTTTGCAGTTACTAGAAGGTTATTAAGATTAGTACCTGCCGCACCATACGTACCTTGACCCAAGAACAACCCTTTAGTGTTAGAACGTAGAGCAGTAACATCTTGCAACATACGTGTTGAACCTTGTGATGATTCAGCACTGCTAAACAAACCTAATGCACCGGATACAATCAGTCCAATAATAATTAAACCAACGATCAACTCGATCAACGTAACGCCAGCTTGCTTACTACCAAATTTCACTTGTTTCATATTTATTACCTCTCTAAGTTAATTACTAAAAATAATTACTGCTTTTGCAACATAAAATGTTATTGATAAGCAGACTTTAAAATTTCTGCCAGTTGTAACTCCATACCAATCAAACCAGACACCATGAATGCGATGAGTCCTCCTGCAATAATCAAACTAATCGCAAAGATAACTTTCATCATGCTATCTATGCTTTCTACTGACTCAGTTATCCACTCTTTGCCAATGATTTCTAATGCTTCATCGAAGCCGTCTAATTTTGAATAAACACCCAAATCATCAATAATTTCCCTATCAGGGAATCCATAACCAGATTTAGCCAATGCATCACCAGCGGTTAATCCTGAACGTGTACCTTTTAAACATGCTTGTACTCGTACGTATAACCAAGGCGAAGCGCCTTCAGATAATTGAACTAGGGCATTTTCCACACGCACACCAGCTGACACTAAAGCCGCAAAACTAATCATCCAAGTTGAACCCTGCAACATTCTGTAAATGTTATATGGAGGGTATTTATCAAGCTGCACTCTTAAGCCACCAGCCCATCTTGGTAGTGACACAAAAAAAGCGACAATGATTGTTATTGCAATTACTCCAAAGAGCCATATCCAGTCACGCGTAAAGTTTGATATGTCAATCATGGCTCTGCCTACACCACTCCACTTTTCATCAGCTACTAGGCCTGTGAATGATGGGATAATTTTGTAGCTGAACATAATCAGCACACCAATTGCGACTAAAAACAAAAACGTTGGATAAAACATCCCTACAAACACAGCTTTACGAATTTTCTTTTTAGCTTGCATAATTTCTGAGGCAGATATGAGCGCTTTTTCTAAATTACCGGATTGCTCACCTGCAGCAATTAGCATTTGCTCTTCGTTGTAAACCCAACCTTCAATTGCTTGCGAAATGCGAAGACCATTCTTTAGCTTATCTTTCCAATTACCTAAAGCGATTGTCATCGGATGATTAGCATTACCACTAGCCATTCGGCGAGAGTGAATTGAACCGACAGCATCTAAAATTGGAACTCCGTGTCCAATCAAGGTTGATAGTTTTTTCCATAACCTTGACCTAGCTCTAGAGTCAATTTTGAAAAGGAATCTGTTTGAGTTGTTTATGACTTCGAACATTTAAACTACCCCTGAACCGCTATTTTTAAGCTCTGTTGCAGTAACACTATGGTCTCTCTCAATTTCTGCAGCAGTTAGAGAACCAACGATATCTTCTGCAAGGAATGGATCCACCTCTCCAGCACCAATCTTATCGATTGCTTGTTCAAGCATGCTCTTAACAGATTGCTGATTTTTTATGTAGTCAAGTGCGCCAATACGGTCACCTACTTTAATAAACTGCATCAGTTTGTTATCTGTAACAATCGTTTCGGCAACTACAGTGCGCCCAACAATCCCAGTATGATTACAAGTAGTACAACCATTACCTTTAACACACACATCCCTGAAATTAGTAAATACGCTCATGAAACGGCGAATATCACTTTCTCTAAATTCTTTACTATGTTCGTGCAATGGCTTTTTACAATCAGGACAAAGCTTTTGAACTAGTCGCTGGCAAATTAAACCAGCAATAACTGTGGGATCGGACAAAAGCTCGATTGCTACGCCTAAATCTAGTAAACGGTAGATGATTGCTAACCCGCTATTAGCATGCACAGTTGTCCAGCACGGATGTCCTGTCATAGCAGCTTGGACAACTAACTTTGCTGTGGCGCTATCACGGACTTCTGACACCATAAGAATGTCTGGGTCTAAGCGTAAAGCTGCTTTAATTGCCTTTTGATATTCTTTAGAGCGATCTTCTTCAGTATCTGCATTAGTCACAGCAGTTTGAACTGTTCCAGGGATTGGATACTCTGGCGGGTCTTCAACAGTAAGAATGTGCTTACGACCTTCACTTTCCTGAATAATTGAACCTAATATACGTTGCAGTGTTGTAGATTTGCCAGACCCTGTAGGGCCGCCGATAACAATGATTCCTGTTGGCCGTTTTTTCATATAGCCAATCGCATTAATCTGATCTTGTGCAAACCCAAGCACATTTAGATTAAAATCATCTGTAGTATCGTTATAGAGCAAGCGCAACACCATTAGGAAACCATCAACTTGAGGTGAAGTTGCAATACGAATACCGTCTAACTTATCGGGAATCTTTGATTTTTCTGCGATTCGCGCGTCTTGTCTGGACAGTTCATTGAAAGTTGCATCAGATACATCTGCCATCGCTTGATATATTGTTGTACAAAGTTGCTTGCCATATTCATACGAGTACTCAGTAACAAATTGCAAATCATTATGAATACGGAAGAATATCTGCGTGTTACCTCGTGAACTTACACGAATGTGTATATCGGAAGCTCTGCTTTCCACTGCCTTGTCCGCTAGGATATAAGCAGCTCTCTGCATATCAGTGTGTTCAGCAACTTCTGAATCTTTTGTTGAATAGAATTCTCCAATCACTTTCAAGTCCGTATGGAGTACAGTAAGTTGCACTTTGTTATGTTTAAGACGTTCAATAAAGCCACGCACATGAGGGTCAAATGCATAAGTCTTGGCAACATAAAGCCGGCCATCTTCCAAGAGTGCAAGCATTTCTCTCAAGTTATTTGAGATTGCATATTTCTCACCTGGTGCCGTTAGTACTTTCATTTCATTCACCTTATCTATTAACGTGGGATTACAGGAACTTGCCCGTTTAGTCCGTTTTGAGTTGATGCTATATCTTGACTTGGGTTATATGAACCAAAACCTAGGTAAACTACTTCTTTACCTTTTTGCACGGCTACCGAGTCCATTTTTATTTGCTTTACAGTCCACGCACCAACTTTGTCACCCACACGAACTGACTGTGTATTACCGCCTTGAACGTATAGTGAAGCTTTGTATTTCCCATCTACCGCATCGATATAGTCAACACTTGGGACAAAGCTATCTGAGTAATAAGCTGGAATTGCTGGGTTTAGTGCTTTTTTGAGTTCTAGGTTCTTTTCAGCTACTTTTGCTTTCATCTCAAGTTCAGCGAGCTCCGCTGTTAACACAGCCAAACGCTCGTTGATTCCAGCGATTTTTTCAGCTGTATCGTTCCGCATTTGTGGTGCTTTAAGGTCTTGACTCATAACAGGTGTTTTGAGGTCTTGAACCACTGCATCTGCGGAAAACGCTACAGCCGGCATAAACAATGCACTGATTAGTAAGATGGTTTTTTTATTTAACATACTGAATGCCTTCCATAGTCCATATAAATTGTCCGTTCTGCCAATTGGCACTCATTGCGGTTAGCCTAAATCCATTACCCGATAAACCAGTTAGGACAGTAGCTGGCAATTGAATACCTTCAGCTTTCCAAGTAATTTCGTTCCAATCTTTTGGTTGTACACCTACATTTTCTTGCCCTGGCAAAGCCGCTACTACAGGTGCAGGTGGTGCAACCGTAAACTTGAATCCATATCTTTGAGCTGCTGAATACATCTGAACCAATCGCTCATTCTCAATTTGAATGTCTTCATCGCTACCAACTTGCATTTCACTCAAAGGTTTAGTAACTGATGCAAGCGAACCATCCATTGAAATCATTGCATTTGGATGAATAGCCCTTAAATGATCAATCCAACCATTTGTTCCATTCGGCTTCCAACTGATAGTTAAATTACCGTTGTTACAAGTAGCAGATGTGAGTGACCAATTACCAGGGAACAAACGAACACCTTCAAGAGCTTTAGTGCAGGAATTAAGAAACTCTGAAGCAACCGGCATGTTTTTCCATGGATGCACAACTACAATTTGCTGGTTTTGCGCGGCCATCATTGCCTTAGCAGCTGCGTCTGCTTCTTGCATTTCCTTCGCATACTTGTATGCCTTATATTCTTTGATTCCTAACCCTAAGGCTGTAACTGCAGCTAATCCGATAATGATTGTCCACTTATGACGAGCGAGCTCTTTATTTGAGTCAATGTTTTTTAGTCGCCACCACTTGTGTACTTTTATCTTTCCTTTGCTAGTACGTGGAATCATTGAGCCGAAATCACGTTCAATTGATTTACTAATCCCCCAAATCTGAGGTGCGATAATCAATGACCAATTAACTACGCTCTTATCTTCTAGCAAGCGTGAACGTGCTTCATCTTCCGAATTGAAAACTTTGTCGCCATCAGGAAGAATTAGGCCGTCACGTTGTGCAATGTAGATCCATCGTCCTGTTTCCAACTGCGTAACAAAGATGAAGTCTTTAGCTTCCATCTCAACTTCTAAAGTTTTAGAAACAACTGCTGCTGCCGATGAAACACCAAACTTGATTTCATCTGAAGGGTTAGCGAACCCTACACATTCAATAGAGGTATTTCTTAAAACAAATAGTGAAAATTTAAGTTCTTTAGCAAGAGACTTTATTTCCTTTTGCTTTTCGCCATTACTCGCCTCTGATAAAGGCTGCCAGAAGAGGCCAGCAGCGAACTGAACCCCATCAACACTAAATACATGCGGCTGAGTAGTCATTACTATTTACCACTCATTACTGGTTGAATTAGAACTACTAGAACGTTCTTACCTTTTTTTGTCATTACTTGGCCACCGAGTGCTAGATTATCTGCACTACCAACACCTTGCGTGTTGCCACTCAAGTTGAATTGCTCAAAGCCTGTTACGACTAGTGTTTCACCACCGTTCATAATGACGCGCTGTAAGAAGTTACGTGTATCAACTTCAGGCGTTTGAATGGTTGAACCACCTGAACTTACTTGACCAATTCTAATTAATGAAGAGATGTCACCTGAGTACTGCAGCATTAACTTGTTGTTATCCAAGATATGAGGAATCATATTCATGCTGAAACCTGTAGTAATCTTGCCAGGCTGCAAGGTAGTTGTGTTGCCAGTGCCAGCAGTACCAAGTGTGGTCTGGCTTGATGCTAGATAGGCAGTTTGACGTGCCACTTGAATTGGAGCTGGCTGATTGTTCAGAGTGACCAATGATGCTGAAGTAACTTGAGAAACTTTACCTTGCTTAGATAATGCATCAATCATTGCAGTTGTGCCGTCCCAGTTAGTGCCTGAAAGGACACTTAACGTCATGTTTGTGGCGCCAACTGTAGGTTGCGCAATATTACTTAGAGAAAATCCTAGGTTACGATTAACATTCTGGTAAACGGCATTCCAGTTGATTCCATACTCATCACTATCACTGAGATCGACTGATAGAACCTTAACGTTAATTACTACCTGGCGTGCCAATGCCTTATTTTGGTCATCTACAAACGTACTTACACGATTAAGGACTGCAGGAACATCTGTAACGGTAATCGTGCCGGTAGATGGAGTAACGGTAATTTTACCGTCTGCAGTCAGCATGGTTTTAATGCTATCTTCAATGCCTGTCCAAACAGATAAACCAGAGAACTCTGTGCCAGCTTCTTGTTCTGCATTTGTATTTGCAGCGGCACCACTTGAACTACCATTGCTAGCACCTGAACCAGATGATTGAGTACCAATTTTTGACTTTAGACTCGTATTACCTGGCAGAGCTGTGATGCGATAGGTTTTTGACTTAGTTTTAAAGAAACGAACACCTGCCCCATCCCATTCCCATGAAATGTTATAGCGTGCTGCTATTAGGTCTAAAAATCCACTCAATTTCCCGTTATATACTGCCAGCCAAATATTTTGGTTTTGTTGGTTAGTAAATTGACCATTAACACTAGCAGGCATCATCCCAGGTACTTGAGCCTGATTACTTTGTGAAATACCATTTACAGATGTACCAGTTTGCAATACTGAAGATGTTGCAGGAATACCTGTAAGCGCTGTAATGTAAGAAGTTGCTTCATTCAAACTTACAAAGCGACGATGATCTACTGCAACTTGGCGTGCTAAGTGTGCATTGGCAATTTCGGAATATTCATTCTCTACCTTTTTAACAGGCATCCATACGCTCTTCACATGCTTAACTTGTGTAGATTTTTTAGGCGCTTCTTCTAATGGCTCAAACTTACGCAAAGCATCTAGTGCAGCAGTCGCTTTGGCATCGTCTTTTGCTACGCCTTCTTTGATTGGTTTCATCGTCGCAGTAGAACAACCAACAAGCATTGTTGCCACAGCTAGTGCAATTAATTTTTGTTTCATTATTTAACCTCCACTACGCGCACAACATTATTTTCATAAGTGCTTACATCAAGATTGATATCGTTGCCCTTCATTGCTGTGATTAATGAATCAAGTGTTTCATTGAACGGACTATTTAAAGTTAAAGGCGCGGTAGCACGGTATTCAATGGCATCCCACTGTAGGGTGTAGTTGTAACGCTTAGCCCAAGCTGCTAACTGTGTTGAAATCAAATCACCTGTCTTAATTTCAAGTGCAGGCAATTTAGTTCTTTCTGCTTTTTTAGATTTGCTACTATTAACAACATCTGATTTTGAATCTGATAACAAGATGACTTCTGATAGGTAGAAACCTTGGTTCTTACCGTTCTTGATTGATGTTTGAGTTGTAGTTTCAATATCAGCGTCATCAAGTCCTAGCGAGACTAGATAATTCTTAATTGTTAATGCTCTTGAGTTTGCAATGCTGTCATCACCGTCTACACTTGGGCGGCCACGCACAATGACACGTGCTGCGTCTGCAATTTTTTTACCGTTATAGGTTAGATCGTCTTTAGCCTTTTTGCTTAATGAAATGCTATTTTCAAAGAAAGGCACGTTTAACAATGATGCTGTAACCAAATCTTTTTGTTTATCAGATTTAGCTTCAGACTCATCATCATTTTGTTTTAAAGCTTTCTTAACAACCTTCTTAGGCTTATGAACATTTTCTGAATCTGAATCTAATGGCTTAACAGGAGCAGATTCAGTCTTAGCAGTTTGAGCAGGTTTAACCTCATCTACTAAATCGGTACGCTTACCGTTATAGCTAACAAAGATTGTTGTTTTACCGCCGTTTGTTGATAAGGCGTATTTCTTAGCTACACCATTAGCAATAAGATACGGAGGACGAGCTTCAGGAGTTATTTTCTGATTCTTACCATTCGTTACAATATATAGGGTCGGGAGATTTTCAGCTTGTGTGAACTGGAAATACGTTCTGTCACCATCATCAAATACTTGTGTCAGACCAATCTGCTTATTTAGATCAACAGAATAATTAAAGTCAAAACCTGATAAGTTGTCAGCTGGAGCAGCCAATGATTGCAAGGCGCTGCTTGTTGTAAAAGCTAAAGTTACCGCTAATAATAAACGCTTAAGTTTCATTCGATTATCCTCTTGCTGATGCTTGAATTGGTTGTGACAGCGCATCAGTAGTGGTTGCGCTTGCACTTGTATGTAGTGGGATTACAGAAGATTCATAGGTAGATTCTTCTTTGGTAACTTCAACGGCACGCTGGTCATTACGTATAACGTACTGAACCAACTCACTGAGAGTTACGTCATGCTCAAGTGCCACCATGCGTAACAAATCAATGTCTTCATTGATATATGTGCCATCTAAAATTAGGTCGAAATAATTTGGGCGTAATGCACACATTGAAATTAAATCGTAGTAGTAATTTGGAACAGATTTAACCTTATGATTACCAGCAAATGAGCCAGGATTTAAACCTAGGTCGGCTACATTGATACGCATAAATCTCGGACCACTAACGAATAACACAATACGCAAACCATCAGCCTTTAATAGAATTGGCGTAATGTTGCCTTTTTTGTCTAAGCTCATAGCTGAGTGCTCACCAATATGGCCAAGCATATTGGTTAAAGGCAATAAGTTCTCTTTATTGAGCGCACGTTTCATTTTAATGTGCCAGAAATGCACACGTGTGCTGACTATTACGCCATTTTCATCCATGCCTAATGAACGAAACACTTCAATGAAACTAGGATCAGATAATGATGCTGTTGCGCCTGACAAGAATGCTTCAATATTTTCTTGTGGAATAAATGTGCGCGCAGACATATCAGAAACTGTTAATCGGTGCAAAGCCATCAATGCTCTTAATGTTTGCACTTGCGCTTTTTCTTTATCCTTTAATTCAGCTATTGCCATGACTTGTCCTTATTGAAAAATGATGATTTCTTCGTGTGTAACGCCCTCTTCAAGAACTGGCGTTTTTGGAGTGAACTCATCGGCTTTAGCTTCTTGAGTTACCTTTGTTGCTAATTTTTTAATATGTTTTTTTGGATTATTTGGTTTTTGTTGTTTAACTAGAGGCGCAATCACAGGTGTAGCAACCGACTCTGCAATTACAACCGGTGCTTGCTGAACAGGTTGTTTTACAGGGGCAGCTACTACTGCAGGAGCAACAGCACTCGGAGCAGTTGCTGGAGCAGCTTGCAGTGGTATAGATTGAGTTTGGGTAGGTAGTACTGCGGCTCGAGGTTCTGAAGCTGCTGCAGTAGAAGGCAAGGCTGGCGCCGCCGCAGGATTTGCTAACGCTGCAGTAACATCTGCACTTGGATAAACTTGAGCTGTGGAAACAGTGCCTGATGCTGTTTGAGTTTGCGATGCATCGGGTGGAGTGTTTGCAACTACAGATGACGGCGCAGTTGCATTAATAGGCGCGCTAGCCCCATCAAAAGTTAATGCAGGGATTTCTTCTGCTTTATTAGCTTTGTTATAAAGCGAATATCCTGTTACACCTGCAACTGAAACAATACCAAGCACAGCAAGTATTCTAAAAATACTAGGTTTTCTCTTGATACCTAACGTTTCATTTGAGACGATATTATCGATTAGTTCTTCAGCAGCCATGATAACTCTTTGTTATTTGATGGTTCTATTTTGCACAAGAATGCACTGCTGAATGATTAAATATAACAAGTGAAATTAAGGGTTATATTTTATTAGCCCGATTGGGCTATGTATGATTTGGTCGCGTCAAAACCCGCTATAACAACACTTATTCTGGATATATATTTGCTTTAGCAATATTTAGCTAATAGGATTCATAAATGGGAATAATCTCATTGGCTTTAACCATCTTCCCATCCAATGTTTCTGCATACCCAATCGATATAATTGGGGAATTGTAAGCGTTGTACTTGCTAGAACGAGACGCAACCTGACTAGTGGTTTGAGTAGTTGCTGGTTGCTTCCATGAAACCGATGAAATTGATGCAGAAGAACCTGCAGCTTTAAGTATTTTTGCTACATAGGTTGGGCCTCGGTAAAAACTACCAGTGTTATACGCAGATAGCGCATGAAACAGAGACCTCTCTCCCTCGCCGTACTTAGCCACCGATTTTGCATAAAATCTAGATAAGATAGTAGAGCCCACCTTGACATTTGTGCATGGGTCAAATATCTCACGCACACTGACCTTATATTTTTTTAGATTGTCGCTGTTAATCTGAGAAAGCCCAAGATCAAGGTTGTGCCCTTTGTTAATGAGTATAGTAGCAATGGAAATGGCCTCTTCTGCACTCTTTGGTGTGGGGACAACCCTACTTTTGGTAGTGTTATCCCCAATAGCCCAAGGATTCCCACCAGACTCAACCCTAATAATAGCGGCCATAGTCGATGGAGCTACATTAGCTGCGCATTGGTCTAGAAGTTTGTCTATAGAAGAAAAGTCCATACTACATATACGGTGCGATAGAAATATCGCGGTTTACGTTGATATTAAATTTCTGACCCTGTTTAATTGTAATGATTGGTCTAATTTGGTTATTACGTTGCTGCTCTTGGCGTGCCATATCCGTGAGTATCGTGCCAGCAGCCGTGCTAATTCCAGTACCGGCACTTTGATCGGTATTGATGATGGTCGTATTGCCAGAGTTATTTCTGTCAACAATCGTACCTAACACCGCAGTAAAGAATGAAAATCCAAAACGCTGCAAGTATCGATTGTTAACATCGCCCTCAATACCGTGCTGACCCATCTTGTCTGCACCTGGCATACCTAAAAGTGAAACTGTCCTGCCATTAGGTAGAATTATCCTATTGAATACAACAGTAACTCTGCTCTGCCCTTGCACAATGCTATTGTTATATGTGCCATATACATTTGAACCTTTCGGAAAAATAATATGATTCCCGGTGACACTGTCACGCACATCTTGAGACACAACCGCAGTAACTTGACCTGGCAATTGACTATTGACTTTAGTCATTAACACTGCAGGAATTACTGTACCTTCAAAGACCGTATAAGGTGAATTAACTGCATCCTCCGTAATAGGATTTGTCTTAGCACGTTGCGCTTGTTTATCAATCCAATCTTGATCTTGTTCTTCTCGATTTAAAACTCTTGGAGTTACTGGAGCCTGTTCTAGTGGTGGAGCTGGCGCTAATGCCGCGCGCATATCTGCCTCGTTAATATCTAAGTTAGCATTTGATAATACTGGCCTTTGAATATCTGCAACTGATTCAAATGAGTTATTTTGTGAACCAACAACCATGATTGCACTACCTAACGTTTGAGCTTCACGCCTAGCATCTTCAATAGCTTGAGCTTCTTTTGCTGATATTTCTTCGGTCTGTTTCGCGTCCTTACCAACCCCCTCCATAGCAACAGCTGGCACGGCAGGCTTTGATTCTTCTGGAATAGGCTTAGCTTTCTGTTCAGCCAGCACTCCATCAATACTATCGAATACTGGCTCTACGATTTCAGCCTGTTTATTTTCCTTTTCGACCTTTTCCCTACGTGAGCTTGCATCTTGTGCAAAGATAACAATAACAACAACCAAGCCGATTAAGCCAGCAATAAAGAAATGAATATTCTTTTTTACGGTACCCTTACCTTCGATTAATGGGCTTGATTCTGCCATGGGAGCACTCCATAAACTGTTGTATTAACTGACTTAGATAAAGGGTAAGCGTTATTAGTAATTGTTACTTCTTTATCATTTAGCTTAAGTATGCATTTTTTAAATAGCCGAGTAACTTTAATAAACTCACCATCGCGTAGCGGATTGATAACTTCTGTTACATTGTTTTCATCTACGATGAAAGTTGCTGGCCACTCTTGTAATTTCTTGTTCATGCGTAGATATGTCACCTTGCCATCATCTAGCACTTGAGTAGGTTTAAAATCTGCCCCACCTTGAACTGTGTAATCGAAATTTAAACTCTCTACCGGGTTACCTTGAACCTTACTGATAGAAGTTGAAATCACATCAGCTTGACGTTTTTTCTCTTCAGCTTTGATAGCGTCTGCTGCTATTTTCTGGGCTTTGGCTTGCGCCTCTAACTCAGTTTGCTTCAGTATGATTAGCTCTGGATATTTCCAGCTAACACGTTGATACCACTTACCACCTTCAGGTGAAGCACGCAGCGTAAGTTGATACGTCCTTTGGTCTGTAACTAATGTTGCAGAGGTAAAAATATTGGGGCGGGTAGGTTTGATGAAGATATGATTATCTGTGCGTGCAGTAATCCACTGCACAGAATCACCCATAGCCATCGCAGTTACTTTTTCACCGTCATTCAATTGAATGTCAGTAATGTTGCCTGGCATGGAAAGGACGGTGAACGTATTATTTTCGTCATAACTAAATACAACCAGCTTTGCATCGCCGGGCATTGAGATGGACTGCGATTCCGCATGCGCAGGAGCTAAGCTTATGCCGATTAAAGCAATACTAGCTAAAAGATTTTTTATAAATTTAGTCATTTAATTGATATCCTCACTTACTGCGAAATGCGTGATATATAAGCCAATCGGGTTGGCGTATATCTCAGCCTCTGTTTTTGGTGGAACCACCGCAAAGTGCACTGTTAAAAGCTTATCTTTGAATGTGATGCCAGTATTACTTCTTGTTTCAACACGGATACGTACTAATGCAGCCATTTCCTGCACAAAAGAAACTGAACGAATGGTGATGTTTTGTACAAGTTGTGGATCAACTCTCAAGGCAATAAGCGGTTTATGCTCATCAATATATTGCCTAAATTCTGGAATAGCTTGTTCACGAACGACTGAATAAGCTTCAGTTAAATATTTCTCAGTAAGGAAACGATCTAAAGTAAATAATTTAGTCGTCCATTCTTTTAGAAAATATCTTTTAGCATTCTCATCTGGCGTGAACTTTAATGACTCAACAGGCGTTCCTTCTACCTTACCTGTGTCTTTTACTGTAACCATCCAAGGCACAACAGTCTTTAAAGGGAGCATCTGGTTGATTAAGTACATTTGCACAATAGCGACTACACACATCAAGCAAAACCCTATAAACCAGCGGTTTGCTTCGACAACAGAACCGCCAAATCTCTCAAACAGACCCTTACCAGCTTCGTCAGCAGATATTGGCACTCTTTTATTGATGTTATTACTCATGATTTATCCAATAATTGTTCACTAAATTTAATCACGTATGGAATATGTGAGAGGCAAAATATAACGTGCATATTCAGCAGTTATTTTTTATCAAAGAAACCTTGTAATTAAGTTCGCAACGGTAAAACCTATCGCTAACAAAAACAGAAAAATTATGATTAAGGTGCCGAAAGGATTGTCTTGGAACCTGCACCCAACAGAAACATAGAATGCGTCACTAAATTCCCTAGTCTCAGGCAGCGTATAAAGCTGGCGTTCTTCTACTGGCAAAGTTAGCCTATAAGCAAGCTCTGCTCTCGCCTGATCGTTTTTTACCATTTCAATAAAATAAGAATTTACTGTCCTGACGATTGATTCAAAGAAAGCGCGCATTTTTTGCCCCAATTTAGAAAGCATCAGGTTACATTGGAATAAGAAAGCAACTAATCAAACATAACAGCCAAAATTGTGCTCATTATTTTACGACCACTAATTAATTGCACTTTCTCAAAAACTGGCATCCAGTTACTATCGCGTCTAGGTTGGACGTGCGTAGTTAAAAGTATGGCTAAAATTGCCAAACAAAATTAATTTGTTAATCTGACGTTAGATTGTAAATATTAGGAATTAAGTATGAGTAAAGTAGGTTTATCTAATACAGCAGGTAAAGTTTTCTGGGGTTCATTGTTGGGCTACTGCGCAGTGTTCTCAGGGTTCTATTACAACACTCAGTATTCACTCGGTAAGCTTGAGCATGAGATGCGCAATGGCAGTGTATTCGACGCTATTCGCCACACCGCTTGCGAGCAAACCAAAGGATGTAAGGATATGGACTACCTACCCTACTTAATTCTGAATGAGGCTACTGGGAAATATAAGGTACAAGTTATCGTGAAAGCTAAGGATGCTAAACAAGTAAACGATATTGCGTTAAATCAGCAGTTGGACGCACAACGTACAAACTTACCTTGGTATGTGAACAATAAGTTGGATTCGATTGAGGTAGCTATCGTGAATGGTAAACGAGTAATTGAACTACCTACCAAGCCTAGCTGGTATCAATCATTAATTTCAATGTTTGGATAATTAACATGAATAAATTTTCTATTAAAAGTTTAGTTGCAATGCCGCTAGCACTATTAGCCTTTGGCGTGCTGCCAGTGTTATTGCTACCGATTGGACAGTATCCAATTATCAACGCAATGGATTATGAGAAAGCTGATATTAACGGGTTAATTAACACAGGCTGGCCAATGTTTTTTGATGCGTACCACTTAGCTAACATTGAGTTAGTACTGTTATTGCCTGTGGCTTTCATTCTTTATTCATTATTCAAAGGCAAGAAGGCTTATCACGGCATTTGGGCACTGTTCTTGGTGATTGGTTTGGCTGTTAAAGCTTCCAATATGGATGCGACTAACATGACCTTACTTTTCATTATGGGCGTATTTGCATCTCTTAATGCTTGGGCATATTTGGAATACCACAATGAGACATTGGATGATTGGTTGCGTTACAAGTTTGGCCGTCATGCTATGGCACGTGCTTACTATGGCCCAAATACATATGACAACAATGGATCTAGCAACAACGGTGCAAGCGTTCAAACTGCGAATGTACCGACCATTACATACAATGCTTTAATTGCACGCAAAAACTTCAATAATGTCGTGGGCATGGATGAGTTCAAAGCTCGTTTATTGAAAGCCGGTAATGAAGTGCTATCTAATGATCCATCAAGTCCAAAACGTAACGGCATCCTGCTTACCGGTGATCCTGGTAACGGTAAAACAACAATGGCTGAGGCGTTAGCTGGTGAGTTAAAGTTACCTATCATCAATGTAGCGTTTGGCACATTTGCCAGCTCATGGGTTGGTCAAACTACTGAGCGCGTAATGAAGGTATTTGATGATGCTATCCAACAAGCGCCATGTGTGCTGTTCTTGGATGAAATTGAAGCGGTAATGATTGACCGTAGCAAAGTGACTAATGCTGATAGTGAAGGCCCGAAGACTGTATCTGCTATGTTGAAACGCCTTGAGGATATTCGTCGCAGTAAAGTAGTCGTGGTTGCTGCATCTAACTTCTTAGAGCGTTTAGATCCTGCCGCGATTCGTGAAGGCCGCTTTGATTACAAAATCGAAGTACCACCACCTGACTTTGCTGCACGTAAATTCTTACTGAATAACGGCTTGAAGTCTGTTGCATCTAAAGTTGATGCGAACGGTTTAGAGCGTGCTGCTAAGCGTTGGGAAGGCTTTGCCGTGTCACGTATTAACGCGATTGCCACAGAAACATTAGACCAACTCAAAGAAGGTAAGATTGATACTGTTGGCTTTGATGAGCTAGCAGGCGCATTACGTCGATTAAACGCTTCTATGGGCGATAAAATTCCTGAAGATGCTTTGAATATCGAACAGTTAATCTTGGCACCAGAGATGCGTAGCAGAATGACAAAATTGGCTAAACGTATGGTGAACATTGATGAAATTGAAGAAATGGGCGGTAGCGTACCTTCAGGCGTATTGTTTCATGGCCCTGCCGGTACAGGTAAGACGATTGCTGCGATGGCGTTAGCCAAAGAATCTAAATGGGCATTCTTGAAAACAAGCGGTCATGACTTGCTTCATAGTCCAGACAAGATTGATACATTGATTAAACGTGCAAAAGATGTACGCCCTTGTATCGTGTTTATTGATGAAGCTGATGACGTATTAGCAGACCGTCGCAACTCTATCCTGTCAAAAGACGTGACTAACAAGCTCTTGACGATTATGGACGGCGCTGATGGCAGAACAAAAGACATCTTGTTTATTGCTGCGACTAATGCGCCAGACTTAATTGATGCTGCGATGTTACGTGGTGGTCGCTTTACTGAAAAAGTAGCTTTTGATGTGCCTGATGAAGACTCATTGCACGGCTACGTGACCAAGTGGATTGGTAAGACCAAAGCTAAATTAGGTGCAGACTTTACAGCAGAGGCGATTGTTGTACTATTAAACGGTGAGTCATTGGCCAACGTAGGCGAGATTCTTCAATCTGCGGTAAATGAGGCGATTTCAACTGGCGAAAACAAGAACTTCAATGTCACGCTTGCGCATGTTCACCAAGCGATTAAATTGATTAAAGGGGAATAATATGTTTTGGTTAAAACTACTGTTTGCGTATCCGTTCATTGCTTTTACGTTTTACATGACTTCAGGGAAAACAATACCTTCACTCATGTTATGTATTGTGATGTTAGTTCTGATTAAACTATCAATCTTTGTTATGCGTGAAGTTACCAATCAATAATTAGTCGTAAAAAAACCGACCCTTATGGGTCGGTTCGTTTTATATGGGTAGATTATGGCAACCCAGCTTTCGAAGCAGAGTCCATCGCCTTATTTACCATTTGGTTGTTAGCTGCTCTTGCTGAAGCTGCACGCTCTAGAGCTCGATCACCAGCTGGATTCAACGATTTTAGACCACCAGTACTACCATTTGTTGAGGAAGACCTTAGTTTATTGCCAAGGTTTTGTAATGATTGTCCTGAATTACCACCCATCTTATCCCCCATGCTTACCAGCTTGTTACCTGCGCCCTGTGAAGCACCAACACTTGCATTCCTACCCATATTTTTAGCAGTGCTATGAATACGCCCAGCGAAGCCATCCATGCCAATTGCCCCACCACTTGTAATCGCACTTGCAATACCTGGTGCAGTCATCATCAGTGTGCCAATAACGCCTGAAATAGCGAGTGCTGATAATAGGCTACCAATCATCGACCCCATTTCAAGCACGCCACTTGCTTGTGGTGCTGCTGCACCGGCAATTGCTGCCAAACCGATTCCTAACAATAAAGCCACAACAACTTTAGTCAAACAAGCGTTGATTAAGAATTTAAGCCATCCATCAAATAAGAATGAAGTTTTACCTAATACTAGGAATGGAATAAAAATTGGGCCAATAGCCATTGCAATGGCAACCATGATAAGCGACGTAAGTACAGCAATCATACCCACTACTGATGTGACTAACATTGCTAAGAACATTGCACCTAATAGCAAAATAGTGAAACCGCCTTTAGTTAACATGTCCCACAATGTCATTTCTGACAATTTATCAATCACTCCACCGATCACTTGGAATTCGGCCAACATAAAGTTATTAAACATTTGGTCTATCGGGCCACCATTGTCTACTTTAGTAACTAAGTTATTCATCAAATCATCAATGCCATTAATTACAAATGTGTCATAACCATCACTAAGTAGCCATGTCGCAAAACCAATTGTGAATATGGTAGTAATTAACTTATTCATTGGTTCTGACAAACTACCGGATGTCATGGCCATTTGCATCCCTGACCACGATATGGCGATAACGGAAAGTCCTGTTAGAAGTGTGACGCCCATTGGCGTAATTGCCGCCCTGTAATTTTGGGCAAAATTTGCAATTGCTGTTGTTACTTTTTTAATTGCGGCAGATAGTGCGTCTGCAAATGTTTCAGAGCCGCCGACTCCCAATGTTTGGCTAGTGGTTGCACCTTGATTAGCAGATGCGGTCGTGGCTGCAGCAGCTACATCTCCTGCCGTCACCGCATGAGAGATTGAGGAAAACAGCAGCACAAATGTAACTAAAAAATATGATAAACATTTCAATATAAATTTCATTGCTGCATCCCTCTTTCTCATTCGAATCATTGACTACTTAACACTAAATTAAAACTACTTTTTATTTGAGAAATACTTAGCAGAATTTTTCTCTGTTTCTTTAGCTTCAGCTCTCTCTCTAGCTTCACGTTCAGCCTTCTCTTGTTGCTCTAAGCTGGCTTGAACTGCCTTCTCAGTACCGATTGCACTCACCTGAATGAGATGACTCATTTGATCTTGCAGTAGAGAGTTCTGAGTACCGACCAATTGCAACATACCTACCGTACCACTCTGCTTAGGTAATTCACCGGCTAAGTAATCGGCACGCTTCTGATGTTGCTCTAGCTGATTATTAAGTGATTGTAGGTTTCTGTAGTAATTTCTATCTTGTGAGATGCCTTTTTGCGCACGATCAAAGTCATATTGCAAGACACGTTCTGCCGAGACTTTTGACTTAATCGATGTACGGTCTAGGTCTTTCATCAAAGTATCCATACCTTGATATGTACCATCCATTGAAGTCATTGTCTTATTAACATCACTGTATGTGCTATATACGCCTTGTGCAGCCCTAGCTACGTCTGCAGTAGAACCATAATCACCAGGTGGGATGTAACCACGAGTGATACCTTGTTGGATTACTGCAGGGTTAAGTTGGGTTAAGTCTTGAACCATTTTTTGGTACTGCTTAACTTCTTGTGCCAGAATTGCAGCCTGATGCGCCGTCTGTTTTACTGTCTGTACTGATGTAACAGTATTTTTAGAGAAGTTAGCTGGGTCAAATACTACTTTACCGGCCGCATGTGCAGTAATGCTCACAGATAAGCCTAAAGCCAAAGCTAATAGGCTCTTTTTAAACTTAAATTTACTCATTCACCATCTCCTTAATGTAGTGTTGCTTCCAGTTCGGATTCTCATCCCTAGTTTCATAATGCTTAGTAAATGTCTTTTGCGCCCTTGAATCAGAACGTAGGCAAGCCAAAATTTCTGGAGGACATCTAAAGTGAGCCATTCGACTCATTACTGGTGTATTGATGTAGTAATTAAGTTTTGGCACAGCATCACGAATTCTTTCTACTTGCTCTGCATTCAAGCTGAATTTCTTGATATACATGTCTATGTGAGCATTAGCATTCTTATTTGGTAAGAAAATTCTGTTTGGTATGTTGTCAATAATCGAAGAAAAGATTTCAGATTTTGCTAACTCTTCTAATGATTGTGTAGCCATCACCAAAAACGCATTTTTCTTGGCCAATGTTTTTAACCAATCGTTAATTCGAAGCGTGAACTTCTCATCTGACAACATTAACCATGCCTCTTCTAGCTCAATAACAGTTGGTCTACCGTCTAGGCCAATTTTGATACGATAAAAGGCATACTCAAGAAATAGGCTGGTTAATCGTTTATTTGCGAATAATGTACCGACTTCGATACATGTAAAGTCACCTAAATTAAATTCATCATCAATATTGTCAAAGTATTTAGCATTTGCGCCTTCACCAATCCAAGGCATCAACTCTTCATTCAATCGATTTGAACCCATCAAACCGTATAGTGAGCGTAATACCCATTGGTTCTTAGGTAGGACAGACATTTTATCTAATGCCTTCCAGACCAACTGCTCATCTTCTGCGGTGAACTCGTAGTTACGGCTCGTTAATAGGCTTTCAATCCATTGCACTAAGAATGTCCAATGTTCTTTATCACCCAATAAACTTAAAGGATTAAGCTTGACTGGATATTCACCTGACATGTCAATATGTTGGCCACCTTGTAGCAAAGTTGGGATTTTGCAGGAATAGTCTTTATCGAAAATGACACGTTTACATGGAGAGTACTTGCCAAATTGCGATAACAGGAAATTTAGAAATACTGATTTACCTGTACGTGATGGGCCAACCACCATCGTATGTGCCAAGTCACCGTTATGGAAATTAAAATAAAATGGTGTGGCAAACTCTGTAGAAAGTGTTGTTAGGGCAGAACAAGGCTTCCCAGATTGTTCACTCAAATAAGCATTATCGATTGCACCAGTTTGGCGCGACCATAGAGGACTCAAATCAGCCATATTCCCAGTATGCACAAAGAACGTACGTACTAATTGACCCCACTGCCCAGGCAATGTGGCAGACCATGCTGATAATAAATGCAGAGTTTCTTTTACAACTAAGAATCCTTTTTGCCGTAGGCTACTTGTCACCGCCTTCATAGTGTCATCACACTCAGCGCGAGTTTCCCCATAGGAGATGATAGAAAGGTTGTAATAACCGAATTGACGATTGTTAATCGTCATATTATTCATCGCCTCCATTGCATCTTTTGCTTTGTATAGCTTTGATTCATCCACCTTATCAGACTCACTATTAGTGAACGTTTCTTTTAAGTAAGTCATGATGGATTTGGATGTATTCATATTGTGTCTACGAATACCATCAATGTATTTCTTAGCCTCGTCTTGATCAACATACATGAAGCATTGCGAAATTGTAATTTCACCAGGCACAGCCAGTAATGAATCAAGTATGCCCGGCACAGTGACATCAGGCCAATCTTTGACTGATACGGCAGATGCATAACGCAATTCGTCAGATTCAAACAATAGAGTGTCATGACCAACATATAACGTGTTATCAGGGAGGTATGAATCTAAATACCCTGCAAGCCTTTGTTTGCGGACTCTAACTTGGTTATTTGCTGGATTGGTGCGTTTATGTAGGAATGTTAATAACTCTTCATCTTGCAAGCGTTTAAGGCCAGCATCTCTGATAGTTTCATCAAAGGCCGTCATCATGTCATCGAATCTCTCCATATCGACTGCTATCTTTTCAGCATCGAAAGCAAATGACTTTCTTCTTGAAAATGCTGCTAGTAATGACAGATAAGATGACTTAAAAATGCCGTAACCTTTACGTGTAGAGTAATAACCAATCCTATCCATCAATCCTGTAGCGCCACTCTCAGGGCTATATAAGATAGATAGGTAATGTTTATTCTCATATTGATTACCGCTATTGAACTCTTTTTTCCACGTATCATTGATAAACGTGCTTATTTCGTCAGGCATATCGCCTTCGGTATATTGGTTTGTACGTCGCCTATCAACAGTCCACCAAACGGTCACACGCTCATTAAAAACACGCATAGCGTGTTCAATTAATGATGCATATCTGTCTTTGTCTTGCTCTTGCAAGTTCTCAACGTCAATACCTGGCATCTTATAGCAAAGCAATAATGCCCCATCTTTGTTTAATACCGTGTCCGGACGTATCAACTCCATCCACGGTAGTAAGTCAGGGTATGGGTGCGCTTTTCCTTCGTATTCAGTGCGTGCTTTAGATAGGTTTAACATAAATTACCTTGATCAAATCCTTCAGGTCTTGCGTTATCGGTAATAACTGCATGCGGCCATGGGTCATAACGTGCATGTTGTCTGGAATATTTAATGTAGATCTTCCGCATCTTTGGATCTAACTTATGTATCCAAACTAGAAAGAAATGAACAACTATAGCTACAGCCACCCAATAAAGCGTGTTACTAGCAAAACAGATACAAAGGGCGGCAGTAGTGTTAATTACTACCAGCCCTTTTTCACCACCACCCATTGTTTTCTCTTCGTTGAGAGAACGATGTAAAGCAGTAACTCTTAGCTCGTTATCAGCCATTGATTAACCACAAGCAATTGATGAGCTTGTACCTAATAGCGTAAGTACTGTTGGTGCAAGAATTGCGATTGAAACACCAATCATCACAATCATAATGTTATGAATCCAACCCTTTACTTCACCTAATGCGATTGCGATACCTGATATTGCAAATGCAAGCACGCCAACAGCTTTAGCAGTCGGTCCACATAACGATTGTGCAAAGGCTTCTAACCCTTGCGCCCAAGGCATTGCACCATAGGCTAATGCTGAACCAGAGAAAGATGCCAAGATTAAAAGGCATACCCCTTTGATAAAGTATTTATTAGATAACGCTCTCTGTAACATAACATTTCCTCTCACGGTCAAAATGGTTTAATTTCATAATTTCACTAAGGCGTCTTTTGCCTTTATCTCGAACTAACTGCAGTACAAAATCGAATGTGTCCCCGATTTGGGCACGTACTGACTCCAATGGCCAGTCGATACCTTCGGTAGATAGAATTAGGGTTTCTAGGGTAGAAAGTGCTGATAGCGCGCTATTTGCATGCATAGTGCCAAAGCCGCCATCGTGACCAGTGTTAAGCGCACGCATGAAGTCAAATGCTTCAGCTCCACGTATCTCGCCTACTATGATCCGGTCTGGACGATAACGTAACGCTAGTTTCACTAATCTACGGATAGTAATGTTTGCTTGGTCGTTAGCCTCTAATGGAACCCAATTCGGAACCTTTACAGCTAACTCACGTGTATCCTCAATCGTAATGATTCGCTCATCTTGTGGGATGTAACTAATCAAAGCGTTCAGAAAAGTGGTTTTTCCTGATGAAGTTCCGCCTGAAACCAAAAAGTTCTTTCTGTTAATTACCATCTCAATCAAGAAGTCTTTGGTTTTCTCAGTCATATAACCTTGATTAACATAATCATCTAACGTCCAAACCACACTAGAGTGTTTACGTATGCAAATTGTTGAACCCATTGTGGAGATGCCATTTACAGCTGCCGCAATACGGAAACCATCCATACGCGCGTCTACCACACCAGACTCTTGACCATCCTTCACTTCTTTATCAGATAGGCGCGCCACAGTATCAATCGCGCCACGAATTTCAGCTTCTGAGATTTTTACATCAGGTAGAAAAACCATTTCACCAGCACGCTCTACCCATACATTATTTTCACCGTTAATCATCACCTCTTGCGTGAGCTCGTCGCGCAAGTGCGGTAAGATTGCTACCAGTTGGTTTTCCAACATGGATTGAAGATGAGAGTTTAGAGAAGATTGATTATTCATAATTAAGTTGTAATTTGTTTCATGTTCGATGCGACATAGCGTGTACATACGACTGCAATTAGCGTAGCTACAGGCCACCATAGCACTGGTAAATTAATAGGTAAGTAAAGTGACATCATTGATAAACCTGTTACCACAACAGAGATATTCGCCACACGCGCTTGCACACCTGGTGAAGTGAACCCATAACCTTCAATTTTGATTTTGCGAGCGACTAAGCCATCCACAAATGCTGCAAAACCAAATACAAAGAGAACTGGAATCCATCTCCATGCAATGCTGACCCTTAAAAATAGTGCGTATATTTCCAATTTGAATGTTTTCAGTATGTCGTTAGTAGCAGCTGCAGCTTTCTGTTCAGAACCAAAAAATGCTGCACTCTTATGTGGGGTGTTATGCATTTTGTTTACTGCTTTATTAGCGGCAGTTTCAGTAAATATCATTCCGAATGCAGAATTTGCATTTAATACAATTTCTTTCCCACCTTCTTCGCCATAGGCTAAATAGGCGTTGTCCATATCCTTTTGTACTACCTTGTAGTAATTTTCAGGAGTAGATACCAAAGACATTACAAAGAACATTGCAACGCCCAAGATGAACCAAAATTTGATGTGCCCTGTTAAGGTCAAGCCGCCTCCTCTAGCAATTCTGATAATGAGGTGTACTTGTCTATCCAAGCCAAGTCATGCATAGAAATGATGCGAGCCAATACCATCTGGCGCATACTGCTAGGCTTAACCAATGAATAAGGGTGGTCGTAAACTTTAATCTTGCCGTTATGTTCGCGCTGAAATTCTGAGATATCAGTAGTTAATGGCTCCCATAAAACTGGGTCGTCATGCAAAGTCCCAACAGAAACCTTCGCCACTTGATCAACTTCCATCAACAGCCCTTTTATATATGCGACCATCTGGGCTTCGGTTGCGTATTCAATTGGCGTTACATCATGAAAGCTGTTCACAGCATTTAATAGGCAAGACTCAAGCAAGAGCATATTTTTATCAGAAGGCAATATCACACCCATAAACCTTACTAAACGTAGTGTGATTTGCAGTAAGTTCGGCCATGCCTGAAAAATATCCTTTAAAGGTTTTTTCACTTCGGCATTTGTAGAAGCTATTACTAAAATCTGGTTGTTATCTAAATAATCCATTGAGTTGCCCACATATTGTTAGGTTAATTATGTTGGAAATCTGAAGGGCAACTGATAATGAATAACAGGCTTTTTTGTATGTTATATTTAGGCAGCTATAGCTATTTTTTCCTCATGTAGCTGCGTGACTTCTCTCTGCTTCAAATAGGTTTCTGGCTTCAGGCTTGATGACCTTACACACAAAGGACATTCGTACTTAGAATGTAACTTGCCTACCATTACAACGTAGCTACCTTTACAGTGCTGACATTTAGTTGTCGTGAGGGTATTTATTCTGACTTGCTGGATTAAGTGCCAGGTTCTTACAAAGGTAATTAAGGGCTCTGCCTTGATAGCTTTACAGTGCTCTAAATACAGGTCATAAGCAGCAACGATTACTTCTGCTTCTAGAGCGGATTTTGATTTTTCTTTTAACTTACGGTAACAGTCAACTACGATAGATGACTGAATCATGCGCATAGGATAAGTAGTGCTTGAATACCATGAATGGTCACTAGGCAGTGGCCCGGTAATTGGAGTTTGTCCTGTAATCTCAACGTGTAACTTCATTAATTTGTCACGTTTTAATGGCATCAGCGCAGTAACAATAGGAACTCGTGCGCCACGTTTAAACATTTCTTCAGCTATCTTGAGCATTTTTATCTCAAGCAAGACTGGCAAATCATCCTTAAGCTTTTTATCCGCAGCGCCCATGATTACACCCCTAGTCCAAGAACAGCCTGTGTTATTGCGAAATTGTCACCGGCGATATAATTCTTCAGGTGAGAAATGCTCGCTTCATCAAAACGGAATTTGATGGCGCTAACCCCGCTCTCAGCAAGCGTATGTACATCTAGTGGCGATAATTGTCTGATGAAGTCAGCAGTCGCATCATCTAAGCCAAGGTTATGTTTTGCAGTGATTGGATCAATTGAGAGCTGCTTTTGCGCAACCATTAGGAAATGACTATTTAACTTCTCTAAATCTAGTCCTGCTTGGCTATGTGCTACTGACATTTTTCATCCTTAAAATGTATCAATAAAATAAACCATTCAAATTCGTTACTTATATTTGATTGGTTAAGTTGATGCCATTTTAGAAAGTAAAATATTTTAGATGAATGGTGAAATCACGCTAATTTAGCGCCTTTACTTCCTTGACATCACGCTTTCAATATGCGTGTATGGGCGAAAAAAAACAGCTCCCGAAGGAGCTGCTTTCTATGCTGCTATTTTGTAGGTTAGTTTGTTTTGTAACATCCCAAACATCGCCTTCGGCAAATCGTCTACGCTGTTGATTGTGCACCATGTAGTGAACAAATCATTCAGTACAACTCCAATCCCCACGCCTAATATTTCGACGCCGGCATTAGCTGCCGCAGCAATAACCTGCTTAGACTGGTCATCGTTGTTAGGCTCACCATCAGTTACTACTATGAGTAGCTTTCTAGCTTGAGGCTGTTGAATTAAATCAATCGCCACTCTCGCCATGGAATCACTTAATGGCGTACTACCTTGAGTTTTTAGCTGTTTGAAACTCTCTGCATTGGCTGCTGGCTTGGTACCAAAACTTGTTAAGTAATCAACACCTGTTGCCGTTGGAAATACAGCTACTGCAGTTTTAACACCCTGTATAGAAGCAAGGGCTTCTGCAGTTGCATACCCAGTTAAAGCCGCAATTTTCAGCTTGTTGTTTTCATCCATGCTTGGGGAAATATCAATTAGCAAACTTGCTGCTACATCGATATCCATACCTTCAGCACGTTTTTCAAACACCTTGCCGCCTAGTTTCACCTCATGAAGATGACGCTGAGAAAAGCGCGCACCTTTATCAGTACGAGTAGTCGAACTAAAGGTTTGCGCTTGCAGTACAGTTTGTAATTTCTGCTTTAGCGCATTAACTGCGCGTCTTGCTTGGAAATCATATTCACTATTACTGCCTTTGTTTGCATGCTTTGTAGCATTAAACACTCGCAAAGGTCCACTACCATCATAATCACGTGGAGTCTTAGCACTTTCAACGTTGATTTGGTCTGCCAGCACATCACCAAGGTCTTGGTATTGATGCTCCTTAGCTGCACCTAAGATGCTTCTAAGGATTTCTGACATTTTATGAGCTTGGTCATCTTTATCTGAATCCCCTGCCCCGCCTGAACCATCTGCTGGATTTGAGTCACCGTCATCCGCATCATCTGAAGCGTCACCGCTTTGAGATTGAGCTGAACTGGAATTAGATTGCTGTTCCTGATCTTCATTCTCACGTTCTTTCTCCGCCTCATCTTCAATCATTTTCATGATTTCAGATGTTAAGTGGAAAACATCCAATGTGGATTTAGCGTTATCTACATCATAAGACAGCGCTTCAAGTCTAATGCGCGCATTCAAAGGCAGTGTTTTTTCAAACACAACATCCGAACCCTCCGCAATATCCTTAAAGGCTGCTTGATGCAAAATATCAAAACGTAATTTGTTAATCATCCAGCCTTGCACGATTTTGATAGGCTCATCACTTTCATCGGGCACGCCGTAAATCTTTTTATCTACTAGACTAATAAAAAGCTTGTCTAAGTTTGAGGAAACACCAGGAAAGCGTGCTTTCTGTAACTTTTCCATGCGAATATCTTCTAGCAAATTCATCATCCCAAAGAAAGTCTCAGGATTTTTCTGTTTCTTTACCAATGCACTTACTTCTGTATCGGTAAATGAGATGTGTCCGGCTTCATGACCTACAAAGCCTAATGCTAATACAGTTACGTCTGAATCATTATCTGGCAATGGTGGTAGCCAAATAGTATCAACGCAATTTGTTTTAGCCCAATCTCCCTGCAACACCTTAACGCCTTGTTTACTTGCTAATGCACCTGCTATAAACGGTAGTGCGTTTTTAAGATTGGTAATCATGATATTTTCTCCTGTCGGTTTGACAGGTGCCGAAGCACCCGTCCTATTTAAAAGAATGCTGCGGCCTTTTGAGGCTTAGCAACTGGTTTGGTAACTGGAGTGGTAACTGAAGTTACAATCGGAAGCGGTTTATCTGCTTTCGTTATATCTTGCACACTCTCCTTATCTACCACTTGCAATAGCGGCTCTGCAGAAGTGTTTTCTTGTAGGAAATCTTCTTGCTTAGCTACTACTGGTGTTTCAACTAATGTTAGAGTTGCTTGAACAGCTTTAGCTTCTACTGTCACCGGCTTAATGGTTTCAACTACTTCATTAATCGCTAGCGTTTCTTGGATTGGTTGAGCAGCTTTAGGAGCACTTGAGGCTATGCCTTGTTGTACTTTTTCAGCATGCTTTAACATATCTTCAGGATCGCAAAGCATATTAACCAGACCGATAAGCGCAGAATAATGCACGCCTTCAATCCAACCATCATCAGGCATAGAACCCAACACATCATTGATAGAATCAATAATAGGTTGAATGTTTTTGCCATCTAACATACTTAAACCAGCCATTTTGTTGCGGATTGCTACTACTTGATTTAAAGCACGTTGGCCAACACGAGGTTTGCCTTGAAAGCTTTTTTCGTATGCATCGCGTGCTGCCGTAGAAACCTCAGTAAATAATTTATTAGCTAAATTATTTACTAGGCCTTCACCATCGCCTTTGGGGACAATAGTAAAAATATCTGTTAAGAAACGGAATCGGCCTACGGCTTCATCCACTTTCAAAACGGAACGCTCGACAATCTCCCGAACGACTGGGGTCTTGATAGCATTCAAGTGGTTACTTAGGTTTACATCATAGTCATTAGCGAAATCAGCCAGCAACGAATTGTATTTAGCCTCACAAGTAGCCAAGAATTTTTCCAAATCCTTAACTTCCGATACTGGCACAACACGTGATGACCCTCCTAATGCAGACACACCTACAGACATTAATTTACGACTAATTTCCTTTTTCAAGGTATTGAATGGCTTTAAGGTTTCTGTTGGGAAAATCTTTTTGCCACCTTTTGTAATGATGCCGTCACCCGGGAGTGAAGCGTTCATTTTTGCTAGGTCACCATCTGTTGTGCGTTTATAGCCAGACCAGATAGCGTTATCTACGTTTACTAAGACAATTTTATCGAAAATTTCTTGTTGGTTTGTACTCATGATGCTCTCCTTTTATAAATAAGAGGGCACCTTTCCCGAATGGGGAGGATGCCCCATCGGGTTTTGAAACTAGAACTTACTTTTGATATGTGTACTTGCGTACACGTTCTGCCTTTCAGCAAGAATCTTTTAAGCGTCTTTCATCGATACTCAATGTTAAACATCGGTGGAAGACGCCTGCAAAGCAGGCGGAAAACCTAATGGTTTAATTATTTATGGGATTTTATTATGTCCTAATGGTATTACCTCGTACTTAATGCCTTGTTCATCTAGAGACTTACAATGCGCAAGTACTGCAGGCTCTTTCATCAGTTCATTTACCCGTTTATCACAATCTTGAATGGTTTGATGAGAAGCAACCGCTGAAGTATTCTTCATAGTTTCTCCTTAATCTTTATAGCCACCAGGGTAATGTGAATCTTTTTCATTATGCTACTCCTTTCTCAAAAGCTCCCCGACCGAGGCGCACCAAAAAACCTTTATGTAACGGCCTTTTGGTGCGCCCCGCTTCGAGGTGTAATACAGCTAGAGAGAACGAGTTATCCCAAGAGAATACATCGCTCTATAGGATTGATAACAGTACGGTAGGACAACCCGTTATTTTGAAATGATAGGAATAAGTCCTACGATTTTGAGATTTCTCTCAAAAATGAATTCTATTGCGTATGGAATATCAGGAACCAATATCCAGATAGGACGTACGGAATAAAACTCTAGTGAATAATTTTGAAAGTTTTGATGATGATTGAGGGACACACCACCTAACATGAAGTTAGGCGGTGCTATTTTTATTGATTATAAGTACACACACCTTTTGCGGCCAATTGAATGGTAGTAAATGGTGATTGTCCAGGATTTCCGTTGCAGTCTTGGCCGATTAACATGGACACAAGCAACAACAAAGAAAAACCGAATAAAAGTGCGCCTAAAATTTGTAATGCTTTAGTCATGATATGTCTCCTAAGTAATTTAGGTACCATGATCCCAAAGGATAATAGTACCCGATGGGTTTCACTGCAATAAAAAGTAAAGAAAAGTGAAATAAGCTGAAGGCATCTCTATAAAGGGATGCTATTTTGATATGCATAGCACAAAGGCTAAACGTCTGTGTTTTCACACAAGAAATCTATCGACTGAAACCACTCGATAGTATTCTCAATGACGTATTTTGATTGGTTATGATTAGATATGCTTAACTTTTAACGTGTACGGAAGCTCACACATGAAAGAGAATATTCTCAATAATCCATAATGTCAATATATGGAAAACTTCCCGATAAGCAAGGCTTACCGGGTTGTCTTCATTTTATTTTTGAATTGTGAGAACGGTTATTAATCCAGAGTACGCCTGGCACTATAATAGCTGCCACACCTAGGATTGAAACCAAGACCAATAATGGCTGACTCATCATTCTTCCTTTCTCTATTCAGAGTCTAATACCCAGTAACCTAACAAAGTAAGAATACCATAAAAGATTAATGATATTACAAAGGTATTGATACTGTTAGGCAAGTCCATTAATGCATAAACTTTGTCTAAAGCTGGTGTGCCCATCCATACGAATTGGCCTACAGCGATAGATTGTATTACTGCTGCTAGATAGACACTCTGATTTTGATTTGGTTTTTTCAACATAAAACTCTTCTCCTTATGATTAATAAAAAGAGAGTCACCACGTGGGTGACTCCCACGTGGGTTGATAAAATTTCTTAGAACATTTTTGCTACTCTTACTCGATCACCTTGAATGATGCGCACCTTATCTCCAATGACAATATTATTTGCACTATCATAAGACTGAGTAACTGCTACCACCCTACCGTCATCGAGCTTAATGATGTACTCATAAGCACTTTCACGATTTATGGCTTGAGCGGCATAATTGCCACCTACAGCACCGATTGCACCTAATGCAACAGTAGCTGCAGTTCGAGTTGTGGCATTGTTACCGATAGTGCTACCTAGAATACCCCCTAGTACACCACCAATACCTGCACCACTAAACTGCGACAACTGCGAACTACCATCTACTGCAACCTGGCGCATATCTTCAATACGACCCTGAGTTACGGATTGCATTGATTGAGCAGAGTTACCGTTATATTTCATCCCAGAATAATCTTGAGCATGAGCTAATCCGGCTAGTAATACAAAAAATGATGTAAGAACAATTTGGGTAATTTTCATGATGTTTTCCTTAGTGATGGCGAACCCATGTCCAGACGGACATGTGACAATCCGCCTGTTTAATTACGTGCGTAAGCTGACCAATAGGTACTATTGGCTGATTTACGTTTATACCAACTTCTTAATGATACAACCGCTTCTGCTAACCCTAACAAACCGAGTAAAGCAAAAAGAAATAACATCAATAAAATGGTGTTTTCCATTGTGACCTCCGTTCCCATTTCCAGTCGGGGATAAGTTGAGTAGCAACCTATGGGTGGAATAGTCCTCACCTATGCAGGTAAGAACCCACATAGGCGTTTTGAGATGCGAGGCTTGTGGCCTCACTAATTTGGCGATTACTCGCACAAAAATGTTTCTATAATGTCTTGGTTGTACACGGCACTATAGAAACATCACTCCTAAGAGTGATGTTGAGATTAGGCAAATGCCCAAACGCCACGTTCTACCGAGCAAAACTTCGGTGTTAATTGCAGAATTTGTCTAACTTTTGCTTGCCAATTCTCATTTGATTTAAGTTTATCTGGCGCAGATTCAGAAATCTTTTTATAAAGATCACCAAGACTTGCCTTTCCACCTAAAGCCATCATTGCGTGAGCAACGATAACTCTCCATACACTCTGTAAGCGAGCTGCTTGTGCCTTAGCCATTTCTGACAAGTCAAACAAAATCGATAGGGGAGCTTTTGGTTTTTGCCAGAGCAATAGGTACTCGTGCGTGATTGCGAAATGCTTCATCTTGCTATAAGTGTTACGACCTGACACAGTGTTATGCTGTGCTTTGATTGCTACACTCACAAGTTCATTTGCTGGCATACGTGTTAAACACTCTGCCTGCAATGACGTATAAGCACCATTTTTACGAAGATCTCCAATTAGAGTTCCGTAATAACCACCTGGCTTAGTTGCTTCTCTTTGGTTCATTAAAACCAAATGCATTTTTTCATGAAAATCATCATGATTTAATGAGTGAGACAAATCATCAGGGTGAGGCGTGCTTCCCCACACTGAGCCACTGTAGCCAAAAATCGAAGAGTACGGAGGATGACTGTGACACATATCCACTTCTTGACCAATCGTATCTCTAATCGAGTGACGTAAGGCATTAAAACCAGAGTGTAGATCTAACCCATATGCAATTAAGCCCATTTCTTTTGCTACCTCAATACTAGTACCACTGCCCATCATTGGATCGCAAAATGACTTAACCTCTTTATACTGGTTAAATAACGCCTCATAAATTTTCCCGCTAGCATTTCCGCGCCAATTAGAATCACCCCATTTACCCCTTTCAGGGAAAGATAGAATACTCATTATTTTCTCCTTACGGTTATAGCGAACATGATTTATGTCCACTTAGTTTTGATTAAAAGAATGCAGCTGCACCACGAAAGTGTTTAGCAATATCTGCTGCGGCCATCATAGCTGCTGGATAATTGATAACTTTTCTTTCACGAGGTTTACCTAGGTAAATTGCCAGTTCGCTATCTTCAATTTGTTGTGTAACGTAATCATTTTTGATGTTCCCACCAAAAAAACTACCTAAACTTGATGCGTTGACAAAGTCACTCACCACGTTAGCCGGCACATCAAAATAAGCATATAGCTTGTTTGAAGTGAAACGGATTAACAATATTTGCTTGCCATCGTTGTACCCTACTTCTGCGATATTTGATGACTTAACTGATTTCATTTTTGACATGTTATCTCCAAAGTTTAAAAAAGCCCAATCAGTTAAGATTGAGCTTTTTATATCTTTAATTTCAAGTGGTTAGATTGAATATAAGGAACGTTTTGGTATGCTAAAAAATGGAATATCTTCATCATCAAATCCTGAATAATTACTACCGCCAGCAGTTGATGGTGCAGGATTATTAGAGGTTTGTTGACGTTGACTTTGCGTTGATTGATGATTGTCTTGTTGCTGACCATCATAACCGCTGCCATCATAATCACCGCCGTTACCACCACCATTATTTTGATTATCACGATTAGAGCCTAACATCTGCATCTGATCTGCAATAATCTCAGTTGTATAGCGGTCTTGACCTTCTTTGGTTTGCCATTTACGTGTTTGTAAACGACCTTCAAGATACACAGGACGACCTTTTTTAAGGTACTCCCCTGCAATCTCAGCCAATTTCCGGTACATAACGATGTTATGCCATTCAGTACGTTCTTGCTTAGCGCCTGATTTGTCTTTCCAGCTTTCTGTAGTAGCAACGCTGAAATTACAAACTGCTTCGCCATTCGGCATGTAACGTACTTCTGGATCACGTCCTAAAGACCCCACAATAATTACTTTATTTACTGATGCCATGATTTTTAACTCCTAGTTGTATCAGCTACCGCTTATAGGCAGGATAGCTAATGATTTAATTGAATAGCCTATGAAGGATAGGCTACCATTGATATGTCTTTATGCAAGTTTGTTGATTGTATAAAGATTTTTCCATGTCTTACCGAATTGCCGTTTACCTAGTTTGATGACTTCGACCATATCGTTGACCAGAATATTAGCGTCATTTAAAGCACGCGATAAATCCTGACCCCAGACACTTTCTTCGATACCATCTTCACCACGAATGACCACTCGGAACTGCATAATTTCTCTACCGGCATCCTCTGCACCAGGCTCTTCAGAATTATCTTTTGAGCCAGATAGGTGTCTAGTAGCCTTACCGAATGAAATTAAGTAACCTTTGTATGTTTCTAATGCTTTCTCTTTCTTAGCCACAGGTGTTACTGGCTTTTCTTGAGTAGGCACTACTTCCACCGCGTTCTCATTCATAGTCACAGGTAATTCTGACTGCTCTTGAGTAGGCGCTGTTACAACATCAGTTAATATTTCTTCAATTTCATCTACTACTTTTGCTTTAGCTTTAATTCTTACAGTAGCCGGCTTCTCGATCTTACTTACACTTTCAGAAATAAGCTTAGTAACCTCTTCAACTGTTTGTTCAATGAATGATGAATCATCGCTTGAATATTTCCCGTTAATTGAGGAAAGTTGGATTCGTTTACCATGCTTTTTCAAAAATGCTAGATTACCTTCTACTACAAAACGCCTTTCAAGATGATTGGCGTAGCCTCTGAAATAAACGTAACCACACTTTTTTATGTGATGACAACTTACCCAGTCTGCAATTTCGTAATTCGGTGTTTCAAATTGGTCCATGAAAGCAGCTTCTGCAGTCACTTCCCCTTCTGATTCAATCACTTTCTTTGGTGCAAGTGTCGCTAATTTATTGCCTACGCTTACGCCCATTAAAAATGATTTAGATAGAGTATGTTTAATGCCTTTTACTGGTAAATTTAGCAAAGGTTTAACTACCCATTTCCAAGTCATTCCTAACAAAAACGCTGTCAGAATGATACCTATTGATGCTGCAAAGAAGGTTTGCATGATTTTTACTCCTAGTTGTTGAGCTTAATAAGCCCGCTTTTGAAATGCTTACCTTTTAGGTAAACGCCCATATCGCCTTTCGGCAAATAATCTGTTCGATAGTGTCTGTCACACAATATTGAGCAGACGCCCCCGAGGGAGCATCTGGGTTAAAAGAATGCAGCTGCACCAGGAATACGTCGTTGCTTGTCAGATATTGTTATTCCTAACAAGACGCCAAGCTTCTCTAACTCATCGTATGGAACGATCAAGTCTTTGAATAACGTATTTTTTGGATTGCAATTGATTCTTACTGTTTGATTACTTTCATCTGCTAATGTAAATGGTGCGACTTTAGAAAGTGCCATGATGAACAACAAAAACACGTAAGTGTCTTCATCCATCACCCTTAGCACCCCTTTGGCCCTACCCTTCGCATCAACTTTGAATATAATTTCTGAGGTCGTCTTGGTAGACGATATTTTGAGCTCACCGAAATTACCAATACCCTTGTATGAATGAACTAAATATTCATGCTTGAGTAAATTAAGTAATTCTTCTGCTTTTTCTAACCAGTTGTCACCAACTGTTCCTGCCCATGTGGTTACTACTATGGGCGTTTTGGTTGCGGCCGTCATGATGGTTAGTTAAATAGTTTTTGGTTTTGGTGCAAATTCAACACCAAAAACTGAATGCACTATTTGATGAATAACCACCTTTGTTGTTGCCGAACTGCCGTTGGTTAATGAGCGCTCTAATGCATAATGCAGCGGCGATATATCAAACTTTGTCGCAGGTCTGAATATAATGCATTGTTGTGCCCATTTTATTAGTGAAGCAGTGGACATAGTCCGCTCTAACCCGCTACCAGATTCTGAACCGCCATCGATACTTTGATTGCGGACCATACGCGCTACGCGAAGTAAACCAGCAACAAATGATTTACGAGTAACAAATTCACCTTCCAACATTTGAACTGGTGCTGACTTATCTTCATTTTCCACTTTGAGACCCTCTTCTGAGAACCAAAGCTTCATTGCATCATCATCAACACTAGCAAAAACATCTTCAAGCATCTGTTGCTCTTCTTCAATGCCGGGATAATCTACCTTAAGCATCATAGCAAAACGCTCTAGTACACTTTTATCGTGAATATTGGCAGTATTGTAATTACCCCCAACATCTTCAACCATATTAGTGTTACCGGTACAAACAATGCGGAAGTTAGGATGCAAATGAACAATCTCACCTTGTTTATTAGACAAAGTAAAATCACCCATTTCCAAAATATCATTCAATCCTACCAAGACTGTTGGAAGTATGCGATCAACCTCATTAATCATGAACCAACCACCATTTTTTGCAGCTAGTGTTAATGGTCCATCCATCCAGATGTAACCACCAGCTTCATTTAAACCATAGTGCCCAAGCATTTCAGCAAGTTCTAATTGACGGTGACCTGTAATTGACCAAACTGGAACATTCAAGCGATTTGCTAATTGATTAACCACACTTGTCTTACCGCACTGAGTTGGGCCATATAAATACAACGGCTTAATCATAAAATCATGCCAAGCTAGCAAATCCCTCATGAGTTCACGACGAAAAATGTATTCGTCACGTCCACGTGGAATTTGTGTCTTTAAGTGGGATTCATGCGCTTCCAACTCAACAACATTTGTAGTTAAGTCTGGATCAACTGACATTTTGAATACTTCATTAATAGTACGTGCGACTAATTGCATTTTTTGCTCCTTTGGTTATGGAGCATGCCCCATCGGGAACATGCCCCGATTGGGTTTATGCAGCAATAGAAAAATCTACTTCTAAAAGCTGCTTGTAGGCTGGTGATAATTTTGAATAGATAAATTGTTGAATAATTTCGTAGTCGTAACCACAAAGCATACAACAAGCCTTAAAGCTAAATGGGATTGTCTCCACCTTCACTTTACGACCATGCCATTTGACAAGGTCTGGGGCAAACACCCATTCTAATACATCAACCTTTTCTTCGATTACACCATCGTAAGTTAATACTTCAAGTGAACCATACAACAACTCTGAGTGAGATACAAAGATCTGATGATCATTCCATACTACTCTGTAAGTGTTACGTTTAACCTGTTCAGCAGTTAATCTTGTATCAAGACTATCACTGACTCTGAAAGATCTATGTCTTGTTACCAAATCTGGGAACCCTTTTTTTAGGTACTCATTTGGCAATAAAGGTAAGATTTTTTCATGGTTAAACACGTTCTCTGAGCCAATTACAGGCAACATAAGTTGGTTTTCAAAAAAATTGCGCACTTCCTTCTTACTTTGCAATTTCTTTTCAAACTTCTCTCGTGTTACTACTGATTTTTTCGGCTTTGAAGATCTGTTGCGTTCTGGGTTACCAGTAAACAAGTTAACCTGGCGTAATAGTTTCAATGATTTTTTCATCATCTCACCTCACGCTGCTATTTGGTCTTGTAAGACCAAAGGCACTTGTAATAATGGAAGATTAGACGTACGTTTCGAATTCAATACTTGAAAACCCATACTTTGGGCTTTTTTAGTAATGTTATGTAACGTATCCATTCTTGGTTCCCAGCTTACAAAGCTGGATACACCTGATTTAATCAACTCTCCATTTTTTGTACGGCATTTTGGATTTGTTAAATCACGAGTCATTAAAATGCATTCACCATCCTGAAATTCAAAGACGTGAATAATTTTCATTAACCCATTTCTTAACACTGCTGATGCGATTGGTGTTCTACCGCGCTGATAAACAGCAACATCCATGATGACGCGACCTGAATTGGTCAATGTTGGTTTAGTCATGATTTGCTCCTATGTAACGCAGAGCAGAAATGACAAGCCCCGATTGGGCGGCTAGTCATAACCACCCCATCGGGTTTTAAGATGCGTACTAAGTACGCGCTGTTTTTGCCTTTCGACAAAAATTCTGAATTAAATATAGATTCTTATTTCAAAAAAACCTATGTTTAATTAAGAACATGCCTGACCGATGTTTTGGTCAGGCTTGGCCTCAGACCGCATTAACGAGATTGTGTTGTAAATTTCTTGCTACGACACGTACCGCTTTACGCGACTTTTTACTACCTGGTTCATTTCTCATCAACTTATGAAATTTCATGGCAACTGCGATAGGAACACCGGAATCGCGCATCTTTTCGATAAGTGCTGAGGCTGTAGACTTTAAGTAGGTATTACTCATGATTTATTCCTTTCTCTAATTAACGTGGACTCCCCTTAAACACACCAGTGATGATGCACTTAAGGGGAATCCCCGCTAACAGAAAAGGGAGACTAGCCTAAGCTAGTCTCTTTTCGTGGCTTATTGGTTTGCAGCTTGTTCGATAGCAGCATTATGACTACTCATAGTATGCTGATATGACTCTTTTACACCGTTCAAACCTGAAACAACACCCCATAACATTCCAACTACGATTGCGGCTTTAACCATGATATTTCTCCCAGTGCTGTAGGTGCTGTGAACAACCCGATATAAATAAATACACCACGGTTCACAGACCCATGGCAAAAGAAAAAACCATGAGCAATCCCCATGAGGGATACCCTCATGGGAAAAAGTTAATTACCTAGATAACTAACTTGGAGATACGGGGCAAGCGCCGAGCGCCGCCACAGGCTTAGAGCATCTAGTTAAAGAGGCAATAAGCGATATTTATCCATTACGCAGGATCACGCCATATCAGGCCATAAAGGTCTAATTGAGATGGATTTTGTGTTACTTGGGATTTAGCTAATAGCTGATAGCGAAAGGATTTTGGGAGTCCAAGCTATTATTTTTAATATGCATAGCACTGAAGGCTAAACGATCTGTGTTTTCACACAAGAAATCTAACGACTGATTCACACTCGTTAATATTCTCAGGTGAATTTTTGGATTAAATCTATATGGATGCTTAACTTTTTATGTGTCTTTAAGCTCACACATTTACTACTTGTTTACATAGTAATCTCTATAAAAACTTCATGTCAACACATTTCAAATAAATCCAATGTTATAAATTTATTACATAGCAAAATCGCATTTATTGTTTATCACCCTACTTACCTATTGGTGGAAAAATGTTTAGGCATATTCCCATATCGCAAACATTTTTACTAACTAAAGGAAAAGTTATGGCAACTACAGACCAAGAAGTATCAACCGATATTGCTGAAAATCCTGATGCTGATAATGTAAAAACCGCCATTCGTCGCGGTATTTCAGTAGCTGAAATCTTAGACCGTGAGCGTGGCGATTGGCTTAGCCGTCACCGTGGCGTGGTAATTAAGAAAAAAACATCACTAGGCCACCCGAATGTTTACAAGACATACGAGCGTTACTTTGAAAAAATGTCTCAGTACTTGTTCTTTATTCCCGTATTAGGCCGCGTATTGATTGCGGAAAAAAATCATAAAGACGTTATGGTAATCGAGCAAGCGATTATCAAATCAATGAACTCGGCTATTAAGCACTTTGATGAGCGTATTGGCCAGTACCAGGCTGTAATGGTTGCGCATGATATTCCTACTGGCAACCATAACAAACCTTACGCTATTGAGGTGAGTTTCACATCACCTTTAGATAAATTGTATTTCCAAGTATTGGAAAAAGCCGACTTATGCATGCTGCTAAATTACAACCTTTGGGTAGAAGGTGCATTAAACCCTGACTATCAAAAGAATGAGCAACACCGCACTGAGAACGAGTGGGAGGTTAAGCGTCTTATCAAGAATTGTAACTTCACAGTTATTATGAATTACAGACGTTTACTCAACAGCATTAACCGTGATCAACGTGTGAACAATGACGCTACTTCATCTCCTGCGAAAGCCACACAATCCGAAGCACCAGCTGCAACTAAGCCAGCTAAAAAGTCAAAAGTAACTGCGGATGTTGCTGCGGTTCCTGCATGAGCTTAAACCCAAAGCAAAAAGCAGCCGTTTCCTGCGACGACCACTGTTTGGTTGTGGCTTGTCCTGGAAGCGGAAAATCTAAGGTAGTTGTTACTAAAGTTGAAAATATTCTTTCAAGGGTACCTAATGCGAGAATTGTAGTAACTACCTTTTCAAGAGAAGGTGCGAATGAATTAAATGCACGTCTATCAGCCCCTCGTGAAAATGAAGGGCTGCCTCCCCTACTATCTCCTGAACAAATGAAAAATGTCTATGTATCGACTTTTCATTCGCTAGCATTGGCACATTTAAAACGTGAGAAGATTCCTGTAAGGATTGCTAAAGATACTAACGCATACTTACTGCATGCAATTGAGCACACTGGATGCGGCCTTTCACTTGAAGAAGCGCAAAAAGTTTTACAGAATTGCAAAACTACGCCTTTTTACAAGCCTGGCGATAATATGGAAGGTTACTTGTATAGAACCTATCAGGCCGCCTGTAAGCGAAATAACGTGATTGACTTCTATGACATCATGAGCTTGTCACTTAACTTGATTACTGCAGGCTCTATGCCCATACTCAATGCCACGCATATGCTAGTAGATGAGTTCCAAGACTGCGATGAGATTCAATATCAGTACTTAATGGCACACGTAAACTCTGGCAAAGTGACAGTAACTGCAGTCGGTGATGATGATCAAGCAATATATGCGTTTCGCAACTCTCTTGGTTATGAAGGTATGGCCAGATTTGAACAAGATGCAAATGCTGTTCGTATCGTATTAGACACAAACTATCGTTGTAAAAAAGAAATTTTGGTACCTGCTGAACGATTGATTAAATTTAATGGTAGCCGCATGGATAAAAAGCTTCATGCAGCGCGCGGTGCTGGTGGAGAAGTAGTTGTTAATCGCTACCCATCACGTGAGAC
>Ga0208759_100018_pt1 | contig 141213 bp, 111 predicted proteins | sample LakWasM123_LOW14_2_FD_183935 | JGI IMG/M metagenome (GOLD analysis project Ga0208759, IMG submission 183935) | Freshwater sediment methanotrophic microbial communities from Lake Washington under simulated oxygen tension - Sediment Metagenome... | ecosystem: Environmental > Aquatic > Freshwater...
CGCTTTCCAGGCCATGATCCAACAGGGCATGGGCAATGCCGTTGGCCCGTCGATCGAGTTCGGCATAAGTGATGGTTTCATGTTCGCAGACGACGGCAGGATGAAGCGGCGTCTTTTGGGCCCAGTCCTCAAAGACGTGCTGGAAGCAACGTTCAGGCACCGGAAGCGCCGGGCCTTGTTCCCATTTATGCAGCAGCTGCCGTTCAGAAGGCAGCAAGGGCGGCATCGGGCTTTGGGCGCGAGACAGGTCGGCGGCTAGCCAGTCGGCCCGTTCTTTAAAAGCAGTCAGCCAGGACTGGGCCGTGCTTTGCCGGTAAAGTTCGGGATTCCACGCCAATGTCAGTATGAGCCCGCCCTGTAAGTCCGGCTCGTGGGAGAAGGCCAAATCGATGCCGCTGGGAACCGGGTTCAGTTCGCCGGGTAAGGCCTGCGGGGCAAGACTAAATGCTGCATCCTTAGCTTCACTGATGCGCGATGTGTTGGCGGTTAAGGAAATATCAAAAATGGAGGCGCGCGAAAGCGGCAAAATATCAGGATGTCTATTTTGAAAATCACGCAATATTTGCGATGACGGCGTACCGATAGACTGGATTGCGCTATTCAGCGTCGATTGGGTGTTGTGAAGGTGTGCATTGAATTGATCGCTTCTATCGCCATGCAGCACCAACGGCAACAGGTTAACTAATAGCCCGACCGCCTGTTCTGCGCCGGCAGGGCGCATGGATATTGCGCTGCCAATAATCAGGGTGGTCCGGTCGCTTCGCCTTCTCGCCTCGTCGCCAAGCAGGGCCAGTAATAGCGAGTGCATCCCCACGCCTTGGCTGCGGGCCAACTGGGTCAACGCTTCCACGCATTGCGCATCAAGCCGTTCGGTCAATGATTTGGCCGCTTTGCGTGTCGGAACGAGTGGCCGTTCGAAATCCGTGGCAAATGCGTTAAAGGCATTCCCGTTGCTGCCGGCAAGCGTATTTTTTAAATGTTCTTGCCAGAAATGCCTGTCCCTTTCCGCTTGCGGCGTTCTTAGATAGGCCTGTTCTGCGATACAGGCCAAATTTATGCCGTCGGCAGCGGGTGGGAGGGTTTTACCTTGCAATAAAGCATATAACTCCTCTTGTAAAATCCTGGCTGACAAACCGTCTACAACAGAATGATGAAGGGCGAACCAGAACAGTTGCGCTTCCGGGGTTTGTATCAAGCCGGCCCGTGCCAAAGGGGCTTTGCTCAGGTCAAACGGGATAGAGGTCCAAAGGGCGACCGGCTCGCTTGCCTCCTCCAGCGAGTTGCAGCTTGCTATTTTTAAAGCCGATTCGGCGGGAAGCTCATCCAGTGCATAGGTTTGCCAGCGTATTTTTTCGTCTGCGTCCCGGTAGAATGCGGTGCGCAGCGCACTATGCCGCGCCAATAGTTTTTGCCACGCCGCCTGCCATGTTTCTTGGCTGGGCGAATCGCCGCTAATCCGCAACAGGCGCGTTATCAACATGCTGGATTGCAAAACACCTAATTGGGTGCCAATCCAGAAGTCCTCTTGCCCTCGGGTGGAAATATTATCGGCCGGTGCAGGCGCTTCGGCGGACACTTGCGACAGGTGATCGGCCAAGCCAGCCACGGTAAGCTGAACCAGCAGGGCAGGCACAGTTACGGCATAGCCCAGGGACTGGAGTTTCTGGCTGATTGCGATGGCAAGCAAGCTGGTGCCGCCAATGGCAAAAAAATTGTCATGACGTCCAATTGAGTCCAAGTTAAGAATGTCAGCCCAGACGTCCGCTATTTCTTGTTCTATGCGCCCCTCGGGTGGGGCGCTACTTGTGCGGGAAACGCTTTTTGCCCTGTCCGATAACGCCTGACGGTCTATCTTGCCGGAAGAATTGGTAGGCAAGCGCTCCAGCAAGTCAATTGATGACGGTATCATGTACGCCGGAAGGCTCGAGGACAAATAGTCCCGCCAATCTACCGCCGAATCGTCCTCGCATTCTACGAACGCAACAAGCGTATTGCCGTTTTGAATGACAGCCGCTTGCTTGACTTTTGGGTGATGCAAAAGCGTGCGTTCAATTTCGCTCAGGGCAACGGACTGGCCCGAAACTTTGATGACATCGTCAGAGCGGCCAATTGTTTCCAGGTTGCCGTCAGTACGCCAACGCCCCATATCACGGGTTTTATAGGCCCGTCCAAACTTTGTTTGCACAAAAATTTGCGCGCTCAGTTCGGGCTGGTTCAGGTAGCCGTTGGCTAAGCCGGTACCGACAACATGAATCTCTCCCACTTCGCCTTGCGGCACCTCATCGCCGTGTTCATCAAGCAGATAAACACTTGTATTATTGAAAGGCCGCCCGCTCGGCAACGTCCCCGCATCGTTCGGATTGACCTTGTACATACATATCGTGCCGCACACTTCGGTGGCGCCATGCATGTTCCAATAATCAATCGATTTGGCATAATGACGGGCATTACTTTCATCCGGGTGCTCGCCGGCGGTCATGATACAACGCAAGCCGCTGGGTAATTTACCCTGGAAAAGACGCAAATAAGAAGGCGTAAACAGCGCTATGCTGACCTTGTGCTGCGACATGGTCATGAGTAGCCGCTCAGGATTGTCTATGTCGTTTCGAGTAACGGCAACATAAGCGGCGCCGGACAGCAGCGGCAGACACAGCTCACGGAAGCCTAGAATGAAGCCTGGGCCGCTTGACAGCAGCAACCGGTCTTTTGACGTGATATTTTGAGCCACTAAGTGGCCGCACACCATGTTGATGCAGGCATCATGCCGAAGGAGCACCCCTTTGGGTTGGCCGTTTGTGCCGGAGGTAAACAAAATAGCGGCAAGACTCGACGCGCTAACAGTTACATTAGGCCGCGTGAAGATTCCCAGTTGCGCGTCCTCCGGCCGGAAAATCCCGGCAATGCCGTCATTATTGACGGCCAACGCGTTAAGAATTTCCGATGCCGGCTCCAAACCATCCAGTGCGATTAAATATCGCATACCCGTCTGTTCAACAATATTAGCAAGCCGATTGGCCGGATGATCGTTAACCAGGGGCACATAAACCCCTCCCGCTTTTAAAATAGCCAGAAAAGCCATTGGCAGCGAACCGGAGCGTTCCACTAACACGCCAATGGGTTCTTCCGCTCTAAGCGATCGCTTCAGCAAAGCATTGGCGAGAGCATTAGACGATTGATCTAATTGAGCATAAGTTAATGTCTTATTTTTAAAGAGGATTGCAGGTTCATCGGGCTGTCGATCAGCCAAGGTCTCGAAGCAATGATGCAGTTGTTGATTAGGCAGTTGTATTGAAATGCCCTGTCCGAAGGCGATTGCTGGTTCGTTTTGTACAAGCATGTTAATTAATTTTGGTTATTTTGTTCAAACTATGAGGCGTTTGAACTTACAAAGATATGTTGCAGCGGATCCATACTTACATTGTATCGGGTATTAACGATTTGGGAATGTATATTGATTAATGTGAGCATCGATAGAGTAATTCGGCGTCTTATCATTTTGAATATTAAATTGTGGCGGATACAACTCCGAAGTGCAATCCTGGTAACCATGCGGCTTTTCGTGCAGTGTGATTAACTATTGACCTATAGCTTCCATCGCCCTATCTATAAGGCTTTGATACTCAACATCATCGGATAAAAGTAAATAATCACGTATTTGCTTCTCAAGCTGAGAAAAACAGGCATATCTCCGTCCACAAATTGCATCATGAATATTAATAGCGAGCAGGTTCACTGTAACAAGATTGAGCGTATCGCTATCCAAGCCCTGACTAAAAAGCTCGGCAGTGTGATGGAAGCGGATGGCTTGAATAATCGAGTCGGGCAAATACCAGCTTCGCGCAAACAAACTACCCAGTAATGCATGATTGACGTTGAATATAGCATCTTCAGCAATAGTGATATCCAGGGTATCGGGATGATGCACTCTTAGGTCGAAAAAATAATGAGGAAATCTCTGAACCAAAAGCGGAACAGCGCAGTTATGAAAAAGTCCCATCAAATAAGCCAAATCCCCGTCCATCTTCAAATATTTGGCGATGCTGCACGCGATGATAGCGACTGCTTGCGAGTCGTTCCAGAAGAAGGTCAAACCGTCCACGAAAGGAGAGCTTTGACGCACAGACGCTGCGGCTACAAGCTGTAAGGTTCGGGTAAAACCTATCAATTTTATCGCATCGGAAACTGAGCTTACTTTATGACGTAGGCCGTAAAATGGCGAATTGACTGTTTTTAGCACTTCGGCAGCAAGTACCACATCGCAAACGATAAAATCGGCAATCTTGCGAATGGACGGATGGCTTTGATTCATTTCTTGTTGAATGCTTATCAGAACGGCGGGACAAGGAGGAAAATCAATATCTAGCGAAGCGTTATGTTGAGTCATTATTCTTTAACCTAAGGCGTTTTTGTCCGAAAACTCATATCGTTATGATTGTATAGAAAAATAGCCCATTTTAGCCGTCGAGGATTTTACGAGGCAGCAACATCATGCCCCGTAAATCAATTGGTTAGGCGCTGTTTAAGCTAAAGCATTATTACAATTTTGAAAATCTTCGATTCGAGCGTTAATTTTATAGCTATCTTAAGATAAATTCACCCATTACGCCCTATTAACAGCTGCCTTTCAGTTACCGACTGATGATAGCGCGAATGCCCTATAGCAACCATACTTCCATAATAATTCTATGGAATATTTTTACTGTATAATTTCTTCGGTAATTATTCACCCTAAATTTTGTAACCGGAAAAAATTGAGGCTTATAGTGAAATCCAATACGCGCCAACCAATCCTTCGGATGTTTCTTTGCCTGCCGGCGCTAGTCTTGACTGCATGTCAGGAACAACATGCAACACCGCAATTCTCGCCGCCTGAGGTCACCATTTTGCGTATTGAAGAACGGACGATCCCCATGGAACGCCAGTTCGTCGGCCAAACGGAAAGCTCCCGCCTCGTGGAAATCCGCACTCGCGTTGAAGGCGTGCTTGAGAAGCGCTTATATGAGGAAGGCACGCTGGTGCATAAAGGACAAGTGCTGTTTCAGTTGGACGATCGTCCTTTTGCAGCCGCCTTGCAAGGAACAAAAGGCACGTTAGCCCAGCAGGAAGCCAGGCAGCAAAACGCAAAACGCAACTTGGCAAGACTTAAAAACCTGATATCGCAAAATGCGGTCAGTCAAAAAGACGTAGACGATGCGGTTTCCGACTTGGCGGAAGCGGATGCGTCAGTGTTGACGGCTCGTGCAAATGTTACGTCAGCGGAATTAAATCTGAGTTACGCCACGATCAAATCACCGTTAACCGGCTTAAGCGGGCAGGCAAAAAAAGCCGACGGCAGTTTTATCAGTCCGGGCCAGGAGGGTTTACTGACCACGGTAACCCAGGCCGACCCGATGTGGGTCAAGTTCAGCATTTCGGAAGCCCGTCTGTTGAAAGCCGACGAAGCCGTTGAAAAAAACCAGCTGCAAATGCCTGAAAACGGTGAATTCGTGGTGGAGCTTCAGATGTCGAACGGTTCGATTTATCCCTTAAACGGAAAAATGAATTTCTCCGATAAGCAAGTTTCTACCGAAACCGGCACCAGCGGTTTTCGCGCTGCATTTGCAAATCCCGACATGAAACTGGTTCCCGGTCAGTTTGTGCGGGTTAAAGTGAAAGGAGTGGTTCGGCCCAACGCCATTTTGGTGCCTCAACGCGCAGTATTGCAGGGTCAACAAGGCAAGTACCTTTATGTGGTCGGCGCTGATAATAAAGCGGAAATACGTCCGGTCGAAATGGGCGATTGGTACGGCGACGACTGGATTATCGACAGCGGTTTAAAAAACGGAGAACGGGTTATCGTGGACGGCATGAGCCACGTGATGCCTAATAAGCCGGTAAAACCGCAGCAGCCTGCCGGCGGTCAATCGTGAATATCGGTTTTTTTATCAGTCGGCCTATATTCGCTGCGATTCTCTCGATAGTCATCGTCATGGCAGGGCTGCTGGCTTTGCGTCAACTGCCGATAGCGCAGTTTCCCGATATTGCGCCGCCACAAATCCAGGTATCCGCCACCTACCCCGGCGCCAGTGCCGAAACCGTGGCGCAAACCATCGCCGCGCCCATTGAGCAACAAGTCAACGGCGCCGAAAACATGCTTTACATGAGCTCTACCAGCTCATCCAATGGATCATTGAGTCTGAGCATCGTATTCGACATCGGCGCCGATATCGATAAGGCTCATGTCGACGTGCAAAACCGCGTCAAGATGGCGGAAGCTCAACTGCCGAGCGAAGTACGCCGGGGCGGCGTATTGGTAACAAAGTCGACGGCCAACATTTTGCTGCTGGTGACGATCAAATCGGATGACCGCTTCGACTCCACTTATGTCCGTAACTACGCCAGTTTGCATGTGCTGGATAAACTCAAGCAGATTCCCGGAGCCAACCAGGTCGCCCCGCTCGGTTCCTCCGATTACGCCATGCGTATTTGGTTAAAACCTGACAAGATGGCGTACTTCGGCATCACTGCATCAGACATTCGTAACGCAATATCCCAGCAAAACACCCAGTTTGCCGTCGGCCAGATTGGGCAAAAGCCGTCCTCCCAGCCCGTTGTGCTCACCTTGCCCGTAGCCGCGGAAGGGCGTCTTACCGATCCGAAAGAATTTGAAGATATTATCCTGCGCGCCAACAATGACGGCGCAGCCATCCGTTTGCGCGACGTCGCGACGGTGGAACTGGGCGCGCAGAGCTACGACATGCTAACTCGTCTTAATGGGGAAAACGCTACCCTGATAGCGGTATATCAACAGCCCGGCGCCAATGCGCTGGATGTCGCGGCCCAAGTCAGGGAAACCATGGAACGCTTGTCCGCGACCTTTCCGGCAGGCATCAACTATGCAATTCCTTACGACACCACGGAGTTTGTCAAAATATCCATAGAAGAAGTTATCCACACGCTGTTTGAAGCCATTCTTTTGGTTGTCGCTGTCGTGTTTCTATTTCTGCAAAATTGGCGCGCCACGCTTATTCCGATCCTAGCCGTGCCTATATCCATTATCGGCACTTTGGCGGGGATGTACTTGCTGGGCTTTTCGGTTAACACGCTGACCCTGTTCGGCATGGTGTTGGCTATCGGACTGGTGGTCGACGATGCTATCGTGGTGATCGAGAATATCGAACGCAATATGCGCGAACGCGGCCTCAAGGGGCGCGAGGCCGCGACTTACGCTTTGTCTGAAGTCGCAGGCCCGGTCTTTGCCACAACCCTGGTGCTTATCGCCGTATTTCTTCCGGTATCCTTCCTCGGCGGTATAACCGGCCAGCTGTACAAACAATTCGCGATCACCATCGCCATATCGGTGACCTTATCCGCTACCGTTGCGCTCACCTTGACTCCGGCGCTGGCAGCCATTCTTATCAAACCGGGCGAACACCAAAAACCGCGCCTGTTCCTGTGGTTCGACGCCACGCTGGAAAAAGCCACCCGGCGCTATCTGGACGGCGTCCGCTGGCTTTTTCGGCATACCGCCATCGGCATAATGCTGTATCTTTGCATGGTTGTTGCTATCGTCGGCCTGTTTAAAATCGTGCCTTCCAGTTTCGTTCCCTCTGAAGACCAAGGCACCTTGTATACCATCGTCATGCTGCCCGACGCGGCCAGCCTGGATCGCAGCAACGCCGTAGTGCAAAAAATGGAAGCCTTGGTAAAAGATAATCCGGCATTGCGCGATATGATTTCTATTACCGGGATGAACCTGATGGATGGCGGTAGCGCCACCAATGCCGGGCTGTTATTTCTCTCTTTGAAAAACTGGAAAGATAGAGTCAAACCCGAACTGCAAGCCGAAAACGTGCTGGCCGGCTTGACGAAACAGGCATCCGGCATTAAAGAAGCGCGGGTCATGCTGGTGAATCCTCCGTCCATTCCCGGTCTCGGCATGGTCGGCGGCTTCGAGTTCTGGCTGCTCAATCAGGGCGGCGGCGATACCGCCGCTTTGGAAGCCATGACCCAAAAAGTGATCGCCAAAGCCCGGCAGCGCCTTGAGTTGACCGGCGTCTCATCCTCGATTAACGCCAACTCGCAACAGCTATCCATCACTTTGGATCGAGACAAAGCGTGGGCGATGGGCGTGGCTATCGATGATGTATTCGACACTTTGCAGGGTATGTTCAGTACCACCTATATCAACGATTTCAACAAGTTCGGTCGCACCTATCAAGTGTTGATGCAAGCGGCTCCTGAATACCGCAGCCGCCCCGAGGATATTGAAAAAGTTTTCGTGCGCAGTCGCTCCGGCTTGATGGTACCTCTAAGCAGCCTGATTAGCGTACGTTACGCTAACGGCCCTAACGCCATCGCCCGCTTCAACGGTTTTCCGGCGGCCCGAATCAATGGTTCGGCGGCGGCAGGCTATAGTTCCGGCCAAGCGATGGCGGCGATGGAACAAGCGGCGCAAGACGTTTTGCCGGACAACATGTCATTCGCCTGGGGCGGACAGTCATTTCAGGAAAAGGCTTCCGGCAATTCATCCGGCTCCGCGTTTATCTACGGCATCATTATGGTGTTCCTGATTCTTGCCGCCCAATACGAAAGGCTGGTGCTGCCTTTTGCCGTCATGCTGGCGGTTCCTTTCGGTTTATTCGGCGCTTTACTGGCTGTCTGGGCTTGCCGAATGGAGGACGATGTCTACTTCCAAATCGGCTTGGTCACGCTGATCGCGCTTAGCGCCAAGAACGCCATACTCATCGTTGAGTTCGCGGCGGAAAAACACGGGCAGGGCATGGCTGTCATGGATGCCGCGCTGGAAGCCTGTCGGCTCCGCTTTCGTCCGATCTTGATGACTTCATTTTCCTTCATTCTTGGCGTATTGCCTTTAGTCCTCAGCACCGGCGCAGGAGCCAACAGTCGGCACTCCATCGGCGTGGGCATTATGGGCGGCATGGTTAGCGCTACCCTGTTAGCCGTATTTTTTGTGCCGTTATTTTTCGTGTTACTGGAGAAGACCCGAGGGAACCGGGCGCCGGAACAGGCTGACAGCACTATTGCAAAACAGGAAATCTAACCATGCGCCACCTTTCTATTTCCCTATTATTGCCTTTAACGTTAAGCGGCTGTTTTATGATCGGTCCGGATTACCGGCAACCGGCGGCAGCTATGCCCGATGCATGGCGCTTCGCTCCTGCCGAAACCCTTGCGGCTAGCGATACCCGTTGGTGGGAGCAATTCGGCGATCCCCGCCTGAGCAAACTCATCGAGCAGGCGCTGTTGCACAATAAAGATCTGCTGATCGCCACGGCTACCGTCGAAGAATATTTGGGGCTATACGGCGTCACCCGTTCCGACTTGTTTCCGCAAGTCAGCGGCAGCGCATCCGGCCAACAGCAAAAAGATTCGGAAGTCACTTACGGGGCTGTCTCCACTCCCGCCTATAACAGTATTCAGTCCGCTCTAAATCTATCCTGGGAAATAGACGTGTGGGGCAGATTGCGGCGCGCCACGGAAGCCGCCCGCGCCAACCTCTACGGTCAGGAAGAAGTCCGGCGTACTGTGGTGCTTACTCTGGTCACCGGTGTTGCGCGTTCCTATGTGCAGCTGCGCGAGCTGGATCTGCGCTTGGAAATTGCCAGGCAAACTTTAACTGACCGTCGGGAAGCTTACCGTATTGCCCAAGCGCGCTTCGATGGCGAACTCAACTCAAAAGCCCAGGTCCGTCAGGCTGAATCCGAGGTGCATAACGCCGCCGCGCTCGTGCCGCAATTGGAGAAACAAATAGCGCAAAAAGAACACGAGTTGAGCGTGTTGCTGGGCCATAATCCCGCAGCTGTAGAGCGCGGCCTAGCGCTGGCGGAACTGCATTTGCCCGGCGTACCGGCGGGCCTTCCGTCCGAATTGTTAGCCCGCCGCCCCGATATACGCCAGGCAGAACAGGACTTGATCGCTGCCAACGCGAATATCGGCGTTGCTAAAGGCGAGTATTTCCCCAAATTTACGGTAACCGGAACGCTAGGCAGCGCCAGCGCCGACTTCAGCCGTTTACTGTCGGGGCCGTCGGGGATGTGGAGTTACGGCGTAGCATTGGCGATGCCCTTGATCACCGCGGGTAAAATTGCCGGGCAAGTAAAAGCTGCCGAAGCGCGTGAGCAGCAGGCTTTATTCCGTTACCAAAGCACGCTGCTGCAAGCCTTTAAGGAAACCGAGGATGCGCTGATAGATAACACTAAAACCCTGGAACAGGTACAGGCGCTTAGCCAACAAGAAGTTGCTTTAAGCGAGTATTTAAAGCTGGCATGGTTGCGTTACAACAATGGTCTTACCAATTATCTGGAAGTGCTGGATGCGCAACGCAACCTGTTCGACGTAAGGCTTGCTCTTGCAACAGGCCGCAGCAACTCATTACAGGCGCTCATCAATCTATACAAAGCGTTTGGCGGGAGCTGGATGGACAAGGTGTCGGAAAGTTCAGAACACTCTCCCATTTAGAAACGCCAACAGGCGGGAGATGTCTTAGGATTTGCTCAAAAATGTGGATGTGAAGAGGTAATCGAATTAATAATTGATGTTACGCATTGTCCACGAAAAGCACGAAAGACACGAAAAAAATAGAAGGTCGTATGTTTCGCAGCTTACGGTGTGCTTTACTTAAGTGCCTGAATATAAGTTTCCAGCTCTTGTTTAAAGCCGGAGTGCAGGCTTTGCCTGCTTTGCAAGCAGAGCTTGCACTCCAATATACCCGAAAACTTTAGCTCGATTACTTATTGTTTCTGTACCCCGCTTTTTGTGCCTTTCGTGGACTACGCTTTTTTTATTAGGTGCATGCGTAACATCAGTTAATTATTGAAGTAACCCTCTATCTGAATTGAATATTAAACTTCGGCATTAAGATTTACATACCCTGAAAATGATGAATATGAAAAAAATTGCTCCCTTGCTGTTTATAAGTCTACTGTTAGCGGGCTGCAATAAGCCAACGCCTGTCGCAAGTTGTTCTTCCCCAGATACTCAAAAAATTATCGGCGGGCTTATTACTGAGCATGCGGCAAAATTAACGGCTGATAAAAAGTATGACTATTACGATGGTTCGTTTGTATTCGGCGGGATTAAAGTTAGAGCGTTGTTAGATCAGTTTCATATAGCCGTTGAAAATATTAATACGCTGAAAGAGGATGCAGCCAACAACCAAAAGCTTTGCAGCGGTTTATTAACAGTTACGATTCCAACGAATATCCTTGCCGATGCTAATCAAGCCGGAAAAAATCAACATGAAGCGGAAATCGGTCAGTATGCAGCGCAATTTAACATTGAAAATAGCGCTAATGTTTTTACTCAAGATATCGAATACAACGTACAGCTGATTGATAAAGGCAAAACGCAGCATATTGAGATTGAAGATGCCGGATGGGCGAATGTGCTGGATCGGATTGTAACGTTAACATTGTTAAAGCCTGTGTTAGACGTAGAAGTCAGCGATCAAACTCAGCTGAATAAGCCGCCAAAGCAAGATACTGCGTCTTTAAAACCGGAGACGGACCAAGTAAAGTCAGACGATGACGGACTTAGAGATAAGCTGAGAAAACAAGGATTAGAAAAATTAAACAAAGAATTGTTGGAAGCGGATCAGGTTGCAAAAGAGATGCTTCAAGAACGGGCTAATCAACAGGTTGCTACTGTTCCATCGGCCGGGGCTACAGAGCAAGTTTCACCTAGTTTCAATTGCAGTAAGGCCGGCAAACCGACGGAAGTTACAATTTGCACGCACCCGGACTTGGCCGCGTTAGATGTAAAAAACAGTGATCTCTATCTTAAAGCAAAATCTATAAACGCTATCGCTACAAAAGAAATCTGGAAAGAATCCATTAAATCAAAATATGCATGCGGGACAGATGTTAGCTGTATCAAAAAAGTCTATAACCAATCAATTCAAGACTATGGGTGTATCGGTGCCGGCAAGGCCCCGGAAGATTGCGCTGCTGATGTTGATCAATAAACTGATAGCCTTGTATGCTTTTCCTGTAGACCGGCAAATTAACTCAGCCTGTAATCGATTCTATAGATAGTGACCGCAAGCTTACGGTATAGCATTTGCCATATCGAATTTCCTCTATTCAATCCCAACTGCTGTTCATAATTAAACTCGGTATGAAAACCCTCAAAATGCATGGCTCGATTGCGTGCGGAATCGATTTTGGCACGTCGAATACAACGGTAGCAATTGCCCAAGAAAATATTGATCAAATAACCTTAGTTCCACTAGAAGGCGAACATTTAACCATGCCTTCGACCATTTTTTTCCCGACAGAAAGTCCGGCAGTTATTTTTGGTCGTAAAGCGATTAATGCTCATATCGCTCAGGAGGATGGACGATTCATGAGAAGCTTTAAGCGTGTGCTTGGCACGTCCCTGATGAAAGAAGGAACGTATATCGGCGGCAGAAAAGTAAAATTCGAGCAGATTATTGGTCATTTTATCGAGGATATAAAAAATAAAGCGGAGCTATCGGCTGACAGGGAAATTCGCAATGTAGTTGCCGGCAGGCCTGTTCATTTTATCGACGGTAATGATAAAGCAGATAAAGAGGCGGAGCATCAACTTGAAGCCATTTTCGTAGCGGCCGGATTTAAACATATCCGCTTTCAATATGAGCCTATCGCCGCCGCGTTTGCCCATGAATTAACGATCGGCGATACGGAACGGTTAGCGGTTGTTATGGATATTGGCGGAGGTACATCCGACTTTACGGTCATGCGCTTATCGGAACGCTACATCGACAAGCAGGATCGCCAGGAGGATATTCTGTCTAATGCCGGGATTCGAATCGGCGGTAATGATTTCGACCGCGCATTGAGCATGAAAAGCTTTATGCCCCTGTTAGGATTGGGCTCCCTTTGGGGCGCCAAACAGCTGGGTTTTCCAGTAACGCCTTTCTTTGACCTTTCAGAATTGAGCAAAATTCAGTACATGTATACGCAAAAATACAAAAGGGATTTAAAGGAATTAATCAGCCAATCGAACGATAAGGTCCTTACCCATAGGCTGCTGTCAATTGTAGAGGAAGAGTTGGGGCACACCTTAATGTCTATCGTTGAGGAATCCAAAATCCAACTTAGCTCAGCTGAGCACACAGCAGCCGATCTTTCTTTCATTGAAGACGATTTGCACGTGCATATCGACCGGGCGCAATTTGAGGATAGTTTATATGCGGCCCTTGAGAGCATTCAAAAAACCGTCAATGACTGTATTGTTATGGCGGAGGTTAAAGCGGACGACGTTGCTCTCGTCATTCTAACGGGTGGCGGCACTGCTATGCCGCTGATTCAACAGATCACTCGCCGTATATTTCCATATGCCGAAATTTCTGACGGCAACCGATTATCAAGCGTTGGATTCGGTTTGGCGTGTGATGCCAGGCGCTATTATTTAGGCGTTAATTGATTGAAACAGCAGTGTAAAACAGCGTCATTTTCCCGTGACGCTGTTTCCGGCGCATCGGGGTGTGCAGGGCCTTGAAACAGTACGGCGATCAGGTCAATGATGTTTGCAAGAGTGCGGCTCATATTGATGGCAAGATAACAAACAGGCATGGATTTTTCGCCGGTGTTATCAAAAACGGTTTTGAGGTTGGGTGATTCTTAAGCGTAAACAAATGTTCTGTAGAAGCCGCTTTTGCCGCGATGTCCCTGCCATCAGAATCAGCCAACCTGAAATAAAGGCGGAATTATTTGATCAGAAAATCCCGCATCATGCCCATATCCTCGTGTTCCAGGTTGTGACAGTGGTACATGAACAGGCCTTTAAAGTCATTAAACGGTTTTAATATCGTGACTTTTTCGCCCGGCATCACCAAAACCGTATCTTTCCAGCCGTCGTCTATAAACCCTGAGGAAACGCTGGCGTAATTCTCGGAACCTGAACTCACTTCCCGCTTGACGATCTGGAACTGCTCGCCGTGTAAATGCATCGGGTGCGGCATATCCATCATCATGCCGTGCATGCCGCCGTTAAAACCGTTATCGAACTCTATTAATTGCAGGCTGTTAACCGGGATGATTTCATCCGGCTGAACGTCATCCATTTTATAAGAACGGCCATTGAGCAGGGCTGACATGTGTTGCATGGATAAGGCAATGGTTCTGGGATTGGCCGCATTGGCTGCATTTTTGACCTGTAACGCGGTGATGGGGGTCAGGACTTTTGGCAACGTGTTGTCGCCTTGCTCCTTTTTGGCGACCCGGATTTTTAAGAGGGGGTAGTCCGAACCGGAAGGCAGGGTGCTGACTGACATCATACCGCCACGCATCATTCCGCCCATGCCATGTCCCATCATTCCTCCGTGGCCGCGACCGCCCATCATTCCGCCACCCATCATGCCCATGCCGCCATGCGTGGATGTATCAAACTGAAGGCTGCGCAAGGTTAGCTCGGTGCCTACCGCCCGCCCGCTGAAGTCCATCCATAATTCCAGTCTTTCCCCTGGAGCCAGCATGACATAAGCATGTTGCTTGGGACTTTCCAGCAAGCCGCCGTCAACGCCTATTACGGTGAGAGGGGTGCCGTCATCCCAAGCCAGTTTATAAATACGGGAATTAGAACCGTTGACCAGCCGGAGCCGATAGGCGCGCGTCGCCACCGGTAACACGAAGTCAGGTCGACCGTTGACCAGGATTCGGTCGCCCAAAAAGCCCTGCATGCGTTGCATCATGTGGGCCGAGTAAACCAGCTGGTTTTGACCGTCGAAACTGCGATCCTGAATCACCAGCGGGACGTCAAGGTCGCCGCTCGGTAAATTCAGTGCCTGTTCCTGAGCGTCACTGACGATTAACAGGCCCGCCAAGCCGGAGTAGACCTGCCTAGCCGTGACGCCGTGGGTATGGGCGTGGTAAAAGTAGGTGCCCGCCCGGTTGAGTATCTCGAATTCATAGACGTAGGTTTCGCCGCGATTGATCGCATACATGGGGTTGCCGTCCATGTTGGCGGGTACATGCAGGCCATGCCAATGCAGAATCGATTGCGCCGGCAAGTTATTGTTAAGAAACAGTCGAACCTTTTGGCCTTTTTTAAAGCGCAGGGTAGGGGCCAGATAGGTGCCTTCATTATTATCAAGCACGCCTGAAGGGCCTTTGATGACCTTGCCGGTGATTTTCCAGACGCGGGTTTTGTCGCCGTTTAAAATGGCCACATCGGCTGTGTTCTGGGTCAGTTCAATTTCAACGTCAGGAAGAAAGTCGGCAGACGGCGCGTTGACTCTGACAAATTCGCCGGCCTGAGCCCAGCTCGGATAAGTGATCGCTCCGGCGATACCCATTGCGGCATATTTTAATAGTTTCCGGCGTTGCAAATTAGTCGTCGTTTTCATTTGGACTTCCTCGATTCAATTGATATTAGCATGTCGTAATATGCGGCTTTGTACCATAGTTTTTGCAATGTGTGTTAATCGGGGTTGCCGGGGTAGCGCGATTAGCCAAAAGAAAAAGCCGGGTTGTGGCGGCGGTAATTAGGCAAAGGGTATAGAAAATAAGCGCTTCGTTAAATTAGTAAAAATACGTAACGGCGGTTTTGCGTTATTGTTAAGCAGGTGCGAGGACAGTGTTTCCGAATCGGCGTCAAAGCGACAAGGATTTTTAACAAGTCTGATTATCGTGACAGCTGAAGTAATAAGGCCGGCAAAATAGAAGGATTCAAACGATATAGGGGAGGGCGGACAAAGCCATCATTTGCAACTAAGGTTGGCTTTAAATTGCTTGGCGTAGCGATAGACGGCGGTTTCGGCGACTTTGGCATGTGCCCAGTGCAGCCAGCGCGTGACGGTGGTATAAGTGACCCTGAGCAAGGTAAAGGTTAACAGTTGCGGTTTGGTCAGCGCAAATACTCTGGCTACCAGCAAAGTGCCGAGTAATTTTGCCAATACTTCTACCAGAATGCCTTGCAGAATATGACCTTTTGTCAGCAATCCTAATGCTGCGAGGTTGATCGGCGTCACGATCAGTATCGGAACGCTGAATGCTGCCAGAGCCATATTCGCGGTTGTCCGACTGAGCCATTGTTCAAATTGTTGCAGATTCAGCCATTGTGATAATGAGCGCCCAAACGCCGTCAGTAAATCCCACAGCCACTCCTCAATAATCAGGACGATAGCCAAAAGCGAGAGCAGGTTTTTTTTCATGATTTCTTTGATTCAGCTCATAAGTGCAATAGTGCCGTTCAATGTTTTAGGTAAAGTTTTCAGCCATGATCTGATTCCTGCCATTATCTTTAGCTTGGTACATTGCCTTGTCCGCGCGCTCGATCAAGCTTTCGATCGAGTCGTTTATTTTAAAACTGGATACGCCGATAGAAATGGTCACCTTTCCTATCGATTTTTTACTGCCCTTAAGTTTTAATGGGTGCTGAGCTAATGACGCTCTTATTTTTTCGGCAATTTCCATGGCCTTGTTAAGCGGCGTATTGGGCATAATGATGGCCATTTCTTCACCGCCATAGCGTGCCGCACAATGATACTCGGTAATATGCTGTTTCATCAGATTGGCGGTGTAACGCAGTACGTTATCGCCCATTTGGTGGCCAAAGGTATCATTGACTTGTTTGAAATGGTCGATGTCTAAAATAAGCAGGCAAAGGTCATCGTTGTTTTGTTGATGAATTTCAATATATTCATTCAGCTTTTGATCAAAAGCCCGGCGGTTTAAGAGCCCCGTCAAGGCATCAGTCTTCGCTGTTTCGCGTGCATGCTCGAGTTCCTGACGCAGTAACTGCATTTCCTTTTTATTATCGTCCAGTTGTGCCTGCAAGGTCATGCTGGTTTCGGCTAACCCTTTAGTTCCGGCGATAATTTCGGTCAAGACTATTTTTATTTCAGGCAGGTCTTGGTTGCTCTCCAGCTTTTTACTCTGGTTCTGGAAGTCCAGTGTTGCCGCGCTGGCTTTTTCGCCAGTCGTGTCGAGGGCTTCACCTGTTTTGTTAATGAGTTGCAGCAGGATGTGATTTATTTTTTCCAGGGAGTCGATCGAAGTATCGCAGATATATTTTTTAAAGAGTTGAGCGCTTAAGTCAGATGTAAAAACAGCCTGCTTGCCCAGAAGTTCGTCCAGTTCATTGTTTAGAGCAATGTTTCTGCCAATAATGTATTCATAGAAAATTGCAAAATTAAGAGGATCGGTAGCAACTTTGTGTTTTGACATGAGGGGAAGCATTTGCCGAAGATATTCTGCATTTTGTTCCAGTGTGTCATCGTATTTAGGAAGAAAGGTTAAACCGTCGATTATCATTCTTTAAAGTTAATAATATCCATTAATTGCCATCTATTTTAATCAGTTGCTCTTTGTTTTCAAGTGCTAGTATCTTCTAATTCAATACATACGCAAATAAATATTATTTTAAAATTCAAAACGTACCCGGTCGCTATAAATATCCATGAGACCACGGTTAGCCTTGTAAGCGGAATTAGCTAAATACTGATAGTCAAGGGCCGGCCAAGCGGATTTGACAATATGGCATTGCATAGTAAATATCTACAGGCTGTTCTGGCCTGCAATTGATCTTGGCGGCGTCGATATATCCATCAATTCCACTTGTTGTTGTGGTAAGTAATTTAAGTAAAGATATGTTTGTTTGTAAGCTCTAAGGTATCTTTTGTGCCCCCAACGTAGACGGGTAAATATCTGTCTGTGCCGTCGTTGGCATACCCTGAAGTGCTCTTTTTCGGGTATATTATCGGTCTGCTTGATCAGTGTGGGTTTAGATACTCGAGCCACTATCTTTAAAATCTCAATCTGGTATCTTTGTTGCTTGGTTGGCCTTTCCTGTTAAACAAATAAACTGCGCCTGTTGGTTGATTAACATAGTAAATAAAAAATAGTGCAAGAGACTCAATTGACAGAAATAGAAACATTTTTCGGTAGCGACGGCGGGTTGGCAAAAGAGATCCCAGGCTATCAGCCGCGTGCGGCCCAGCTTGAAATGGCTGAGGCGATTGCCCATGCCATCGAAACCAACCGGAATCTGATTGCCGAAGCCGGAACCGGAACCGGCAAGACCTTTGCCTATTTGGTCCCCGCCATCTTGTCCGGCAAAAAAGTCATCATCTCAACCGGCACCAAAAATCTTCAGGATCAGTTGTTTAACAAGGATTTACCGGTGATTCGCAAGGCGATCAAAACGCCGTTTATTGCCGCATTGTTAAAAGGCCGCAGCAATTATTTGTGTACCTATCGGCTGAAAAATGCGCTAACTTCTACGCTGGGTTTTAGCAAGGAAGATGCTGTTGCTCTGGCAAAAATAAGTTCCTGGTCGAAGCGCACCAAAATAGGCGATGTGTCGGAAATGTCCGAAGTGGCTGAGGCCGACCCGGTTTGGTATCAGGCGACTTCGTCATTGGACAATTGCCTGGGACAGGATTGTCCGGATTATGCCGACTGTTTTCTGGTCAAGGCCAGGAAAAAAGCCCAGGAAAGCGAGATATTGGTGGTTAATCACCATTTGCTGTGCGCGGATTGGTCGATACGCGACAGCGGTTTCGGCGAATTATTGCCTGATGCCGAGGTGGTAATCATCGACGAAGCACACCAACTGGCCGATACCGCGTCCAATTTTTTAGGCATTACCGTCAGCGCCAAGCAGCTGAACGATCTGGCCAAAGATGCGTTGATGGAATATTTTAAAGACGCGACCGACATGCCCGCTTTGCGCACGGCCTGCGAAGACCTGGAACATGAAGTGAAAGACATGAGGCTGGCGTTCGGCATCGAGCTCAAACGCGGCGATTGGCAGGACATCGAAAACAATCCCAAGATAGCCGCGAGCTTGATCGCAGTTAAAGATCAGTTGCAGCGCTTGGCCGATCAGTTGGAGTTGGCGTCGGTTAAAACCAAAGGCCTGGACTCGTGTTTCAAGCGCGCCGACGAACTGGTGCAGCAGTTAAAGATTATACTGGAAGATAACAGCGGCAAATGGATACGCTGGTATGAAACCTATAAAAACACCTTTACCTTGAGCCGGACGCCGCTGGATATTGCCGCGGAATTCCGCTCTTTCATGCAGCAACATCAGGCGGCGTGGATTTTCACTTCGGCGACCTTAAGCGTGGCGAACAAGTTCGATCATTTCGCCAATAACCTGGGGCTGAGCAATGCGGCCAGCGAAAGTTGGGGCAGTCCTTTCGATTATGCCCATCAATCCTTGTTTTATCATCCGAAAGGCTTGCCGCAGCCCAATGATCCCGAATTTATCCCGCTGATCATCGAGTTTGCGGTGCCGGTGTTAGAAGCCAGCAAGGGCAGGGCGTTTTTCCTGTTTACCAGCCACCGCGCACTGAAACAGGCGGCAGAATTGCTGGAGAAAAAAATCGATTTCCCGCTGCTGATTCAGGGCAGCCGCCCCAAGGCTTTATTGCTTGAGCAGTTTAAAGACGCAGGCAATGCCGTGTTGCTCGGCACATCGAGTTTTTGGGAAGGCGTCGATGTCAGGGGCGAAGCCTTATCCTGCGTCATTATCGACAAACTGCCTTTCGCATCGCCCGGCGACCCGGTGTTAAAAGCCAGATTGGACGCGATGACCAAACAGGGACGCAACTCGTTTTTCGAATACCAGTTGCCCACCGCCGTGATTGCGTTAAGGCAGGGCATAGGCCGATTGATCCGCGACGTGACGGATCGAGGCGTATTGATGGTCTGCGATCCTAGATTGCTAAAGAAGTCCTACGGGCAGATATTTTTAGACAGCGTGCCGGCGATGAAACGCACCCGCGATATAGAAGAAGTGCGGGCGTTTTTTCAGGAAGAGACGCTAGAGGAATAGACGGCTGATGCCAAAAGTGGCGCTTCCGGGCGACACGGGGATGGGGCTGGTAAACTCGGATCGAACATTAGAAATGTTCCTTGTGCTGTCGCTAAATTAATTACCTATTAGAGATCGAACAATGAAATTATTGGCAGTAGAAACATCGACTGAAGCTTGCTCGGCGGCTTTATTTATTGATGGCGTAGTCGCTGAACGTTATGAACTGGCTCCCAAAATACATACTAAATTGATTTTGCCGATGATCGATTCATTAATGACGGATGCGGGCTTGAAGCCGCAACAGCTGGATGCGCTGGCGTTCAGTTGCGGCCCCGGCTCGTTTACCGGCGTACGCATTGCTACCGGCGTGATTCAAGGCGTCGCCTTGGGCGCCGATTTGCCGGTAGTCCCCGTGTCTACGCTGGCGGCTATCGCCCAGGATTTTTTCGATAACAATGGCGATAACGTCGCCTTTGTCGCGATGGACGCGCGGATGGGCGAAATATTCTGGGGAGTTTATCGGCGCGATGCCCTCGGCTATGCCGAATCGATCGGAGACGAAGCGGTGACTCCGGCTGAGCAGGTAGAATTTCCCGATCTGGACGGAGTAGGCGTCGGTTCAGGTTGGGGCGTATATCATCAGGAATTGACGACCCGCTTGGCAGGTCGCGTCAGTTACTATAAAGCCGATATGCTGCCCAGAGCCGGTGCGATTGCCCGTTTAGGCGCGCGCGGTTTCGAGCAGGGCTTGGTCGTTGTCGTAGAACAGGCGATGCCGGTTTATTTACGCGATAAAGTTGCCAAGACAGAGTCGGAGCGACGAAACATGTAAGTTTGTAACTTGCCATTATAAATACTCCCGCCAGTCCCGCTACGAGCAATCAATGTCCGCCGCGATCGATATTATGTTGATGCTCAATGCCTTCGGTTAAATTATAACCTTCGTTATTGAATAGATCGCCGGTAAAAAACAAACGCATATCTATAATCCAAGCAATTTTTTTTAGCTTACTGTTTTCTGTAATAATGGTTGAAAGCTGATGATTGTTATCAATAATCTGAGCCACTATTGTTTTTGGGTTAGTAGGGTCTTCTTTTAGCGCGCCAGACACAATACGCTGAGCGGATTCTATGGTCAGTACTGGATACGTAGTAGGTAGCTCAGCGTTTTTTTCATTTTTAAGTGACTGGGCGTTAAAATAACCAATATCATAAACAAGCTTGAATAGCAGGCCGATTATAAGCACAGCGCCGTAAACAGAAAGGCCGATTTTTAATCGCCTTCTAACGCGAGGATTTGATAGTTTTTTTATAATAGCGCGAATTTTCATATTCATTTTTATTGCTGTTTCATGGCTTTATTTGTCATCATTTAACAGCTAAGCCGGTGTTGTTGAATAAATCAAAATTTGGCTCAAGCGACCCATTCGGACACAGGCTGCCCGGGCTGTCATTCTGTTGGTGTAGACGCACTGATCCATGCTTCCGCTTTTTGTTGTGGCAATTTATTGTCGTCATGCCGATTCGTCACTTTCAATCACGAGATTTTTTGATTTTATGGCGACAGCTCTCGTTATGTTGGTACGGCATAGTGTGAAATCGATTGGAATACTGATCCCAAAGATGATGTCGATATAATCGATTTTAATACTGCGCAGACAGTTGGACCTAAATCCTGCCATAAACCCCGAAAGTAGATGCCCCAGGCACCCATAAACATTGTGGAATTACAAGCCGCGTAATGTGGAATAAGCGGCGCCCCGCATATTTTATCGTAAGATTGGCTCTCTGCCTAACTCCAGGCTGCTACAGCTCAAGCGGGTAAGCGTTGCTATCAAATGCCCAAGCCCAAGACATTGTGAAAGTATTCGTTTTTAGAAAAAATTAAAGAATTCACCACGAAGACACGAAGGACACGAAGAAAAACAATCGTTTTAATTCAATACATTGAAAACTTCGTGTTCTTCGTGCCTTCGTGGTAAAAAAATGCTTTTAGCCTAATTCGGATAATACTTTCACAGTCTCTATTGCTTACGAACCGACGCTAAAATCAGCTCTTGATTCAGCACAATCAACATCTTTCCAGTCGTGTTGCTTTCAGGGATGTTCACCAATGATTTCACATACCCGCCATCGCCCCGCAATAACTCATTAATCGGCTGAACTTGCGATTTTTCAAAGCTGGGAATGGCATCCAGTCCATCAACCAATAAGCCGATCGGGCCTACTTGGGTTCGGACCACGACGATTGCGCCGGTGTTTTTCTCGGGACCATCCTGATCGACGGGGTTGTTGGTCAGAATCCGGCCGCTGATCACGATAATCGGGATTTTTTCGTTGATGCCGTCGGGGCTGTTATCGCAATACATAACGCTGCCGACAATATAGGATTTTACGCCGGGCAGCGGGTTGATCATGTTAACGTCCATGGCTTCGAGTACGTCGGCGGCATAAAATGCGTAAATCTCCGGGCCGATATAAAACGTTGCCAGGTCGACAACATCCCCGGTTATCGGCTCTTGCGGGTAAGTGATGGCTACGCGTTGTTCGGAATCGGTCGCTTCGGTTTTCTCGCCGATCGGAATAAACACGAACGCAGCCACATCGTTATGATAATCCCCGGTGGTCTTAAACTCGCGGTATCCGCGTGACGAGTAACAGCCGACCGCATAGTATTTTTTGTTATAAAGCACGATCTTGGATTTTCCTGTGCCTTCTTGCAGCGCAAAAAAATCAGGATCTATCCAAAGCACATCGCCGTTCTGGTAATTGGACGCTTCGGTCGATGCAATAATGCGGCCGCTGGGCCGCTCTACGAACAGGCCGAACGCGCCGGGTTTGTCGGGCAGGCAATCTTCAAGCATGTGCTTGAATTCGGGCGTGGAATCGAAAACGATGCCGATACCGCCCACCACTTTGTTCAGGTCATCGATATGACGGATTGCGGCATTGTAGACATAGGTCGGCTTGCCCTCGTACAGCCAGGATTCTTCAAACATCGATACCCGGTATTCCTGCGGCGAGCGCAACGAAAAAGTCTCCTGTGCGTAAGAGGAGGTCACTTGTCTGCCTACGGCGTCCATCGGGTCGTTATGCAGGTTGGACTCGGCGACGATATTTCCTTTGAGGTCGTAGATAAAAAGGCGTGTGTAAACGGTATACAGCTTGTTGATGTAGATCAGGATCTCGGTGATTTTAGCTTTGTCATCGGCGTTCAGGCGTTTTTCGGAGAGAATGCGCCGGATTTCCGAAGTCAGCGCCCACCACCGGCAATCATTGCTGCGTTCGTACAGGTTGCGATCCATAATATCGATCATCAGCCGGGCGATGGATTCGGCATTGCGCAGTTCGGAGGTGATCATCGTGGTATGCAGCTTGCTGCTGGAGTCGGCAAGCGCCTGAGCGGTGCGCGCGCCCATCGAACGCAGCTGTTTTAGAATCGCCTTCAGCGATAACAGGTTGCCGTGCTCGTTGGTTGCCATAACCTGGCCGTTCCAGATCACGCGGTGCAGGAACAGGTTGATGTCTTCTGCGGCATCGGCGATGAGGCTGGATAGCTCGGTAGACAGCGAGTCGCCGTGGCGGAGAATTTCGGCATTGATCTCCTTGTCGGACGCTGAAAAGCCGAATGCCGACTGCAATGGAATCATCGCATGCCCGTACCATTCTTGGCCTGCATAGCCTTGATAGGGGCGGCCTCGGTGCGTGACCGACAGGTATTCGCGCCCGGCAAAGTCGAGCATGCCGTAGGCATCGCCTTCAGGGACGGCTTCAATGACGCGGCCAATCGGTACGTGGTCCTGATCGCTGGTGGCGATCACCACCGAATCGGCATTCAGCAGCAGCATCACGGCTTTGTCGCCTTTCTTTTGCAGGCTGCGAAAGATGCCTTCCATTTCATTATCGAAGCGGAAAGACAGGCATAAGATGCCAAGCACCGTGTCATTAATAGGATCGACGATGCGTTTTGAATAAATCAGAGCGCGGTCTGTGCCGGGCCGGAGACCGGTTTTGCCAAAGGTTTCAACATATTCTGCTGTTGACTGCACTGTTTTGCGGATAATCGGTTCGGAAATGCTTTGGGCGACTGTTGGCGCGTTGCGGTCAAGCCGGGCCAGGATGCGGCTGTCGGTATCCAGAATGATAATGTCGTCGTAGACGGTATATTTTAAACCGTACTCGTCAAGCAGTTGGTTAACCGAATCTATATCAGTTCTTTCGCCGTTTACGGAGGCCAGCACAAAATTGCATATATCGGCATTGGTCGCCAGAAAACCGATGTCTGCGGTGCGCTCGTACAAGTTGCGCACCAAAATATCTATCGAGACTTGCGCTTTGGATTCAAGTTCAAGACAGGTTTTTTTAATTTCTTCGGACACCAGCTGGCAGGTCAGTTTGCTTTCAAGATCGGCAAAACCTTTTTTTGTGGCTTCCATTGCCGGCAGTATGGTGGCCGCTTCGGTGGGGCAGCTGATTTCTGCGATGGCGGAAACCAGGCCCCAGGTTCCGTTCAAGTCTCGGAGAATTTCCTTGCACTGGGAAACGCTCCGAATATAAGGGGAGAAAGTTTCGAAACGTTCAGCTTCTGACAACATGTAGTTTATCCTTGGTTGTTTGTGCGTTAAAAATGAGACCAGGCAATTATGACAAAGAGCACGTTGCGAAAAGCAATATGCATGCCATAGTTTATGGCGCTATACGCGAATAAGGTCTTATGGACTGTTGCTAAAGATTTCGGTGGCAATAACGTCCGAGAACCTGAACTCATCTTCATTCAATATCCGCTTTCTCCGGCAGGGCGTGTCGTGAGCTCGCTGGCAATCTAAACGCGCGCACGGCGCGCCCGACGTTGCCGGTAGGCATTCCTGCCGGGATAGCGTGATTTAAAAATACTTGTTTATAACGACGAGCGCTCAGCGTGAGAATGCAGCTTGAACCGCTACGCTGTAGCATCCCTGACAGGGGGCTCGCGCAGAACGGGAAAACCAGGCGGGGCGGAATCCTAAGCGGGTTAGTTGGGCCTGAGTACCAAAATAGTGCATAAAAGGTCTGTTAATGACTAATGTTGTGCGGATGGTCTCGGTGGGGAAGCGGATTTTGATAGTCTATTTATGGTGAACGATAGGCTGTTTTGATCCTGAAAAACGCAGTTAGCCGACGAAAAGCAGTATGTTGCATTACGCAGCCATTCAAATCGGTTTCGCTGAAAAGTAGGCCGTTACAGCGAAGACTCGGGCTTCACGATCAGCAAGGTTATTAGCCGCCGGCCGGCGTGATAGAATGAATCGCGCCCAATTATTCATATTAGGAGAGAACCATGCTTTATATCGAACCCAATCAGCCAGGCAGTCAGGTTAACTTTAAATCCCGTTATCAAAACTTTATCGGCGGCGCTTGGGTCGATCCGGTTAAGGGGCTGTACTTTGACAATTCAAGCCCGATTAACGGCAAGGTTTTTTGCGAAATACCCCGCTCCAGCGCCGAAGATATAGAGCTGGCGCTGGATGCGGCTCATGCAGTCAGGGCGACTTGGGGTGACGCTTCGGTCACTGAACGGTCGAATATACTCCTGAAAATAGCCGACCGGATTGAAGCGAACCTTGAAACGCTGGCCGTTGCCGAAACCTGGGATAACGGCAAAGCGGTGCGCGAAACGCTGGCGGCGGACATACCGCTGTGCGCCGATCATTTCCGCTACTTTGCCGGGTGTATTCGCGCTCAGGAAGGTTCGGTCGGCGAAATCGATAAAAATACCGTCGCTTACCATTTTCACGAGCCGCTGGGCGTAGTCGGGCAAATTATTCCCTGGAATTTCCCGTTGCTGATGGCTTGCTGGAAATTAGCCCCCGCCTTGGCCGCAGGCAACTGCGTGGTCATGAAACCGGCTGAACAAACCCCGGCGTCTATTTTGGTGTTGATGGAAATAATCGGCGATTTATTGCCCGCAGGCGTGATTAATATTGTTAACGGCTATGGTGCGGAAGCGGGGCAAGCGTTGGCGACCAGCACCCGGATTGCAAAAATAGCCTTTACCGGCTCGACGCCGGTCGGCTCGCACATTCTTAAATGCGCGGCGGAAAATATCATTCCATCAACCGTTGAGTTGGGCGGCAAGTCGCCGAATATCTTTTTTGAAGATGTGATGAATCAGGATGAGGCGTTTGTCAGCAAGTGTATCGAAGGCGCGGTGCTGGCGTTTTTCAATCAGGGCGAAGTCTGTACCTGTCCTTCGCGGCTGTTGGTTCAAGAATCGATTTACGATGAATTTATCGCTAAAGTGGTTGCGCGCGCCAAGCAGATTAAACGCGGCAATCCGTTGGATACCGAGACGATGATCGGCGCGCAAGCCTCCAAGCAGCAGTTTGATAAAATTATGGAGTATATGCAAATCGGCAAGGATGAAGGCGCTGAAGTGCTAATCGGCGGTAAGGCCGAGGCTTTGGGCGGCGGCTTCTCGGAAGGCTATTATATCGAACCGACGATCATGAAAGGCGGCAACAAGATGCGTATTTTTCAGGAAGAGATCTTCGGCCCGGTCATATCGGTCACCACCTTTAAGGATGAGGCGGAAGCCTTGGCGATTGCCAACGACACTCAGTTTGGCTTGGGCGCGGGCGTCTGGACGCATGATATGAATCGGGCCTATCGTATGGGCCGGGGCATTCAGGCTGGTCGCGTATGGATCAACTGTTACCACCATTATCCGGCTCATGCGGCTTTCGGCGGTTATAAGAAATCAGGCGTGGGTCGCGAATGCCACAAAATGATGCTGGATCATTATCAGCAAACCAAAAATATGCTGGTCAGCTACGATGTTAATCCATTGGGGTTTTTCTAGGCTTGATTAGTTAAAAAATGCCGCAGCTAAGAAGTTTTCGCCACGTCAAGGTAGGGTAAAAAAGTTTTATGCGACCAGAGCTGACGCTCTAGTCTTCATACACAAGTATCTAAGTAACGCGTCATACCCCCCGGAAAGCGGGTATCCAGCGCCATGCACCGGTCCTTAGCGTAGCAGAAGGAGATAACTCTCGAATCAAGTCGGATGAGACATGTTGCTCGATTCGAAACGTTGAACGTTAGACCTTCCAGGTTTTAAAAACCTGGAAGGTCTGCATATAAGCACTGCATTCCCACGTAGCACGTCACTGCCATTAAGTTAAGCGCTAAAAGTAATTGTTGTAGGGTGGGATAAGCGTAGCGCATCCACCATAACAGTCTCAGTATAGGTGGATGCGCTATGCTTCTGTTATTACCGCCTGATAATCACTAGTTAAGATAACTTTGCTCTAATAACTTACGTCAGTTTTGTAATGAGGAGATGACAATGTTAAACGAACTTAAATCTTCAACTACCTTACTTCAATCCTACCTGACCTGGGGCGTAAACCTGTCGGCAGGAGGCGCGGCGGCCTATATCCTGTTGCTGTGTTTTAGCCTCTTTTTGATGGTCGAGTTTTGCGAACCCAGAGAAAAAATTCTTCCGAAACAGTTGCGGCAGTCCTATTGGGCGAACATCGGATTATTTGTTTTTAACAGCGTTGTTATGTCGACAGTGGCGGTTCCTGCGCTGCTGATGCTGGCCGAACACTGTTCCGGTAAAGGATTGTTCAATCATATCCATAATCCGCTGGGAAGAGCCGTTCTTTCGTTTGTAGCTATCGATTTGCTGCTGTATGGCTTGCATAAGGCCTGTCATCGCTTCGATTGCTTGTGGATGATTCACAAGGTGCATCACAACGATCCTTGTTTGAATGTCTCAACGGCATTCAGGATACATTTTCTGGAAATAGTCATTATCAACTTCGTAAAGGCGATAGCGGTGGTTGTTTTAGGCATAGAAGGGCTGTTGTTAGTTGTGAATGAGGCGATAATTATTTTTTTCACCATGCTGCATCACGCGAATATTTCATTCCGGGGTGAACGATTTTTGGGATGGGTAATTATTACGCCGTATTTGCATCGCGTTCACCATTCCGTCCGGCGTGACCAGCATGACCGTAATTACGGCGCGGTCTTGTCAGTATGGGATCGCCTGTTCGGCACGCTGGCAGTGCTGAGGCCGGAGAAAATAGGCGTCAACGGCAGCTCGGCGCAAGATCTTATAAGCTTGCTAAAGTGTGGTTTTACCATGACGGACAGCTCGTCTGCCGGTCTTGGCCTAAAGACCTATTACAAGTCTGTTCGGGATTGGCTGAAAGCAAAAACCGGAATTATCGGATCAGTTTGCGCTAAGGGATGGATTATTCGGAAATGGCGGGGCGCGATGAAGATCATGTATCTTGCTCTACAGGGCAAAAACCGGAAATATCCGTTGTATCGGAAGCAGATGAACTGAGAATGCCGTGGGAAGCAGGGACTTGAGCTTATTGTTTGGGCGCGCTTCCCCATAATTCTTTTAGGCGCTGGGCTCTGCCGCAGGTGTAGTGATAATACCGATAACGCAGCGGATTTTTGCTGTAGTAGTGTTGGTGATATTCCGCGGCGGGATAGAACGTAGAAGCGGCAGCGATTTGGGTGACGATCGGTTCCTTGAAAGGCTTGGATAGCGACAGCTCGGCCTTTGATTGTTCGGCCAGACGCTGCTGCTGGGCGTCATGGTAAAAAATCTCCGCGCGGTACTCGGGGCCGATGTCGCAGAATTGGCGATCAGCCGCGGTCGGGTCGACGTTGTGCCAAAAGACCTCCAGCAATTGGCTATAACCGGTTTTGGTAGGGTCGTAGAACACCTGTATGGCTTCGGCGTGGCCGGTTCCTCCCGCCGAGACTTCTTCGTAAGTCGGATTCTCGGTATGTCCGCCGGTGTAGCCGGCAACGACCTCAACGACCCCCGGTAGATTATCGAAGGCCGCCACCATGCACCAGAAACAGCCGCCGGCGAAAGTTGCCTTGTTCAGGTCTGTTCTGTCCGTAGCTGCAACCGTGGTTCCGATACCGAGCCCTAACATGCCAAGCAGCATTAATCCGGGTAAAAGGCCGTGGCTTTTTAGCATGTCGTCATTCCCCTTTAAGCTTATCGAGTACCTGGGTTAATTTCTCCAACTGTTTGTGCAGGATTCTGGCTTGTTTTTCAGCATGCTGCTTGTCAAACTCCAGTTTCATGCATTTGTCGTTGAGCTGTTGGTTGGTCATTTTGAGCGCTTCAATTTCCGATTGCAGCAAGCGTATTTGATTGTCCTGTGCGCTGCCGGAACTGCTGATAGGGTGCTTTTGATGAAGGCTTTCCGGACGGTCGTCAATAATATCAAGTTCATTGGCCGGGGTGATGCGATGTTCCGGCGCGGACTGGATAGCTGCCATTCCGCCGCTTAAGATCATGGCATTGATTTTATTGCGGAGCAGCAAAAATACCGCGGCCTCGCTGGTTTTGCCATCGCCGCAAACCACAATGATCGGCCGGTTGCGATTTAATGTTTTAAGCTGCATCCTTAACGAGAAAAAAGGCTCATTGATACTGCCGTCAAGATGGTGATTTTGATAATCGTCCGGCGTACGCACATCCAGCAATATAGCGCCTTGCCTTACCGCTTCCTGCATTTCCGGATAAGTTACGAACTTTAGCGAGGGCTCTTTTATTAAAGAGACAAAGTGCTGTTTATTCAGCCGTAATAAAGAAATATCCGTTAGCGCGGTAATCGTTACGTTTCTGGGCGCATCGGAAAGCAGCGAGTCTTCGCCGAACGTATCGCCGGTTGCCAGTTGCGCCAACCTGATCTCTTTTGCGTTTGGCGACGGTCGGCGCGTTAACTCGCATTGACCGTTTTTAATCAGATAATAATAATCCCCCATACTGCCTTGACTGACAATAACTTCACCCTTACTGAAATGGACTGCTTCCAGGCTCATTAGGATTTTTTGTAAATTGGTGGGCGGAAGGCGTTGAAAAATCGGCGATCTTAATAATGCTGTCATCCAGTCGCCTGAATCGTCTTGAGTTTCTTCGATAAGCATCTAACTTCGGTCCTTCTATTTTTCTTCAGGGCTTATATATAGCGCAGTAAATTGGATATTTGTCAAGACTAGCAACGGCGCGGCTATGCGAACAGTCGGCCCTGTTTCGATTTGTCCACGAAAAATACGAAAGACGTAAAATAAATCAATAGGTTACAGCGCTTAAGCATTCAGCCTTCGGCGGGACGTCTACTACATGCTATCTATTTGAATTTTTTCGTGCTTTTCGTGGAGCAACGGCTTTTCCAGGATCATTGGTTTTTTATAGGCATCTTTAAAATTTAAATTATAATCGAAAGGCATTACCTTATTTCAGGTAAAACCATATACAGCTAACCAATACAGGGGGAAGTCAATGGAAAGAAAAGAAGCGATGGACTTTATGATTAAGTTGCTCAAACTTATGTTACATAAAGAAGGGTCGGATTTATTTATTACCGCCGGTTTCCCGCCTGCAATCAAAGTCAAAGGCAAGATGACGCCGGTTTCCCAGCAGCCATTATCGGCTAATGACTCCAAGGCTCTTACCCAGTGCATCATGAATGATAAGCAGCTCAAGGAGTTTGAAGAATCGCAAGAATGCAATTTTGCCATTTCGCCCGCCGGGCTATCCCGGTTCCGGGTCAACGCCTATGTTCAGCAAGGCTGCCAGGGTTTGGTTATCCGGGTCATTGCCGCAGAAATACCCAATTTCGATAAATTGGGCCTGCCGCCTATTTTAAAAGACGTGATGATGAACAAAAACGGCTTGGTGATCATGGTCGGCGGCACAGGATCAGGTAAGTCAACGTCTATGGCGGCGATGATCGATCATCGCAACGCGAACAGTTACGGCCATATCATCACGTTGGAAGATCCGATCGAATACGTGCATGCCCATAAAAACTGCATCGTCATGCAGCGGGAAGTCGGTGTCGATACCAAAAGTTGGGAAGCCGGGCTGCACAATACCTTGCGGCAGGCGCCCGATGTGATTGTGCTGGGCGAAATTCGCGACGAAGAGATTATGAATTACGGCTTGGAATTCTCCCAGACCGGCCATTTGGCGCTGGCTACCCTGCATGCGAACAATGCCAATCAGGCTATCGACCGGATTTTGGGCTTTTTTCCGATAGAAAGGCAGACCAAATTGATGCAGGATATTTCAGTCAATTTACGCGCCATTATTTCCCAGCGTCTGGTTAAAACCGTGGATGGCGGACGTTGCGCGGCCATCGAGATTTTATTAAATACGCCGTTGATTGCGGATTACATCGCCAAAGGCGAGGCCGCCAGCATCAAGCCGCTAATGGCCAAGTCCCGCGAACTGGGCATGCAGACCTTCGACCAAGCTTTATTGGAACTGTATCAGGCCGGCAAAATAGATTACGACGAAGCCTTAAGAAATGCCGATTCGCAGAACGAATTGCGCTTGCAGATCAAATTAGCCTCCGGCGAAGACCGGTCGATCGGCGGGCTTTCGTTACAATCGAAAGATGAAGAATAGACGAAAGCATGCTCTCGATTCGGCTCAGACAGCGCGGCGCTGTTACGGTTTTCTCATAGCTTGACACAGTGGATTTTTAACGCTTCCCCAACCCAATACTGCCATGACCCTGACACCTTATTTGAAATTAATGCTGGAAAAAAATGCCGATAGCCTGTCTTTAAAAGCGGGTTCTCCGGCACTCTTGGGCTTAGCCGGCGAAGAGTATCCCTTGGGAAAAAACGAGTTAAACTCAAACATTATCAAAGAAATCACCTTTAGCCTGATTAACGATGCCCAGAAGCAGGAGTTAGTCAGGAATAAAGCTCTGGAATTTAATTGCACTGCGCCTGATGGCGAGAAATTTCTGGCTAACGCCAAGGTCGAAGATAACGGCTTGGTACTGTTTATCGTTCCTGATTCGGCGCTGGCAAAAGCCGAACCAGAAGCGCCGGAAACGCCCTGCTATCAAATTCTGGGCGTAGCGCCGGAAGACGATTTGAATATTTTGCCGTACCTGATGGAAATGACGCGCTTGAATGCATCGGATTTGTTTTTAACGGTCGGTTCGCCGGTTAAAGCCAAAATTTACGGTCGGGCCGTGGCGCTGGACGAGTTTTTGCTGACGCCCGAATTAACCAAGTCGGGCGCTTTCGGGATTATGACCCAGCAACAAATCGACGAGTTTTTAGTCACCCGGGATTTGGATTTTGCGATCAGCTTGCCGGACGGCAGCGCACGCTTTCGCGCCAACGCCTTTTTTCAGCGTAAAACCGTAGGTCTGGTCATGCGGCTGATTCCCTCGGTTATTCCGACCGGCAAGGATTTAGGCACGCCGGATATATTAATGGAACTCATCATGGCCAAACGAGGACTGTTATTAATGGTGGGCGGCACCGGCTCGGGCAAATCGACCACCCTGGCGGCGATGATCAACCACCGCAATGCCAATTCGGCTGGCCATATTTTGACTATTGAAGACCCGGTCGAGTTCTCGCACCCGAACCTGAAATCAATCGTTAACCAGCGCGAAGTCGGCGTGGATACCGACTCCTATGCCAGAGCGCTAAAAGCCTGCTTGCGGGAAGCGCCAGACGTCATCCTGATCGGCGAAATTCGCGATCGGGAAACCATGTCGGCCGCTTTGGAGTTGGCCAATACCGGTCACTTATGTATCTCGACCATGCATGCAAACAATGCCAACCAAGCCATGGAGCGGGTCATCAATATGTTCCCGCACGATCATCACGCGCAATTGTTTATGGACCTGGCCACCAATTTAAATGCCGTTATTTCCCAGCGCCTGATTCCGGATACAGCCGGAAAGCGTTGTGCAGCGATTGAAGTGATGATCAACACCCCGCATATAGCGAACCTGATTTTAAAAGGCGACTTGAGTGAAATTAAATCGGCCATGACATCGAGCGGCAGCAAAGGCATGAAGACCTTTGACGACGCCTTGTTCGGTCTGTACAAAGACGGACGGATCAGTCTGGAAGAAGCGCTGAAAAATGCCGATTCCAGTAATGATTTGGAAGCCAGGATTAATTTTGGTTGAGATAAGGAATGGAAGGTAGTCGGATAGGTCGGACGACAGCTTTTCGTTGTCCGACCTTTTAAGAGCGTATATGCCGGGCATAAACAGTATCCTCGACCTACAGAACTGCTTCGAGCAGAGCATCTTCAAGATTGGGATAAAAAAAGCGATAGCTTAACGCCTCTACTTTAGTTGGCAAAGCGCGTTGGCCGTCCAATAGCAGATACGCCCTTTTTCCTAATGCCAACGTCATTAGCCAAGCGGGGGCAACAAATAAGACAGGACGATTCAGTACCCTAGCAAGGGTCGCTGTAAATTCTTTATTAGTTGTTGGTTGAGTAACAGTAGTACTTGTTCTTTTATTTCTTGCCTTTCTATTGAATCTGATTAATAGAGGATTCTTTTTACAATTGTTCGATATTCTTGAACATAAGGAAAGGCGAAGGCTCGAGCAAATCAATGAATACGTATCGTCACATGAGGCAGCAGATCCGGAAACGATTAAAGAGACTTACGGGATGCCCACTATTTTAATGTTGCCACGGGTATTTATGCCGAGAATCGTACCCGCAGTGCATTTATCAAGCTGCATCAAGCCTCTTCCCACTGTATTGCCTGGAAGCATATTGACAAGACTCGACTGTATATAGACATCGCCGCAGACGAAACTATTACAATTCGTGATTTAACCCGCTTTGAGTGGTTAGGTTATTGGTACAACCAATGTGTTGCTTATGGAAACTTATTTTTCTCGGCTGTGCTGTTTATAATCACATTTGTGTTATCAGGCACTAAAACTATGATGTCGTTTTGGGGTGGTCTTGGAACATCCCTTTTTCTTGTGATACTTGCAATTTTTGTATTTTTTCAGAACTTGCCAATCTTTGCGAAAGATCTAATCGCCAAAGAGTTGAAACGTTTGCGTGATTGTAGCGAGTCGGTTGAGCCCTTAGGATGTGCTAAACACATCGTTCGCGATTGATGCGCTTCGTGCCTCAGCACATCCTACGGCTCTCCACGAAACAAACTGCCACACAACAATCAACACACAACCCCATTTATTTAACCCACACCAGCTCATTCCAACTTGTCGTATAGCTCTGCGACATTCGTTTCGTTCTCGACTTCCAGGTCTTATCAAAACCGGTTGCCGCGACTGAAATAGCCTTCGGAAAGCGCCGGTTGATTTGGTCGATAGCCTGCATTAACCGGCGGTTTTCGGTAGGCAAGCCGTTATCGGTAAAATCGAATAATTCCAGCTTGCAAAACGGCGTGCAAAAATTTCCAGGGTCCTGGGGAAAAGAGCGTTGAAAAGTTTCCACCCCGGGTTATTTAATGTCTGTTCGGCGACAATTACCCTGTCCGGTCGGCGACAGCTATTCTGGCTGGCAATCGCGGATGAATGACGCGCTGAAGGAGGCTTAAAGAACATGCCGCCGGATAAAGACCTGTGATTGGCATTGTTCCGCTGCAACGCATTCAGCAATGATCCAGCGATTGCTAGTTGTAACGCTGGATCGCTCACTAACTGCGTTCTCGTGTCGGAGCGTGGGGACGATAATAAGGAGGTGGCAGGTTAAATGCCTCAATCAGCGGTTATATTCGTCCAGCAATTCCAATATTGACGCATCACAAGCTCCGCAGCCTGAGCAAGCGCCGGTCATTCTGGATATTCCGTCCAGATTGTCGATTCCATTATCAACAAGTTCCTTGATTTGTTCTTTAGTTGTTCCACTACAGTGACAAAGAACATCCTGTTTTTTAACCGGGCTAATATTATTCATATAGAGTGGCTGGTGTTTATTTTGTATTGTGCAGCTCCACGCAGTCGTAAAGCGGCTTTACAGGTACAAAGGATATGGACAATTATGGCTTGGGTGAATTTTTCCGTTCGCCCTGAGCTTGTCGAAGGGGCAGCGCGAACGGCTCGACGATCGAAAATAGCGGTTTCGGTAAGTTATTTTTAACCAAATCCTAAGGAATGAGCATGAAATAATTTGAACAATTAGCGCCATAAGATGGTAGCGTGAGCGTAAGCCTTGCTTGCGTTTGCAGGCGAAGCCTGCACTCCGGCTAGTGGCAACTTGCTCACGTTATTTCATGCATGGTCCTAACCTAAAACGGTTGCCGCAAATATCTTGCGGCAATGATTCTCAAGCCTGACTTAGGTCAAGCTCATGTAATTGCATGTTGATGATTTTAAGCGCCGCCAATACCGCAGCAAAAACTTGGTTGGAATGCACGGCGCGGGTTTTGCGCAGTTCGCCATCGCAATTCCAGGTGATCACGCACTCGGTTAAGGCGCTGGTATGGCCGCCTTTGGGTATCCGTACTTCAAAATCGGCCAGTGCGGGCAGGGTGTAGCTATGTTGCGTCATTACTTTGTTGATGGCATCGACAAACGCGTCAAAGCCGCCGTTGCCGGAGCCTGAGGCAACGTGCGTCGTGCCCATTACTTTGACCCGCAAACTGGCGGTCGATTCTAAATCGAGGCCGCTGGTGATCGAGCAGTTAAGCAGTTTGATATGCTGGTAACTTTTGCTTTCCAGTACGTCGGCAATGATGAAGGGCAGGTCGTCGGTGGTGATGGTCTGTTTCGAATCGCCGAGGCTGACGATCCGGGCCAGCACTTTTTTCTGGTTCTCTTCCGACAGGTCGAGTTCCAGCATTTCCAGGTTTTTTTTCAGCGACGCTTTGCCGCTCATCTTGCCCAAGGCGTAGCTTCGGGTGCGGGAGAAACGCTCCGGCCCCAATTTGGTTTTGTACAGTCCGCCTTTTTGGTCGCCGTCGGCATGAATGCCTGCGGTCTGGGTGAATACATCGGCCCCGACGATCGGCGCATTGGCGGCGATGCGTTTGCCGGAGAAGTTTTCAACCATCGCGCTGATGCGGACGATATGGCTTTCATCGATTGACAGTTGCATGTTCATTTTGTCGCGCAATACCACGGCCACTTCAGCCATTGAGGCATTGCCGGCGCGTTCGCCGAGGCAGTTAACGGTGCAGTGGATGGCATTGACGCCGGCGCGAACCGCGGCCATCACGTTGGCGGTTGCCAGTCCGTAATCGTTGTGCGGATGAAAATCGAATTGCAGCTTCGGGTAGCGTTTGCACATGTCGCTGAAGCTTGAGAATACTTCGTCGGGCGATAAAACGCCGAGTGTGTCGGGCAGCATAAAATGGCTGATACCCGAATTTTGCAAGTTGTCCATCAAGCCGTAGACATAGTCTGGGGCGTCGTGATAACCGTTCGACCAGTCTTCCAGGTAGACGTTAACTTTCAGGCTCTTTTCCAGCGCATAGCTGACGGTTTGCAGCACATCTTCGGTATGTTCGGCGAGTGTTTTGCCTAGCTGTACGCGGCAATGTTTTTCGCTGCCTTTGATCAACAGGTTAATGACCTCGCCGCCGGTTTCCAGTATCCAGTCGACGCTGCGCGTGTGGTCGACAAAGCCCAGAACTTCAACGCGTCCGGCAAAGCCTTCCTGTTTCGCCCACTCATTAATGCTGGTGACTGCTTCCTTTTCGCCCTGAGAGACGCGGGCGGAGGCGACCTCAATCCGGTCAACCCGTAGCGATTGCAGCAGGGCTTTGGCAATGCTGACTTTTTCCACGGGCGTGAAGGAAACGCCTTGGGTTTGTTCGCCATCGCGCAAGGTGGTGTCCATCAGCTGGATGTGTCTGGATTCGGTGGACATGATTGTCGTCTGTGTTCTCAATGTGAGCGGATTAATTAACCACGAAGACGTAGGATGGGCTGACGAAAGGTAATCCATCGTTCGCGATTGATGGGCTTCGTACCTCGGACCATCCTACATGGCTATATGATTTCTTTAAGCCCAAAGCCAAGGAAAATTTTGTTTATGCTGCTGTTCGTACTCCGTAATCTTATCGACATGTTTTAAAGTCAAGCCAATGTCATCCAGTCCGCTCAACAGATTGCCTTTACGGAACGGGTCGATCTCAAAGCTAAAACCATTGCCGCCGGGCGTGGTTACCTGCTGGTTTTCAAGATCGACGATAAAACGCACGCCTTCGTTGGCGGCAATCTCGGCCATCAATTTGTCCAGCTGATCTTTATCAACCTTGATCGCCAGAATGCCGTTTTTAAAGCAGTTGTTGTAGAAAATATCGGCATAGCTGGTGGAAATGATGGTGTTAAAACCATAATCGGCAATCGCCCACGGCGCGTGTTCGCGCGATGAGCCGCAACCGAAGTTGTCGCCGGCCACCAGGATTTTAGCGCCTTTAAACGCAGGCTTGTTCAGCTCGAATTCCGGGTTGTCGCTGCCGTCGTCGTTAAAACGCCAATCGTGAAAAAGATGCTGGCCAAAACCGCTGCGTTCCACTTTTTTCAAGAACTGCTTGGGGATGATCTGGTCGGTATCGACATTGCTGCGGTTCATCAATGCAGCGATACTTTCATGTTTTTTGTACGGTTCCATAATTTTTTCCGATCTTATAGTTTGCGAATATCGACAAAATGGCCCGCCGCCGCTGCGGCCGCTGCCATTGCAGGCGAAACCAGGTGTGTGCGTCCGCCTTTACCCTGACGACCTTCAAAATTGCGGTTTGAGGTCGAGGCGCTGCGTTGGCCTTTGGTCAACTCATCGCCATTCATCGCCAGACACATTGAGCATCCGGGTTCGCGCCATTCCCAACCGGCATCGATAAAGATTTTATCCAAGCCTTCATCTTCAGCTTGTTGCTTGACGTGATAAGAGCCTGGAACGGCAATCGCGGTGACGCCTGGGGCGACTTTGGTGCCTTTTGCCACTTCGGCGGCAATCCGGAAATCTTCGATGCGACCGTTAGTGCAAGAGCCGATAAATACAAGATCTATGGGGATGTCGGTTATTTTGGTATTTGGCGTCAATCCCATATAAGTTAATGCGCTTTCACAGGCTTTACGCTTGGATTCGTCGGCAAAGCTTTCCGGCGCCGGCACAACGCTATCGACCCCAACCACTTGTTCAGGCGAGGTTCCCCAGGAAACTTGCGGTGCAATATCGGCTGCATCGAGCGTGACGGTTGCATCAAACTCTGCGCCTTCATCGCTGGGCAGGCTCTTCCAGTAAGCCAGGGCCTGATCCCAATACTGACCGGATGGCGCAAACTCGCGGCCTTTAAGGTACTCGTAAGTTTTTTCGTCCGGAGCGACCAATCCGGCTCTGGCTCCGGCTTCAATCGCCATGTTGCACAGCGTCATGCGGCCTTCCATCGACAGATCCCTGATCGCCGAGCCGGTATATTCAATCACATAACCGGTGCCGCCTGCGGTGCCGATTTTGCCGGTAATCGCCAACGCAATATCCTTCGCAGAAGCGAACTTTGATAACGCACCATTGACCACCACCTGCATGGTTTTGGATTTTTTCTGCGGCAAGGTTTGGGTCGCCATCACATGCTCGACCTCGGAAGTGCCGATGCCGAATGCCAGCGCGCCGAAAGCGCCATGCGTCGCGGTATGACTGTCGCCGCAAACTACCACCATGCCGGGGTGGACGAAGCCATGCTCAGGCACGACAACATGAATCACGCCGTTGTTCGGGTCGGTCATGTCATACAGCTTCAGGCCGTTGACACGGCAGTTTTCAGCCATAGTCTCGATCTGCTTTTTAGCAATAGGATCGGCGATGGGCAGGTTGCGGTTTTTGGTCGGTACGCAGTGATCCATGGTGGCAAGAATGCTGTGCGGATTGCGCACCTTGCGACCGGACAAACGCAGGCCTTCAAAGGCCTGCGGGCTGGTGACTTCATGCATCAAATGCCGATCAACATAAAGCAAGGGAGCTTGTCCTGCCTCGTCAACGACAAGGTGGCTGTCCCAGATTTTTTCGTACATGGTCTTTTTCATGGCGTATTCCAAAGCTTGCATACCGGCTCTACATTGAGCGTATGACGAGTTACAGGGTCAATCAAAAGCATAATAAAGCTATGCATAGCTGGCTATTATCCTCCAAAAGAGAGTTGGTTTGCAATTTGGCAGGAATGGTCGCGTATCAGGGGGAGGGTCATTCGCAAGTCGTAGTAGATCAGGTCGGCACAAAAAAGGGACGCAGTATCGCCGGCTTTAGTGCGAAGAAGCCTGCTGTTGCGCAGTTGCCTTGATTTATCTGTGCGAGATCACATTCATTCCCTGCTTTAGTTCAATCTCGTCAATGTAGCCGACTGCGCCCGGTGTGGATTGCACATAGTTGATGAGTTCCGCGGCGCTGGATAATTCGGCCGGCGGCGTACCTTTGCCGATATAGCGACGCACCGTCCAGTAAGCGGTGTATTTTTCCTCATCCTGATTGAGGAACTCCCGCAGGAAGCGATTGCGTTCGGATGTGCCGGGCTTAACCCCGACCGGGGTGACGTTAATACCTGCAACCGTAATGAATTTTCCGGTATACACTTTCTGGATCGTCTCAGTATCCATCAAAGGCACATTGCTGTTTCCGATGACCACAATTTCACCTGCAAGCGCTTGGCCGACCGCTAGAAAAACGACCACCGATACAACTTTAATCGTCGTTTTCATAATCGCTCCTAAAATACAACACTGTAAGAAAAGGAGAACACATTGACCACTTTTCCTCTGGATGAGTCGCCGGGTGGTGCATCAATGAGGCTCGACATGTCGCCGACATGAGTTAGCGCCCATTCGGCCTTGAGCCTGCTGGTCGGATTTATCCGATAGGACGTCCCTAAAGCCCAAGTGGTTTGATCGTAGGTAAAAATCCCGGCGGTGGCTCCCGCACGCTGGGACGCATTAATCGTAGCCGCGCCGGGAATGGAGTCGGGAACGGTATTGTTGTACACCGTGTTGTAAAGGTCGAATGTCCGGGCCAAGGATTGTAAATGCGCCACGCTGATATAAGGCGTCCAGGCCTCGAACGGCTTGAGCACGGCAAGGTACGCCCCTTGCGAGGCCGGGCCGGTTAAGATATTGCTCACATCGCGAAAAACATATTCGCTAATCACTCGAAACCCGTAGCCTATCCCCACATTAGCAGCCAAGGTGTAAATCGGGGCATGTATCTCCGAGACTTCAGGCAAACCGGGGCCGGCCATCTGGTTGGAAACCTGGTAATAACCGACTCCGGGCATAATCTGGACATAGGGAAAAGTCGAGGCCATAACTTGACCGTCGGTGCGTTTGGCATAAAGATCATGCGCGCCGATGCGGAAAATATCGTCATCGCGTTGAAAGGTCAGCGCCAATCCGTATATATCAATTTTGACCGGCATAAAATAAGCTTCGGCAGACAACGGCGGATATTCGTAAGGCGCATTACGAAAATGCGTCTTGGTTTTTCCCCAATAGCCGTCGAGTGTGAATTCACCGATATTCAGATTCCATGTTTTGATGAAGGATATGCCGTCTACATTGGTGGTCGGCGTTAAGGAATAGACTTCCGCCGGTAGCCGGGCGAAATCGAAGGTGGCGCCAATGTCGGTGGTTTCGCTGTTCAAATACAGCGGGATACGCACTCTGCCGATGCGGAACAGCCAATCGTTGGCCGGGCGCCAAGTCAGGAATGCCCAGGTGACGGTGGGATCCAAGTCATCATCGCTTTTGATGGATGCGGCCAACTTGCCTTGCACGGTAAGGCTGAACTGATCGGTCAGCTTGGCGTCCATTTGCAGTCCGAGCAAGGAATCGCGTTTAAATGTCCCCCGATCGCTCAAAAACCGTTGATAGTTGTAGTGCTGATCCGACTGCGCGTAACCTACGGTGGCGAAGCCTGAAAGCGAAACGTCCACCCCGAGTAGCGAAAAATCCATCGCCGGAGCGGGCATTGCGCACAGGACTGAAACAGCTGCTAACGCCCATGTGATATAGCGTTTCATAACGTTTCCATTGGCTGAAAATACCTGTCTTTAGCGGCGCGATAGAGGTTGTGGGCGAGCAAGGCCATTAACGATCAATCCACAATGAGGCGACGCGCTTAAATTCATCCTGAATCTCTAGAAATACCTCGACCACCTGTGGGTCAAAATGCGCGCCGCTCCCCTGTGCGATAACGGCGGCGGCTTGCTCGTGGGGCATAGCGGCTTTATAGCAACGGCTCGCCGTCAGCGCATCAAATACATCTGCGACAGCCATTAGGCGGGCGGCCAAGGGGATTTGCTCGCCCGCCAAGCCGTCCGGGTAACCTGTGCCATCCCATTTTTCGTGATGGCAACGCGCAATATCCAGCGCCATCGACAGGAAATCGCCCTGTTCCCCGCTGCTTTCGCCTGCCGTGCGCAGCATATCGTGGCCGCGCAGCGCATGGGTTTTAACGACGTCAAACTCTTCCTCCGTCAGCTTGCCGGGTTTGAGCAGGATGTGCTCGGGAATGGCGATCTTGCCGACATCGTGCAGCGGTGCTGCTTTGGCGATGAGTTCGATGCGTTGTGTTGTCAGATAGGCGGCGTGCTTGGGCAGCTGTGCCGATTTTTCCGCCAGTAGCCGCGTATATTCCTGAGTGCGGCGGATATGGTGTCCGGCACGCTGGTCGCGAAATTCGGCCAGCGCAACCATGATCTGAATGGACGATTCCAGCAGACGGCTTACCTCGGAAAGGCGGCGTTCCACCTCCTCTTTCAAGCAGGCATTCCGACCTTCGATAAAATCCTGCCAGTCCTTAGCCTGTAAGTGGGTTTTGACGCGCGCTTGCACTATCGACGGGCTGATGGGTTTATGAATGAAATCCGCCGCACCGAGCAACAACCCTTGCTCTTCGTCTTCCATGCCGGTTTTTGCGCTGAGGAAGATGACCGGGATGCGTTCGGTGCGCGGGTCAGATTTCAAGCGACGGCAGACTTCATAGCCGTCCATATCAGGCATCATAATGTCCAGCAAAATCAGGTCGGGCAGCGTGGCAATCGCGAGTTCCAGCGCGCGTACGCCATTATTGGCGACTCTGACCTGATACTGGTCGGTCAGCAAATTCGCTATCAGGCTCAAGTTGATGGGCGTGTCGTCAACCACCAGAATGGAGACATTTTCTTGGGTTTTCATGCGTCATTACTCCGCTCTGTTGAGTTGCAAATTCTTGCGTCTCTTGCAACTGATCTAGCTTCATCAAAATCAAAGTTTTCCAGTGCAGTGGAAATTCGGCGGATCGTTTGAGCGGGAAACAAGTCTGTCAGTTCCGGTTTTCCGGACTCCCACAGACCGGCTGCTTTAAAATTGCCATCATCGAGCAGCGTTTCAAACTCGTTCCACCAGGATGGTAACGCGGCGCCGCTCATTGTTTCTTCGCTAACGCTGTTTTCTTTTGCCGCTTCCGGGAAATGTTCTCGCAGAGCTGACAGTAAAGGCGTAAACACGACTGATAGCGTCGCCAAATCGTCCCGCCATGCTGTTTGCCGGTTTTTGAGCGCCTGCTCTAGCGTTTCGGCGCACTGCTGTGCCTCATGGGCTCCTATGCTTCCCAGCAAGCCCTTCACTGTATGGATGAGTCGTTCGGCGTCCGCCCAATGCAGCTGTTCCATTGCCAGTTCGATTTGAGCAGGCATGTCGGCATAGTCGGCAACAAAGCTTTTTAACAGCCATAAATAAAGGTCTTGCTTGCCGCCTGCACGGCGAAAGCCAATCGCCGTGTCCAGTCCATTGATCTGCGGCAGCGCCGCCGGCATTTGGGACGCAGGTTGGGCAGATGTCGCCAGTGTAGAAGTAATAGGGGCTTGACCCTCTGACGCATAAGTTCGCGCCAAAACGGCGTACAGCATGTCCGGCTCAACGGGTTTGCTGACATGATCCTGCATCCCCAGCGCCTTGCAACGCTCGCGTTCTTCCAGCATGGCGTGGGCCGTCATGGCGACGATCGGTAATTTGTAATAACGCTGATCCATGCGCAACTGGCGCGTCGCCTCGTAGCCGTCCATTACCGGCATTTGCAGATCCATCAGGATTACGTGATAACCGTCGGCGGCGTCTTCAGCCAGCAGTTCGAGCACTTCCTGTCCGTTATTGGCGACCGTAACCCTGATGCCGCGACTTTCCATCAACTCGACCGCCAACTGCTGGTTGATCGGGTTGTCTTCCGCCAGCAATACCCGCATGCCATTGAGGTTGGCGTTGATACGGCTATTATAGCCGCCGCTGTGTTCGTCGACGCTGTCCCCGGTCAGGGTGTTGAGCAGCTTGCGCAGGGCCTCGGGCAAGACCGGCTTGGGCAGAAAATGCTGCGCGCCAAGGCGGCGGAGGGTTTCGTGCATCATTTCAGAATCGTAGGCGGAAACTACCACCGCCTGCGGCGCTCGCATCATGTCGCAGTTTCTAAGCGCTTGCAGCAACGCAGCGCCATCCATCTCCGGCATGACCCAGTCCAACAGTAGCAGGTCATAGGGTCGGCTGGTATCGTGCGCGGCTTTGATCATTGCCAAAGCCGCGTTGCCGTCGGCAGCGCTATCGATTTTTTGTCCAAGCGCAGCGCCGACGCCAAGAGCGGTGAGCAGATCGACCAACACCAATTGTGCTTCCGGTTGGTCGTCAACCACTAATACCCGTAGGGCCTCAACACCCGGCAGCGGGGCAACCGGCTGCACCGGTTTGGCTATCGGCAGGCGGGCGGTAAAGATAAAGCTTGAACCTTCGCCCAATCTGCTTTCGACCCAAATGCGGCCGTCCATCAGTTCGACGAACTTCTTCGAGATGGTCAGCCCCAGGCCGGTACCGCCGTATTGGCGGGTGGTCGAGCCATCGGCTTGGGTGAATTCATGGAACAGTTGCGCAACTTGCCCAGCCGACATGCCGATACCGGTATCGCGCACGCAAAAGCGCAGTTGCACATCGTCATCGCTACGTTGTTCGACGCTGACAGTCAGCTTTACATAACCCTGATGGGTGAATTTGACCGCATTCGACAACAGGTTGGTGAGAATCTGGCCGAGGCGCAGGGCGTCTCCAAGCAGCGCTCCGGTGTCGCCGAGCAGCAGCGGATCAGTGATGTCGAAAAGCAGCTCTATTTCTTTCTCGTGCGCTCGTTGGCGCAACAGCGACAGTGAATTGCCGACCACGTCTTCAAGAATGAAGCGCGTTTGCTCCAGTTCCAGCTTGCCGGCCTCGACCTTGGAGAAATCCAGGATGTCGTTGATGATGCCGAGCAGCGACTTGGCCGCGGTATGCACCTTGTCAACGTAATCTCTCTGGCGCGGCGTCAACTCGGTTTTCAGCGCCAGATAGGCCATGCCGATGATGGCATTCATCGGGGTGCGGATTTCGTGGCTCATATTGGCTAGGAACATCGATTTGGCGCGGGTGGCGTCTTCAGCCTTTTGATTGGCCGCTTCCAGTTCCTGTTGCGTTTGCTGTCGCAACTTGATGTCTTGTTCGATGGACTCGGCCATGCTGTCGAAAGTCGCGCCCAGCGCCATTAATTCCTCAACCCAGCGTTCGCTGTTACCGAAATTTTGCACCGACGAACCGGAAATCGGCATCAACGCACTGACCCCGGCGCGGGTGGAATAGTCGCCCTGCGCCAAACGTCCGGCAGCTTTTAAAAGCGACTCTATCGGCAATAAAACCCGGCGGCGGATCACTTGCGACGCGGCCAATACCATCACAAAGGTGAACACTACGCTGCCGAAAGTCAGGAATATCCAGCGCTCCAGATCTTTTGCAGCCTGAGCCACCGCAGCATTGGTGCGCTCATCCACCATGGAAACCAGTCCTGTCACGGATTGAGCGAGATTCGATTTGAGTTGGTTGTATTTTTGGCTGTGTACCAGTTGGCTGGCAAAATCAAGGTGGGGCTTGCCGTCCGAGACAAAGTCTTCGATGAGCGGATCGTAAAGTCCCTGAGTGGCGGCAAAGGCAATCTGCTCGATTTGCTTCATGGCTTCAGTTGCGGTGGAAATCCTGTCCAGCGCATTGAATTCCTCTTTGCTGAATCCTAGCGATTTCATGCGATTCGAAAGTGAGCTAAGTTCGCCATTTTGCGGAAATCGATGCTGAATTTCGCCGGCAATCGCCATGTCCCAATAAGCGCCGGGAACATAGTTTTCCGGTTGGGGTTTCTCGCCCTGGCGGATCGCCAGAATATCGTAGTAATAGGTTAGATAGCGGGTCTGTCCGGTGCTGGTATAAGCCCTTACGAAAAGAGTCAGCCGCTCTGTTTCTTGCCGTAACTCGTTGGCCAAAGACATCGTGCGTTGCCGGTGTTCCTGCGCAGACACCACGCTGTTGTGGGCCTGCTGGATCATTATCAGGAATGTGGCGTTAGCGCTTAGCGCAAACATTACCGCTAACGAGAATCGCAAGGAAAATTGCTTAAGTTTCAGGTTCTGCGGCATGAGTTGATATTTGTCGGATTTGGTTTTGATTAACAAGTGCGCAAAAAGTTTGAACGCAACAGGGGGGAACTGTCGACGTTATCCCTGATTATCCCTGATTAGCCATAACGAATTTGGGATAACCCTTTTCTGTCCGGAGTATAACCCTGAAATGACGGGGGGCCAAATATAAGCCCCTTCCTCCCCTTAGACGCAAAAACCCCGCAAAGCCGAATTGGCTTGCGGGGTTTGGGTCAGCTTAAAACAGACTTATAAGCTGTAGTACATATCGTATTCAGCGGGGTGTGTGCTCATACGAATGCGAGTTACTTCTTCCATTTTCAATGCAATAAAACCGTCGATGGCATCGTCAGTGAAAACACCGCCGCGTGTCAAGAATTCACGGTCAGCGTCCAGAGCGTCCAGAGCTTGGTCGAATGAGTGGCAAACTTGCGGGATGTTTTTCGCTTCTTCTGCGGGTAAATCATACAAATCTTTATCCATAGCATCGCCAGGATGAATTTTGTTTTGAATACCGTCTAAACCAGCCATCATCATTGCTGAAAACGCCAAATAAGGGTTAGCGGTTGAATCAGGGAAACGAACTTCGATACGACGGCCTTTCGGGTTGTTAACAAAAGGAATACGAATAGAAGCGGAACGGTTACGAGCAGAGTAAGCCAACATAACAGGCGCTTCAAAACCGGGAACCAGACGTTTGTAGCTGTTGGTTGATGAGTTGGTGAAAGCATTCAATGCCTTAGCATGTTTAATGATGCCGCCAATGTAGAACAGCGCAGTTTCAGACAGACCGCCGTACAAGTCGCCAGTGAACAGGTTAACGCCGTCTTTAGCTAAGGATTGATGTACGTGCATGCCGCTGCCGTTGTCGCCAACCAGTGGCTTAGGCATGAAAGTCGCCGTTTTGCCGTATGCATGTGCAATGTTGGCAACGACATATTTCAGTTCCAGAACTTCGTCGGCTTTTTTAACCAGGGTATTGAACTTCACGCCGATTTCACACTGACCGGCAGTTGCTACTTCGTGGTGATGAACTTCAGTCACTTGGCCCATTTCTTCCAGCGTCAAGCACATCGCAGAACGCATGTCTTGGAAAGAATCGACTGGAGGCACTGGGAAATAGCCGCCTTTAACGCCCGGACGGTGACCGGTGTTGCCGTCAGGATAAACTTTTTCTGAGTTCCAGCCCGCTTCTTCTGAATCGACTTTGTAGAAAGAGCCGCTCATATCGGTGCCCCAACGGACATCGTCAAAAATGAAGAATTCGTTTTCAGGGCCGAAGAATGCTGTATCTGCAATGCCGGTTGATTTTAAATAGGCTTCTGCGCGTTTGGCGATAGAACGTGGGTCACGTTCGTAACCTTGCATGTTTTTAGGCTCAATAATGTCGCAACGCAAGATTAAGGTGTTGTCATCAAAGAATGGATCCATAACCGCTGTAGAGGGGTCAGGCATTAAGATCATGTCTGATTCATTGATGTGTTTCCAGCCGGCAACGGAAGAACCGTCAAACATGTTGCCTTCTTCGAAGGTGTCTTCGTCAATCGAATGAGCAGGGAATGTTACATGTTGCTCTTTACCGCGGGTGTCACAAAAACGAAAATCGACGAATTTTACGTCGTTTTCTTTGATCAGTTTAAGTACTTTTGCTGCAGACATTTATTTCGTCTCCTGAGATGGGTTATATGGGATCAGCATTTATGCCAAACGATGTAACGATACCATTTTTTTTGATGCATTAGCCACTAAAAAAACGAGGCGTAATAAACAGTGTTTTTAGTAGGGTAATGGGTGGGCTGACTAGCGCCCAATTATGGTGCTTGGATAATCTAGATCGCCCAGAATTTGTGCGGGTTATATCTGCTTTGCTATGTTGAGTTGATGGGTAGTAGTGTTCGGTAGTTTGGTTTATTTTTAAATAGGTTTTTTAACATATTGAAAATAAATAAAATAAATCGACTGTGCTTGAAATGGTTTATCTGAAAAACGATGAGTAGGATGTGGTTGGCACCTTATTTGCTTATGTGTTGTTTAGGGGCATTTTGCTTTGAGTTTAATCAATTCTTAAGGAATTTTAATTATGAAAAACCATTTAAACGAAAATCGTTTCAAACTAAAGCCTCTGGCTTTGGGAATAGCGCTGGTTTCTGTTTTTGGTGTGGCACAGGCTAAAAGTTTTACTGAGGCCAGTACTTTACTCGAAACGGTAGGTGATCCGAACGAAAGCTCATTCATGAAAAACCTTGGATTGAAAATCGGCGGCTGGGCTAATGCAGGGGTTACTTATAATGCGGCAAGCCCTAGCAATAATTTCAATGGGCCGGTGACCTTCGGCGATCGTTCAGCGGAATTCCAGTTGAATCAATTAAATATATTCGCGCAACGCGCCGTGGCTGCTGAAGGCGATGCATGGGACTTCGGCGGACGTGTCGATGCCATGTTCGGTACCGATGCTATTTTTACCCAGGCTTACGGCGTACCTGCATACGATGTGAATACCAACCTGCCGTTAAACCGGAGTCATTGGGATCTCGATATGCTTGGCGGTGCCGACAATCGCTTTTATGATATTGCCTTGCCCCAGGCTTATGCCGAGATTTATGCGCCTATCGGCAACGGTCTGAACATCAAGGCCGGTCACTTTTATACGCCGATCGGTTACGAGACGGTTCCGGCTCCCGACAATTTTTTCTACACCCATGCCTACACCATGCAATATGGCGAACCGTTCACCCATACCGGCGTAATGGGGAATTATACGGTTGATAAAAACTGGGCGGTAATGGGCGGGGCTACTACCGGCAGCGCCACCGGCGGCTGGGATGGCGGCTGGGATAAACAGTTGGGCAACTGGGGCGGTTTAGCCGGTGTTACCTGGACTAGCAATGACAAGGACACTTCAGCCAATATCAGCGGTACTTATGGCGGTACATCAGAACATAGCGGCCAAGCTTGGGGCATGTACAGCATGGTGTTGAAGCATAACATCACTGCCAAAACGCATCTGGTCTTACAACATGACCATGGATACGCTAACGGGATCAATGGCGCTTTAGCGAATGGGACTGGGCCTACCGATACCGAATGGTATGGCCTCAACTCTCATTTGACATATGACGTCAAGGATAATCTGACCGCGGGCGTCCGGGCTGAATGGTTTCGCGATCAAAACGGTTTCAGGGTCTGCTCGCCGGGGCGTGTAACGGCGGCTACCAACGTAATTGATAATGTTGGCACCGCGGGTAGTTATGCAGCTAATTTCTTGTCTACCTGTGCGCCGGCCAGTTATTACGCAGTCACGGCAGGGTTAAACTGGAAGCCGATGAAATGGCTGAATATTCGTCCGAATGTCCGTTATGACTGGGTAGATGGAAAAGTTGCCGCAGGCGGACAGTACCGGCCATTCGGCAATGCCAAGCAGGATCAATTCCTGTTCTCTACCGATTTCGCAGTTAGCTTTTAGCATACTACGGGGGGCTGAAAATAGGCGCCTTCTTACGACTGGTTTTCTCTGTGATACCTGCATAACTCACCATTATATGGGTTGTGCAGGAGCAGTGTAGCGGCGCCGAGTCCATGCTTTCCTACTTAAGCTTTCGATCACTGGATATTGAATTTATACAAGAGGCTCAAATGAAACTGATAACTGCTGTTGTTAAACCCTTTAAGCTCGACGATGTTCGCGAGGCGCTTTCGGATATAGGGGTTTCCGGAGTAACCGTTACCGAAGTAAAAGGTTTTGGTCGTCAAAAAGGACATACCGAGCTTTATCGCGGCGCTGAATATGTGGTTGATTTTTTACCCAAGGCCAAAATTGAAGTGGCAGTGGCTGATAACATGTTGGAACAGGCCGTAGAAGCCATTACCAAAGCGGCCAATACCAGCAAAATAGGCGACGGTAAAATTTTTGTAACCAATTTAGAGCAGGTTGTCCGGATTCGTACCGGGGAAACCGGCGAAGAAGCGCTTTAATATTTAAGGGGGAACTATGAAACAACTTTTAACTACCTTTATCCTGTTCGCTTTGCTGGGTTATGCAGGATTTTCTTGTGCCGACACTGCCGTTCCGGTTCCGCCCGCCGCCAACAAAGGCGATACCGCATGGATGATCGTCGCGACCGTGCTGGTTATCCTGATGGTCATTCCCGGTTTGGCATTGTTCTACGGCGGCATGGTGCGCGCCAAGAACATGCTGTCCATGTTGATGCAAGTATTTGTGATTTTCTCGATGATGGCCATTCTGTGGGCGATTTACGGTTACAGTATCGCGTTCACCGAGGGTAACGCTTTCTTTGGCGGACTGAGCAAAATGTTCCTTAAAGGCATAACGCCTGACTCGCTTGCCGCTACTTTCAGTAAAGCTGTTTATGTGCCTGAGTATATTTATGTCGCATTCCAGTTGACCTTCGCCGCTATTACTCCGGCGCTGATCGTTGGCGCTTTCGCCGAGCGGGTCAAATTTTCAGCGGTATTATTGTTTATGTTCCTGTGGTTTACCTTTTCCTATCTGCCGATGGCGCACATGGTTTGGTATTGGACCGGTCCTGATGCTTATACTGATGCCTCGGCAGCGGAAGCGGCTACTGCTACGGCTGGGTTTTTGTTTAAAAAAGGCGCGCTGGATTTTGCCGGCGGTACGGTCGTACATATCAACGCAGGCATCGCCGGATTAATAGGCTGCTTGTTGATAGGCAAACGTATCGGTTACAGAAAGGAATCGCTTGCGCCGCATAGCGTTACTATGACCATGATTGGCGCTTCCTTACTATGGGTAGGCTGGTTTGGTTTTAACGTCGGCTCCAACCTGGAAGCCAATGGTCTTGCCGCTTTAGTCTTCGTTAATACCTTACTGGCCAGCGCGGCCGCCACTCTTGCATGGGTTGGCGCTGAATGGTTGTTACGCGGTAAACCCAGCATGTTGGGCGGAGCTTCCGGCGCAGTTGCAGGTCTTGTTGCCATTACGCCTGCCTGCGGTTGGGCAGGACCTATGGGCGCCATTATGCTAGGTCTGGTCGCCGGTGCGGTTTGTTTCTGGGCGGTTACCATGCTGAAAAGCGCGCTGGGTTATGACGATTCTCTGGATGCCTTCGGTGTCCACGGCATCGGCGGAATTATCGGCGCGTTGGGAACCGGCGTCGTTGCCAGTCCGGCGCTGGGCGGAACCGGCGTTTGGGATTATGTTGCCAACGGCGTGGCCGAATACAGCATGATCGGTCAAATTACCAGTCAGGCATGGGGCGTAGGAACGTGTGTTATTTGGTCCGCGGTAGTGTCCTTTATTTCCTATAAGATTGTAGACGCGGTGATCGGACTTCGGGTCAGCGAAGAGGTCGAGCGTGAAGGCCTTGATGTTTCCGAGCATGGCGAAACGGCGTATCACATTTAATTCAATGGTGAACTTTTCTTAACAATGTCTGTTCGCAAAAACGGGCGCTCAATGCGCCCGTTTTTGCGTTTGAAGAAAAGCAACAACATAGAAAAAACACTACAGTCCTTGTTTTTAAAAGGTCTATTAATTGTATGTTGATTGATAATTCACTATGATTGCTGCCGATGTTACCAACACTTTTTGCTATCTAATTGAGAGAGAACATGAAACTAATAACAGCGATTATTAAACCATTCAAAATGGATGATGTCCGAGAAGCATTATCTGAAATTGGCGTTGCGGGTGTCACCGCAACGGAAGTAAAAGGCTTCGGCCGCCAGAAAGGTCACACCGAGTTGTACCGGGGGGCCGAGTATGTAGTCGATTTTCTGCCTAAAGTTAAACTGGAAATCGCTGTCGCGGATGACGTGCTGGACAAGGCCGTTGAAACTATCGTTAACGCAGCAAATACCGGAAAAATCGGCGATGGAAAAATATTTGTATCCAATTTGGAGCAGGTTATACGAATTAGAACCGGTGAAACCGGAGAGGATGCCATTTAGGCGCAAGGAAAAAAGATGTTGTTAAAAATAATAAATAGAAGGCTGTTTTTAGGCCTCTTGCTGTTACCCGATCTTGCTTTTGCGGATCAATTAAACCAGGCCAATACGGCTTGGGTTTTAACATCGACGGCCCTGGTTTTGTTTATGACAATACCGGGTTTGTCGTTATTTTATGCCGGATTGGTTAGAAGCAAAAACGTGCTGTCGGTATTAATGCAGTGCTTTGCGATTACCTGTCTGGTTTCGATTTTGTGGCTGGCCGGCGTTTACAGTTTTATATTCGCCGATGGCGGAGAGTTGCAAAAACTGATCGGCGGCTCTTCTAAAGTGTTCCTGCCCGACATCGGCGTGGCGTCATTGAAAGGCGATATTCCCGAAACAGTCTTCTTCATGTTTCAGATGACCTTTGCCATTATTACCCCGGCGCTGATCGTCGGCGGTTTTGCCGAACGGATGAAGTTTTCGGCGATGCTGTGGTTTAGCGGTTTATGGTTGATCATCGTTTATCTGCCGATCTGTCACTGGATGTGGGGCGGCGGTTGGCTGGCTGATTTAGGCGCGATGGATTTTGCCGGCGGTATCGTCATCCACGTTAATGCCGGTGTTGCGGCGTTGGTTGCCGCGTTGGTGTTGGGCAAAAGAAAGGGCTTTCCAAATACGGCCATGCCGCCGCACAACATGACCATGGTGGTGACCGGCGCAGGCATGCTGTGGGTCGGCTGGTTCGGCTTTAATGCAGGCAGCGCATTGACCGCAGACGGGCGCGCTGGCATGGCGATGCTGGTGACCCACATCGGCGCGGCTTCCGGCGCTTTAACCTGGATGTTTATAGAATGGAAGCGCTTTAGCAAACCCAGCGTATTGGGTATCGTTACCGGCATGGTTGCAGGATTGGGCACTATCACCCCGGCTTCCGGCTTCGTCGGACCCTTCGGCGCGCTGGTGATTGGCATTACCGCCGGTGTCGTCTGTTTTTACGCGACTCAGTATGTCAAACGCACCCTGAAAATCGATGATTCTCTGGACGTGTTTTCGGTTCATGGCGTAGGCGGCGTGACCGGTTCATTATTAACCGGCGTTTTTGCGGCGAGCGGTTTGGGCGGTCTCGGTTTGGCTGAGGGCGTTTCAATCATGGACCAAGTCAGCGTTCAGGCCTTGGCGATTGTTGTTACGGCGGCCTGGAGCGGATTATTCAGTTACCTGATTTTAAAATGTTTGGATATCTGGATAGGCTTACGGGTGACTTCCGATGAAGAAGTACAGGGTCTGGATACCGTTCTGCATGAAGAGACAGGATACCTTGATTTATAGATTTGCTCGATAGCATCCTGAAAGGCGGCTCCTCAGTAAGCTGAGAGCCGCCTTTTTTGTTTATAATGACGCTAAGTTAAAGCGGATTGGGTCGCCTGATTTTATGAAAGTTCCACACATAGCATTAAAAATCAAAATAGCTGTTTTTATAGCGAGCGGTCTTTTCGGTATCTATGCCGCGCTGGGCTTTTATGTGCTGCCGATGCTGCTCAAGTCGAAGCTGCCGACGCTCATTCAGCAGCAAACCGGCAGGAAAGCATCGCTTGCAACGGTCCGATTCGATCCCTTTTCGCTACGGCTAAATCTGCAAGGATTTGAGCTTCAAGAGCCGGACGGCAGGGTGTTTGCCCGTTTTGAAGATTTTTTTGTCGACATTAATGGGCGGCAATCTATCGGTCGGACGGCGCTGGTTATTGATAAGGCGTTGCTGAGCAAGCCGGTCGTTCGCATCGCCAAAGATACCAACGGGGCATTCAATTTTAAAGACCTGCTTAAAGAGAGCGGCGAAACCGAACAGAAGGGCGCCAGGGTTTTTCCGGTAAACATCGCCAAACTGACGATAGCCGAAGGCAAACTGGATTGGGAAGATGCGCATTTTAGCAGTCCCGAAAAAGAGACCGTCTATCCGATTAATTTCTCGATTGAAAACTTCACGACCCAAGCGGACAAACCAGCCGATTTCGGCTTAACCCTGGAATTGAATTCAGGCGGCAAGCTCGATTGGCAAGGCGTTATCGGCCTTAATCCGCTGTCTTCATCCGGGCATATCAAGCTCGATAACGTGCAGTTGCCGAGAATCCGGGCGCTGGCTTTGCAGGATTTTGTGACACTGGATTTACAAGGTTACGAGCTGCTTGAGGCGGATTACAAAGCGGATTATGTCGACGATAAAGTTAACGTCGGCGTCAGTCAGGGCAAGTTTGAACTGCGCGATTTTAAGCTTGCAGAATCAGTTCAGGAACAAGCGCTGGCGACAATATCCGGTTTTGCTGTCAATGGAATCGGTTTTAGTCTTGAAAAGCGCGAACTGACCATCGAATCCGTTTCAGCCAATGATGCCGATTTTAAGGCTTGGTTGAATGCCGAAGGCGTTTTAAATTACCAGGCCTTAATACCGGTTGCTCAAGTTGGAGTAACGCCTGCCGAACCGGAACAAGCGCCGTGGAGTATCAGTATCAACAACATCGCGCTGAATAATTTCGGGCTTACCTTTGAAGATCGGACCTTAAAAAAGCCGGTCACCGTGACCGCCAAGCCGCTCAATCTTAAATTGACGAATTTTAGCAATAAAGCCGGGGCCGGCCTGCCTTTTCAGCTTAGCGCCTCAATTAATGAAACCGGCTCGATAGAGTTGGACGGCAACGCCGTTGCCGAACCTTTATCCGCGCAGATAGCTTTCGATGTTAAGGGCATTGCGCTGGAAAATTTCCAGGCTTATGTCGACAAATATGCGCGGCTGGATGTGATCGACGGGACGCTGGAGGTCGACGGCAAGGTTTCGGTCGCCAAATCGGCAGAGGAAAAACTGGATGTGAAGTTTAGCGGCAATACAAAAATTGCCGATTTATTAACCCGCGACCAGTTGAAGAACAAGGACTTTGTAAAATGGGATAATTTAGCGCTTAACGGCATTGATGCCGATTTTGCGGCCAATCAATACAGCGCCGAAACACTGGTGATTAACAAGCCTTATGCCCGAGTCATTGTCAAAAAGGACAAAACCGTCAATTTTGGCGACATTATGATTGCCGAGCAAAGCGATGATGACAGTAAACGGCAACCGGCCGTTAAAGCCGCTAAAAATACGCAGTCGGAAGCAGCGTCCAAACCTACCTTTAAACTGGGCAAGATTCAAGTGATTGACGGTTCTTCCGATTTTTCCGATCTTTCGCTGATTCTGCCGTTCGCCGCGCAAATCAAAAGCCTGGACGGCGGCGCCAGCGGCATATCCTCAGAACAAAAATCAACGATCAAGGTGGATTTAAAGGGGACTGCCTACGATCTGGCGCCGGTCGACGTCAAGGGCGAAATCAGTCCTTATCTGGGCGATTACAATGTAACTGTGAATTTTACCGGCATGCCGATGCCGTTGATTTCGTCGTATATGGTGCAATTTGCCGGCTATAAAGTTGAAAAAGGCAAAATGTCGCTGGAGCTGGAGTACAAGGTTGCCAACAAGGAACTGACGGCAAGCAATAACATTCTGATTGACCAGTTCGAATTGGGCGAAAAAGTTGAAAATCCCAATGCCGTGTCGTTGCCGCTGGAACTGGCGGTCGGGTTGATGAAAGATTCCGAGGGCAAAATAAAAATTCACGTGCCCATTTCCGGTAGCCTGGAAGACCCAAAATTCAGCGTGAATCATATCGTTGCCGATGCGCTGGTGAATGCCATCAGCAAAGTGATTTCCTCGCCTTTTCGCGCGCTGGCATCCTTGATAGGCAGCGAGCAGGATTTAAGCACGATCAGCTTTGCTGCGGGCGATGCGCTATTAACCAAGCAGCAAATCAGTAAGTTGGACGATTTGGCCAAGGCGTTAAAAACGCGTCCCGTTTTAAAGCTGGAAATTAAAGGCGCGGCTTATCAGGAGCAGGATTGGCCTGCGGTCAGCGACGACGCTTTATACGATCAGCTTAAAAAAATAAAAGCCGCTGAGGTTAATAAGCAGGGCGGCAGAAAAATACGCGCGGAATATGTGGTGATTTCCGACCAGGATTACCGGCGCTTGATGGAGCAACTGTTTGCGGAAAAATTTCCGCTGATGGTGGAAAAATCGTTGTTGGGTAAGTTGCGTCTGGTCGGCAGCAAGGCTGATACGAACACGGACGAGTTTTATGCGGTCGCCAAACAGAAATTGTCGGCGATTATCAAACCGGAAGAACAGCGATTAAAAAGCTTGGCCGCGGAAAGAGCGCAAGCGATTGCCAACTATGTCGTGCAAAAAGGCGGCACCGCCAATGAGCGGGTATTTATACTCGATACGGCGATTGATCCGGAAAGAGAAGACGGCGGGATTGTCAGTTTGTTATCTTTGAAAGCGGATTAATACACCACGAAGCCTGGCAGGGTGTGCGGCCGAGTCCTGTCGGCACGCGCCTTAATTCCGGAACAAGCATTGGATCTACGAAAATATTCAAAATAGACAGCGCATTGTTGCTCATCGCCAAAAGGGCGGATGCCCGGCTTATCAATATGCTGACGGCTTTGCGCTTGCCGGTTAATCCTTCGGCCTCAGCACCAGTATCTTAGCCAATGATTGAAGGTTTACCTGCTCCTCAAACGCTAACCCGGATCGGTCGACAAGCTTTTGCCATTCAGAAAGCGTTCTTTCCCGGCCTCGGGTCGCCATGAACATCTGCATATCGAAAGCGGCACTGGAAAAATCGGCTTTCGATTCGGAAACAACCAATTCCATTAGTGCAATGCGGGCGCCGGTGCCCGCGCTTGCGGCGGCCAGATTACCCAGCACTTTGATGCAATGATCGTCATCCATGCCATGCAGAACGGCGCTCAGCAAGTAGATGTCTTTGTCGCTGTCGGCGACAGGAACCGAGTCGAGCAAGTTTCCCGCTTGATAAGTTAATCGGGACAGCAGGTTTGGCGATGCTTTGCCGGTCCAGTTCGTTGCCGCTGTTTGAATAACCTGATGCCGGTCAAACACTAAAGCCGTGAGCTGCGAATAGCGCTTTAATAAGGTTAATGATTTACTCCCCTTCGAGCCGCCGACATCGATGACGCGATCAAATCGTCCCCAATCGAAATCGGTGGCAAAACTATCGCCGGTCAGCGCTTCCACACTGTCCATCGCATCGGCAAACAGCGAATCGAATTCGGCATGCTCGTCCATGTAGGCATAAAGCTCCAGGCCGTGAGACGATTGGAATGGAACGTCGCCGCTGCGCAGCCCTTGTTCCAGTTGTTCATACCACGGCCGGCTCATCTCGACCGAGTTGTGCATTAAGATCATTGCCCGGACGTTTTTCGGATTATCTCCACGCAGGTGGGCGGATAAGGTGTTGTTCCGGAAAACCCGAGGCGACGCTTCTTCAAATACATCCATGGCCGCCAGCATGCGCAGCAGGCGGTAGAGAGCGTCCGGTTGAGCAAAAACGCGTGCGGCAAGCGCCTCGACTTCGAGTTGATTGCCTCCCAGAACCGATGCAATATCCAGGCGTACGGCGACGTAAAGCGCTCGCGACTGCCAAAACGCCGAGCCGATCCGGATCAGGCGGAAGGGGGGAGGCATGATTTTGTTGGGAAGGTTCTGTAGCCAGTCGGCAAACTTCATCAGCTTTGCAAAGCGGCGAACCGGGCCCGGATTTTTTTGTAATGACATGGTAAGTCTCCCGCTATTCGGCTGTTGTCCGGGTTAAGCCGGCGGTAAACAGGCTGCCATTGAATGCAGCCAGTTTCTCGAAGAATACTGCGTCCATTGGCTGGCCCTGCTGCTCCTCAAAAATATCCTTCAGCAGTATGGGCATCATTGCCAGGCTGACAAATGCCATCCTAACGATGTCCGGATCTAAAGAAGGCGTGATTTGTCCGGCGGACTTCAAATCGCCCAGCTTTTTGGCGCCGCGTGTGCGCCCGCGCTCCAATAGCTGTTGGATAAAGCGTCGACCGGGTCCTTGGTTAAGCGCCAGAACTTTTAAGATGAGCTTCGGAAATTCAGGTTGTTTGGACATGGTCTGGTAATACAAATAGAAGAAGTCCTGAAAGCCCTCGACGGAGTCCAATAGCTGCCCGTCCAGCACCTTAAGCAGCGGGTTCAGTGTGTCGCGGATCATTTCCTCGTATAAGCCCTCTTTGTTGCCGAAGTAGTAACGGATCATCGAGATGTTGACATCGGCCTGTTCTGCAATCAGGCGGGTCGTGACCTTGTGGTATTCGTCGGACAGAAAGTTGTCGAGAGCCGCTTTGAGCAAGCGCTCGCGTACCGGATCAGGCGTAAATTCGGGGGGGCTAAGCATCAGGTTCTCCAATATCAGATAGTGAATTGAGATTAGCAGTTGCAAGTCGGCGTCACCAGCAGTTTCGTTAATCAACTTAAGCGGTTTGATTGACAGGCCGGGGAAGGTAAAGCCGGCAGCCTTGTAGCGGAGATTCGGGACGGTGTTTGGAATGGCGGGCTCGGGATGTAGGCCGGAATAAGGCCATCCAAGGCTCTCCTGAGCCAAGTCGAAGGACGCATAGCGCGAAGTGGCGCTTCCGGCGAGTTCGTGAGGAGTTTGCCGGAAACGCCAGTTCTCGCTATCGCTCGAACCGGCTTATTCCGGCCTACTTCGATATGTGTATAAAGACGAACGGCCGGCGTGGAGAAACGGATCGGGCAATCGATACAAGCCCACTATGACGGTGAATTCTTACCCCGCCTTGTATTGTTAACCAATTCATAAGTTTCCTATGCAAATACTTACCTGTAAAATCTGCGGTTTTATTATCATTGGAGCAACAGCAAAATGGGTAGAGCCTATCAAAACCGTAAAGTGTCTATGGCCAAAACATCCGATGCCAAGGCAAAGGTTTACAGCAAATACGGTCGGGAAATATATGTAAGCGCCAAATCGGGCGGCGTTGATCCGGCTGGAAACTTAGCATTGCGGGGCTTGATTGAACGCGCCAAGAAAGACCAAGTTCCTACCCATGTGATTGAGAAAGCCATCGACAAAGCTAAAGGCGGCGGCGGCGAGGATTTTGCGCCTGCGCGCTATGAAGGCTACGGCCCCGGCGGTTGCATGGTGATAGTCGACTGCCTGACCGATAACCCTAACCGTACTTTTGGCGACGTGCGCCAGTGTTTTACCAAAACAAAATGTAAAATCGGCACTCAAGGCACGGTCAGCCACATGTTTGACCATGCCGCTATCCTGGCATTTAAAAATGCCGACGAAGACGCTGTGCTTGAGGCGCTGCTTTCGGCCGATGTCGACGTAACCGATATTGAAAGCGATGACGGGAAAGTCACCGTGTTCACGCCTCAGGCCGACTACTTCAAAGCCAAGCAAGCGTTATTGGATGCTTTCGGCGAGATTGATTTTGAGGTGGACGAGATTCAATTTCTGCCCAAAAGCGTTTCCACGATTGGCGGCGATGATATTGCGCTGTTTGAAAGGTTTTTAGATCTGTTGAGCGATCTGGATGATGTGCAGAATGTTTATCATGATGCCGAGTTTTGACCGCCGTATCCGCTTTATCGGCCGTGATCGGTCCGGGGTAACGGGATTGCGCTCGTTACCCCGGACCGCTGCTAAAGCGGCAGTTGATCGGTTGGCGATCCCGATGCCGGTTTTGCATCCGATTTATCGGTTCTGGGCGAGTCATCACGGCCGTCATAGCCAAACAGGCCGGTAATCATTTCCCACAGGGTTTTTTCAAGATCCCGTTTCGGCACTTCTACGGTTGTTTCTTCCGATGATTTAATAACCGGAATGGCGCTGGGTTTAAAATCGCCTTGCACGCCGGTCAGTTGATCGTTATCAAAGAATAATGAAATTCTTTTTTGCTGCCTGTCGCCGCCTGCAATTTGGGCCGAATAGAGATAGTCCCAGCGTTTCTGATGAAAAAAATCAACCAGCATTGGGGAACCCAGTATGTACAGCACCTGGCGTTTGTTCATATTGGGTCTGAGTTGATCGATCATGGCTTGATCGACGATATTGCCTTGCTGGACATCGACGGTATAGACGCCGGGCAGGTTGGTCAGAATGGTGGTGCAAGAGCTGAGTGTCAGGCTTGCTACGACTGCAAGAATGCAGGAGATGGGACGATTAGCAAATAGCTTTAAAGCGGGAAGCGGCTTTCTCATTTGAGGCTGCGGATGAGTTGAAAATGCAAAATCATACAGGATGTTAAGGGATTATCCTATAAAACTGTCATGCCCATGCTGTCAAAAAAAGGCTACAATGCGCGTAATTCTATATAAAACTGCCTGTACAAAGGTATAAACGGAGATTAATGTTGGATACGCATGATTTAAGGAATGCAGGCCTGAAGGTGACTTTGCCTCGGGTCAAGATTCTGCAAATTTTAGAAAATCAGGTTAACGAGCGTCATTTAACCGCCGAACAAGTTTATAAAATTCTGCTGAGCGAGGATGAAGAAATCGGCTTGGCTACGGTTTATCGTGTTTTAACTCAATTTGAAGCGGCCGGACTGGTGAGTCGGCATCACTTTGAAGGCGGCAACTCTGTCTTTGAACTTGATAAAGGCACTCATCATGATCACATACTGTGTATGAAGTGCGGCAAAGTGGATGAGTTTACCGATGAGATTATTGAAGCCCGGCAAAAGGAAATTGCAGAAAAGCTGGGTTACGAATTGACCGATCACGGTCTTTATTTATACGGCTTTTGCGCGCAGTGCAGGAAATCCTGATTTATAACTACCCGTCGCCATTGAATACAATGGAACGCAGATAATCAAGATTTTTCTTTGAATTATCAGCGCCCGGCATATTCAGCTGCATTCTATTTTTGGTTTTTTAATTATTTAAAATAATAAGCTTCATGTTCAAACCCCTCATTTTTTATATCGGCTTGCGTTATACGCGGGCTAAACGCCGAACGCAGTTCATTTCTTTTATCACCTTAACTTCCGTGTTGGGCATAGCCTTGGGCGTCACTGCGTTGATTGCGGTGTTGTCGGTGATGAACGGCTTTGAAGCCGAATTACGCGAACGGATTCTCGGCATGACCTCGCATGCGACCGCCACCGGAAGATACGGGCAGTTGGATAACTGGCAGGAATTGGAGCGGAAATTAAAAAACTATCCGCATATAGAAGGCACCGCGCCTTTTATTAACGGGCAGGTGATGATTAACGCCGACCGGCGCGTCAGCGGCACCATGCTGACCGGGATTCTGCCGGAGTATGAGTCCAGGGTATCGGAAGTCGCCGATAAAATGAAGGAAGGCAAGCTGTCCGATTTGCTTCCGGGCGAATACGGCATTGTTTTAGGCGTGGAGTTGGCCAATTACCTGGGGGTTTTTACCGGCGATAAAATCACGGTGATCAGTCCTCAAATCAATTCAACACCGGCCGGTATTGTGCCGCGCATGCGCCGCTTTACCGTAGTCGGGATTTTTAAGGTCGGCATGTATGAATACGACCGCAATATGGCGATGATTCATCTTGACGATGCGGCCAAGTTGTTTCGGTTGGATGACGCCGTGTCAGGCCTCAGAATCAAGCTGGACGATTTGTTTAATGCGCCGAAAATAACCCATGATCTTGCCGGCGCTTTGTATGGCGATTATCAGGTCAGCGACTGGACGTTGGCGCACAACAATTTCTTCCGGGCGATACAGACCGAAAAGCGGGTGATGTTTATTATCCTGTTGCTGATCGTGGCGGTGGCGGCCTTCAATATCGTCTCGACCTTGGTGATGGTGGTTACCGACAAGCGCGGCGACATTGCTATTTTAAAAACCCAGGGACTGACGTCAAGGTCGGTGATGGGTATCTTTATGGTGTTGGGGGCGGTAATCGGCATAGTCGGCACCGCACTCGGCACCGTCGGCGGGGTGTTGCTGGCCTTGAATGTTGAAACCATAGTGCCTGCGATTGAAAAATTATTTCACGTCCAGTTTATGGCGGCGGATGTGTATTACATCAGCGAACTACCGTCCAAACTGGTCTGGTCTGATGTTTATGCGATAGCGGGCATGGCTTTTTCCCTGTCATTATTGGCAACTATTTATCCTGCCTGGCAGGCAGCCAAAGTAAATCCGGCGGAAGTTCTCAGATATGAATAATACCAGCATTTTGCAATGCCAACAGTTGACCATGCGCTATGACCAAGGCGGGCTTGATGTTGATGTTTTAAAAGGCGTTAATTTAAGCATCGGTATCGGCGAACGTGTCGCCATTATGGGCGCATCGGGTTCAGGTAAAAGCACCTTGCTGCATCTGCTGGGCGGGCTTGAAAAACCCACCGGCGGCAAGGTGGTGTTAGACGGCGTTAATCTTAATGAAGTCGGCGCAGGCCAAGTGGCTAAATTAAGGAATAAGTCGTTGGGCTTTATTTATCAGTCGCATCATCTATTGGGGGAGTTTACCGTGCTGGAAAACGTGGCGATGCCGTTGTTGATCGGCGGATACTCGGTAAAAGAGGCGAGTATTCGGGCGATCGCGTTATTGAAACGGGTCGGCTTGGGACACCGTATCGAACACAAGCCCGGTGAGTTATCCGGCGGTGAGCGGCAGCGCGCCGCAGTCGCCAGGGCGTTAATCAATAAACCCGGCGTGGTTCTGGCGGACGAGCCCACCGGAAATCTGGACAGCAAAACGGCCGATCAAGTTTACCAGTTAATGCTGGAATTAAATCAGGAGCTGAATGTCAGCTTTTTGGTGGTGACCCATGACCATGAGCTGGCCGCAAGAATGGGCAAGGTTTTGCTTATGGAAGATGGGTTGATTGTAGGTTAAGTAATGGTAATTTCCCATTACTTACAGGTCTAGAGTGGCAGAATCAGGTGCGGAATGCAGGGAAACAAATAGGCTTTAAAAATTTTTATTCACCACGAAGGCACGAAGAACACGAAGTTTTATTTCTTTCGTGTTCTTCGTGGTGAATTAATCTAATTCGGTTGTTGTATCTTCAACCTGCGTATCTTGCGCAGCAAGTCTTTTTTCCTTTCTTTCCGCCCATTTTTTGGTCACATGATATTGCCAGTAATATTGAATACCGAAATAGCCGGCAGCGGACGAGACTATACCCATAATAAAGCAGCCGGTCAGAAATGGTTGCCAGACATCGCCCAGTCCGGAGAGCATAGTGCTCAGTGAAAACTCGGATGGGTCGGCGGAGGTTGGTTGATTCATGAACCAGAGGCCGACCTCATAAGCAAAATAAAACAGCGGCGGCATGGTGACGGGGTTGGTTATCCAGACCAATCCTACCGACAGCGGTAGGTTAGCTCTGAAATAAATGGCCCCGGCAGCGGCGATGGCCATTTGCGTCGGGGTTGGAATCCAGGCGCAAAAAAGGCCCACCGCAAAAGCCATAGCAATAGAGCGCCGGTTTAAATGCCATAGATTAGGTTCGTGCAGTTTATCGCCCAGAAATTGCAGGCTCTTGTGCCGTTTGATGACCTCAGGATCGGGGATGAACTTGTGGATTAGTTTTTGAATCAGTTCTTTTGGCATCGTTATCTATTATTCAAGTGATATATAACTTAAGTTTATCAGGTTTTTGTTAGCCTAAAAAACACCAAGGTGTTAAATGGTTGTTTCCGCGCTGTCATTTTTAGCCGGGCTGCTGCTGGTTCAACAGTTGCCGGTATTGCCGGATATTCAATGGCTGATAGTCGGCGGTGTAGCGGCCTGCATTATTGCATGGTTGGGTTATTGGCGGCGGCTGTTTTTTGTGATCGGGGTGTTGTGGGCGATAGTGTTTGCAATGCACCGATTGTCGGACCGGTTGCCTGAGCAGTTAGAAGGGGAGGAGGTTCAGGTTACCGGGACCATCGCCGACTTGCCGGAGCAAGATGAAAAGCGCGTCCGCTTCGATTTTATCCCCAGGGATGGGGTGTATGCCGCAGGCCAGTCGGGAACTGGCGCGGCGATCCCCAGGGATGGGGTGTATGCCGCAAGCCAGCCCGGACAGCAACTGCCTTCAAAACTGAGACTAAGCTGGTATTACCCGGATCAACCCATCAAGGCGGGGCAGCATTGGACTTTTACTGTTAAATTAAAGCGCATCCACGGCGCCATGAACCCCGGTGGCTTCGATTACGAACGCTGGCTGTTTATCGAAGGCATCGGCGCGACAGGCTATGTGCGATCCAGTCCAAAGCCCGTTTTGCTGGGCCGCGATTCGGCCTGGACCCGCATTGCCGTGTTGCGGCAGAGCATCGCCGATCAACTCTCCGGCACCTTGGGCGGCAGCCCCAATCTTGCGCTAATCAAAGCCTTGACCATCGGTGACGGCAACAGCATCACGCCGCAGCAATGGGAGGTTTTTCGTAAAACCGGCACGACTCATCTGGTGGTGATTTCCGGTTCGCATATCGGGCTGATTGCCGGACTGGTTTATTTTTTGGTGCTGAAATTATGGGCGCGGACGGGATGGCTCGCTTGGTCTCCGCAAAAGGTTGCGGCAATTTCGGCAGTGCTGGTTGCGATTTTCTACTCGGGACTGGCTGGGTTTTCGGTGCCTACCCAGCGTTCCGTCGTTATGTTGGTTGTCGCGATGACGGCCATTATCCTGCAACGTAATACGCGGCCCTTTAATATCTTGTCCATTGCGCTGTTCGCGGTATTGATATTCGATCCGTTAGCGGTGTTGGCGGCGGGATTCTGGCTGTCGTTCCTCGCCGTGAGCCTGATTGTTTATGCCGTTTCCGGCCGCTTGGGCAAGCTTAAGCCTATTTGGGCCGCGATAAAACTGCACTGGGTTACCTCGGTAGGTTTGTCGCCGTTGCTGCTGCTGTTTTTTCAGCAGGTTTCATTGATTGCGCCATTGGCTAACCTGGTTGCCGTGCCGGTCATCAGCTTGTTGGTGGTGCCGTTGTCGCTGCTGGCTGTTACGGTCATGTTTATTTCACCCATGTTGGCGGGCAAGCTGTTCTATTTGCTAGAACCCCTGTTGCAGGGTTTGTGGCGGTTATTGGTTCATTTGGCGGAAATTCCGCAGGCTTCGATCAACCATGCTGCACCCTCGCATTGGGCGTTGCTTTTCGCTGTGCCGGGAGTGCTGCTGTTGCTGGCTCCGGTCGGCATTCCGGCACGGTGGTTGAGTTTGGTAATGTTTTTGCCGCTGGTGTTTACCGATGCCAAGCGACCCGAAACCGGCGAGATTAACATGACCTTGCTCGATGTCGGGCAAGGCTTATCGGCCGTCGTGCAGACCCGGCATCATTTGCTGGTTTACGATACCGGCGCGAAATTTTCTGCGGAAAGCGACATGGGGCAAAGCGTGCTGCTGCCTTTTTTGCGCAGCCAAGGCCTAGCCAAAATCGACAGCTTGGTCATCAGCCACGGCGATAACGATCATATCGGCGGTACGGAATCGTTGCTGCGCGGTATCGCGGCGGAACACGTGCTGACCAGCGTTGCGCAGCAGTTAAGCCGGTACGCGCCGATTAACTGTGCGGCAGGGCAATCTTGGCTGTGGGATGAAGTCAAGTTTACGATGCTGTCGCCACGACAGGCGTTTATTTCTGACAACGACAATTCCTGCGTGCTGAAAATTGAGTCGAAACACGGAACGGTCTTACTGACCGGCGACATACAGGCGGCGGCAGAATCCTGGCTGGTCGAGACCTACGGAGAAATTTTAAAAGCTGATGTGCTGATCGCGCCGCATCACGGCAGCAAGACTTCATCGACAAGCGGTTTTTTGCAGGCCGTGCAACCCGATTACGTGTTGATTCCGGCAGGTTACCGGAATCAATTCGGTCATCCGCATAGGGATGTCTTGGCGCGCTATCGGCAAGTCGGTGCGAAATGGTTGAACAGTGCCGATAGCGGCGCGATTAGCGTTAATGTTGAAAATAATACTTGGGTAGTGCAGGGGATGCGCCAAGCGAAAAGCAAATATTGGAATGCTAAATAAATCGGCGAGGCGCGCCATAATCGCTCCGGAAAATTTGTTTCAAGCTATTTTTCGTTAAGCTTGGAAACAGCGGCTTGAATTTTCCTTGCCAATGAGTCAATCCCGCGTTGAGTTACTTTCTCATGGTTGCCTTTCAGCTCGATGTCGTAACGGGCAATCGCGGCCTGCTTTTTAACATCGATTAAATAAACCCATAAATAAGAATATAGAAAGCTGGGTTTGCTGTGTTGGCTGACGATTATCCAGTCGGCGCCGAGTTGCTTGCCTAATTGCGCCGCTACATCGTGAAAACGAAACAGATAACCGACACTGCTGTTTGCGGCTTTTTGCCTGTCGGCGTCGACAGGCACTATTTCGTAGCCGTCTATTTGGCTTAATGCTTTGCTTAATAAGGGCGCCATTGATGCGGTTCGGAGCCGTTCCGCCGGCGTATTGGGTAACGAGGTGATGTCGTTCAGCTCGAAATCGAGCACAGCAATCCGCGTCGCGGCGTTGGCGGCATCGGTTAGCAAGGCGCTAAAGACTAAAATGAGAAGAGCAAATTTATTGATGTTCATGGGCTAATTCCTGATGAGTCGGCGATGACGGAACATCGCGTTCCAGGCCGCCGATTTGAGCGATTGCTTGCCATGCTTTAGCGCTTGGCAGGGCAATGATTTTGGTTGCATGTACGATTTCAATCATATCGACTCCTGGCTAGATTTGTTTCGGACGGCTTTAGCTTAAGCGCATCGCCGTATTATTCGACGGCAGCTGTGATGCCGGTCAGCCGTAAACATCGGGTTTTTACAAAGCGCTTAACGCTGGGTTTGGTTTTTGTATAAGCCGATAAAGTCTTGCATGGCGAGTGTCGCAATGACATTCAACGCGTCGTCAAGAATCTCGTAGAGTACGCCGTCGCTGTCGCGAATGCTGAAAAAAACGATGGTATCCCTATCGCCGCCGCCTTCCCGATGCGGTTCGTCGCTGGGCAGGCTGTTGGTGTAACTGCCGACCGCCCGTGTTTCCTTAAGCTCGCCATCGGCTTGGTAAATGCGATGTTCGCCCTGGATGACGAAGAGCTTGTTCAGAGCCTTGTGTCTGTGTAAGACGATCTGTTGGCGGGCGGCAAACTTGAACAGTACGTCGATAATTTTGTTGTGTTCATCGATATCCAGAATCGAATAGTGCAAATGCTCAAAATCAGCCAGGGCGTGCCAGCAGATGTGGCTGTCGTCGAAAAAATGCTTGGGCATGTGTGGGTCCTCTTGAAAAAAATGGTGAATAGGTCGTTTCCGATCGAACTGATCGGATGGCAATAGCATAGGCAATGCCCGTTCTGCCGTAAGCCGATATTTGCCCGTAAAATACGGGCAAATTGCCCGCCTGTCAGACGATGGCTATTCAGCGGGGGGTTCGGCTATTAAAATGCACCGTTATGGGATTCGCTCACACAGGCATATTATGAATCTACAACTGCATTTGCTGTACCGTATCGCAATGGTTGCCTTGTTGTGCTTGCTGGTGATCGCATCCTATTCGCTGTATCAAAGCCACCGGCAGGCCGAACAAGCGACAGAGCAGATAGCCGACGGGCTGGGCAAGCAACTGGAGTCCCAGTTGATGCTGATCGAGGCCGGCATAGGCCGGGCCAATCCGTTTCCGGATTTCGGATCATGGAAACAACACGGCAGTCAGCCCGGTATCTGCGTCGCGTATACCGCTGCCGATAGTGCGATGTCGCACAGTGTTTGCACCGGCGCAAAGCGGATAGAAGCCGATTGGCCGGAAGGTTTTGAAACAGCTTATCGGCGGATTTTTAACCCCGGTCGGCAAGTGGCGCGCTCAATTGCGTTGCGTGATCGGGTTTACGGTTCGCTAACGGTGACGCCTGGCGCCGAGCTGGAAATCGCGGAAGCCTGGAATAAAACCCGCAGTCTGATGGCGTTGTCCACGGTCACGGTTTCGGCGGTTTGCCTGCTGGTTTATCTGAGCGTTAGCAGAGCCTTGAAACCGGCGCAAACCATCGTCGCCGGCCTGGAGGTCATGGAAGCGGGCCGCTTGGCTTACCGTCTGCCGTCGTTTGAACTGAATGAATGGCAGCGCATTGCCGCAGCGATCAACCAGCTGGCGGCGAGTCAGCAACAACTGCTGGAAGAGCGGCAAAATCTGGTCGTGAAATTAATCAATGTTCAGGAAGAAGAGCGCCGTTATTTGGCCAGGGAACTGCACGACGAGTTCGGCCAATGCCTGGCGGCTATCAACGCCGTTGCTACGGTGATTAAGCAAACGGCGGTGCAGCAATGTCCCGACTTGGTCGATGAGGCCGATCACATCAGCCGCATTACCGCGCATATGCTGGACGGCGTGCGCGACTTGCTAGGCCGGCTGCGCCCCGCTGAGTTCGACGAACTGGGCTTGGTTGCCAGCCTCAACAGTTTGGCGGCTGGCTGGAATGGTCGCGGCGGCGGCAAGACCCGTTATCGCTTGACCATCAACGGCGATTGCTCGTCATTGCGGGAAGCGCAGGCGGTAACGTTGTTTCGGATCGCCCAGGAGTGCTTGACTAATATAGCCAAGCATGCGGCGGCATCCAACGTCAGCATTAGCTTGGCCATCAGCCCGGAGGCGGCAATTTTGACTGTCGAAGACGATGGTATTGCCACGCAATTGCCGTTTGCCGATACCGGCGGCATCGGCTTATTAGGCATCCGTGAGCGCGTTGCCGCTTTGCGCGGACAACTGAGCTTAGCGATTGCAGAGCCTCACGGCCTGATCGTTGACGTCAGGATGCCGATGACTGCGATGACCGAGGCGAGCATATGATCAGCATTCTACTGGTCGACGATCACGCCATCGTTCGCGAAGGTTACCGCGCATTATTGGCAAAACAGCCCGGTTTGCAAGTGGTTGCGGAAGCGGGCGATGGCGCAGAGGCCTATCGGTTGTTCAAGGAGTTCCTGCCGAATCTGCTGATTACCGATATTTCCTTGCCCGGCAGCAGCGGCCTGGAGCTGATTGCCCGCATCAAACAACGTCGTGCCGATGCCAAAATCCTGGTGTTCAGCATGCATCAAAATCCCGGCTTTGCTGTGCAGGCCATGCGGGCAGGCGCCTTGGGCTATGTGACCAAAAGCAGTCCGCCCGAAGATTTGTTACGGGCGATACGCGAGGTACATGCAGGCCGACACACGTTGAGCGCCGACATCGCCCAGGCCTTGGCTCTGGAAAAACTCGGCAGCGAGCGTATCGCGCTGGAAACGTTGACGGTGCGGGAGTTTGAAATTCTGCGTTTGCTGGTCGATGGGCGAAGCAGCGATGAAATTGCTCAGACCCTCAACATCAGCCCGAAAACCGTAGGCAATTGCCATTACCTGATCAAACGCAAGCTCGGTGTTGCCAGCGATATTGAATTGACGCGATTGGCGATTAAGTTGAATGTGGTGGACCTTTTGGAACTGTCTGTTCCAGCCGGTTCTGTCTCATAAGGCTGATGAGTCGCGGCTTGGCGGCAGCGTACGGCTTATTTGATCGCCTATCAATTACCCACTTCTTTACTCTGTAATTAAATAGTACTAGAATAGTCCTCAATTATTAGGAGCAAGGCATGCTACGGCTGAGTAAGTTAACTGATTATGCAACGGTCATTTTAAGTTTTATGGCCAGAGACGGAGCGCAAATACGCGCGGCTATGGAAATAGCGGCGATGACCGGTATTGCCCTGCCTACGGTCAGTAAGATCCTTAAGCTGCTGGTTAATGCTAACGTATTGATTTCTACGCGAGGAGCCAAGGGCGGTTATGCATTAGCCAGAATGCCGGAAGAAATCAGCGTTGCAACGGTTATTAGCGCTCTGGAAGGGCCTATTGCCTTGACCGAGTGCAGCATTTCCCATCAGGGATGCGAGCAGGCTTCGGGCTGCGATATTGGCGGGAATTGGAGTTTGATTAACCAGACCATTCATAATGCATTAGAGTCGGTGACTTTGGCCGATTTAATCAGACCCGTTGTTGTGCCGGAAGAAGTGTTTATTCCGGTCGCCAGTTTATATAGATAGGCAGAAAAATGCTCCACGGTAATTGCTTCTGCATCGCCTAAAGCGCCTGCTTTTGATGCTTTACTACAGGCCATTCATGGTCTTATGCATTTTTCTGCAACCATTACATCCATGTAATTTAAGAGATTGTTATGTCAGCAAGTGAACAAGAAATCAAGAATCTGATCGGTAAGGAATACAAGCAGGGCTTTGTAACCGAAGTGGAAACCGATACTTTCCCTCCCGGATTGGATGAAGCGGTTATTCACAGATTGTCGAAGGTCAAGAATGAACCTGAGTTTATGCTCGAATACCGGCTGAAAGCGTTTCGTCATTGGCAGACCATGAAGTCGCCTGAATGGGCGTTCGTCAAGTTCGATCCTATCGATTATCAGGCGATCAGTTATTATTCCGCGCCTAAACGCAAAGAAGACGGGCCGAAAAGCCTGGACGAGATCGACCCGCAAGTCTTGGAAGCCTACAAAAAACTCGGCATTCCTCTGGATGAACAAGAGCGTCTGGCCGGCGTTGCGGTCGATGCGGTTTTCGACAGCGTATCGGTGGCGACTACCTTTAAAGGCAAGCTGCATGAAGCGGGCGTTATTTTCTGTCCGATTTCGGAAGCCTTGCGCGAACATCCCGAACTGATCAAGCAATATCTGGGTTCGGTTGTGCCGCATACCGACAATTACTTTGCCGCTTTGAATGCAGCCGTATTTACCGACGGTTCGTTCGTCTATATTCCTAAAGGCGTGCGTTGCCCGATGGAATTGTCGACCTATTTCCGCATCAATGCGGCTAATACCGGGCAGTTCGAACGGACCTTGATTATTGCCGATGAAGGCAGTCATGTATCCTATCTTGAAGGCTGCACCGCGCCGATGCGTGACGAAAACCAACTCCATGCGGCGGTGGTTGAACTGATCGCGATGAAAGATGCGACCATCAAATACTCGACCGTGCAAAACTGGTATCCGGGCGATAAAAACGGCTTGGGCGGTATTTATAACTTTGTGACCAAACGCGCCGATTGCCGGGGCGAGAATTCCAAAGTGTCGTGGACGCAGGTGGAAACCGGTTCGGCCATTACCTGGAAATATCCAAGCTGCATCCTGACCGGCGACAATTCCACCGGCGAATTTTACTCGGTGGCGCTGACCAATAATTATCAGCAGGCCGATACCGGCACCAAGATGATCCATATCGGCAAAAACACCAGCAGCACGATTGTTTCTAAAGGTATTTCGGCTGGTCGTGCGCAGAACACCTATCGCGGTTTGGTCAAGGTATTAAAAAGCGCGGAAAATGCCCGCAACTATACCCAGTGCGATTCGCTGTTAATCGGCGATAAATGCGGCGCACACACCTTCCCTTATGTGGAAGTCAAGCAGCCGTCGGCCCAGGTCGAGCATGAAGCGACGACCTCCAAGATCAGCGAAGACCAGCTGTTTTTTTGCCAGCAACGCGGACTGTCTGCGGAAGATGCCGTGTCGATGATCGTCAACGGTTTTTGCAAGGAAGTGTTCAGGGAATTGCCGATGGAGTTTGCGGTGGAGGCTCAGGCGTTGTTGGGGTTGAGCTTGGAAGGCTCGGTGGGCTAGTGGGCAAGTACGACAAGATTTTACAGAAAATCATTCATGGACGCTCCGATGCCAATGTTTTATTTTCTGAATTGAGGCAATTGCTGTTACGTTTAGATTTTCAGGAACATTTATGGCGATCATCATATTTTTAGTAAAGATGGAATTGCCGAGATTTTGAACATACAACCGATTGGCTCAATGGTAAAAGCGTATCAGGTTAAACAAATCCGTCACATTATTGTTCGCTATCGTTTGGGGTTAGATGATGACTAAATATGAAATGATTATTTATTGGAGCGAAGAAGATCAATCTTATATCGCCGAAGTGCCGTAATTGGCCGGTTGCATGGCTGATGGGAGCAGTTATCAAGAAGCGGTTAAAAATGCTGAACGGGTTATTGCTGAATGGATTGAGACAGCCGTGGAGCTGGGTCGTTATGTTCCGGAGCCTAAAGGGCGTTTGTTGTATGCCTAGAAAGGCACTAGAAAATTAAATTTGAAAAGATATCGGTGTAAAACCCGTTAAATAACACAGGTAAAAACAACATGCTCAGCATAAAAAATCTTCACGTCAGCGTTGGCGACAAGCCCATTCTTAAAGGCATTAACCTTGAGATCAAGGCCGGTGAAATCCACGCGATTATGGGGCCGAACGGTTCCGGTAAAAGCACCTTGTCGCATGTGTTGTCGGGCAAGGGCGGTTATACCGTGACCGGCGGTTCGGCGACTTATCAGGGCAAGGATTTACTGGAAATGTCACCTGAAATCAGGGCGCGCGAGGGCGTGTTTTTGGCGTTCCAGTATCCGGTGGAAATTCCCGGCGTCAGCAATATTTACTTGTTGAAAGCGGCGCTGAACTCCATACGCAAACATAACGGTCAGCCCGAAGTCGATGCGATGGATTTTTTAACGCTGGTTAAAGATAAAGTGCGCTTGCTGGAAATGGATGAGAAATTTCTCTACCGTGCGGTTAACGAAGGCTTTTCCGGCGGCGAGAAAAAACGCAATGAGATCCTGCAAATGGCCATTCTGGAACCCAAACTGTGCATCATGGATGAGACCGATTCCGGCCTGGACATCGACGCGTTAAAAATCGTCTCGGAAGGCGTTAATTCATTGCGTTCGCCGGAGCGCGCGTTTGTGATGGTCACGCATTACCAGCGCTTGCTGGACTACATCAAACCGGATAAGGTTCACGTCTTGGCGCACGGCCAGATCGTCAAGTCCGGCGGCGCCGATCTGGCATTGGAGCTGGAAGAAAAAGGTTACAGTTGGGTCGAAGAGGCGGCAGCGTAATGAATACCGCAACAGCAAGCCGTTATGCGGCTGAATACCAAACGATAGCATCTGCATTGCCGGGGCAAACATTGCTTTGGTTACAAGCGTTAAGGGCTGAAGCATTGATTGCGTTTTCAGCGCATGGCTTTCCATCGCCGCGTGAAGAAGAATGGCGTTATACCAATGTGTCCGGCATAGAGAAGAAACTGTTTGCTCCTGTAATGGGGAAGGGCTATAACACGGGCGTGTGCCACACGCCCCTACAATCGTATCGACTGCAAGATGCTTGGGTCTTGGTTTTGGTGAACGGCCATTTTTCGGCAGAGCTTTCGGTTTTAGACGGTCTGCCCGAAGCCGTTTCAGTGATGAGCATGGCTGATGCGTTGGCAAAACAGCCGGACAAAGTGGAAAAGTATTTAGGGAAGGCTGCCGATCAGTCAGAGCACAGCTTCATTGCTTTCAATACCGCATGGTTTACCGACGGCTTGTTTGTGCATGTGCCTGCCAAGCAGGTTTTAGACAAACCGATACAGTTGCTGCATATTGTGACCGGCAGCGATGCAATGGCTACGACCCGCAATATCATTATTGCCGACGAAATGGCCGAAGCTAAGATAATAGAGACTTTTGTCGGTATAGATAATGCCTATCTAACAGCCGCTGTCACCGAGGTTTTTGTTGGTTCTAACGCCGATGTGACGCTGTATAAAATGCAGAGCGAGTCTGACAAAGCCTATCATTTTGGTGGCAGCTACATTAAACAAGCGAGAGACGCGCGGTTTACCCATCACAATTTCGCCTTTGGCGGCCTGCTGGCGCGCAGCGATATTCATGTTGATCTAGATCATGCCTCAGAATGCGAGCTGAACGGTTTGTATTTGGGCGTCAAGCGCCAACATATCGACAACCATACCCGCATCAATCATTTAAAGCCTTATGCCGTCAGCCGCGAGCTGTACAAAGGCGTGCTTGACGACAGGGCCAGAGGCGTATTTCAGGGGCGGGTGATTGTCGCTATCGATGCGCAGAAAACCGATTCGCAAATGAATAACCGCAATCTGCTGTTATCGGACGATGCCGAAGCGGATACCAAGCCGCAGCTGGAAATTTATGCCGATGACGTAAAATGCGGACATGGCGTAACGGTGGGGCAGCTGGATGAGAAATCCATTTTCTACCTGCAATCACGCTGCGTCGACGAAGAAACGGCGCGTAACATGCTGACCTTTGCCTTTGCTAACGAAATGGTCGATAAGGTCAAGATCAGAGGCTTGCACGATATGGTTTTAGAACAGGTATTGGCGCGCTTCCCGCAGGAAGGCGTCAACAAGGAATGGCTATAGAATATCGGCAATATCGATGCTGATCTGCTCTAGTTGAGACAAGGTGACGGTATCGCCGACCCGCAGTGTGGTTTTTTCGCCATAACAATCGCCATGCGGTTGGCGGTAAACTTCAAGGCAGGTGTCGTTCAGGTCCATCAGCCAGTATTCAGGGATGTTATGGCTGGCGTATAAACGCAGTTTCTGGTTTTGGTCGAAACTGAGCGAACTGTCGGCGACTTCGATCAACAGCAAGACGTCGTCGGCATTAGGATGACGGGAGCAGTAGAAATCGTTATTCGGTTTTAACAACATAAAGTCGGGTTCGGGTTCTGAAAGATCATCGAGTTGGAGCGGATTTTGTACGCTAGGAATAACGTCATCAGGTATTAATCTTGAGAATAGTTTATTGATGCGGTTTAAATGACCGGAATGATTAAAGCCAATAGGTGCCATTTCCAAGATTTCTCCTTCGATGAGTTCAAGACGGCTGTCAGGCGGAAAAATATTAGCTTCACCTAATTTTTGCCATTCTTTGATGTCTGTCAGGTGTTTACGTACATTCGCAGTTGCTATAGCCATGTTCTTAATCAGAGTCAGGTAAGAATGATTGGAATATAATACCTTGTAATTTAAGAATCAATGTTATCGGAAGTAATACTTTAATTAATATGACAAATTTTCCCGTAGAAAAAATCCGCGCCGATTTTCCCATATTGGCTGAACTTATACGCAACAAGCCGCTGGTTTATCTGGATAACGCGGCCTCTTGCCAAAAGCCGCAGGCAGTTATCGACAGCATCGTGCATTTGTACAGCCATGATTACGCCAACGTGCATCGCGGCGTACATACCTTAAGCGTGCGTTCTACCGATAAGTTTGAAGGAGCGCGTACCAAGGTTAAAGACTTCATTAATGCGGCCAGCGAAAAAGAGATTATTTTTGTCAAGGGGGCTACGGAAGCCATCAATCTGGTTGCGCAGACCTATGGCAAAGCCAATATTAAAGCCGGCGATGAGATTTTGATTACCGCGATGGAGCATCATTCCAATATTGTGCCTTGGCAAATGCTGTGCCAGCAGACCGGGGCAATCTTAAAAATTGCGCCGATTAATCTGCAAGGCGAATTGATTTATGACGAGTTTGAAAAATTGCTCAGCGATAAAACCAAGCTGGTTTCAGTCGTGCATATGTCCAATGCGTTGGGCACGATCAATCCGGTTGAAAGGATTATTGCCGCGGCGCATGCCAAAAATATACCCGTTATGCTGGACGGTGCGCAGGCTATTCCGCACATGGCAGTGGACGTGCAGGAACTGGATTGCGATTTTTATGTTTTTTCAGGCCATAAGCTTTATGCGCCTTCGGGCATAGGCGTACTTTACGGCAAGCAGACTTTACTGGAAGCCATGCCTCCGTATCAGGGCGGCGGCGATATGATTCGAAAGGTCACCTTCGAAGAAACCGAATACAATGTGCTGCCCTACAAGTTTGAAGCAGGCACGCCCAACATTGCCGATGTGGTTGGTTTGGGCGCGGCAATCGATTACCTGAATGCCATAGGCATGGATAAGATCGCCGCCTATGAAGCCGAGTTGCTCGACTATGCAACCGAAAAAGCTGGACAGATTAAGGGGCTTAGAATTATCGGCGAGGCCGGGCATAAAGGCGCCATTTTGTCTTTTGTGCTGGATAAGATCCATCCGCACGATATAGGCACCATGCTGGACAGCTTAGGCATTGCCATCAGGGCGGGACACCATTGCGCGATGCCGGTCATGGATTTTTATCAGGTTCCCGCGACCGCAAGAGCATCCTTCGCAATGTATAACACCAAAGCAGAAATTGACGTTTTAATGAAAGGCATAGAGTCCTTGATTGAGGTATTTGGCTAATGTTTGATGATTTACGCGACCTCTATCAAGAGGTGATTTTCGACCACAACCGTAACCCGCGCAATTTCCGCGTCATGGAAAATGCCGACCGGCAAGTGGAAGGCTTTAATCCGCTGTGCGGCGACCGCCTGACCTTATATTTAAAAATGGACGGCGATATGATTACCGATGCCAGTTTTCAGGGTTCAGGTTGCGCTATTTCGACAGCTTCGGTTTCATTAATGACCGAGATAGTCAAAGGCAAAACCGAACAGGAAGCCGAAGACTTGTTTAAAACGTTTCATGAAATGACCACCGGCAAAGACGAGCAGATAAATCTTGAAGCGGTCGGAAAGCTGGCGGTATTAGCCGGTGTACGCGAATATCCGGCGCGGGTTAAATGTGCGACATTGGCCTGGCATACGCTGGATGCGGCGTTGAAAAACGAACAAAAGTCTATTTCTACAGAATAATAACTCACCACGAAGTCACGAAGAGCAAGAAGTTTTTTACTCAATGCTCTTCGTGGCTAATTCAAGCAATGACCACAAAAACATCACAGCAATATACTGGAAAACTGGCCGTTTTTTACTCAGGGCAGGGCGATAGTCTGCCGTTCCAACGGCTTGCGGACAGGTTGGATGTTCCTTTGTATCAATCCATCGGCGATATTCAGGAAGACTTTTTTTTGACTTGGCGCGACGGCAGCTTAAACCTGTTCGATACCGTAGGGGCGACCGGCCGGTCGCCTCTACAAAAAGGCGGCTTGGCTGTCGGTATAGAACCACGCAATGGCGAGCAGCGGTCATGGCCTGCGCCCAAAGACGGCGCTTTGGCCCAGGCGCTCGGGCGTAAAACCAGAACCGTTGTCGATGCTACGACAGGTTGGGGCCAGGACAGCTTGCATATCTTTCGCATGGGCTACGAGCTGCTGTGTATTGAGCGTTCTCCCGTTATGGCTGAATTGCTGACAGACGGCTTTGCAAGGATGGCGCATCTGGACTGGATGCTGCGGCTTAATCTGGAGCCTCCCCGATTACTACAGGGTAATGCCATCGATCTGTTAGCTGGTTTGGAAGTCCAGCCTGATTGTATTTATCTTGACCCCATGTTTCCGCCGAAACGCAAAAAATCAGCACTCGCCAAAAAATCAATGATGGTGCTGCGCGACCTGCTGGGCGATGATCAGGATAAGGAACTGCTTTTTGACGCGGCTTTAAACGCAGCCGGAAAGCGGGTGGTGGTAAAAAGCCCTGATTACGCTGAACCCTTGGGCGGCAAGCCTAGCCAAAGTTTTCAGGGTAAGTTGTTGCGCTATGATGTTTATTTGAAAGGTTAAAAGACAGGGAAAATTCTAAACGGAGCCGCGACTTTAGTCGCGCATGAGCGCTCATGCTTAAGCTGCGATGATGAGCCATCACCGCGACTGAAGTCGCGGCTCCACGCCTTACGGCGTTCATTTTACAACACAACGATAACGGTAAAAATATGTCGGACTGGATTGATGTAATTGATGAAAACGCCTTGGCGAACGGCGAGAACATTGTCGTCGACGTCGATGGCACCGATGTCGCGATCTTTAAAGTCGACGATAAATTTTATGCGATTGAAGACGTTTGCACTCACGATGGGGCGGAAATCGCCAGCGGCAGGCTGGAAGGCGACGAGATTATCTGTCCCCGCCATGGAGCGCGTTTTTGCGTCAGAACCGGCGAAGTAAAATCCCCGCCCGCCTATGAGAATATCGACTGCTTTCCGGTCAGAATCGAAAACGGCAGGGTGCAGGTCAGGGATAATCGTTGGGATTGACTTTATTTTTCTCGGCAGTTGCTAAGATGGGGCGGGGTGGCGCTGATTGTCGCCGGAGACTGCGGGACGGGGCATGTTGCTCGGTCCGGAACGTTTTGAGACAGTTAAGCGTCGCCATTTGACTTAGGCATCACAAAAACGTTAGGAACGGGGTTGCAAACCACGTCCCGCTTGGGAAGCGTGTGCAAACCCGCCCAGCTCTTAGGCTTATTCCGGCTGTGCCACTTTGGGAGTACCTATAGTACCCTTAAGATTGACTCCCTTTGCGCCTTCAAGATTAGCATCCTCAATATTAGCGCCCTCAAGATTAGTCCCCTCAAGATTTGCGTTCAAAAGAATAGCACCCGCAAGATCAGCACCTTCAAGATCAGCATGCTCAATATATGCTTCTTTAAGATAAGCTATTTTAAGGTTAGCTCCAGAAAGATTAGCAACAAAAAGATTAACATTAGCAAGATTGGAATATTCAAGATTAGCTTCTGTAAGATTAGCGGACATAAGACAAGCTAACTCAAGACTGGCATTTTCAAGGTTAGCTCCTCGAAGATTAGCTCTCCAAAAGTCAAAAAATTCCAGGTTACAATAGGATAAATCCAAATATGCTAAACAATTTAAAACCAGTTTTTCCACATCCATTCCTCTTTGCCCTTGTAAACGTTTAAGCCATTCGCCACAAGCTACGTCTGTTCCCCAGTCAATTTTTATCACGGTTTCAGTTTGAGCGGCGCAGGCATAATGAACAGCCAATAAGGCTTCTTCGGCATTACGCGATTGTTGCAACATCTGCTGAAATGTTTTCAGGTTCAATTTTTCCATCGGCATGCCGTGCTTTACGGCGGATTCAATTAATTGTACAAAATTCTGTTGCCAGATTTTGATAGCATCTATTTCAGATCTGGCGACTTCATTTTTAATAAACTCAAACAGGTAACCATCTATAGCAGTGGCACCGCACAATTCCGCCCAATCAGCCAAGGCATGCCGTTCATCCCAGCCGTCATCAGGGTCTAGTTTATGGCGCTTAAACATGTCGTCTATTTTTTTCACCATGCGGATAACTCGGCAAGCGGTCAGGTATTCGCCGAAACTCTTGTGGGTAAACTCGAAGGTTTTATCGCCGTCTTGCAATTTATCGCTTTGGCGGAAATAAAACGCCGTTAATAAGCGGGTGACGCCTTGTGCCGCGCCTTCCTGAAACGCTTCCAAATAGCGCGTCAGCTTGCTGTTTTCGCAACGCTGGTGAATATAAGCCACGGTTGCGGTGCGTCCATCGCCATGCCAAATGGCCAGCGCAATTTCTTCCAAAATACGCAGAAATTGGTCTTCGGTTAACTCCCCGATGCCTTTGTGTTGTCGGCCATCATCCCATTGCCGCTTATAAACGGCTTTCAATAAATCGGCATAAATTTCATTTAAGGTGGTTTGCTGGGAGAAGTCTAACCGTTTGCCCTCAAAACTTAAGGCCACCAAATAATTCAGCAAGGGTTCTTTGGTGATCGGGATCAAGCTATCGAGTTGCAGTTCTTCCGGCATGGCTAGATAGGCTTTGCCGCTGGCGCGGGCGTAATTTTGCCACCAGTCATTGCGTTGATCGCGGCTTAAGCGCTGTTCCGGGTCTTGGTATTGTTCTCTTTCATCTTTCTCAATGAAGTACGGCAGGACATGCAGGATTTGTTTTGATTTTCGAAAGCGTTGGCTGCTGGCTTGAACCGCTAAATCCCGCCCTGTGAACAAGGCTTGTCTGTGTAAGCACTGGGCATTAAATTGGTTGATTTTTGCAAGCACTTCATCAACAAAGTTTAAAGCCACTTCTGCCGTTGCTTTACCCTGCATGGACAGTTCATCCAGGCCATCGAAGATTAACAACAAGCGGTTTTCGCCGTGGCTGGCATCCAACGGTGTGCCGCTTAAATAACGGTCTTGTGCAACAAACTTGTTGACCGCTTCGATTAAATCGGCGGACGGGTCGAAATGGTGCAACGGAATAAATAGCACCGGAACATCGGACTGTTCTGCGATATGCGCGGCAAACATTTTACTGAACGACGATTTGCCCGATCCAGGGCCGCCGCTGATTACCCGGATCGCATCGTCTTTGTTAAAGTTGTTTACCCATTCAGTCAGATGCTCGGTTAAATCCACAACTATGGAATTTTGCTCATTTTCACGATCAGAGGTCAGTCGTTCCAGTCTGTCATCGGTGTCAGTTTTAATTTTGTAAAAAGCGCGTAAAGGCACATAAACCTGTTTGAGTCCGAACACCTCGTCAAACATGCGCTCATTGATTTGTTCCTGCAACCATGCGTAGTATTGCTGCCAGCTTTGCCGGGTTTGTGTGGCTCGGGTGAACGGCGTATCAATCGCGTCTTTAATGCACGCGTAATCGCTGGCTCTTGCTATCCATTGTTGATGCAGGGACAGCACAAATTTGCTTTTTAAGCGGGCGTGGATGGTGTTTGCGTCATTGTCAGCAACGCCTAAATCTTTAAGCCAATCGGTAAAGGCGGGTTTAAAGGCTTCCAGCAAGGGTAAATCTTGCGGGCGATCAAAGAAGTTGGCATCAATGCTAACCTCAATGGCATTTAACGCGCCCTCAAGGGTTTGCGCCAAGGATTCCAGCTTTGCTTCATCAATGTCCTGATTAAACACGTTTCGGTATTCTTCTACCAAGTCGGTTAAGGTGCGGATTAAGGATTGATAGATAAGCACCCATGCCAAATGCTCCGGTTTATCATGCAAGCCTGCGTCTTTGAGTAAGTCGATAGCGCTATCGGCAAGGCCCTTCCAATCCAGCATGACACCCGATGTCGCCATTTTTCCAAGCCCTGTAAAAAAGTCTTTGGAGCTAAGGTTGATCGGTTTGTTCCAGTTCGAAACAGGCTGTTTAATGGTTAATTTATCGGTCATTTGAGGGTTGCTTTGGCGATTTCGGAATGTTGGTGACTATATCATTGTTTAGCTTTGCAGCAGCAGTGTTAGGCGTTAGATAAGCCAGGAAGGCGGTGGAATAATTGTAATGATGTTTGTAATGCTCCGAATTTTAAACGGAATGCGCTTTATCTGACGATATGGGTAAAGTTCGGTTGCTCATGATGGAGCCGCGACTTCAGTCGCGCCCGATGCTGAGGGTATCGTTGTTATTGGGTTTCGTGCGCGACTAAAGTCGCGGCTCCTCGTGAATGCCATAAAACCGCTTGTTAGCATCTTTTAATCCGGCTTTAAGCGCATTATTTTTAATATAGTCGTAGGCAATACAATAATGCCTTTCGTCGCGTATTTGTTTGTCGTAATAATCCTTTTGCCAGAATTTACCTTGTTTTCCTAATGCCTGATTTAAAAGTGCTGCGGATTCGCCTTTTAGTTTTTTCATAAGGCGGGGTAGATCTGTTTTCTGGGTAAACAAAATGTGTACATGGTTAGGTATGACGCTAAAGGCGATTAAATCATAAAAATCGGTTTCAAGATTTTTTAGGTATTTGGCTAGAAGGCTAATCATGTCGCCGTTCAGATACGCGCCTTCGGGCGAGTTATCCAAATATTGATCAATCTGCCATTGTTTTTTGGAGATTTCAAGGTCAGAACAAATAAGCTGATTTAGGTATGCGTCTAAGCTATCTTGTGTTCTAAAGGTGACAAACTGGGTAGCGTTTAGCTGGCTGTGATGATGCAAATATTTGAAGGTTTTCATAAGCAAATTATGTCAGGAGTCGCGACTTCAGTCGCGCACGATGCTGAGAGTGTCGTTGTTATTGGGTTTCGTGCGCGACTGAAGTCGCGGCTCCTATTTGCATTAAGCCTTTACCATTCCCGCAATGCTTTGATTGGAAGGTGAACGGCTATCGCGAAGCACTATAGCAATTGTCTAGTAATTTTCGTTAGGCGCTTTAGTGGCGATGCCGACACTAATCCTAATTTGTACTATTCGGTAATTTTAACTGAATGTAATGAAAGTACGAAGGAATGGCTAGTTGTCAGCATAACCTCATTTTTTAAAAAACCTACGTGTTTTTCGGATTATAATAAACAGTGCTGTTAAACCCGGTATTTAGCGAGCGCAGTTATGGCGTGGTAAGTTATTTTTTCGAAGCAACGTTTTGTTAAGATACGCCGTGTTTTTTATGAAGTTTACTATTGATAACCTGTGATGATTAAGAAACAGCAGACATGGATGGCTAACCCAAACACCATAAAAACAAAATCCGGTTTAACGCTCGGCAATGGCTTTATCTCTAGCCTGTTTTTAATCATTCTGGCAGGTTGCTCGGAACCGACTATTCAGAAACTTGAAGGCCCGGCTCAAGGCACGACCTACCATATCAGCTACTGGTCTGAAGAACCTGCGGACGATAAGGCCATCAAAGCCGACATCGAAAACGAATTCGCTGCCATCGATAAACTGCTATCCAATTACCGCCCCGATTCGACCATTGAAACGTTCAATAGCATCGAGAACACTGACAGTCAGGAAGTTGGCGGCGAAATCGTAGCCTTGGTTAAAATCGCGCAAGTCGTCAATCAGGCCAGCCAGGGTTGTTATGATTTAACCATCAAACCGTTGTTCGACTTATGGGGCTTTAAAGGCGATGCGCTGACGATTCCCAATGATTCGACGATTCTTGCCACTCTGAAACAAATCGGCATGGCAAAACTGGAAGTTGTCGATGACACGCATCTACGCAAAAAACAGGCTGACCTGAAAGTCGATTTGTCGTCTATTGCCCAAGGCTATAGCGTGGAACGGATCAGCAAGGTTCTGGCGCAAAAAGGCATAACTAATTATCTGGTCGAGATCGGCGGCGAGTTGAAAACCAACGGTTATAAACCGGGTCTTCAGCCCTGGCGTATCGCGGTGGAAAGGCCGCTGCCGGAAGAGCGGACTATGCACAAAGTCGTTACCATGCCCAAGGACTCGCCGATTGCGGTGATGACTTCCGGCACGTACCGGCATTATTTTGACGACCACGGGCGGCGTTACAGTCATATCCTCGACGCCCGCAACGGCAGGCCGGTTACTCACAATCTGGTTTCCGTCACTGTTTTGATCAGCGATCCGGCGGTTGCCGATGCCTGGTCTACCGCTCTGCTGTGTCTGGGCCAAAAAGACGGCATGCAAGCGGCGAATACGGCAAAAATTCCCGCCTTGTTCATCGAGCTGCAAGGCAGCGAGCTTACTGAATCCCAAAGTGATGCTTTAAGCACTTTGAATACTCTCACTATACATTAACGCCCAAATCCTGAGTTATGACATTTAAAACCCGCAGTCACCGTATTTTTTCACGTTGGGGAAATTTGACGCTAGGTAACCCGGTTAAGGTGTTGTCAATAGTGGTTCTGCTCAGTATTTTGGCCTTGCAGTACACCGCCGGTCATTTGAGCATTAATACCGACACCGCCGAACTGGTTGCCCCGGATGCGCCTTTTCAGCAAAACCGCCGCAATTATGAAAAAGCTTTTTCGCAGGACTTGCACACGCTGTTGCTGGTGGTTGAGTCGGATACGCCGGAACTGACCAAATCGGCCACTAAAAGATTACTACGCCTGCTCAGCGCCAATAAAAATTATTTTAATTCGGCCTATATTCCCAATGACAACAAATTTTTTCGTCAGAACGGCCTGCTTTATCTCGATACCGACGAATTGCAAACCTTGTCCAACAACCTGTCGCTTGCCCAGCCGTTTATCGGCAGAATTGCCCAGCAACCCAATCTGACCGGCTTTTTTTCAATTTTTGAAGATGCCCTAACGTCTACCGACAAGACTCAGGTTGTACCTATCGATTTAATTTCGTTAATCGATAAGGTTACATTGGCTTTGCATAAAACGATCAATGGCGAAAATGCGTTGATGTCCTGGGAGTCGATGATTGCGGAAAAGAAAGCCAATGCCAATAACGGCTTTATTATCGTTTCGCCCAAGTTCGATTTTTCGCAAATCCGTCCCGCTGAATCAGCGATTGATTCTATCCGTAAAGCCGTTGCTGAAATTCAGGACCCCAATCTGCCGGCCGTTAAGGTGTGGGTCACCGGCGAAGTCGGCTTGGAAGATGATGAATTGTCCGGCATGAGCACCGGCACATTTACCGCCAGTATTTTCTCCATTGTGCTGGTATTGTTTATTTTATTGGTGGCCTATCGCTCTATTTTGCTCACTATAGCCACGTTAATTACGCTTGCCTTGGGCATGCTGTTTTGCGGGGCGTTCGCGGCCTTTTCGGTAAGGGAATTAAACCTGATTTCAGTGGCTTTTGCGGTATCCAATATTGGCTTGGGCGTGGAATATGCGATTCATTTTTGTTTGCGCTATAGGGACAACCTGACCCATCATATCCATAAAGAGTTGGCCTTGCGCAGCACGCTGATCAGCACGGCACCCTCGTTGTTATTGTGTGCGGGCACCACCTCCATCGGCCTTTATGCGTTTATACCGACCGATTACAAAGGCGTATCCGAACTCGGCCTGCTGGCTGGCACCAGTCTGTTTATCTGTCTGCTAATTACCTTGATCGCCTTGCCGGCGCTGTTAAGGGTTATCCCTGCTCCGGCAAAGTTCCAAGCAGAAGAGAGCGTCAACGGGTTGGCTAAATTGTCGGAAAAACTGGCATTCTTACCGCTCCATTATGCCAAACCGATTTCCATCGCAACTTTAGTTATTGCAGTCATCTCCATTGTGCTGACCTTTAACGTGAAGACTGATTTCAATCCGATTAACCTTCGCGACCCTAATACCGAATCGGTTATCGCGTTCAAAAATTTGATGAAGGACAAGGAAACCACGCCGATGACCTTGACCGTTCTGGCCAAGGATGAAAATAGCGCCAAGGCTTTGGAGCAAAAGCTTTCGGCCTTGGCGTCGGTTGATAAAACCGTCAGTCTTTTCGATTTTCAACCCGCCGACCAGGACGATAAGCTGGCCCTGATTGAAGAAATGGCGCTGATGCTCGGCGCGCAAACACAGAATTTTCCGGAGCTAAAAACCGATACCGATCCGGTTCCCGGCATTAACCGTCTGATCAAAGCCATCGACACCGTCCTGCCTCAAAAAACCGATGCCCATGAGCGCAGCGTGTTAATCAGTTTTAAGCAAGAATTGCAGGATATTTTGGTCGAGCTTGATGCGCGGCAACAACCCAATCGGCGCCTGTTTATTGAAAAAATCCAAACTACCTTGCTCGGTACATTACCGAGTCTAATGAACGAATTATCAGCAAGCTTCAATGCCGGCAAAGTCACTCTGGCCGACCTGCCGCCCGACATTAAGGACAAATGGTTGAGCAAGAACGGTTCGTACCGCATTCAGATATTTCCCAAAAAAGACCTGAACGATTTAGGCAGCCTGGAAGAATTTATTACCGAGGTACAATCCGTCGCGCCTGAAACCACCGACTTGCCGATCATGTATTGGGAATCTATGAAAGAAGTCATCTCAGCTTTTCAGGAAGCTATTGTGATCGCGCTGATCACCATCGCGCTGCTATTGTTTGCCATTAGGCGCAATATTGTCGATACGGCGCTGGTCATGACACCGCTGATACTGGCAGGGCTGTTTACCATGGCGAGTGCGGTTCTCACTAACACGCCGATTAATTTTGCCAACATCATCGCCCTGCCGCTGTTGCTGGGACTGGGGGTTGACAACGGCATTCACATGGTTGAAAAGCTGCACCATTCGCTTTCCGAAGAGCAGAATATTTATCAATCCAGCACTGCCAGGGCTATGTTCTACGGCGCGCTGACCACCGCCTCCAGCTTCGCTGGATTGGCATTCTCACCGCATCAGGGTATCGCCAGTATGGGCTTGATTATCACCATGGGCATATTCTGGATCATGGTTTGTACGTTTATTGTTCTGCCTGCTCTGAGTAAGCTGGTGTTAAGGGTTCGAAATAATAACTAATGCGGCGCATTGGCCGTAAAAAGGCGGTTAACTGAATGAGCGTGACCGACGAAAGGTAATAAATAAGGCGCACACAGCAGGCCCTGCATCAGGCAATAAACCTGTCCTTTATTTTGATTGGAGGGGAGATGAGGGGCAATGTCTTGGCTTTTGCAAGATAGCGAGGCGCTGTTCGGGTTACTGTTTACGCCAGGAACTTCATTCTACTGCACTGACAAATACGGCTTGCGCCCTTTAATCCGGTCAGTCTTGGCCGTAAGTTAAACGCCGCTAGTCAACAGTGCCACAAACGCCTCAGCCGGCAAGGGCTTGCTGAAGTAGTAGCCCTGTAATTCATCGCAGCCTATCCCGTGCAGGAATGCTTGCTGATAAGCTGTTTCCACTCCCTCCGCCACGACCTTTAGGCCCAAACTGTGTCCCAGTGCGACGATGGCTTTGAGGATGGCAATATTGGCCGATTCGGTTTCCAGGTCGCCGACAAAGGTCTTGTCGATCTTAAGCCGGTCAACCGGAAAGTCCTTGAGATAAGCCATGCTTGAGTAGCCGGTGCCGAAATCGTCAATCGACAGTTTGATGCCCAGCGCCTTGAGGTCGTGCAGGGTCTTGATGAAATTAACAGGGTCTTGGGCCAGGCTGCTTTCGGTGATTTCCAGCTCCAGGCATTGCGGATCGAGCGCTGTGCTTTTGAGTACGGACGCCACCATGTCGACCAGATCAATTTGCCGGAATTGTCGCGGCGACACGTTGACGGCGACAGGAATGGGGCGTCCTATTAGCTTTTTCAACTCGCCGGCTTTGCGGCAGGCGCTTATCAGCACCCAGCGGCCAATTTCTTCGATCAGCCCGGTTTCTTCGGCTACCGGAATGAAATTCAATGGCGGTATCATGGTTTCGCCGGGCGGCTGCCAACGGATCAGCGCCTCGACGCCGCATACTTTGCCGGATGCGAAATCCACCTTGGGTTGGTAGTGCAGCAGAAACTCTTCGTTTTCTATAGCGTGGCGCAGGCGATATTCAATCTCCATCCGCTCAGTCAATACCTTGTTAAGTTCGCTGGTATAAAACTGGAAATTATTGCGACCTGATTGCTTGGCTTTGTACATTGCCGAATCGGCATTTTTGAGTAAGGTGTTGGGATCGGGGCCGTCATCAGGATAGATGCCGATGCCGATACTACAGGAAACGATAAAGTCGCGTCCCTCTATTACCCAGGGAGTAGTCACTGCTGCAAGAATGCGTTGCATGCTCTGTGAGATGTCCTCGACCTTTTGCAGGCTGGTCAGCAACAGCACGAATTCGTCTCCGCCTAGCCGCACCACGGTATCGGATTCGCGCACGCAGCTCGATAGCCGTCCAGCCATCGTTATCAGCAGCTCATCCCCGACGTGGTGGCCCATGCTGTCGTTAATTAATTTGAATTGATCAAGATCAACGAAGGCCACTGCCAGCTTACTGCCATTGCGGTCTGCAAGGCTCATGCACTGTTGCAGCCTGTCTGCCAACAAGGTGCGATTCAACAGCCCGGTCAGGCTGTCGTGCGTCGCCTGGTATTCGATTTGGCGCTCGTGGTCTTTGCGCTCGGAAATATCTTCCACTGAGCCTTCATAAAACAGCAGTTTTCCGGTGCCATCGCGGATTTCCCGTGCATTCTCAGTGATCCAGATAATATCGCCATTTTTTCGGTAAGCCTGTGCTTCGAAGTTATGTACATATCCATGCGTTTTCATCAAGGAGATAAACTCGGCGCGCTTGCCCGGATCGACATAAAGTTGTTTTTGGATATCGCTGATGCCGCGCATGAGGTCGTGTGCCGAGTCATAGCCATAGATCTTGGCCAACGCAGGATTAAAGTTAAGATATTGCCCTGAGGGGCTGGTTTGATAGATGCCTTCCATGGCATTTTCAAAAATGGATCGGTAGCGTTCCTCTGCTTCGTACGCCTGTTGTTCGCTGTGCTTGCGGCGGGTAATGTCCTGAATGAATCCCTCTAATGCTTCCAGTTCGCCCATTTCGTTGAACAGCGGGCCTCCGCTTTCCTGCACCCAGCGGATACTGCCATTGGCGTGGGTAATGCGGTATTCCAGGTCGAAGTGTTCGCCGGTCCTTACTATACTTTCGATATGATCGCGGACCCAGGCGCGGTCATCCTCAAGGGTCAGCGCCTCATAAGTGATCCGGTGATTAAAAAGCAGATCCTCTGCATCATAGCCGGTAAGACGATTGCAACCATCGCTGACAAATACCATGGTCCAGTTTTCATCCAGCAGGCAGCAATAAACCATCCCTTTAAGATTGCTCATGAGGGTGCTCAGCATGCGTTCCCGGTCCTGCAATAATTTTCTCAGGCTGGGGCTAAATTTTTTAGTTATTAGGGATGAAGACATCTGCCTTCCTGTATCAGGAAATGAAAAATCGGCGAATAGTTAGGTCGCGCCAAAAAATAAAGCAATATTTATACCGAAAGATGATGTGCCCATGGTGCGGAGTATTGCCGGTCAGATATAGGCTAAATATGTATTGAAATGGTGCGGCGGCACCTAACAGGTGCAATTTTGGTGGTAGGTGGGCTACGTTTTATTTAGCCCTGTACGCTTTTGAAATGATTGCTTTCGGCTGCCTGTCAGTCGCTATCCGAAGAGCATGTGTAGATAGGTCTGGGTCAGGTGGCTTTCCCGCTGGTTTTTAATAGAAACAGTATGCAATTCCTTAGGCGAAGGAATAAGCATGAAATAATTTGAACAACTCACGGCGTAAGTTTGTAGCCGGAGTGCGGGCTTTGTTTGCGTTTGCAGGCGAAGCCTGCACTCCGGCGTGATTTCAAGCATCTTAATTGCGTGATGTTGCTGTGGCCGTGTGTTTTAAAAGCGGTACGGTCTAACCGGGGGCGTTTTTCGATGTTTTAGCCGCCGCTTCTTTTTGTTGTTGCGACAGGTAGGTTCCGCTCATAACCACGGCCATTATTAAAATATAAACTACCGAAACGATACGTCTGGCCTTTTTACTCTGCTCATAGCTATTCATAATGGGTTCCTGGAGTCTTAAAAAAATCGGAATAATACAGTAGTTGTAAATTTAATTAGTGAAAGAATTTTCAAGGCGGTGCTGCGTAAAGCGCTTTTTTTGCAAGGTATTGATTTTGTGTGTTTAAGCTAAGCTTAAGGCTTGTTAAGTTAGAATCGGGCCGGATTTAAATAAAAAAGGCTCTACCCTATGAATAAAATCATGCTAGCAGTTCCTGTTTTTTTTATATGCAGTTATTTTGTTAACCCCATACAAACAGCTGAAGCGTCCGAACATCGCTCAGGTCATAAGGCGACCAAACACGCTTTGGTGAAAAACCATAAAGCCAGGTCCCCGTCGGATAATCATCGAAGCATGGTTTCCTGGTATGGCACCGAGTTTCACGGCAGAAAAACTGCCAGCGGTCAAAAATATGACATGTATGCGATGACTGCCGCACACAAAACGCTACCTCTGCTGTCTTACGCTAAAGTTACCAATCTGCAAAATCATCGTAGTGTTGTTGTTCGAATTAATGATCGAGGTTCTTTCCATGGCAAAAGGGATATGGATTTATCCTATGCCGCAGCAAAAGAGCTCGGTATCCGGGGCTTGGGTTCTGTAGAAATCACACCGCTAAGCCGTAACGAAGCGGTATTGCCATTGAGTAACAGCGGAAAATCAAGTAAGCGCGGTTAATGTCGGTGCTATAACAATAGCCTGAATACCCCCCCTGTGTTTCGCATCGAGTGCGATTAAACACGGCGTTAACGGTCCAGTCGTTGCAATACAAGCAAAGTTCAATACTCAGCTCCTCGGGCTGGCCAAAGCAAATTTTTTGATAGTTAATATCAAAGCAGATTTCCTAATTGTAAATTCATTTCACTGCTATGAGTGTGGCGGGGCTGTAAAGCGGGTTCTTTTTCGGGATTGATGCCTGAAAATCAGCGTGTGCGCTTAGGATTAGGACTTGGGTCGTGTAAAATACAGTCAAACAGCGGGGCAATAGCCCTCGACCCATTCAGTAAACAGGGATTTTTTAAGAGCATGCCGGAAATCAATGAAACCTTAGTTATTTATCATGCCGATTGCCTGGATGGCTTAGGTGCGGCATGGAGCGCATTTTGTAAGTTGGGCAATCCAGTCCGTTTCATTCCGGCTCGCTATGGCGACGATATTCCCGATTTTGAAGCGGGAGCCATACTCTATATATTGGATTATTCTTATCCGCCCCAGTTATTAGTCGATGCCGCGGCGAAAGCAGGCCGAATCATCCTGATCGATCACCATATGACTGCCATGGAACAATGTGATAGTTTTTTTAAGGTGCAACCGACTCCTGAAAACCTGTCGATCAATTTCGATATGTCACGGAGTGGATGCGTCTTGGCTTGGCAGTATTTTTTCCACGACATGAAACCGCCTAAAATCCTATTGCATATCGAAGATCGCGATCTCTGGCGCTTCAAGCTGGACGGTACCCGTGAAATAACAACGGCGCTGTATGAAAGCATGCCTATCGCTTTTGCCGAAATAGGCTCGCTTGATCTGGCGGAACTGTTGGCGGTAGGTCGCATACAGGTTGACTGTGTGGCAAGGATGGTGCGACGGCTTGCTAAGTCCGCGCATAGCGTTTCGGTGGCGGGTCGAGTCGGACAGGCCGTTAACGCGCCGTCATTATTCTCAAGCGATCTTGGCCATGTGTTGGCTGAAAAATCAGGCACGTTTGGGATGACTTATCAATATGACGGCAGAAAGCAACAATGGACTTTCTCGCTCCGTTCAATCGGCGATTACGATGTAGGTCATCTGGCCTTAAGTTTTGGCGGAGGCGGGCACAAGAACGCCGCGGGTTTTGCCTTGGATAATAATCCGTTTTTATAGTGACTCGTGCGGGTAATATAAGTAATCGAGCTAAAGTTTTCGGGTGTTTTGGAGTGCAAGCTCTGCTTGCAAAGCAGGCAAAGCCTGCACTCCGGCTTTAAACAAGAGCTGGAAACTTATATTCAGGCACTTATAATACGCTAACTGAGTTATTAGCAACTATCTAGCAGGGAACCCCCGATGAGCCTCATTCGTCAAGACGATCTTATTCAAAGCATTGCCGATTCTCTACAGTACATTTCGTATTATCATCCGCTGGACTTTATCAAGGCCATGCATGAGGCCTACCAAAAAGAAGCGAATCCGGCGGCCAAGGATGCGATGGCGCAAATCCTGATCAACTCCCGAATGTGTGCGGAAGGCCACCGCCCGATTTGCCAGGATACCGGTATTGTTACGGTATTTTTAAAAATCGGCATGGATGTTCGATGGGACGCAGACATGAGTGTCGCCGATATGATTAACGAGGGCGTTCGGCGCGCTTATCGGCATCCCGATAATGTCTTGCGCGCGTCGATACTGGCCGATCCGGCAGGTAAGCGCATCAACACCAAAGATAACACGCCGGCGGTGATTCACATGGAAGTCGTGCCCGGCGATACGCTCGACATCGAAATAGCGGCTAAAGGCGGAGGTTCCGAGGCTAAAGCAAAGTTTGCGATGCTCAATCCTTCGGACAGTATCGTTGACTGGGTGTTGAAAGTCGTCCCTACCATGGGCGCGGGCTGGTGTCCGCCCGGCATTTTGGGTATCGGCATAGGCGGTACGGCTGAAAAAGCCATGTTGTTGGCAAAGCAGGCATGCATGGGATCGATAGACATTCAGGAGCTAATCGTACGCGGTCCTAACAGTGCGCTCGAAGAATTACGCCTGGAACTGTATGACAAAATCAATGCGCTGGGTATCGGTGCTCAAGGTTTGGGCGGTCTGACCACGGTGCTGGATATTAAAATTAACGATTATCCGACCCATGCGGCCAACAAGCCGGTTGCCATCATACCTAACTGCGCTGCTACCCGTCATGTGCATTTTGTTCTGGATGGCAGCGGAGCGGCCGAACTCAAGCCGCCGCGCCTGGAAGATTGGCCTGAAATCACCTGGAACGCGGGCGCTACTGCCCGCAGGGTTAATTTGGATGTCGTGACTCAACAGGATTTGGAAGGCTGGAAGCCGGGAGAAACCTTATTGCTTAGCGGCACCCTGCTGACCGGAAGAGACGCGGCGCACAAACGCATGGCCGAGCTTTTTGAACGGGGCGAAACCTTGCCTGAAAGCGTCGATTTTACCAATAAATTCATTTATTACGTGGGGCCGGTCGATCCGGTTCGCGACGAGGTGGTCGGGCCTGCCGGTCCGACCACGGCAACGCGTATGGATAAATTCACCGAACTGATGCTGGACAAAACCGGCTTACTCGGCATGATCGGTAAATCCGAGCGCGGGCCGGAAGGAATTGCCGCTATCAAAAAGCATAAAGCCGTTTATTTAATGGCGGTCGGCGGCGCGGCCTATCTAGTATCAAAAGCCATCCGTAAATCGCGCATTGTCGCTTTTGAAGATCTCGGCATGGAGGCTATTCACGAGTTTGTTGTTGAGGATATGCCGGTTACGGTTGCTGTCGATGCTGCGGGAGTCTCGGTGCATCAAATCGCGCCAAAGATCTGGCAAGCCAAAATTGGCAAGATTCCCGTTGTTGACGAAAGTTAACTCGGGTTGTTTTTAGCCGATTAACGGATTTAAAAGTCGACATGGTCGCCAAAACATTGGATAAATAGAGTTGCAAAGATCGGATCAATGGACAGGGTAAGCTGCTTGAATTAATAAAAATGTCCCCCATTATATTTTATACTTACAAAGTAAAGTCAGGAAAACTCAGGATATGAGCAGTCTCAGCTAAAAAGTATTCTGAAACCGGCGTATTGATTTGTGTTGGTTTGTAATTGCAGTTATCTTAATCATTAGTTTTAAAATAATAAGGAGAAATCGGATGTCAAAAGGTCAAAATTTACAGGATAATTTTTTAAATGCGCTTAGAAAAGAGCACACGCCTGTTTCTATTTTCCTTGTTAACGGGATAAAGTTACAGGGGAAGGTGGACTCATTTGATCAGTACGTGGTTATGCTGAAAAACACCTCAAGCCAGATGGTTTACAAGCACGCCATATCCACCATCGTGCCGAGTAAAGCTGTAAAGTTGACGCATGACACTGATTCCGGCGACGAATGATTAACCCTTTGCAGTCGATAAATCTGCCGGGCAGTTGTATGCGCAGGGAAAAAAGTAAAAGTTTTTTTATCATCACGCCTATGGGGTATTTAGTTGTTTGATCGTCCCGAATCAGGTGAACGAGCCGTCCTTGTTCATCTGACACTTCGCTCCATGCAGGAAGATCTTTTAGAATTAAAAGAGTTGGCTAAGTCGGCAGGAACCGATCCTGTCTATGTGGTAACAGGCAGTCGCAAAAAACCCGATCCAAAATATTTTGTCGGCAAAGGTAAGCTTGACGAGCTTAAAGCGATAATCGAAACCTATGAAGCCGACATTGTCTTATTTAATCACCCGCTTTCACCCAGTCAGGAAAGAAATCTTGAGGGCTTTTTGGGCGTTCGGGTGGTCGATAGAAATGGACTGATTCTTGATATTTTTGCCCAGCGTGCGCAAACCTTTGAAGGTAAGCTACAGGTTGAATTAGCGCAATTGCAGCATTTGTCGACCCGGCTGGTTCGCGGTTGGACGCATTTGGAACGTCAAAAAGGCGGCATCGGGCTTCGCGGGCCGGGTGAAACGCAGTTGGAAACCGACCGGCGATTATTGGGTTTGCGTATTAAACAGATTCAACAGCGTTTGGATAAAGTCGACAAGCAAAGGAATCAAGGGCGCAGCAAACGGAAAAAAGCCGAAGTTCCATCAGTTTCTCTGGTGGGTTACACCAATGCCGGTAAATCAACCTTGTTTAATAAGTTGACCGGTGCCGATATTTACGTGGCGGATCAATTGTTTGCTACCCTGGACCCGACCTTGCGCAACTGCAAACTACCCAATAGCAGCGAGATTGTTTTGGCCGACACGGTGGGTTTTATACGACATTTGCCGCATGAATTGGTGGCGGCATTCAAATCCACGTTGCAGGAAGCCAGTGAAGCGGATTTATTGCTGCATGTGATTGATGCCAGCAGCGATGACAGGGCTGAGACGGTTTATCAGGTCAATCAGGTGCTTGAAGATATTAACGCTAATGAAGTCAGGCAGCTTGAAGTGTTCAATAAAATAGATTTATTGACCGACATCCAGCCGCGAATTGAACGGGATGATGTCGGCAATCCGCTTCGGGTGTGGTTGTCCGCCGAAACCGGAGCCGGCGTCGATCTGCTTTATCAGGCATTGGCGGAAATATTTTCAAATACAAAAGTCAAAAGAAAGTGTTTCTTGCAGCCCGATCAAGGCGATATAAGGGCTAAATTATTTGCATGCGCCAGAATAATCAGTGAGAAAACCGATGATTTTGGTGGTTGTGAATTAATCATCGAAATCGATACGAAGTATTTGGGTTTACTGAAATCGGTCGAAATTGAAGAAATGCTTTAAAAAAGGTAAAAGGCACTAGCTGAAAGTGGTGGGTTTTCAGCCTTTCGCCTTGTACCTTTCGCCTTTCGCCGATATTTACGATAGAATGTCGAACATGAATCGGTAAGTTTAAGTAACCAATATGGAGCAAAGTTATGTCCTGGAACGAGCCTGGCGGCGATAAGAAAGACCCCTGGAGCGGGCGCGGCGATCAAAAAGGTCCGCCCGATCTGGATGAAGCAATACGGTCATTGCAAGAAAAGCTAAGTGGTTTTTTTGGCGGCGGCAAAGAGGGCGATGACAACTCTTCCGGTATTCCTCCGCTGAAAAGCCTTGGCTTTGTCGTAGCCGGCGCATTAGCGTTATGGGGATTAAGCGGCTTTTATATTGTCGATGAAGGTACTCATGGCGTTGAAACCCGATTCGGCAAGTATGTTGCGACAACCCAGTCGGGTTTAAACTGGCATTTTCCGGCGCCTATCGAGACTGTGACCGTCGTTGATGTGAAGCAACAGCGATATATCGAAGTCGGTTACCGTAGCGGCGGGACCGAGCAGACTCTTGGCTCGGTGCCGAAAGAAGCGTTAATGTTGACCAAGGATGAAAACATCGTCGACGTCCGATTGGCGGTACAGTATCAAGTTAAAGACGCAAAGGATTTCATCTTTAGCGTTGTAAATCCTGCGGCTACCTTGAAACAGGTTACCGAAAGCGCGCAACGCGGCGTAGTAGGCAGCAGCAAAATGGACTTTGTTTTGACCGAAGGCCGTAGCGAAATTGTGGCCCAGATTAAAAAAGAGATTCAGGATGTGATGGATAACTATAAATCCGGCATCCAGGTTACCAGCGTTAACCTTCAGGATGCGCAGCCCCCTGAGCAGGTGCAAAACTCATTTGAAGACGCCATCAAGGCGCGTGAAGACGAACAACGCTTGATCAATGAGGCGGAAGCCTACTCCAATGACGTGGTGCCGAAAGCACGCGGCGCGGCGGCAAGAAAAATACAGGAAGCCGAGGGCTATAAAGAGCAAGTTATTGCGCAGGCGGAAGGTGAATCCAACCGCTTTTCAAAACTGCTTACCGAATATACCAAAGCGCCTGATGTGACCAGAAAGCGTCTTTATATCGAATCCATGGAATCGGTATTGGCTGAAACCAATACCGTGATGGTTGATGTTAAAGGCAGTAATAACATGCTTTACCTGCCATTAGACAAAATGATCCAGCATCAGCCTACGCTTCAACAACCCAATGTTCCTCAAAGCACAGCGGAACAACCTGCTCAAACAGCCGTTGAAGCGGCACAGCCGGCTGTGCGAACTTCAACGCGCGGCCGTGACGCAAGGGGACGCTAATGACACAGAATAAAATAGTGGTAGGTTTGGGCGCATTGCTGTTTATCAGCATGATGTGCTTGTTTACCGTCAGTGAAACAGAAAAGGCCATCAAGTTCCGTTTAGGCGAGATCGTAAAGAACGATTACGAAGCTGGGCTGCATTTTAAATGGCCGTTTATCAACAATATAAAAAAGTTCGATAAGCGTATTCAAACGATGGAAGCCAAGCCGGAACGTTTTTTAACCGCCGAAAAGAAAAACGTTATTGTCGATTCTTTCGTTAAATGGCGCATCGGCGATGTCACCACGTTTTATACTGTGGTTGCCGGCGATGTCGACCAGGCTAATTTACGCTTGGATCAAATCGTTAAAGACGCTTTCCGGGGTGAATTCGGCAAGCGAAATATCCAACAATTGGTTTCAACGGATCGCCAGGCTATTCGTGAAATATTGATTAAAAATGCCAAGCCTCTTGCGGCTGCTTTAGGCATGGAAATTATCGATGTTCAAGTGATGCGCATCGATTTGCCTGACGAAGTCAGTAGTTCTGTGTATCGCAGAATGGAAGCGGAGCGAGAGCGGGTTGCCCGTGAATTCCGTTCACAAGGTGCGGAAGCCGCTGAAAGAATTCGCGCTGACGCCGATAGACAGCGGGTTGTTACCATGGCGAACGCGTTCCGGGATGCGGAAATGCTACGCGGCGAGGGCGATGCAAAATCTGCTGAAATCTATGCCAAAGCTTACGGCGCAGATGCCGAGTTTTTCACTTTTTACCGCAGTTTGAATGCTTATAAGAAGACCTTTACCAGTTCAAGCATGATGGTGCTTGATCCGGATTCCGACTTCTTTAGATATTTTAAACAACAAAAGTAGGGACAGGCCTTGTGCCTGTCCAGCGTTACCCTTGCCAAGGCAAGGGTACACCTACATATCTGTGATATACAGTAATCAACGCTCCGCATGCGGGGCGTTTTGTTTGAGTGGGACATACAAAACATGCAACAAAAAGACTCTTGGCTTTTGCCCGACGGTATAGAAGAGATTTTGCCGGAAGAGGCTAAGCATCTTGAAAGCTTGCGCCGTAAGATACTCGATACATTTGCTTGTTGGGGCTATGAATTAGTTATTCCGCCCTTTATAGATTATCTGGACTCGTTGTTGACCGGTTCGGGTCATGACCTGGAATTGCAAACCTTCAAGCTGACCGACCAGGTCAGCGGCGAAATGTTGGGGATCAGGGCGGATATGACGCCGCAGGTGGCCAGAATCGATGCGCATAATCTTAATGCCGAGTGGCCGACCCGCCTTTGTTATACAGGCACTATTTTGCACACCAAAGGCGATCCGCTCGAGAAAACCAGGAGTCCGATGCAGATAGGCGCTGAACTTTACGGGCATGCCGGTAAGGAAAGCGATGTAGAAGTCATCCGTTTGATGCTGGAAATGCTGGCGATGAGCGGGCTGCAAAATGTGCATCTTGATTTAGGCCATGTCGGCATCTATCGTGCGTTGTCAAGACAGGCAGGATTAACCGATGCCCAGGAAGCCGAGTTGTTCGACGTGTTGCAGCGTAAAGCCAGGCCCGAACTCCAAGAGCTGATGGCAGCTTACAGCATAGATGACGAGCTTAAAACGATGTTCCTGAAACTGCCGCAATTGAACGGCGGCAAGGAAACCATCGCTAAAGCCCGAGAGGTGCTGTTACCGGCTAATGGCGAAGTCAAGGAAGCTTTAGCGAATTTGGAGGCCATTGCCGATAAGTTGACGGCCGGTTTTCCATCATTACCGATCAGTTTCGATTTGGCTGAATTGCGCGGTTACCATTATCACACCGGCGTAGTTTTTGCCGCTTTCGTGCCGTCGGTCGGCCGGGAGATTGCCAGAGGCGGCCGCTATGACAATATCGGCGCTATTTTTGGACGCGCGCGTGCCGCAACCGGCTTTAGCGCCGACTTGAAAATATTGTCGGTGCTAGGCAAAGCATCTTACCAAAAACAACCGCAAGCCTTGATATTCGCGCCCTATGGGGACGATGCAGCGCTACATGAAAAAATCAGGGATTTACGCGCCGAAGGATTGGCGGTCGTTCAGCAGCTACCGGGGCAAACCGGGACTGCCGAGGAACTTAAGTGTACATCCGTCTTGGAACAAGATCATCAAAACTGGGTCGTTAGACCCCTAGCAAGCTTGGAATAATTATGGGAAAAAATGTCGTGGTCATCGGTACCCAATGGGGTGACGAAGGAAAAGGTAAACTGGTTGATCTGTTAACGGAGCAGGCGGAAGCCGTGATCCGTTTTCAGGGCGGGCATAATGCGGGACACACGCTGGTTATACAGGGCGAAAAGACCGTTTTGCATCTTATTCCCTCCGGCATACTCAGGGAAGGCGTGCAATGCATGATTGGCAACGGCGTGGTTTTATCGGCCAATGCCTTGCTGGAAGAAATTGAGTTTCTGGAAAAAGCCGGTATTCCGGTTAGAAACAGATTGCTGATCAGCGAAGCCTGCACACTAATATTGCCGGTTCACGCGGCAATTGATCAAGCGCGTGAAAAAGCCCGAGGCAGCAAGGCAATTGGCACAACAGGTCGCGGTATAGGACCGGCGTATGAAGACAAGGCGGCCAGACGAGGCCTGCGCGCCGGAGACTTTTTAAATCCTGCGGTTTTTGCCGAACGGTTTAAGGAACTGGTCGAATACCACAACTTCATGCTGACCCAGTACTATCATACTGATCCAATCGATTATCAAACAGGCCTTGAAGAAGCGCTAAAGCTGGGCGAGCAAATCAAGCCGATGCTGACTGATGTCAGCGAGGTTTTATACAAATACCAGGATCAAGGCAAAAACCTGTTATTTGAAGGCGCACAAGGCGCATTGCTGGATATAGATCACGGCACTTTTCCTTACGTGACCTCATCCAGCACCACGGCTGGCGGCGCTGCTACCGGCACCGGCATAGGTCCGCTGGATCTTGATTATGTATTGGGAATTACTAAGGCCTATTCGACACGCGTAGGCAATGGCCCTTTCCCGACTGAACTGCACGATGCGAATGGCGATCACTTGAGCACGGTAGGGCGCGAGGTTGGCGCTACCACCGGCCGCAAGCGTCGGACCGGCTGGTTTGATGCGGTCGCGATGCGCAAATCCGCAAAAATGAACAGTCTCAGCGGTATTTGTTTAACCAAGCTGGATGTGCTTGACGGTCTGGAAAAAGTCGGCATTTGTACCGCCTACAGACTTAACGGCACCGTTACCGAGATTGCGCCTTTAGGTGCGGATCAGTATGAAGAATGTCATGCGATTATCGAAGACATGCCGGGCTGGACGGGTACAACGGCCGGTATAACCGACTTCGACGCTCTGCCTGACAATGCCAAAGCCTATATCAATAGAATTGAAGAGCTGGTCGGCGTCAAGATTGCTATCTTGTCGACCGGTCCCGATAGAGACGAAACAATTATCCTGGAACACCCGTTTTCTTGAACGGCTGTTGCAAAATTACCTGGAGATAACATGGCTGAAACTGTAGATGAATTGACCGTAACATACGAAGATGGCGGTATTGAGACAGTCAAGGAACTGGATAAAAAAGTACTGACCAAGGGTGCCTGGGCAACGGTTATGTACCGTTATCAGGACTGGAATCGCGCCAAAGAGGAATACGGCCCCGATAAATACACCATTCGCCGATATCAGAAACAAAACGGCGAGTACAAGCAAAAATCGAAGTTCAATATTTCCAGCAAAGATCAGGCGAAAGCCATTATCGAGGCGCTGGAAGATTGGATTAAACTGGACTGATGCATGTAGGGCGCGCCGTGCGCGCCTTTTCGGATGCCCCGAATAATATTGCCAGCCATTGGCGCGCACGGCACGCCCTATAATGAAGCTCGGTCGCGCCGACTCAAAACTTGAGCGGCTGCATTCGTTATATCGATTTCTAAAATAAATTGCTGTGGTTTCATTCCGACCTCCAAGGCATTCATGAGCAAAACCACCCCTCCCTCCGTTACCCGTATCGCCTTAGCCAGCTTCATCGGCACCGCTATCGAATTTTACGATTTTTATATCTACGGCATGGCCGCAGCCTTGGTTATCGGTCCGGTATTTTTTCCCGGCGGCAACCCGACAACGCAAGCCCTCAGCGCCTTTCTTACTTTTGCCGTTGCGTTCCTGACCCGGCCTTTGGGCGCGACGCTATTCGGGCATTTCGGCGACCGCATCGGGCGCAAGACAACCTTGGTCGCATCGCTACTGGTCATGGGCATCTCCACTACATTGATCGGCTTGTTGCCGGGATACGATGCTATCGGCGCATGGGCTCCGGCGTTGCTGTGCCTGTTGCGTTTCGGCCAAGGCATAGGCTTGGGCGGAGAATGGGGCGGCGCGGCGCTGCTGGCGACCGAGAACGCCCCGGCCGGAAAACGCGGTTGGTACGGCATGTTTCCTCAGTTGGGGCCGCCGGTGGGATTTCTGTTGGCGACCGGCAGTTTTTTGCTGCTGGCGCATTTTCTGAGCGATCAAGAGTTTAAAGATTGGGGCTGGCGGATCCCGTTTGTTGCCAGTTCGGTGCTGGTCATGATCGGATTGTATGTGCGTTTGGCCTTGGCCGAAACCCCGGTATTCGCCAAAGTCTTACAGCAACGCCAGCAAGTCGGTTTACCGCTTAAGGAAATAGTTAAATCCCATGCCGCCCCGTTGGTGCTGGGCGCGATGGCGATGGTCGTCTGCTATGCGTTGTTCTATATTTCGACCGTATTTTCCTTGAGTTACGGCACCACCACGCTAAGCATCCCGCGTCAGCAATTTCTCGGCATGCTGTGCGTGGCGGTGCTGTTTATGGCCGCCGCCACGCCGCTATCGGCTTGGTTAGGCGACCGTTTCGGACGGCGACCCGTATTGCTGGTCGCCGGAAGCGCCGCATTCCTGTCCGGCTTTCTGCTAAAGCCGATGCTGGAAAGCGGTTCGCCGTTGCTTATTACCGCCTTCCTGTCTTTGGAACTGTTTTTAATGGGAGCCACTTTCGCACCGATGGGAGCCTTACTGCCGGAGCTATTCCCTTCCGAGGTGCGCTATACCGGCGCGGGGACCGCGTATAACTTAGGCGGCATACTGGGTGCTTCGTTTGCGCCCTATATAGCGCAACTATTGGTTACAGAAGGTGGGTTGTCTTGGGTTGGTGGTTATGTCTCGTTGGCTGCGGCTATCAGTCTGCTTGCCGTATACCTGATGCGCGAAACCCGTGATGATCATTGGGTATAAATAGGCGTAGGCCGGAATAAGGCCATCCAAGCTCCGTAGCGCGAGGTGGCGTTTCCGGCGGATTCGGGAGGTGTTTGCCGGAAACGCCAATTCTCGCTGTCGCTCGAACCGGCTTATTCCGGTTAACATTTATTGCAATAATTGATATGTCGGATACCAAAGAAACAGATAAAGATGCTACAAATTTTATGGAGATACCTGTCGCATCTACTGAATCTATCGCAGAGCGCTACCGGGCTGCGATTCAATGGATGGAACAATTAGGTGTCAAGATTACCACTGGTAGAACATCACACTATAAGAGAACTATCGATTACTGGAATCACGGGGGCCCTAATGCATCAGACGTGGAAAAAAAAGACAAATTTCCTGAGTTCATTAATGCAATCTTTGAAATTAATGATTTCATTGATATTTACGAGGCATTTAGGCTTGAACCAGCCTGTCGACTAGAAGCTATTGTGCATAAGCTTCAGAAAGGTGTTGATGGCCCAATCAATTCAGTAAATGAGTCACCGAAATCTACGGCTGCAAGGAATTTTATGTTTGAGGCACTAATGGCTGCTCGCGCCCATCGCCCGCGAAGTGGTGTGAACGCAATTTTGGATGCGGTTTCGGATACAGGGATAGAAATTAATAATAAGAAAGTGTGGGTAGAGTGCAAAAGGATAACTTCAATCGAAGGGATTGAAAAAAATACGGGGAAAGCGTCAAAGCAGTTGGAAACCTTGCTAAAGGAAAGAATTGGTTCGAGTCACCGCGGCATAGTAGCGATTGATATAACTAAAATATTAAGTCCCGGTGATGAGATTTTCGTTCAGGAGAGCGATACTCAGTTAATGAATTCGGCAGACAGAATAATGGAGCGTTTTATCGAAAATCATTCTTCGATATGGCAGAGGGTCTATGCTAGAAGACATAAAAAAGTCATTGGCACGATAGTTCGCTTTTCGTTTATGGCGAGTTCAGAAGCGAGAAACCTCAGAGTTCATGCTACTCAATGGGCAGTGAACCCACGTTATGGTATCTCAGAAAGCGATGCCGCCTTGTTAAGGTCAGTTGTCTCCGCCATCAAATCTAAGTAGTGTCCAATCGGGGCGGGGTTTGCAACTCCGCTTCTAACGTTTTGCGATGCCCTCATCTTAACCCAAAAAAACATTTCGAACGGGGCAACATGCCCCGTCCGGCTCTAGTAATAAAACAATCAACCACCTGAATTTATGAAAAACAAAGGATTGGCGATTAATTCTTTCTGTGCCTGGGATGATGAAACCTTAGTGCTTAATATTCTCGGCCAGCCCAGCGCAAAACAGGATGCTATCGGCAAGGTTAAAGGCAAGCAACTCAAAATCAGCGTCACTGCCGCGCCTGTAGCGGGCCGGGCAACCGATCATATGGTTAGGTTCCTGGCAAAAGAATTTGCAGTGACGGTCAAGGATATTGAAGTTGTGTTCGGCAGGTTCAATGTTAATAAACAACTGCGCATTAAGTCGCCTAAGAATCTACCCTCTGTAATCAATAAACATTTATCCCAAGAAGAAATAGGATGCAGCAAGGAATTAAAATGAAAGACGGGTTGTATATTATGCGAGGCTATCGAGTACGAAATCGACAATACCGACCTGCCTGTCGCTCACTGTCATTGCCGGACTTGCCAAAAAGCGCATGCGGCTCCGTTCGCTGCAACCGCCGGTGTAATGCGCGAGCATTTTCGCCGCTTGAACGGTTATGAGGGTATGCCTCGACATCCTGAACGGCAGCCGGGGCGGAAATGAAAGCAGGCATGGAACATTATCTCGACAGTAGCGAGTACATCGATTGGCAACATCCTTTGGTGATTGCCAAGGCGGCGGAGCTTGCCGACGGCTGTCTTTCCGATGAGGCCGTAGCGAAACATTGCTTTGAATTCGTCCGCGATTCGATTAAACACAGCTGGGATTACCGGATGAATCCTGTCACCTGTAAAGCCTCGGAGGTATTAATTCACGGCACAGGTTACTGTTATGCCAAGAGCCATCTGTTGGCTGCGCTGTTAAGAGCCAATGCCATTCCGGCGGGGCTTTGTTATCAGCGGCTGACGGTTGAGACGGACGGCCCTCCCTACTGCCTGCATGGATTGAATGCGGTTTATCTTAAGCAACATGGCTGGTATCGCGTTGATGCCCGAGGCAATAAGCAGGGTGTGCTTGCTGAATTTAGTCCGCCTATAGAAAAGCTGGCTTTCCCCATTGTTGATGCCTTGGCAAGAGACTTTCCGGAAATCTGGGCTGAGCCGCTTCCTCTGGTAGTGGGGGCATTGACTCGGAACAAGACGGTAGAGCAGGTCTTTGGCAATTTGCCGGATATTGAAGTATGTAATTTAACCGACCGCAATCAACGGACTAAGAGATAGTTCAATCATAAGCCAAAAAATTTACTCTTTAGCGATTCAGTCTCCGCACCCGGTTTATCTCCGCCAGGTTCGCCAGCGGGTTTATCCGCACTTGGTTGATCTCCGCCGGGTTGATCTGTGCCGGGTTCGTTTTCGGCAGGCTTATCGCCCACGTTTTGCAACACTTCCTGCTCGGCTTTTTTATTCATAACGATAATGGAAATTCGTCTGTTAATCGGGTCCAAGTGTTCGGTAGTGGGGTTGTAAGGGACGCTGGACGATAATCCGATAACTCGTAACACTTTTTCTTCGGCAAGCCCGCCTTGATTCAGTTCATATCGAGCGGCATTGGCCCGGTCGCTGGACAGTTCCCAATTAGTATATTTTTTTTGATTGGTCGGAAAAGGCCGCGCATCGGTATGCCCATTGATGCTGACTTTATTGGGCAATTCGTTAATAGTCGGTGCCAACGCTCTTAAGATCAATTTGATTTGCGGTTCGGGTTCCGCGCTGGCCAGTTTATACATGGGCCTGTTTTGCGCATCGACGATCAGGATGCGCAGGCCTTCGGAGGTTATTTCCAGTTTAATTTGATCCTTGAATTCGCCTAATTCCGGGGTTGCATCTATTTTTGCCTGAATTTTGTCTTTTAAATTTTCGAGTTTTTCTTTCTCGATTTCCTCGGCCTGTTTCTCGATTTCCTCGGGCGTAATTTCTTTCGGTTCAGGCGTCAGGCCCTTGTCGACTTGGCCGAGGTCCTGTGAAGTAATATCTGCACCTCCTGCTTGAATAATGCTGGTGCGATCGCCGACATCCAATCCTCCTTCCCTGGATGCCTTAAAAGGATCTTGAAAATATTCGGCAATGCCTTTGCGTTCCGGTTCGGTGGTTGTTCCCAATAGCCACATCAATAAAAAAAAGGCCATCATGGCGGTCACGAAATCGGCATAGGCCAGTTTCCAGGCGCCTCCATGATGAGCGTGGCCGCCTTTTTTTATTTTTTTTATGATGATCGGTTGTTGGTCGGACATTTTTTAAGTTAACCTTTATTCGCTCTTAATTGTTCTTCCAATTCCTGAAAGCCCGGACGCATGGAGGATGCAATCATGGTGCGCATATATTCCGCAGTCATAGCCGGCGATACGCCTTTGGCGCAACATAACAAGCCTTTTTGGGCGCATTTATAAACATTGCCCGATGCTTCAACGCGTTCTGCCATGACCGCGCCGACAGGGCCGATAAAGCCATAGGCCAGCAAAATGCCCAGAAATGTTCCCACCAGGGCCGCCGCAATCAATTTGCCTAGTTCCGAGGGTGGAATGCCGACTGACTCCATGGTATGCACAACGCCCATTACCGCCGCGACAATCCCAAAGGCCGGTAAACCATCGGCGAGATTCTGGATGGCTTTGACCGGCGCATGCGCTTCTTCATGATGGGTTTCGAGTTCCTGATCCATCAGTTCTTCCAGCGCGTAAACCTCAACGCCGGTAACGATCAAACGCAGGTTGTCACAGATAAACTCCATCAGGTGATGATCGCTGAGAATTCTGGGGGTAAAGACCGGGCTGCTTTTCGGGTCGTCGATAATACTTTCCAGCGATAATAGGCCTTCCTTGCGTGTTTTAGTGGTAATTGCGTAAAAACACAGCAGCAGGTCAAGGTAATATTCTTTATTGTACTTGGTGCCTTTTAAGGTGGCAGTGGCCTGACTGATAGCGGCTTTTATAACCGACATGGAGTTTGCGCACACGAAAGCGCCTACCGCTGCGCCGATGATGATAATAAATTCAAAGGGTTGAAAAAGAACGCCGGGGTGTCCACCGCCCCCCATAAATCCGCCCATGATTGATATAGAGAGGATCAAATATCCAACGATAACTAGCATGTGTTCTCTTTTGTGGTTGGTTTATATTGAAATAACTAAATGGAATGCAATGCACATTGATGTTTAAGCAATGACCACGGCATGGTTGTATAGAGGCGACACAAAAAACTGATTTTAAATACGAATGTGCGTTGTCTCCGATTTAATAATCTTGAGGTTATTTTAACTTGATTTTAAGGCTCAGGGACTGTTTTGTTTTTCTTGATTTCATACCTGTTTAGATGGGCAACTGCCGTTTAGATTTGATCGCGCAATAATCGGGCAAAATCTTCCGCCGGCAGGGGTTTGCTTTTGATATACCCCTGATAGGTGTCACAGCCTTTTTCCCGCAGGAATGCCAGTTGTTCAAGCGTTTCTACGCCTTCGGCCAGTACCTTGAAGCCTAAAATATGGCCCATGGCGACAATCGTCGCGGTAATTTCCATATCGTCTTGCACCGAGGGAATATCATCGATAAAACTCTTGTCGATTTTCAGCACATCCAGGGGAAAGCGTTTGAGATAGGCCAGTGACGAATAACCGGTGCCGAAGTCGTCAATGGCGAGACGAACGCCCTGGGCGCGCAAATTAGTGAGCACTTCGACGGCCTTTTCCTCGTTTTCCATTAAGCCGCTTTCCGTTAATTCCAGTTCTAATAACTCGGCCGGGAAGCCGGTTTCGCTTAACACCTCTGCGACCAGAGCGCTGATATTGCTGCGGCGGAACTGATGAGGGGAGACATTGACCGCTAAAGTTAACGATGGCAAACCGGCATCTATCCAGCGTCGGCCTTGCAGGCAGGTTTCGCGCAGCACCCAGGCGCCAATTTCCACAATCAGGCCGGTTTCTTCGGCAATGGGGATAAAGTTGGACGGAGAAATCAGTCCGCTAGCGGGATCATGCCAGCGCACCAACGCTTCCGCGCCAATGATCAGGCCGCTGTCGATGTCGATTTGCGCCTGATAATAGACGCACAATTCCCGCTGTTCGGTAGCGCGGCGCAGGCGGGTTTCCAGCGCGATACGCTCACGAGCGATAATGGTAAATTCTTCGGAAAAATAGGCAAAGCAGCCGCGGCCTTCATCTTTGGCTCGATAGAGGGCAATGTCGGCGTTATCTATCAGCGTTTCAGGGCTGTCGCCATGCTGTGGAAACAGGCTAATGCCGATGCTGGCGCCAATTCTAACCCTTCGGCTGAGCTCTGGATCGGTGTTGTTTTTAAGTAATTGAAAAGGCTTGCTTAAGTCGGCGACAATGGCTTCGGCGACCCGAGCCGCATCTTCCGGGTGAGTAATGTCTTCCAGCAGGACGATAAATTCATCGCCGCCCAAACGAGCGACCATATCGACATCGCGTAATCTTGCTTTGATGCGGGCTGCGGCTTGTTGCAGCAATTCATCGCCGGCCAAGTGTCCCATGCTGTCATTGACCGCTTTGAAACGGTCCAGGTCAAGCATCAGCAATGCTAATTGTTTGCCGTCGCGCCGCTCGACTTCGATGCCATGCTTTAACCGCTCCCATAGCAAGCGGCGATTGGGCAGGGCGGTGAGCGGATCGTAATAAGCCAGGTTGTGAATGGTTTGTTCGGCTTCCTTGTCTTTGGTGATGTCGGTGAAAGCGGCAACATAGTTGGTGATCCGGCTGTTCGCATCGCGAACGGCGGTAATGCTGAGCCATTGAGGATAGATTTCCCCATTTTTGCGCCGATTCCATATTTCGCCCTCCCAGTAGCCATCCTGATTTAAGGCGTGTTGCAAGACGCTGTAGAAGTAGGCATCCTGGCGACCCGAGTTAAGTAAGGCATGGGTTTTACCAATGGCTTCTTCCGGGCTATAGCCGGTGATGCGGGTAAACGCCTTGTTGATCTTCAGAATAATCTGATTGGCATCGGTAATGGACATGCCTTCTTGCGATTCAAAGGCGGTTGCGGCGATACGCAGCTCCGCTTCGGCCTGTTTTTGCTCGGTAACATCGCGAAAACTCCACACCCTGCCGACGACTGTGTTGTTAATTATCTTGGGAATGGAATAGCGCTCAACGATTTTTCCATCCTTGAATTCGATAATATCGAAAGAATGGGCTTCGGGCGTCGCATACAACTCGGTTACTTTATTTGAGAAGGCTTCGGCGTCTTTGATTTGATTGGGGCCGTATAACCGTTCGGCATTACCGTCTTCAGCACCTGTTTTAGCGGCGATGATTTCATCCGGGACTTGCCATAAGTCAATGAATTTTTGGTTATGCAATAGCCAATTATTGTTCAGGTCTACAGCCAGAATGGCTTCGCCGGTGGATTCCAGGGTAGCCTTTAATATTGATAGGGATTCGGCTATTTGCAGCGTCGACTGATTTCGCTCAATCGCCAATTGCGCCAGCTCGGCATAATGGCTAATCAGGCCGATTTCGGCAGCCGTGGGTTGCGTCGGCAGCCGATGATAGACGGCGAAAGTTCCGAGTACGCAGCCCTGGTTATTTTTAATGGGTTGCGACCAGCAGGCTTGCAGATCGGCTAGTTTGGCGAGATCGCGAAACGGTTCCCAGTAAGGGTGATGCTGCACATCTTCAACGATGACACTCTCGCCGCGATACGCAGCCGTGCCGCAACAAACCACGCCGTCGCCAATCGTCAAGCCGTCAACGGCTTGATTATAAAAATCCGGTAAACTGGGCGCTGCGCCATGGCGCAGATGTTTATTGTCTTGGTCTTGCAGCAAGATAGAACACAACATATCGGGATGCAGCGTTTCAATTTGACACACTAACTCATTCAATACAGCGGGTAACTCAAGCCCCTGATTAATTTGTTGAAGAATTTGATTCTGCAAAGCCAGTTCATCGGTGCGGTTTCGTAGTTCATTTTCGACGACCTTGCGCTCGGTGACGTCATCGAAAAATACCAACACCCGTTCACCGACGATGGCGTTATAGAAAACTATGTCGCGTATCGCGCCGTTCTTACAGGTTACCCTGAACTCCATAGGCTCAAACTCTTTCCCGTCAAGAATGGCTTTTTCCATTGAGCCCATCCAAATTTCTTTTACCTTATCCCGGTAATATTTGTCGGGATAAGCAAGCAGCCACCACGCATCCAAGTTTGGCGTGTCGTCAAGCGTGTAGCCGAAGGTTTGGATAAAACGGTCATTCAGTAAATCGATTTTCCCCTGTTTATTCGCTATGCCTATAGCGACGGGCGATTGTTGAATAAGCAGGCGGAAATGTTCCTCGCTCTCCCGCAGGCTTTTGAGCGAAATCAGGCTACTTAAAGCTTCGGTCACTCTTTGAGCAATCTCGGCGAACATCATGAGATCGTCCGAGTCGTGAATATACGTTTCCGAACAATGATGAATGCCGAGTAGCCAGGGACTGCCGATCTGCGGACGAAGTGCAATGAGTAACTGGGATTTTACCGAGAACTCTTCGGCGGCTATGGACGGAACGGCAAGGTCTAAGGTCGGCCCGTATTGCAAGGCACTGTCAGCGCCAAGCATCGATTGAAACAGCTCCGCGACCTCTTCGGTGAGCGGGATTTTCATATCATGTGCAAAAGCGCCCGGCCACTCGGGGCGGGTATGCTCCATCGGTATTGTCCAAGCGCTTGCTGTGGGGTCGCAAGGATATAAAAACCAGGCTCGGTCGGCGTTAAAGATTAATTGAATTTCTTTGAGTACCTCGTCAAGCATGGTCTCGATAGTTTCGGCCGTAGCGCTTATTCGGGATATGCGCTCCATTATTTTCAGATGCCGGAGTTGGCGGGTGAGTTGCTGCTCCGCTTGCTTGCGCTCGGTAATATCCTGAACGGTGCCGACCATGCGCGCCGGATTATCGGCATTGTCGAATTCGATGTCGCCATGAGCGATGACCCAGCGTGTTTGCTTGTCGCTAGCTCGGATGATTTGATACTCCATCGAAAACCGCTCGCGGTTATGGAGAATTTCCTGATAGTGATTAAGCACGCCTTGGTAGTGCTCGGGATGAATCAATGCAGCCCAATTGGGAATAGTTCGTTCAAAATGAGCGTCGATGCCGAGAATCTGATCAAGCAGGGGCGAGCTTTCCCAGTGCTCGGTCGCCAGATCGGTCACGTAGTCGCCTATTCCGGCCGTCTCATGGGACAGGCGTAAAAGCTTTTCGTTACGTTTGGCGGTGTTATTTTTTTGTTTCAGCGTTCTATAGGAAACCAACAATGTTAAAGTAATCACGCTAGTCAATAGAACGATGATTGCGGATATTTCGATATAAGTGAGCAGCTTTTCCTTATCGGCTTTGGGGTCGGGATCATAGCTGAAGTTTTGCAAAAACTTATCGTTTTCAACCATGCCCGCTTTGATGAACGTTTCCGCCATGCTCCGCCAGCGCCAGGGGTTCATGTGTCCCAGGTCGATCACATCCGGCACTATTAATGGACGTATTGCGTCGGCTTCAAAGTTAAGATGGTCTCCGGATTTGTTGACTTTATATTTGTTGAGCAATAGATCAATGATTTCTTGCGGGTGATCCATTGCGTAATACCAGCCTTCAAGACTGGCTTGACGGAAGGCTTTGACGCGCTCGGGATGTCGTTTAAGCTCATCCTCCGTTGTAAACAGAATGTCGCTGTAGAAGTCGACCCCGTAGTTGCGCGGATTGAGTACGGTGAATTCAATGCCTTGCTGCTTGAGAAAATAAGGTTCGTTGCTTAGGTACGAATTAAACGCGTCTACTTTGCCGTCAACCAAATCGCGAATTTCATAGCTGCTGGGGATGATATGAAGGCGGCTTATGTCTATGCCTTCATTATTGAACATGGCGATAAAATCAGCGTCGACGGTCTGATCCATCAGCATGATTTTTTTCCCGATTAAACCGTCGGGTGAAGAAATTCCGGCATTTTTGCGCGCTATTAGTACGGAAGGAGAATGCTGATATATCGCAGCCAAGGCGACCAGCGGCGCGCCACGCAGCCGCGCCAGCAATAACTCGCTATTGGCCTCGCCATATTGGGCACGGCCTTGCAGGACTTCCTGTAGCGGTTTTTTTTCCGGGGAGCCTTCGTGGATAATGACCTCGAGTCCGGCGTCTTTGTAATAGCCTTTTTCTAATGCCGCGTAATAGCCGGCAAATTGAAACTGGTGATGCCAGCGTAACTGGAGATGGATAGGTTCAGCCGATGCAGAAAAGCAGGGGCATATCAATGCCATAGCAAGTATGGCATAGGTTCGCGTCATATTGGGGGAGTCCGGTTTTTATGCGTGACAGTCATTTACGCATGACCCGGCGGCCTCTGGTTAGAAGCGTCGGGTGTGCGCCATGTCCGGATTAGTGTGCTTGAGAATGGCAATAATGGCTTAGAGACGTTACTTACATACATGTAGGCGACGTCTCTAAGCTGATGGCCGGTGTTATTTATTAAGCAGTTTACGAACACGGTTATAAATCGTTTGCCGGTTAATTATCAGCACATAGCTTAATAATCCCAGTATTAGACCGAACAACAGTTTTCCAAAAGCGGAACTTTCCTGTTCGGCGGCTGGGGCTTCCGGCTTCCATTGTTGTTGCACGGTTTGCACCGCCACCTTAGAAGGTTGGTATTCCGCTTTCAAATCCGGCAGGCCCAAGCTGCGCCACTCATCATAATCTTGCCAGATCGGATAATTGCGTTTCCAGAGTCCTTTGGTGAAATAGGGGGCAAGGCTCATGCCGTGCGATTTGGGAATGCCTTTTTCATCAAGGAAGCCGTCATAGACGACCAGGCTGATGTCGCCGCCTTCACCAACGCCGTTAGTGGTAAACGATTTTTCGACATGGTCATGGAACATCCAGATGCCTTGTCCGAAACTGTGCAGGCCGTCATCGACGCCGCTTAATTCAAGATCAAGACGCTGTGCGGGCACCATGGCATGTACGTCACGCTGAATGTACGAGCTGGGGCCGTTGTCGACGCCGTCGTAATGGGTTACGGTCGGCTTGTGGCCGTGGATATGCAGGGCCAAGGATTCGGTATGGCCATTCAAAACCCGCAATTTAACTTTTTCATCCTGTTTCATTTCAATCAGCGATTCCCTTAGGGTATAAGGGAAAGAGCGGCCGTTGAGCATGAAATAATCGTCGGTGGCGTCGGTGGTGTCATATTCCATGTTCATATGCTTGGCGATCAGGCGCGGATCGTTGGCCGACCGGGCAACAAGCTCATGCAGTTCTTTATCCGCCGATTGATAATGCAGGTCATATTCCCGCGCATATTTTTCAAGTACCGCAACCGATGGATGACGCACTTGGCCTGCGCCGACATTAAGGGTTTGCGGCCAGTTGTTGGGGCGGTTTTCCTCGACCACAAAAATACCCTGCAAGCCCATCGGAATATGGGTGTGCGGCTGTACGTGGCAATGGTAATACATGGTGCCCGGCTGGCGCGGCTTGATTACGTAAGTCTTGCTTTTTCCCGGCATGGTATCCATGTTGCTGGTTTGGGCAACGCCATCATTACCGACGCCGACATGGTCCATGAACGGATGGTCAATGCCGTGCAAGTGGATGGAATGCGGCAAATAATGGGTGTTTTCCAGAACCAGCCAGACCACGTCATCCTGCTCGACGCGGATTACCGGAGACGGTACGCGCAGCAACGGATTGGCTATCGGCTCATAAATGCTGAGCGTGGACATATCGCGGGTTTTGGGGGCAAAAACCCAAAAAGTCGGCTGGATGCCCGGCGCTATATCGAAGGTGGTGGTGGGATCCTTCATGTCGGGCGAATGACCGTTGAGCTCGGCAACTTCAAGTTTGATAATGATTTTATCAGGGTCACCGTCGCCGTCGACATCGTCGGACATGGTAACGGCATCGGCAGCGAGTTGAGTTTCCATCAGGGTTTTCATGGAAATGCCGTTGGTGCCTTTGACAAAGGCGGCGATGTCAGACGGATTGTCGGGATTACATAGCCGTGAAGCCTGTATTTGCACACCGTCAATGACTTGTTCTTTTCGCCATTCAGGAGAAGTAAAGTCGGAACATACTTCTTCTACGGGACCCATTTCTACCTTGGCCGTAGGAGGTAAATCACTGGCCGCTTGACTCCAAGGATGCATAAGGAGCAACGTGGCGCCCCCAATGAAGGTAAGAAGATTTTTACGCATACGACGACCTCAGGAAAATACATCAAATAAAATGACACACCCTCCATCAAAAACGGAGGTTTATTAGCCCGGTTATTTTAACTGAATATCAAGGAGAATTCATTTTTAACGCTAGAATAGCCTAAATTGTCAATTGAACAGCCCACCGAACCAGTGTGAGATTTTATGATTATGATGAATTCCCAAACAAAAACTTCCGGACTCGATGACTTGATCTTCGATAATCGTTTTATCCGCGAGTTGCCCGCCGATCCTGAAACCGTCAATAATCGTCGTCAGGTTTTCAGCGCCTGCTATTCTCGGGTATTGCCGACTAAAGCGGCTAGTCCGCAGATGGTCGCTTATTCCAGAGAGGTTGCCGAGTTGCTGGGCTTGAGCGAGGAGGTCTGTCAGTCCGCCGATTTTACCCAAGTGTTTGTCGGCAATAGTCTGCTGCCCGGCATGGATCCTTACGCAACCTGTTACGGCGGCCATCAGTTCGGCAACTGGGCGGGGCAGCTCGGCGACGGTCGTGCTATCAATCTGGGCGAAATAATTAACAGGGAAGGCGAGCGTTTTACCTTGCAGCTGAAAGGCGCGGGTTCCACGCCTTACTCAAGGAATGCCGACGGCTTGGCGGTGCTACGCTCCTCGGTGCGTGAGTTTTTGTGCAGTGAAGCCATGTATCATTTGGGCGTGCCGACCACGCGGGCATTGAGCCTGATACTGACCGGCGAGGAGGTCATCCGGGATATGTTTTATAGCGGCGATCCCAAACCCGAACCGGGTGCCGTAGTGTGCCGGGTTGCGCCATCGTTTACCCGATTCGGCAGTTTTCAGATTTTTACCGCCCGAGGCGAGATCGAGTTGCTGAAGAAACTGGTGGACTACACCATTGTTACTGACTTTCCGCATTTGGGTGAGCCGTCGCTGGACGTTTATCTTAAATGGTTTGAAGAAGTCTGCCGCAGGACGGCGGAAATGATCGTGCATTGGCAGCGGGTCGGCTTTGTTCATGGCGTGATGAATACCGATAATATGTCGATACTCGGCCTCACCATCGATTACGGTCCTTACGGCTGGCTGGAAAATTACGATCCCAACTGGACGCCTAATACCACCGATGCGACCGATCGCCGCTATCGTTTCGGCAATCAGCCGCAAATCGCGTTCTGGAATCTGGGGCAATTGGCTAATGCGATCTATCCGCTGATTGAGCAGGTTGAACCTCTGCAACAGGCGATTAATGCCTACAAAGATACCTTTGAGCAGGGCTGGCAAACCATGGTTGCCGGTAAGCTGGGGCTTAATGCCTATGATCCGGCCATTGATAAGGAGTTACACACCGAGTTGTTGATCCTGTTGCAATCGGTTGAAACGGATATGACCATTTTTTACCGCAAGCTTGCCCTGTTGGTCATGAATGTTGAACTTGGCGATGAGGCTTTGATGGCGCCGTTGATGGAAGCTTATTATGTGCCGGAGCAATTAACCGATGAATATAAAGCGCGTCTTGGCAACTGGCTCAGGCTTTATATCAAACGGGTTCAAAATTCCGGCATAGTCGATGCCGAGCGCATCAAGACTATGAACGCCGCCAATCCCAAATACGTGTTGAGGAATTACCTGGCGCAACTGGCGATAGACAAAGCGGAGCAGGGCGATTTTTCGATGGTCAACGAACTGTTGGAATTATTGCGCCATCCCTATGACGAGCAGCCCGGCAACGAAGAATTCGCCTTGAAACGCCCCGACTGGGCAAGGCAACGGGCGGGGTGTTCTATGTTGTCGTGCAGTTCGTAGAATGCATCAAGCTACGATGCGCATCACTTTGTTCAGCACATATTGCAGGAACAATGGGTGACGAAGTAAAAGTAAATTATGCATGAAAATTAACGAGTGTTGGCATAAGCTACATTCAGGTCACTAATATTAGGAAATTTGATGTCTGAGCAATACACCAAAGCCAGTTTCTGGAAATGCGCTTTACAGGTAAATCCGGTAGGCTATATTGCCTATCGCGGTGCTGGGCATGGTATGACTGAGGAACAATACAATCAGGAGCTCGTACGCGTCGCCAAAGAAAATGACATTAAGGTTATAGGTTTAGCGGATCATGGTAATGTCGATAGCATTGATGCTATTCGCCAGATTATGAATGAGAATGGTATTTTGGTGTTTCCTGGATTTGAGATTGCGTCCAGTGAGAAGGCCCATTTTGTATGTCTGTTCTCTGAAAATACGACCACATCAGAATTGAATCGTTATCTGGGTAGCCTTGAACTACTCGATCCTGAAAATGGTGTCCAACCGTCTAAATTGAGTGCCGAGCGGCTGCTTAAGAAGGTTGAAGAAGACTTCAAAGGATTTGCTTTTGCTGCTCACTGCACTGATGACAATGGCGTTTTGTATCGGAAACTTAATCATGTCTGGCAAAATTCATTATTAAAAGCGGCACAGATTCCCGGCACACTGGATGAGTTAAAAAACCAACAGTGCAATGGCTATCGGCAGATGCTGTTAAACAACGAGCCTGAGTATAAAAGAGACGTGCCGATAGCCATCATCAACGCCAAAGACGTGGCAATACCGGATGATCTAGCTAATCCAAAGGCATCCTGTCTGATCAAAATGACCCGTCCCAGTTTTGAATCGTTCAAGTTGGCTTTCCAAGACCCGGAATCTCGGGTGCGTTTGAATAGCGATGTCTCCGAGAAATACTATTCCCGTATCGAAAGCCTTAAAGTCACCGGTGGCTATCTGGATGGCGTTCATATCGAGTTTTCCGAACACCTGAATGCGGTGATTGGCGGGCGGGGCACCGGAAAATCGACTTTACTTGAATGCATACGCTATGCGCTGCAATTAAAGCCTATCGGTAAGAACGCACAAAGACAACACGACGAAATTATTAAAGAAAATCTGGGTAATAAATCTAAAGCACGTGTCGAGTTAGTCATCCGGTCTTCAAAAATGAACGGCAAGCGTTTCACTGTTGCGCGGCGCTATGGTGAAAGCGCCAGCGTAAAGGATGAAAACGGCAATATTTCCGCATTTACGCCATTCGATCTGTTGCCTGGCCTTGAGGTTTATGGACAAAATGAAATTTATGAGATTGCTCAGGATAAAGCTAGTCAACGACTACTGCTGACCCGATTTCTTGAAAGCGGTCAGCACGATAGCGAGACGCGTATTCGCGAGACGATAAGCAAGTTGGCGGAAAATAGGAAGAAATTGCTTGAAGCACAGGACAATGTCGCTTCGATAGAAGACGAGGTGGCCCGGCTTCCGAAGCTTGAAGAACAGCTAGGGCAATTTAAGACATTGGGTTTGGAAGAAAAACTAAAAATCGTTCCATTGCTTGAGACGGAGAAGCGGCTGCGCAAAAGAGCCATAGAGGAAGAAGGCCCTAATCTCGATAAAGCCTTTCAAGCCGTACATGATAGCCTGCCGGATACGGTATTCCTCAGTGAAACCGCTATTGCCCATCTTCCTCATGCCGAAACCCTGCGCAAGATGCGTGGCAGTTTAGACGGGCTTCACCGCGACGCACAAGCGTTGCTGAATCAATGGCAAACGAAATACGCCGAAGTAAAAACCGTATTAACTGAAATCGATAAGGTGCTTAATATCGGCATTGAGCAAGAAGAAATTGCCTTGGAAAAAACGTTTAAGGAACTTCCCGCTTTTGAAGGCAAAAGCGGCAATCAAATAGGCGTTGAGTTTCAGAACCTGTTGAAAGATATTGAAAAAATTCGCCCTAAACAAGTATTGGTTGCGAATAGGAAAAAAGTAGTAACGGAACTTAATTTGCAACGCGAAGCAACGCTTGCTGAGCTTTCATCACTAAGAGCTGAGCGTTCAGCTCAATTTGAGCGCTCATTGAAGCGTCTGAACAAGCGGCTTTCCGGAAAACTGAAATTAACAGTGAAATCGGAAGCTGAGTGTGAACCGGTTGTTCAATTTCTTTTGCACTGCCAACTCGAAAATGTCGGGGCGGCTAGACTTGCCTGGATAAATGATGTCGGGGATTTCTCCCCTGTCAAACTGGCCGAATTGGTACGACAAGGTACCAATGCTTTACGAAATGCCGGTTGGAATATCACGCCCACCGTAGCAGATGCCTTGTCCCGGCTGACCAGCGAACAGGTTTTGCAATTACAGGAACTGGAATTGCCGGATTCGATCCTTATCGAACTGAATACAGCGCATGAAGGGGCGGAAAATCTCAGGCCTTTGGATAGACTCTCGACGGGGCAACAATGTACGGCAATTCTGCATCTATTGCTGCTTCAGAATCTTGATCCGCTACTGATGGATCAGCCGGAAGATAATTTGGACAATGCTTTTATCGCCGATCGTATCGTGGCCGAGTTAAGGTCTGCAAAAATAGCCCGCCAGTTTATCTTCGCCACCCATAATGCCAATATTCCCGTATTTGGTGATGCCGAATGGATTGGTGTTTTCGAAGTGCAAGAAGGTCAGGCTTACCTTCCAGCGGAATCGCAAGGTGCAATAGATGTCCCCCGGGTCAGGGATAAAGCGGCGAAAATTCTTGAAGGCGGAAAAATGGCTTTCAATCAACGCAAAGCCAAGTATGGATTTTGAGGTGAACCATGTTGAAAGCTGAATTGCTGGAGATTATCGCTAACGGCGAAAATTCCGGTGTAGAGTTCAAACGGGATGATATTCGTCCTGAACAGTTGGCAAAAGAGGTTGTCGCCCTGGCGAACTTTCAGGGCGGCAGGGTGATTCTTGGTGTTGAAGACGACGGCTCCATCTCCGGTATTCAAAAGGACAACCTGGAAGAATGGGTGATGAATGTTTTTCGAGACAAAATCCATCCCATGATTTTGCCGTTTTATGAGCAGATCAAGGTTGACGACCATAATACTGTTGCTGTCATCACTTTTCCCCAAGGCATTTCCAAACCTTACGTTGTGCGACATGCCGGCGATGAAACAATTTATATTCGCGTAGGCAGCACATCGCCTCGGGCTACTCGCGAGCAGCAGATGCGCCTTTTTGAATTGGGTGGCATGTTGCACACTGAAGTCATGCCTGTTCCAAAGACGGATATGAGCTGTCTTGATGAAGTTAGGTTGCAAAATTATCTAAGAGACATTATCAAAGATCCAGAAGTGCCGAATAGCCCGGATGAATGGGAGTCTAGGTTATTGGGATTGGGTTTTTTAGCGAAAGCGGGAGATAAAATTTATTGTTCGATTGCCGGTTTGATCCTGTTTGGAAAAAATCCGCGTCGTCATTTGAAGCAGTCAGGGTTAAGAGTTTTTGCTTTTGCTGGTGAAGAAAAAGAATACCGGGCATTATTTGACGAGATATTGGATGGGCCGCTTGTGGGACGATGGGATATTACAGGTTCAGGGAAAAGCTTGATCGATGGCGGGGTCATTGAGCGATTTATTGAACAGATAAGCCCATTTGTTTCGTTGGAAGCCGCCGCTATAGATGAAAATTTCAGAAGAGAAATACAATGGTTTTATCCAATCGACGCCATTCGCGAAGTCGTTGTTAATGCCTTAGTGCATCGCGATTGGACTCGTTTTGTGGATATTGAAGTAGGTATCTATGCTGATAGATTCGAAGTCATCAGTCCCGGTGCTCTGCAAAACTCAATGACGATTGAAAAAATGATCGCCGGGCAACGTTCGCCCAGAAATATTCTCATCATGGAAGTGCTGCGGGATTACGGTTATGTCGATTATAGAGGAATGGGTATTCGCACTAAGGTTGTTCCTTTAATGAAAAGCATGAACCATGTCGAGCCTATCTTTGAAGTGACCGAGGATTATGTAAAAACTATTTTGCCCAGAGCGAAAGGATTGTCATGATTATTTGAGGGGAATCTGCTGGTAATGGCTGATTTTTTTGCTATTCAGGTGCGCATCCAGCAGTTTAGATTTCTACATAACTTAGTTCCCCCCTTTCCATTTCTGCTTCCGCGCTTTTTTCTTGGCCTCTTTCTGCTCGCGAATAATCACCAGCTCGGCCAATTCTTTCTCCATCATGGAAGGCGTTTCCAGGCTGATCCTGCCGATGGTGCCGGCGCGCAATTCAGACAGCAGGATTTTAGCCACCTTGTCCATCTCGATATGTCCGCCCGAGCGCAGACAACCGCGTTTTTTGCCAATGGCTTCCATCAGCTGTTGTTCGGCTTCCGGTAGCTGTTCCAGCTGGAAACGGGTCTGCAATAAATCAGGGTAATGCCGCAACAGGTATTCGGCCGCGAAGAAGGCGACATTCTCGTGACTGATCGCGGTGTCTTTAATAGCGCCGGTGGTCGCCAGCCGGTAACCGCTGTTTCTGTTCTCGACGTTGGGCCACAGCATGCCGGGCGTATCCAATAGGATAATGCCGTTGCCGATGTCGATGCGTTGCTGGGTCTTGGTGATGGCCGGTTCGTTGCCGGTTTTGGCAATCATTCTTCCGGCCAGTATGTTGATAAGCGTGGACTTGCCGACATTGGGGATGCCCATGATCAGGGTGTGGATCGGTTTGTCGCTGCTGGCTTTGTTCGGCAGCATCCTGTGGCTCAGCTCGGTCAGCTGGCGCATTTTTTCGGGCTGCTCGGTAGTCAGCGCCAGGGTTTTTACGCCTTGCTCTCGTTCCAGGTAGGTTTGCCATTGTTGGGTAACTACCGGGTCGGCAAGGTCGCTTTTGCTGAGCACTTTGATGCAGGGCTTGTCGCCGCGCAGCGCGGCGAGCATCGGATTTTGACTGCTGAACGGGATGCGCGCGTCCAGAATTTCGATGATCAGGTCAACCTGGGGCAGGATTTCTTTGACTTCTTTGCCGGCCTTGTGCATATGGCCGGGATACCACTGAATAAGCATGATGTTTAGCTGTAACCAAAGTGGACTATTTAAGCATCATAACCCTATAATCAACAGCTATAAATGCATGCAAGTCTTAATGAATGAAAATAGTTAAACGATGAGGCGTTCCGGTTTTTCCGGCCGGTTGTACGCAGAATCAATAAAATCGGCTGTCGCCAAGGTCCAATAATAATTAACCGGATGATTAATAATGCCAGGTCGCTGACGCTGATAAGGGTTCATTGCTTCTGGATAATAAGAAATAGTATGTTCAGGTTCTGATAGAAAATTCGCTCATTAAAGACATATGAATAAAGCAATAACAAGCAGTTTCTACGCGTATTTATCGCGGCTGAGATGGATTAAACGTTGGGGGCTAAAGCGCAATGCGCATGATGAAAATGTCATGGAGCATAGCTGGGAAGTGTCGGTTATCGCCCATACGCTGGCCTTGATTAAAAATCGTTATTACGGCGGCAATGTCGATGCCAACGCCATTGCTACGGCGGCGTTGTATCACGATATTACCGAAGTCATTACCGGCGATTTGCCAACGCCCATCAAATATCATTCCCAGGAAATCAGCGCCGCCTACAAGCGGATTGAGCATCAGGCCGAAATAGAGCTGCTGGCGCTTTTACCGCTTGAGTTGCAGGCTGATTTCCAGGTGTTGATTCAGCATGACAGGATGCCGCCTGAGCATGTTCGGATCATCAAAGCGGCAGATAAAATATCGGCCTATCTTAAATGCCAGGCTGAGTTAAAAGCCGGGAACGCGGAGTTTGAAACTGCTGCCGAGCAATTGGCTTTAACTATCAGTGCATCGGAACAACCGGAAGTCGGTTTTTTTATGAAAGCGTTTGCGCCCAGTTGCGGATTGACGCTGGATGGGCTGATGAAAACTTATTGAGCGGATTTTTTAGTAGGTTTACCTCAAGTTATAATATTTTTTTATTATTAAACAGGCGATAGGATGAAAGTCCACGAAGCGGCTAGAATTACCTAAGCCTATGTCAGTACTTACGGAGAAGTTGTGAAACATCGATACACTATTGAACAAGCCAGAATATTATTGGATATTTTGAAATACCATAACGCGTCGACCATGTTGCCTTCGTTCCATCAGGTAAAGCGGGAAACACTTGATGAGGCGTTGGATAAATTGCGTCTGGAATTGTCCGAATTTATTGCAACGGATGACGGGCTGGGCTTTATCGTCCCGGTTCGGGACGATAAAGGTTTGATTTAGTTTGCTTATCCCGGCGCTATTGTTTTAACACGCTATCGCATAGTGCGGGCAATGCGAGCGGTTCCGGTTTTTTTGCTGCCGGAACCGGCGTCTTGGCTTCTTCCGAAAACCACCAGGCCAGCGACGCATCGCAGCCGTCGCTTTCAGGCAGCGCTTCCTGCCCTGTGCAGTTTTTGTTATTCAGCGGGCACTTGAGTCGGACGTGAAAGTGATCGTCATGCCCCCACCACGGACGAATTTTTCTTAGCCAGTCATGGGCTGGTTTACGTGCGCATAATAGGCGCTTGATGCTGGGATTGACGAAGATGCGGTCGACTTCGGGCCTTTGCGCCGCAGTCTCAAGAATTTTCTCATGTGCTATCGACCATTGGTTGTCATCAATGGCGTCCGATTTGGCGACAAGAACCGAGGGCGCGCTCCAGGTCTCGCGCTCATTAAATGCCAGGCTCCGGCTTGCGGCTTGTTGTGACAGCAAATACCAGATGTCGACGTCGAGCCCGGTTTGATGGCTGCGATGTCCGCTTGGCGTCGGCCCGCCGCGAGGTTGTCCCAGATCTCCGATGAGCAAGACGCCCCAGTGCTGTAAATGGGCGGTCTTGGCTATGCTTTCAATGAATCGTATCAAGTTGGGATGACCGTAAGATCGGCCGCGGGTAGGGCGCATCAATTGATAGCCTGTGCCATTCTGGGGTAGCGAGACCGCACCGCTTAAACAACCGGCCGTATAAGAACCGATGCTTTGGGCGCTATCGCCGATTTGCGCGGCTTGTCTGATCATCGCCCAGTTATTGTCGATAGGGGATGAAGAGCATTCGGAGAAAACACTCAGCAATAGGATGAATATTGAGAATTTCATTTGAACAGTGAGCGGGCGACCGGCTGAAGAGGTCGCCCGTTGCCTTGCTTATTTCTTAACAGGCGCGGATAAGTCCAGAAAGTGTTTGGAATTATCGGTCACCGGCGCTGAGCCGGGACGATTACTGGTTGCCGGTGCTGTGCCGGTGGTTTTTGCGGAGCTCGTTCCCTCGGCAGTAGCGTCATCTTCCAATTGAAGTTCGTCTTCTTCAGGAACATTGCCGTCATGGAGCAGGTATTCGCGGCGCTGCTGGTAAGCGTTTTTGATAAAGGAGTAGCGATCGACAGAGGCTTCATCGACGATTTTTTCAGTCGGTATCAAATCGGCGCGGGTATCGGTGACATCAACCGTTTTGGCTCCGGCATTGACCGCGCTGACGGCTGCTCCGCTACCGGCAAATGCAAAGGTATAGGTCAGTGGATTCATTAACGCATCGCCAACGGCCCCTACGACTTCTCTCGGTGAGCTGGCTCCCATAAACGGCACCACCAGATAGTTACCCGACGGAACACCCCAGAAACCTAGCGTTTGCCCGAAGTCTTCATTATGCTTGGGCAGATCAATCATTTTCGCCACATCAATAAAGCCGGCAACGCCAACCGTCGTGTTAACCAGGAAGCGGCTGGCATCCATACCGCCTTGCGCCAATTTGAGCTGCATAAAATCGTTGAGGGTTACGCCGATGTCGTTCATGTTACTGAAGAAATTGGTTATGCCGTCATCAACGACTTTCGGGGTTATCCACATATAGCCTTTAGCCACGGGTTTTAAAACGGCCTTGTCCAGGTCGTCGTTAAACTCTTGAGTGCCGCGATTCCAGCCTTCCCAGGGATCTTTTTTATTGGTCTCAGCGGTGCTTGCGCAACCCACAAGCATGCTTGATATAACCAGGCTACTCATTAATAAACGAGTGTTGATGATGGATTTTTGCATACTCATGGATTATCTCTATCTACTTGGTGTTGATGTGATTGGAAGCCTGTCTCGGACAGTTATTATATTAACTTTAAATTATATCAGACCCAGGCTTTAAAAAATTACTGATTTTGCATTTGCCGGAGTATCCAGTTTTGCCGCTTAAGCAAATAATTTGATGGCTGCGCTGCCCTCAGCAGTATCGGATTAGGCAGGGTTGCCGCCAATAATGCCGCTTGCGACCGACTGATGCGGTCTGCGTGGATGCCAAAATAGTGCTGGCTTGCGGCCTCGATGCCGAACAGATGGTCGCCGAATTCAGCAATATTCAGGTAAACCGTCAATATTCGTTCCTTACTCCACAGCAATTCGATTAGCAGCGTGAACCAGACCTCCAGTCCCTTGCGGACAAAACTTTTCGACGGCGTTAAAAATAAATTTTTGGCCACTTGCTGGGAAATAGTGCTCGCTCCCCTCAGTCGTCCGCCGTCCATGTACACATCGACGGATGATTGTATGGAGTGCAGATCAAATCCGGAGTGCTGAAAAAAACGCTGATCTTCTGCGGCAATAACCGCCGAAGAAGCATTGTCCGATATTTTTTTTGCGCCGATCCATGAGTATTTAATAGACTGGTAAGCGCCGTCATCGACCAAGTCTTCAAAATGCCGGTACATCATAAACGCCGAGGTAGGCGCAGGCGCCCAGCGCAACAATACACATAAGCCGATCGATGAAGCCAGGAAAGCGAATAGCACATAAAGCGCGGCTTTACGCAGCATTTGCTTGACCGGTAATGAGCGAAAATTGCTGTTGTCAGGGTAACGGGATTGTCTTGCCAAAATACGAAGCGTGTTAATGAAGGGGCGTTAGCTTAGGGAACTGCATTCAGATATATGATAAAGCCTTTGGATAGGCTTGAATAGCCTCCGGCAATTCTGTCGAAAACTTTGATAGGCATGAGCATATAATAAAAGCCTTCTGTATCTTTATCGACCAAATACATGAAACTCCGATACTCACTCATTGCTTTGTTGCTGCTTATTGCTCAAAGCGGCTGTATGCCGATGACTTATCCGCCCGGTGCAAAAAATAATGCGCCGCAATTGGGCGAGAATATTTTCCTTACCGAAGACGGCGCAAGTTTGCCGGTACGGCATTGGCTGCCGACAACCGAACCGCGTGCAGTCATTATTGCACTGCACGGCTTCAACGACTACAGCCGTTTTTTTGATACGCCGGGAGAGTATTTCAGCAAACAGGGTATTGCCTGCTTTGCTTACGATCAACGCGGTTTCGGCATGGCCCCCAGACGCGGATTATGGGCAGGGGGCGAGACCTATACTAAGGATTTACAAGCCTTGGTGCGACTGGTTAAACAACGTTACCCGAAACGCCCGGTTTATTTGCTTGGCGAAAGCATGGGCGGTGCGATAGTGATCACCGCCATGAGCCAAGCCGATATGCCCGACGTCGCAGGCGTTATTCTTGCCGCGCCGGCGTTATGGGCCAGGTCAACCATGCCCTGGTATCAAACCGGCTTGCTTTGGACGCTGGCGCACAGTCTGCCCTGGCTGACTTTGACCGGGGAGGGCGTCCATGTCGTGGCATCGGATAACATCGATATGCTCCGCGCCTTGGGCCGCGACCCGTGGGTGATCAAAGCGACCCGCGTGGAAACCGTGTACGGCTTGGCCGATTTGATGGATGCGGCATTTAACAGCGCCGCAACGCTACGCGCCAATACCCTGATGCTGTACGGCGAGAAAGACGAAATCATCCCCAAAGAGCCGACTTATGCGTTCTTGCAGCAATTTCTCCAGGCGGATGCGGGGAAAAAAACCGTGGCGATTTATCAAAACGGCTACCACATGCTGTTACGCGACTTGCAGGCCCCCACCGCATGGAAGGACATAGCGGCCTGGATTAACGCCAGTCCTGACAAGCTTCCGTCGGGTGCGGATAATCGGGCACGGGAGTTGTTGAAGGGTGGGTTAATGTAGGCCGGGCGACAGTCCGCTAACGATTCCTGCGCGTAGCGTAGGACTGACCTATATGCATTTGAAAATTTACCTTGTCCATCGGCCCTTGGGCGACATCGCTTAGGGGGCGGTCGCAACTACACATAATTACAATGCTTGAAGAAACTGCATCAATGCGTTATCAGTTGGATGATAGCGGTAAATTGTTGTTTCGGGTTCTTGAAGTCTTACCAATTCCCTCGTCGCTAAATCTGCCTCGATAGCAAAAAAGCACAAGGCTTCCGGCGGCTATGTCAACAGGCAAACAGCGGTTTTATTGTTGCTGGCCACGCAGTCAGTCACGATCCCTGTTGGCTTTGCTTCCGATCCTGTACTGACGGCATGGGCTCCGGTCCATACGCATCGCAGTGTTGCTGTTACGCTTTGGATGGAGCATATACCGGTCTATTTGGACAATGAATACTTATAAACACCTACTGCATCGGTTTACAAAGCCATGATGCGTGTTGATTTTATAAAGTCGGGGTGTGGTCGATAGTAACGTTCTGAAACATGTCGATATGCGGACCTTCCAGGTTTTTAAAACCAGGAAGGTCCGGCGTGTTGAGGTGTATGCAAAGCGCATAAAAAAACCACGAAGATCATGAAGAATAAATTACAAAACTTCGTGACCTTCGTGGTAACAATTATTGTGTAAACGGTTATTTTTCGACTTTGATTGCCAGAAACACCGGGCTGCCTTGACGCTGGATTAACATGGCGACTGATTTACCGGGAGGGAGTTTGGCGACTATTTTCTCAAAATCAGCCGTATCGCGCACGACGTTGTTCTGAATACGCAAGATCACATCGCCACGCTGGATTCCGGCATCCTTGGCGGTGCCTTTGGCAACATCCTGAACTAGCACGCCGTTTTTGGCAATCTGTAAGGCTTCTCTTTGCGCATCGGTTAAGTCAATGACGTTAACGCCCAGTCGGTTATGGGGAAGCTTTGGCGCGGCGGCTTTAGCTTCTGCCGATTTATCCGCTTCATCCGGCAACAGTCCTACTTTGAAGTCGAGGGTTTTAGTCTCGCCCTGTCTGATAATTTTTAAGGTGGCTTTGTCATTGATCGGCGTTATGCCGACCATAGGCGGTAAATCGCCTGAGGTTTCAATTTGCTGGCCGTTAAATTCGGTAATAATGTCGCCAATCTGCAATCCGGCTTTTTCTGCGGGACTGTCGGGCAGCACTTTGGAAATCAACGCGCCCTGCGGCTTTTTCATGGCGAATGATTCGGCCAGTTCCCGCGTTACATCCTGTATTTGGACGCCTAGCCAGCCATGTGCGGCTTTACCGGTGGCTTTGATCTGGTCGACGACATTCATCACTACATCCATGGGGATGGCGAATGACAGTCCCATAAAACCGCCGGTGCGGCTATAAATCTGGGAGTTTATGCCAACGACTTTGCCTTCCATATTAAACAGCGGTCCGCCTGAATTGCCTGGATTTATGGCGACGTCGGTTTGTATAAACGGTACGTAATTTCCGCCGGGCAGGCTGCGGCCCTTGGCGCTGACGATGCCGGCGGTTACGGATTGCTCGAATCCGAATGGGGAGCCTATCGCCAGGACCCATTCGCCCACTTGCAGCTTGTTCGGATCGCCGATAGACACTGCGGGCAAGTCTTTGGCATCGACCTTTAATAAGGCGACATCGGTGCGCGCATCGGTGCCGATCACTTTGGCTAACAGCTCGCGGCGGTCGGATAATTTGACGACGATTTCGTCGGCATCTTTTACCACATGGCTATTGGTTAACACGTAACCGTCCGGGGAGATAACAAAACCCGAGCCTAATGAGGTGGTATCCCTTGGCACATAGCCGCCGCCCTGTTCATTAAGAAAACGTTTAAAAAACTCTTCCATTTCGGGGGGCATGCCTTCCGGCAGCTGCTGTTCTTCGGGGGCATTTTCAGCCTCCGGCGGCGCTTTTTGCGTGGTACTGATGTTGACTACGGCAATGCCGTTGGTTTTTACCATTTCGGTAAAATCCGGTAATTGCGCTGATACGTTTTGATTAAACAAAACGATCAGAAAAAAACACCATTTAATTTTTTTGAGCATAAAAACCTCCATTTAATATCATTAATAAAATCACATGTGTTGAAAATAATAACCAAGCTAATAGATAGAGCATTGCAGAAAAGTCCTGTCCTGTTTTTAAGGCTGTAACGCTCATTAGTCTTGATAGTAACAGAGACAAAATATATCTGGATAGCGATATAAAAAAAATTGCTATCGCACTAAAAAGCTTTATTATCCATTAACAGCAACGTAGCGTGTTAGCACTATAAACTTTCTCTCAATTTGTCCGGCTCATCCTCTTTAATCTAATGCCTTATTCCCAAAATTACGATGTCCTTATTATTGGCAGCGGCGGCGCGGGCCTAAGCTTGGCGCTTAAGCTGGCCGATCATTCCATGCGTATTGCGGTCCTGTCTAAATTCGCGTTGACGGCGGGCAGCACTTATTACGCGCAAGGCGGTATATCCGCGGTTTTCGGCGTCGATGATTCGATCGAATCGCATATTGAAGATACGCTGGACGCCGGTGCAGGGCTTTGCGATCCGGATATTGTCAGGCTGACCGTGACGCACGGTAAAAGTTCGATAGATTGGCTGAGGGAACAGGGTGTGGTTTTTACCGAGGAGCAGACTGCGTCCGGGGAAATAAAGCTGCATTTAAACAAGGAAGGCGGTCATTCTCATCGTCGCATCGTACATACTGCCGATGCAACGGGCAAGGCGGTGTCGCTGTCGCTGATTGAACGGGCTCAGGAACACACGAATATCGATCTGTTCGAACACCATAATGTGGTGGAGTTAATTACCGATTCCAAGGAAGGCGACAAACGGATTTTGGGGGCCTATGTTTTGGATTCAAAAAAGCAGGCGGTTCGGACGATAACGGCTCGCGTCGTGGTGTTGGCAACAGGCGGCGCCAGCAAGGCTTATCTTTACAGCACCAATCCGCAAAGCTCAACCGGCGATGGCATAGCTTTGGCCTGGCGCGCAGGCTGCCGCGTCAGCAATATGGAATTCATGCAATTCCATCCGACTTGTCTTTATCATCCGCACGCACATTCTTTTTTGATCAGCGAAGCGGTAAGAGGTGAGGGCGGTAAGTTGATTTTGCCGGACGGTTCGTCGTTTATGCAGCATTTCGATCCGAGAGAGGAATTGGCACCCCGGGATATTGTGGCCCGAGCCATCGATCATGAAATGAAAAAGCGCGGCATAGACTGCGTTTATCTGGATATTAGCCACAAGCCGGAACAGTTCATCCGCGAGCACTTTCCGACCATTTATCAGCAGTGTCTTGAGTTTGACATCGACATCACCAAACAGCCTATTCCTGTGGTTCCGGCCGCGCATTACACTTGCGGCGGCGTGTTAACCGACAGTTATGCGCGCACCGACATCGCCAATCTCTATGCGATAGGCGAGGTTGCCTGTACCGGCCTGCACGGTGCCAATCGGATGGCCAGCAATTCATTGCTGGAATGCCTGGTGTTCGCAGAACGGGCCAGCGAGGATATTTTGCAGAAACTGCCCGGCATTTCGCCGCCGCCGCTTATCCCTGATTGGGATGAGTCGCAAGTCAGCGATTCCGATGAAGAGGTGGTTGTTTCACATAACTGGGAGGAACTGCGCCGTTTTATGTGGGATTATGTCGGTATCGTCAGAACCGATAAACGCTTAAGCCGGGCCATGAACCGCGTGGAATTGCTTAAAAAGGAAATCGCCGAATATTACGGTAACTTCCGTGTTACCAGCGATTTGCTGGAATTGCGCAATCTGGTCATTGTCGCCGAGTTGATCATTCGTTGCGCACAGCAGCGCAAGGAAAGCCGCGGTTTGCATTACACGTTGGACTATCCCGAAACCGATGACAGCAAAGCTGCGCAAAATACGGTTTTAACGCCGTGGCCGACTGATCGGCGTTGATGCGTTAAGGGGCCAGCAGCGGCTTGATCGCCATAGCCGCTTTTTCGCAGTCGATAGCTGACTTTTCAACCCGGCGGCGTAAAAAAAGCCCGGTGCTTAAGCCGTCAATGTCACGAGAAACATATTCGTTAAGATCAGCGCAGATTTGTTGCATATGTTGCTCAGCCTGTATTAAGGCTTCAGGTTTTTTGGCCTCGTCGCTTTCCAGTAACATCATCACTTCGCTGGTCATTCGGTTTTGCAATTTGAAAACCTCTTCCACGTGCTGTTCAAAGTCTTCACGTGACTGGCCGTTTGCGCCATAGCCGCCAAAAAACGGCACGGCACAGCCGGATATTAACGCAGCCATAGCAAGCGCCGCTAAGCTTCGAAGAACAATCAGACTGTTCACATTCATCATTTTATTTTTTACAAGTTTACAAGGCTCATTAACCGCCGCCCAATATACTATAAACCTATCTAATTTGAGCATGAAAAGTACAATATTTGCCCAACATTTTTTCGTTTTATAGCCGTAAAACGCCTTATTATTGCTCTTGTTTTTTTGTATTGCTCGCCCATTCTAGGTGTATACTTCGTTACCCCTTAATCTATAAAAATACAACAAATAAGGTGTCAAACTGATGACTGAAAAGACAGCAAGCAAATACCTGCTTAACCTTGAAAAACACTTCGCCGCTGACAATCCGGTATTACTGAAAGCCTCAAAAGTCTTTCAGGAGCTCGATCAAATTGAATTCGATTTGGGGCTCATCGAAATGGATGAAACGACAGCCAGTAAAAACTCATGGTGGCCCATAATCAGCTTGATCGGCGGTAACTCAACGGCTAAATCCAGATTCATTAATAATTATCTGGGCTCGGACAATTTGTTTTCGGGCATTCAAACGTCCAGCCATAAGTTTACAGTGTTGTTGCATAACAATCAGTCCAACCCGGCGACCTTGCCCGGCACCGCGCTGGATGTAGATCACCGGTTTCCGTTTTATCAAATCAGCAGTAAAATCGAGCAGCGGCAACAAGGCGAAGGGGATCGCATTAATTCTTATCTGGAACTGAAAACGCTCAATAGCGACCGCCTGAAAAGCAAGCTTTTCATTGATACGCCCAACATCAGCGCCGCTCCATCCAACCCGGTTACATCTCTGTTAGCAAAGCATGCCATTGAAAACTCCGACCTGGTGTTAGTTTTTACCGATGTTTTTGACTCAACATCGCCGCTGGTTGACGAGATCGTAGAAAACATCACTCTCCATCAGGATTCCAATAAATTTGTTTATCTGATCGATAGACCGGAAACAATGCTGAGTTCGACCACAAACAGCGAGATCATCTCTTCATGGCAAAGAAAACTTGCCGCATTGGGATTGAATACCGGTCAGTTTATTGTCCTGTCCAGCCAGGAAGGCAGCGTTAGCTCTCAGTCTTCGGTTGACTTGGCCTTGATAGACCAGCGCATAGCCAATGTCGGCTATGATCGCACTTATCGCGTGTTGAATTCACTGGAAAAAAACGTTCGTGAAATTAATAACGTGGTGATGCCTGAAGTAAAAAAAGCTATCGGACTCTGGAAAGATCGATCAGCCTTTTCCAGTCTGATTGTGCTCGGGTTTATTGCTACCCTTGCTATTTTTGCTGAAATACAAACCGGCATTCTGGAGCTGTTGCTAGACCCGATTATAGGGCCGGCAGTCATTATTACGCTGTTGGTCACCATGACGCCGCTGCATATTATTTTCAGCAAACTCCAGGCGAAATTAATCATAAGCCAACTTAACGCTCGCCAAAAAGAACTGCACTTAATGGAGAACTTAGCCGGTATTTTCGAAAAAAACCTGACCTTCAGCCGCATGATGCTGCCGATTTCAGAGCCGGTCGGCTGGAATAAAAAAACCAAACTCCGCTTGGCTCAGATATCCAATAAAACCAAAGAACTGGTTCAGTTATTGAATGATAATTTCAGCACGTATGACGGACAATCCTTCACCGGTTCGGGCTCGGCGGATTTTAAATAGTATTTCACATGCCTACGGGGTGCTTGGCCGCTATGCTATAAATAGATTGTAAAATAAAACTCTGGGTCGCTATGGATGTTTTAAAACAGTACTTGCCTCTATGCTGGTTACAAAATAACCCGCTCGAGCTACCGAGATCAGTCGATTTTTTTAAACAAAATCTGCTGTTCTATTTTGTTGTCGAGTATTTCATGCAAGCCAACATGACCGACGACCCGATAGAGGCATTTACCGAAGTTAGCATAGCGACCTTATTAACGCTGATATTTATAGGCGCGATGCTGTTCCTTAATAAGACCTTATACGCCTATGTACAAGTGACAACAGCGATTATATTTTGTGCCAATATAATCGCGCTGTTTGTCGTACCGGTGTTGATTTGGCTCACCGTCAGCGAAGATCCTTTAAGTTATTATTTTTTGGCTCTGCTTTTATTGTGGGATTATGCGGTGGTAACTCACATTATCAAGCAAGTGCTGACTGTGAATCTTTTCGCCAGCTTGGTTCTGTCCTTGTTCTATTTTATAGCAGCTTATTTTGGCGCTTTTGCGCTGGGACAACTGCTGTAACCGGGCTTGTCATGTCGATTCAAACACGGTTTTGTAAGATACATACATCAATGTCGAAACCAGCATATACAAAACAGGCGTTAACAAAGGTATTGCCCCTGCACTAATAAAGGCGGCAGCAAATATAAAAGCCAGCAGCCTATACATCGCCGCCTGGTTTTTGACCGATACTTCATTACCTTGCTGTCTTGCCTGACTCCATGTATAGTTTTTAAACAGCATTAGCGGATAGCTGAACCAGCTCGCAAAGGTAGTCAGCATCAGCAAAGTAAAAAACAGCGTGATTATGGCCGGCAAATAGAGCCAAGCGGCTATTTGGTGGGTGGATTTGTTGTTCAGATGCTCTGCTGTCAATTCCCAGTAAAAGAAGAAGCGGCCTATTTTATAGAGTTCGCCGGAATAAATATTGGCGGTCATCCTGAATGCAAACCAGCAAATTACCAGGCTGCCCGCCGCTAATATGGCTAACGGCAGGCTTTTAACGATTGCCCGGTAAAAGCTCAATGACGTGTTTGTCGATGCTTTCATGTCGATATATTTTGCAAGCCCTACGCCGACAAACAACCCCGTTACCGCGAGAAAAATACCCAGCGCCAGGGAAACTCGTTCGATGCCCAAAAGCAGGCCGATGAACAACGTGCATCCTGTCCAAAGCAGCGGCGCACGGCTGATCAGCACTAATGCCTGTTTGAGCCAGTTACCGAAGGTCACGGATGGCACGGCTGTCACAGGGAAATTCGAGAAATCCCGACCGCTTTGCGCAACTCCTTCATAAACGGCACACTGACCGCGCGCGCTTTTTGAGCGCCTTCCTGCAATTGCTCTTCGATATGTTCCGGCGCCTGCATCAGCGCTTCATAACGTTCTCTTGCCGGAATGATGTGTTCGTTAATATGCTCAAACAATACCTGTTTCATTTCGCCCCAGGCGATGCCGTCCGCGTAGCGTTGCCGTATTTCAGCCACTTCCGCCTGGCTAGCGAAGGCCTGGTACATGCTGAACAAAGTGCAGCCCTCGGGGTCTTTAGGTTCGCCCGGTTCCAACGAATTGGTTTTAATCTTGTTAATGAGCTTTCTTAGTTTTTTTTCAGGCTCGAATAACGGGATGGTGTTGTTGTAGCTCTTGCTCATCTTGCGTCCGTCCAAGCCCGACAAGGTTGACGCATGTTCTTCGATGACCGCCTCCGGCAGAACAAAATGTTCGCCGTAAATGTGATTAAAACGCCCGGCAAGATCCCGGGCCATTTCGATATGCTGAATTTGGTCCTTGCCGACCGGAACTTTATTGGCGTTAAACATCAGCATATCGGCTGCCATTAAGATCGGGTAGCTGAACAAGCCCATGGTGATGCCCTTGTCGGCATCGTTTTCGCCGCCTTGCTCATTTTCGGCAACCGCTGCTTTATAGGCATGCGCTCTGTTCATCAAGCCTTTTGCCGCGACACAGGTCAACATCCAGGACAGTTCCATAATTTCCGGCACATCCGATTGCCGGTAGAAAACCGCATTCGAGGTATCCAATCCTAAAGCCAGCCAGGTTGCGGCAATTTCAAGGCTGGACTGCCTGACTCTTTCCGGTTCCTGGCATTTAATCAGCGCATGATAATCGGCCAGGAAATAAAAGGGCGTAACATTCGCGTCCTTGCTCGCCGCAATGGCCGGTCTGATGGCGCCGACATAATTACCCAAATGCGGAGTGCCGGTAGTTGTGATTCCGGTTAAAACGATCGCTTTATTCATTAGATGATACTCAGAAGTCTGTTTATTAAAATGTGGAAATTGGCGTCATATTACATAAATTCAGCTTAATATCCAGCGGAATAGCTCAATTGGCGGTGTTGTTGCAAATCATGCCCCATTATCGCGCTTTTTATAGTAAACTTCGCAGCATAAGGCTACACAGCTCAATAGCAGACTAAATTTGACCGGAGAAATAAGATGTTGGAATATGATGAAAAGCGCAATTATATTCGAATGGAAATAGACTGTGACATAACCTACAGACTTGCGGGTTCGGACGAATTGCATCATGGCCGCTGTTCATCGATTAGCGGCGCCGGCGTTTCATTTATTGCCGACCAATCTTTTGATCCCGGCAAGGCAATGGAAATAAATGTCGTTCCCAAAAATACAGTTACGCCTTCAATGACCGCTTTCATTGAAGTTATTAGAAGTACCCGGCAAGACGATGGTCGCTACGAAGTGGCCGCCACCATAAAAAGCATAAAAGGGGACTGAGGTTTTCGGTCCGCGCTTATGTCCCTGTAGGCAATGCTTCCGCCCCTGTACGCCCCTCTGTCTACCTCAATGTAGGTAACACCCCTTATTTAAATTACGGCACTGCTTATATTTTTATTATGTATACAATTACCAAAGAGGTGTATTTTTGTTACGGACACCGGTTAATGAATCATCCCGGCAAATGCCGCAATTTACACGGCCATAGCGTTAAGGCCTCGATTTCTATAGAGCGGGAACAACTCAACGACCAAGGCATGGTCTGCGACTTTTCCGATATTAAAGACAGCGTTGAAGCATTCATAGATCAGCAGCTCGATCACAATTTTCTTCTGCATAAGGATGACCCGATCATCCCCATGCTCACTGCAAATAAAGAGCGCTTTTTGGCCCTTGACGAACATCCCACCGCGGAAGTGCTGAGCAAGATGATTTACCGGCATCTTAAACAATCCGGCTTTAACGTCTCCCAAGTGGTGTTATGGGAAACCGCCAGCGCCCATGCCTGTTACCGGGAAAACTGACCGCGGCCATGAGTTTTGTCAATCCGGTCAATAAGTCTATCTGTCTTGAACAAGTTTGCGAGTCCAACTATCAAAAGTTGCTGAAGTTAATTCCGGATTTAATGGCATTTGAAGAAACGGCTATTGGCCTTGCCCCGCATCACACTACGCTGCATCTTGAAATTATTGAACGTACGCCGTATACCCTGACCGTAGAACTTAGCCATTGCTTCGATAGAAATCAGCAAGAGTTTATGGCGCCCGCGGTCAAGATAAGAATTTATCGGGATGCCCAGCTTGCCGAGGTATTAAGCGATCATGCCCGAGCCGGTGTGGGGCAGGTTTTTAAAGATCCCGGATTAAGCCGAGAAATCATGAACTACAAATGGCGGTTAAATTATTTTCTGCAAAAATGGCTTGATCACTGCTTAAAGAAAGACTATTTATTCAGCTCTAGCGCCGAAGAGGCGTTGGCTTAATCTGCTCATAGTGCTGGTTTAATGGATTGGTTTTGCTTTGATATAAAGCAAAGTTGGCCCTACCATTATTTAACGCAGGGCGCGCCTTATAAGCCACGACACACTCTATCCACTACCACCTCAGCTGTTACGAACAATGCGTAACATCAGTTTGTAAGCATAAAAGCTTATAGACTGAGTCCGGCAAAGACCAGATAATAGTTATTCGTTTTATACTCATTGCCTTGGACACACCCCACAAATTGTCGGGAGGAAACGAAATATGAACCTCTATGATTTTCGACACAAGTCGCGCAGGTCATCAATGACGCGGCGCATGACCGACAGACGCGAGATTCCCTATCCATTTGGGTCGCCGGAGTGGGTGGAAAATATAAAAAATCATTATCTGGCTTGGCCAAAATCTAATCGTCGTAATTTGAGCAGACGTAACGACGAAAGGCGTGCAACTGAGCGCCGGCAACAACTGCTTTCCGAACAACGCCGTTCCGAAATGAAATATTCCCCGATTTTGCTTACCCAAGAAGAAAGAAAGCTGATTGAAAATTTGTACCTGAGCGATCCGGACTAGCCGAGTTATTCAGACTGGAAATGACACCCCGGCGACCTTATAAGTCAAAGCGCTTGCTTTGTCGGCAAAAGAATACAGAACGTTGCTGCGCGATCTAAAAGACCAAAATTACTTTCTGATGTTACGCATTGTCCACGAAAAGCACGAAAGACACGAAAAAACATAGAACAGTATATTTCTCGGTTAACGATGTAATGCCAAGCATTTAGCCACATTCCTTTTGACAACGTTCATGACAGGTATGTGACTTGATACAGGCATGACGGACAGGAGAGGGACGCGCTTTTTTTTGCGTCTTTGTTCTCCTTTGTATACCTACTTTGTTTTTCGTGCCTTTCGTGGACTACGCTTTATTTATTAGATGCGTGCGTAACATCAGTTACTTTTTCAAATTCCCCGCATGTAATCCGCATTCTTTTTTCGCCCCCGACTCCCACCACCAACGCCCCGCCCTTTCATGTTGATTAGGCAGCACGGCGCGGGTACAGGGTTCGCAGCCTATGCTGATAAAACCTCTTTCATGCAATTCGTTATAAGGCACCTGATAGGCTTCAATATAGTCCCAGACTTGCGCCGAACTCCAGTTGAGCAAGGGGTTAAATTTAACCAGCTGATGCTCGGCGGTGGAAAATGCCGTGTCTATCTGCACTTCGGGAATATCTTGCCGGGTATCCAGGCTTTGATCTTTGCGTTGACCGGTAATCCAGGCATCCAAATGCGCCAGCTTGCGTTTTAACGGTTCGACCTTACGGATGCCGCAACATTCCTGATGCCCATCCTCATAGAAACTGAACAGGCCTTTCTTTTTAACGAAGCTGTCCAGCGCGTTCCGGTCCGGGGTCAATAACTCAATATCGATCTGGTAATGCGTCCTGACTTTCTCTATAAAACGATAAGTTTCAGGGTGTAGGCGTCCGGTATCCAAAGAAAAGATCTGTATGTCTTTTCTGATCGCCAACGCCATATCGATCAATACCACATCTTCGGCGCCGCTGAATGAAATGGCAATATTATCGAACAGCTCCAGCGCTGTTTTCAGTATGATGCGCGGATTTTTTTTATCCAGGCCGGTTTGTAGTTGCTCTATATCAAATGTGGTCATCATGTGTTTTCCTTATCGCTTGCTAGTATCACTGCTAAGTTAATCATCTATATGGGGGCGAGTTCACGCGCCGACAACCTGCCTCAACTCAAATGACAGCAATCGCGAATAGTTAAGCTACGCTTGCAAAAAATACTGCTTCAGAAAATAGTCAAACGGCATTTGCTTGTTCTTTTCGATTTCCAGCTGTTTTTCATGAGATAGCGCCGCCATGTCATTAAACTGCTGCGTCTTGATCTGATCCAGTTTGTTGAGCTTAAAATACTGACTATGTTCGATGGAGGTATTTAATGCGAAACGCGAAAACGGCTGCCTAAGCTGCGTCATTTGTTCCAACATGCGTGCAGATGCAGTTAAATCAGGATTTTCAACTAACAACTGCTGTTTTTCCAAAGCGGAACTATAGTGTTTTGCCGCATCATCTTGATCAAGAATTGCGCACACCGGCTGCATGGATTCAAGAATTTCAGCCGCCCAGTCCTTTAAAAGAATTTGTCGGTTATTTTTATTAAGTTCCAGGCCCGGTTTTCTGCCAAAATTGGCAACAGCCAATTGATTGGCATTGTTAACCTGCTGCTCCTGATCTGACGTTTTCGGACTGTCCTGCAACAAGCATGCGAGCAACAGCGCTTCAATAAACCGGGCTTTATCTTCATCGATGCCGATAGGGTTAAACAAATCCAGGTCCAGCGAGCGCATTTCTATATATCGCACCCCGCGGCGTTTAAGCGCCAAGGTCGGTTTTTCGCCGGATTGCGCAATTTGCTTAGGCCGCATAGTGCTGTAAAACTCGTTTTCAATCTGCAAAATATTGCTGTTCAGTTGACGGTATTCGCCGTCAACTAACGTGCCGATTTTTTCATATTCGGGATAAGGCGTGTTAATGGCAGCGCTCAAGCTACTGACGTAACCGTCTATAGAGTTGTAATCAATTTTCAAATTAGCCTGATTTTTACTCTTGTAGCCGATGTCGCTCATCCGTAACGACGTCGCATAAGGATGATAAAGCGTGCCATTGTCAAACGCTTCAAATTGCGCCACCAAGGCAGGACGGCTGTTGAAGAAACTTTTACAAATGGCCGGCGATGCGCCGAATAAATACAGAATTAACCAGCCCATACGCTGGAAATTCCTGATTAAACCGAAGTAGGCATCGTTAGTGAATTGCTCCTGACTCAATAGGCTGTTTTTTTCTTTATGCAAAACAGGCCACAAGGCTTCAGGCACCGAGTAATTAAAATGGATGCCGGCAATGGACTGCATGGTTCTGCCGTAACGATGCCATAAACCGTGGCGGTAAACATGCTTCATCCGGCCTATGTTGGACGAACCGTATTCGGCGATGGGGATGCTTTCATCGCCATCAATGCCGCAGGGCATGCTTGCACCCAGTAAAATTTCATTATCCAAGTGCTGATAAACAAACTGATGTATGTTATGCAAATAGTTTAGCGAGTCTTTTACATCGACAAACGGCGGGGTAATCAATTCGATCAGGGCTTCAGAATAATCCGTAGTGATATACGGATGCGTTAATGCGGAGCCTAATGCTTTGGGATGCGGCGTTTGGGCAATGAATCCGTCTTTGGATATGCGCAGGCTCTCTTTCTCAATCCCTTTAAGTCCCCCGCAAAGCAGTTGATGATGGCCGTTTGCAGTAAGTCGTTCCAAACGTGTCGAAAGCGCGTTATTCAAATTAGTCATAGAATGGGTACATGCCCTGTAGTCCTTATATAATCCGACCATTATAAAGGGTTTAACTGATTGAAGAAATATTATCGCGGATATGAAAATGAAAGCGGCGGCTTATTTTAAAAGGACGATACCGATTCAGAAGCGATTACAACTGTCTATAAACAGACGTAAGGGACAAAATAACAAGGCTCCATTATTTAGCAAAAAGCACCCGTAAATGAGTTCGAAACAAATCACACCATTAGAAATGGCAAGTGTCCTGCTTTATGAGCAAGCTATGAATTTAGTCGGATAACTATTATGGTAATTTCTGGTTAAAGACTTTGGCTAGATCGAAAGTTGGCCTTAAAAACGGCTGAGGACAGTTAATTTTTGTCTGGAACGGACTTAGGCCTTTCAATATTTTTAGGCTTCACATTAACAACACGCCCTTCGGCATCAAATTCCGCAATCATTTCGGAATCACGTTGCTGCAAATAATCTTCAATTAATGGTTTAACTAAATCTTGATCTTTAAATCCCCACAAATTGCTGATTATACCCTCCATAATCAGCGCATAAACACAGGCTTCTATTGTTTCCATTACAGCCATTTGTGGCGGTTCGTTGCTGGAAACGCCTGCCTCCATTTGCAATAAGCTTTTAAAAGAAACATAGCGAATTAAACCGGAATCTAACATAACAGAAAAAATTGTTTTCCTGGCGTCAACTTGATTGAGTATTCCGCCATTTTTCACCGAAACGGCTCGCAGCATACTGGTAACCGTATCGCGTCTGAATTCGGTAGATCCGCCTAAGCCTAAATAGTTTGCACCTACTCCGCCGGTTAATAAATTACTTTCATAAGCAACAATCCCCCCCTCCAACAAAATGGGCGCATACAATAAAGGAGGTAAGCTAGGAGCTTGCGCTTCAGCCTTATTCTTATCACCGGCATACATTTCCCGAGTTTGCAGAATAATTTTCCGCTCATTCATTAAATCGTTCAGCCCTTCTCTTTCCAGAACTGTAAACCATTTCCCATTACCTGCTTCCAACAGCGCACGATTCAGCATAGATGTAGCGCCCTGCGTTACAGCTGTAGAATATTGTAAATTATCGCCTGGTTTGTACTGACCCGTTTGATCGCGAAATTTATAAACTGCCACTATGATCGGCTGAGGCGGCGGCGGCAGCGAACGCAATAAATCAGAAAAACCGGAGTGATAATCTGTCGTTGCCTTATCTGAACTAATGGGTTGGAAAAAATTTGAACATGAAGCCAGGACTATCGTTGCTAACAAGCTGCTAAATATACGTCTCATGGACCGGTATAAGGAACCAACAAAACAGTATTAGAAACACCATCAGTAATGGAAATGCTGACATTGCCATTAACTGGTGCGGAGTTCACCTGTACGGAAAATATTTGGCCATCCCCATTTAAATCAAAGTTAAGCGTAGAACCCAGTTTGATATTACCATTCGAATCAAATAAATTGCTTTGAGTCGTTGTCGATAAACGACTCAGAATGCCGCTTTGTAAATTAGCTTTAAATTGCTCAATGGGGGTTTTTGAGGGAGCAGTAGGGGTAGCAACAACGGGGGCGCGCGTCTGATTTTGTCCGTCTGTCTGATTCATTAAATAAGTACCATTGGCGGCATTGCCGCCAAAATTGGGATTTATTGGATTATACAGTAACTCTGCCGCTGTTGTTGTTGCCGGGATCAATGACAGCAATTGACACGCAATCAATAATCGCATTATTTATAGGTCTCCAAATTTTGTAAAATATCTTTATTTTGCTGTAAATACAATTTCAGCTCATTACGTGCTGATTGCACTTTCTCTTCAATATCGGTGGAGCGACTATTAATGCGCTCCTGATATACGGCATTATCATCTACATCGATCCAAATGACATTGCCGGTAATAGGATCAAAGCGCTCGCGCACAGTGATAGTGCCAACTTGATTAGAGGTATCCCAATCTTTAAGCAATTCTTCGTAAAATAAATGCCCAATGCGAGATAAGGTTTGATCAATGATTAAACCATCAATTTCAAAGTTAGGATCAATGGCTATTGCTGATGGTAAAACTAAAATCAATGCAATAAAAATGAAAAGTCTCACTGACTATTCTGATGTATCACAACGCGATTAGAATGACCGTTTTGTTGAATGGTTGCTTGGTTGCCAGCACCGGTTTGTGAAACTTCACTATCATTGCAAACGCCACTTTGATTAATACCGGCTAGATTGTCTTGGCCAGTTTGTTTTAGCGTCAACGCGTTATCCTTACCATTTTGGCGAATAATTTTTTCATTATTCTGTCCATGTTGGTCGATAATTTTACGATTGCCTTGGTTATCTTGCTGCATATTCGGGGATTGATTATTTGAAGACAAGCAAGCAGCCTGGGAGGCGGAAAGTGTCAAACTACTTAAAATAATTAACAGGAGTAAAGTATAATAAAATCTCTGGCTGATCATTGTATGTTATCCGCATCAAAGTGACTCAAAAACATAAAACAATTTAAAACTGATGTTACGCACTAAATTAAGTACAAACCCAAAAAGCCATAAATAAAATTCATTACAGCGATAGATCAGTCTAAACATCTGTACGTAACATCAGTAAGCTAAAACAAAAAACACACTGTATTTTTTGTAAAGTTTTTCACGCAATGCTTTTAAAAAAGCAGAATAACTTTATTGTTGCTGTACGCTAGCAACATTTCCATTGCCGTTCTGAGTGACCGAAGCGCTGTTGTTATCGCCTACACTACCGATATCTGCAATATTATTAAAGCCATTTTGCGCCAGTGTCAGGTCGTTGTTATTTGAATCTCCGGCGCTTCCAGTCGTGCTGGTATAAGCGTACCCCGCATGCACGTTAGCATTATTGTCTGAACCATTTTGGATGATTCCCGTGGTATTGTTACCACCCTGTTGCAGGCTATTGGCATTATTGGAGGAACCGGTCTGGCTTATCGTCGCTACGTTATTATCGCCAGTTTGAGCGGCGTTGGCAGCATTTCTATCGCCATTTTGTGTCATGTCCGTACTATTATTATTTCCAACCTGTTGATTTGAAACACCGTTGAAACTACCATTTTGTGACAACACAGTTTGATTGTTATTGCCGGCTTGGGTTTGTTGGGAGCTACCTTGCTCGTAGCTAGAGTTGTACCAGTTGGCGTAGGAATACCAGTCCCAGTACCCCCCTGAACTATTCGAGGACGACGCAAAACTGGATGATGCTTGCCGCCCTTGTTGATTAGAACTGGCTGTGTTGCCGTTACCATTTTGGGCAACGGAAACTCTATTGTTGTTGCCGTTTTGATTTGCACTGCTGCTGTTGCCATCGCCATTTTGGGTCAGGCTAACGTCATTGTTGTCACCACTTTGGGTTGTTGTTCCATTCGTGCTGCTATATTGATTGTTATACGACGAATAAGAGTTGTTATACCCATACCACCAGCCATAGTAATAACTATTACTATAGTAGCTATTACTACTTTGAGCTTGGTTGGAATAATGATCTAGCGCACCTGCTGAAGCGGATGAAGCATTATTATTGTTGCCGTTTTGTGCGACAGTCACTCTATTGTTGTTGCCGTTTTGGCCCGCATTGCTGTTGTTGCCATCGCCATTTTGGGTCAGGCTAACGCTGTTATTATTACCGCTTTGCGTTGCGACAACATCCGTCGATGTGTTCTGGTAGCTATTGCTACCGTATCCGTACCACCCGTACCAACTAGAACTCCAGCTACTGCTGTTACTTGCAGTTTGAGCGGAATACTGATTTGCAGCACCCGCCGAAGAGGATGAAGTATTGTTATTATTACCGGTTTGCTGGACGTTTACCGTATTATTGCTGCCCAATTGCGTGGCATTGGCGTTATTATTACTACCTGTTTGAGCAATAGTAGCCGCATTTTGACTGCCATCACCAAAAGCGGAGCTGCTAGAACTGCCGTTATTATAGTTATTACCCCAATAACCATCGCTATAGCCGCTTTGACTACTTGAGTTAGCAGTAGTCAATGAACCCGCCTGTACTACAGCCGCCTTATTATTGCCACCAATTTGCGACACATCTGCCGCATTACTGCTACCCTGTTGAAGTACAGTTGCGTCGTTGCCATTTCCTGCAAATGAAGCAGAGCTGTACAACGCACTTAAAATAGCTACTGTTAAAATATGCCGTTTCATTTCAGTTTCCTTTATAAAAATTACAAAAATCGTTTTTCCGTTCGTAAACCAATTGCTTAGTCCCTAAATCCCTACATCAAAATTAGCGTCCTGCATCAAATTCCTTGCTGGGTAACAGTGACATGCTGATTGTTCCCATTAAGCTCCAAACCCAAATTCAAAGAATTGCCCGTCTGTACTACCGTCACGCTATTGTTAATGCCTTCGACTTGAATATCTGAGTGGTCGGAGTTACCTGATTGAGACAAGCTAACAGCATTGTTATCCCCAACGATTGCCATATCACCCGTATTTCCATTCCCTTCTTGATTAACAAGCACGTCGTTACCGTCTCCCGCTACAAGAGCTGAGAACTCCTGTTGTGTGCCATGCTGTTCAATATCGACATGGTTTATACCTGAATCATGTAACTCGGTGAAATTCAAATCCCCTATTTGTGTAATTTCAACGGCATTTATTCCTTCGCGCCCACCAAAACGGGAATCACTTCTTATTTGATGTACATACGCAGTATTGTCATTGCCCATTTGCTGAATAGTCGCTAGGTCATCCGCAGCAAAGGCGTTGGTTACACTAAAAAAAAACAAAACCAGCAATAACGTCAAAACCTGACTGAAAGTCTGGCGGCTATAGCTCAGAAAATACATCGCGCTGCTTCGCCCGAGCCCAGTCCCAACATGCTAAAAATGCATGCTTAATATCACTTGCTTGAACTTGAATCGTTGCCATCATGAAACCTGTCACTTGGAATTATGATTGATTATGACAAGATACGATGGCGACAAATAGAGTTAGCTGTCCCGCATATTCAGGGAACTTTATCCTTCATTACGGGACATTTATCCCATAATGAAGCGTTAGCGAATCAGCGCGACTAGGAGCCTGTCGGATAGGGCTCAGCATTCCGCTCATTGCTTAACCAATACGTTTTTTGCGGCACTGCTTCTTTGGCTCGTTAACCGAACATCACTGTTTCACATTGAAATGGCCGGGCTTTGTCTCTGTCCAGCCCGGGGTGATTTCGTACCCTATTTCGCGCTATCCCGCCGCCAACACATGCATCCGCTTTAAATTGAAGGCCATCGTTAC